>JACKQG010003104.1_pt1 | contig 20789 bp, 20 predicted proteins | sample 8237621 | NCBI WGS metagenome assembly JACKQG01 (sample SAMN15677084, study PRJNA649215) | marine metagenome | biome: marine; feature: Black Sea; material: saline water; isolation source: suspended particulate matter (SPM) from the Black Sea western gyre | collected 2013-06-09/2013-06-10 | depth... | reverse complement strand
CCTTGAGATTATCAAGAAATTCGCGATTTCGCTAGATTTTTCAGCGAATAGAAAACTATATGCCAATTAATGAATATATCTCCTGATATTGTAGCATGTGCATTCGCGTAGACTTGAGCTAGTCGAACCATCCAGGTTTCCGAATGAGTCGCATCAATAAGCTTACCTATTAAACCAGGTCCACCATATTGACCAAAAGTGACTTGACGTATGAAGTCATCCGAAAAGTCTTCCACACGATACCTGGAATCTCTTTGCATTTCTGTTACGATTTCAAAGTGTTTGTTTATAAACTCTGGATCACTCTTAAATATTTCAACAGCTTTACCTTGAAGGACAACACGGCTTTGTTGGTAGTACGCACGACGCATCATTTGCCGCCAACAATCCGCCCCCCAAGTACAAGTGACATTTTCATCAGGAAAAAGTTGGTTACCAATTTCCTTCCTCCGCTCAACCTCCATATTCCATAGTTCTGATTGAGGGTTTTGTAGTTTGCTAATTTCCATCAATGTTCTTATTAGCTTCCTCCGATTCCCCTTAAAGCATTCCAAGGCAGCATTATACTGGCACTTATTCATAGTTGCTAAATAATCATTCCAACATTGAGCATTATCCCCACACCAGTGCGGGTCATGTCCGCTCGGATCTGTCAAGTTAATTGGGTTGCCTTCCACATATCCCCACCTATTGAATGATAACGGCCTATTGTATTCTCCCTTCCACGTATCGCGGCTGATGAAGCGACCCACACCACTATCCAGATACCTTGCCCTAAGATACGTCAATCCCGTGACATCTCGAATCTCCCCTGTGTATTGATACACACTGACACCACTCCCTGCACTTGAGAGTATATCCCCATACGGTGTGTAGCTCTGCGCCAGGGTTACTGAACCTGTAGCATCGGTCAACTGGCGCACGGATCCCAGGGCGTCGCCATGATGGTACGTCCAACCACCGGGTTGCTGTTCACCAATGCGACCGAGTCCGTAGAGGTATGCGTTGGTACCATCAGCCAGCACTTGTGTCAGACCCCTATTCAGATCGAGGGTGTAGTTGGTGGGGACAGAATCGACAGTCTGCTGAAGGCGGTCACCGAGGCCGTTGTAGGCGTAAGTGGATACGGACTGGGGACCGGTGACAGAGATCAGCCGGTTGGCAGTGTTGTAGGCATAGGTGCTGACGCCATCACTGAGTAGGTTGCCGTTGGCATCCCAAGAATAGGTCACACCGTCTACACTGGTCAGGCGGTTGGCGATATCGTAGGTGTATTGGACGGAGGACGGAAGACCGGAAACCGATTTGTCTTCTACGAGGCGATTCCCAACCGCATCATAAGTGTAATGGAAGAATGTGCCAGCCTGCCCTGAGCCTGACGAAGGGTCATAATCTGCAGCGGTTAGTCGCCCAAGGGGGTCGTAGGTGTAGTCAATCGTGGTGATAGAGGTTGGCGCAGTGTCACTGAAGGGATAATCCAGGCCTGAACCGTTGTTGAAGAGCTGAGTGCGTTCGTCCGCAATCTAGTTACAACTTGGGGTATAATTTCTATTGGTATTACGATAAATAGATCGATAGGAGAATCGTATGGATGCGGTAACCGTTTCCCCAAAGTACCAGGTTGTGATCCCCAAAAAGGTGCGCAACTCTCTCAATATCCAACCAGGGCAAAAAATGCAAGTGATCGAATACGGAAAGAATATTGTTCTGATACCTGTGCGCCCGATAAAAGAGGCGCGCGGATCCTTACCAGGCATTGATACCGATCCCCAGCGTGAAAAGGAAGACCGCCAGGTATGAACATCGTCGATTCATCCGGCTGGTTGGAATACTTTGCGGAAGGAGAAAACGCATCTTTTTTCGCCCCAGTAATCGAAGATACAGATCAGCTTATTGTCCCTGTGATCAGTCTCTACGAAGTATTTAAACGCTTGATAGCCCAACGCGGTGAGACGGAGGCCCTGGTTCACATTGGTGATATGCACCAAGGACAAATTGCTGAACTTAGCTCTCCGATAGCTCTTCAAGCCGCCAAGCTTTCAGTAGACATAAAAATTGCTATGGCAGACAGCATCATCCTAGCAACAGCCAATGCCTTTGATGCTATTCTGTGGACCCAAGATGCTGACTTTGCAAATGTCGAAGGTGTGAACTATATTGAGAAGAAATAAATATGCTCACCGACCCCAACAGAGTTGCCAAAAAGCGGATGCTCAGCCCTGTGACAACTGTAATTCCTCTACAAATCCTGGCTTATCACATTGCCGCCCTGCGCGGCCTGGATGTCGATCAGCCCAGGAATTTGGCCAAGTCCGTTACTGTTGAATAAATCTTTGAAACTCGGTTTTTCGGAAAAACCGAGTTTCTTTTTTTAATCTGTTTACTGACCACTGTTCACTGAACACTGATTATTGGCACACCCACATCGGATGGCGGAACTCGCGCAGAATGTGTTCAGCCGTGCTCCCCAGGGTCAAATGCCTGACTGGGCGAAAACTAAATCCTCCCATGAACAGCAAGTTGCTGCCGTGAGTGTTAGCAGTTTCAAGAACTGTTTCAGCAATAGCGCCTTTTCCTAACACATAATTGACATCTCTCAATCCGTGTTGAGTGAGATAGGTTTGAGCCTTCTCCAGCACAGATACATCCGTATTTTCTGTTTGCACTGTAACTACGGTAAGGTCTTTCTTCCAACGTGCCGATAAATATGTTGCAATGAACAATGCTTCATCTGCTTTGGGGCTGCCATCATAAGCTAAAAGGGCATGGCTGTAATCGGATTCGGTGCCGTTGGGTCTGACCTGTATGGGACGTGGGCATTGTTGGATGATCAATTTTAGGTCTGGGCTGACGCGCGCCAAAGGTTGATCTATGGGTGGGCGGGTGCTGTTGACAATCACAAAGTCGACCCAGGCAGCATGCTTTAGGATAGATTTTACGGGACTGCTGCCGACTTCAACGGCAAATTCGCCTCTTATGCCTACATCCTGGCAGCTTTGGTTAAACCTTTCACGCATTTGATTTATATAATCACTTCCAATCAAATTTTTGTCTGAGACAACATGCAGCCCGAGAATATGATCACCATCAAATTGAGCCGCCCCAAGGATGAACTCGAACATTTGCCAGCCTTCTTCACTGCCATCCAGAGGAACAAGGATATGTTCAAAGAGATGGTGATAGCGATGGCGTATTAATTGCTGTCGTCGCCAAATCCCTGGCGATGGACCTCTATCTAAGAATGGAGATACTCTTCTGAGAAAATTACTCAAAAGGCCGCGCGATCGTTTCTCGGCTGTGATTAGTTCGGTGACCCCGGTTTCCAAATTTACATGCCAGCCAAGATCTTTTTCTAACTCTGCCTGTCGCTGTGATAGCAGCACATACATATCAACTTCTGTTCTTTCAGGAAAGTGGTGTAAGATGCCCAATTCACGGATAATGCGCACGACTGGGAGGTAGATCAAGTCGTACCAATTCTCAACCGCTTTCTCCCATAGCTCTTTATCATCTTTTTTCCCCTTGTTCTGATTAAGGATGCTAAATTCGGCTTCGATCTGGTTTAGGATAAAATGATAATGGCCGCTGAAGGTCATCAAGAGGTCAACCTCGGGGCGCAGCTTATCGAGGTTCGTTTTTTCTAGAAAGGCGGCATAACGAGATTTGCAGATGATATCGTTGGGATCATCATTGGCAGTTAGGGGAACTCTAGTTGGGACTTCAGTCACATAGGCTGAAATCGTTTTAGAACGCAGTTGGCGGGCGATAGAGACACGATGGTTGCCGTCCTGCACAAAATACGCGTCCCCAACCTGATAAACATCAATTGGTGGCATACCAACCATATCATCGACTGCTGCTCGCACCCCCGCCCAGCGTTCCTCATCATCATCTCGTTTTGGGAGGAAGCTGCGTGTGAAATCACCATAACGAGAAACACTCCCCACAATTTTTTCTAGTGGAATCTCTTGTAAACCGCGCTTTATGGATTCGCCCGTACCGTGCAGTTGTTGGCGGATATCATCGAAACCCAGTAATTTATCTGCATCCCCGCGCAGACGCGACAGGATTTGCTGCATAACAGCCTGTTTTCTAGCTCGTTGAAAATCACGCAAAGCGAGTTGATAATTCACTCTTGAAAATTTGGGGATAAGCGTGTTTTTCATAATAATACTGACTCAAAATGTGATCAATAAGTAGGTAAATACTACCATAATGAAATGAAAGAATCGCTACATTTGATATGTTTTGTTTCTCGATAGCTCAGTACATGTTCGCTATAAAATGTGACAATGCGTGTAAGAAACATCTACCTTGCGCTAGCTCTATTGTAGAAGCTATTTTTTACTCACCATAAGGAGATATAAAATGGAACTCGCAGGACGAATAATTTTTGCATTGCCCCTGGCTATGATGGGTATGCAGCACTTCACGAATATGAAGGCCATGACTGACTACGCCGAATCGAAGAAGGTGCCGATGCCGCAGGTATCTGTTCTCGTATCTGGTATTGTGTTGGTCGTTGGCCTCTAAGGAATGGTATTCAATTACCAAGGTCTCACCTTGTTTTACTCACACGGTTCCCCAACACCGCACTCCCAATCTGTACACCAAGTTTCGCCTTCCTCGTTGCCAACTAATTGATTATTATTCAATGTAATGATGCTCTCTTCGACCGGGCACATGCCCCAATTCCACATCCATATCCCGACAATATTGCCACTGATGCGGTTTTCTTCAAGTACATAACCAAAAGAAGCATCAGGGTACTGTACATCCTCATCGCTGAGTATGATGCCTGGCCCATTGTGGTTTGAGATTTCGTTGCTCCGCAAAGTGATATTCTTCCCTCCGTCAACCCAGATGCCCCCGTCCCACCAATCGCCATTTGCGTCGAGTTGGTTGTCCTCGATGCGGTTGCTCTCGACCAATACATTTTCACTGTCTTCCACCAGGATACCCCCACCGACGGTGCTATAAACATAATTGTCTCGAATGATCACATCGCGGTTGCCATAGGTATTGATGCCAGTGCCAAGAGAGAAATTTTCCCAGCGTTCTTGGTTAGGACCATTATCAGCAGCTTCGTTGCCTTCAATGAGAACATCGCTGGCTCCCAATACATTTACGCCGAAACCCTCCTCATCGAGGTCTGGGTCGACAGATGCACGCCCGTTGGCAGTGAATTTATTATTCCGCAGGATTAAATTTGATCCTTCCAGGATTAGCAAGCCTTCATCAAGATAATTGCGGAATTCAAGCCTTTCGACGATGATATTTGTACTTTCGACCAGGGCGATGCCTATGCTCCGAGTTGACTCTCCCTCCAATAAGGGACGTTGGTCAACCTCAGGGTTGGCGCGAATAACGATGGGGGATTTGCTGTCTCCAAAGGCGCCCAAAATGATTGATTCTCTATACTCGCCAGGCGCGATATTCAAAGTCTGACCGGGAACAAGGTTACAAAGGGCGTATGCCAGAGTCCCTAAGGGAGCAGATTCTGTGCCGGGGTTGCTGTCATCACCCTCGAGGGAGACAAATAGTTCATCCCCCTCCTTTGGTTGGGCATCTTCCCCCAAACATTCAACGCCATTTTGGAATACAATCCCCACTAAATTCCCATCCGAGATGACATTTTGAGCCCATACTTCCTCAGCACTAGCGCAGGTAACAAGGAACAGGGGCAATATCATCATGATCCAAAGTGTGTGAAAACTCTTCATCTGACACCTCCCGCGTCTAGGATAACGGTTTTATTGGATTTGCCGTGAGAGACCCAGAATAACTCTAACATAAATGCAGCGTTTATAGATTAGAATTGGAGCCATGAAATTTTCTCCATCTGAATTAGATACTGCCCGAGACGCAGTGATTTTTCGTGATCTCATTGATGCTGAGTTTGATCCCGTGATTACTGCTGCTACTCTTCGTGAGTTGGGAGATGGCGCGTATTACTTCATGGAAGAAGATCCTGCAAATACTGCTTATGTGTTGATTGAAGGTAAAGTGAAACTTACTCAGATCACACCTGATGGGCAACAAGTAATTCTGGGGTATCTCGTTCCAGGGCGCGTGTTTGGGATTATCGCCATTCTCAAGAAAGTCACCTATCCCGTTTCCGCTGAGGCCGTAGGGAAATGTCGGGCATTGGCATGGGATCGACCTACGATGAACGGCTTGATGGAGCAATCGCCTCGGCTGGCACTAAATGCCCTGCGAATCATGGCCGGACAAATTCGCGAATTTCAGAATAGAGTGCGAGAGTTATCTACACAGCGAGTCGAGCAGCGAGTAGCCCGGGCGGTCTTACGATTGGCGCGTCAATCTGGGCGCAAAACTGAACAAGGGGTCTTAATTGATCTTCCACTCTCTCGGCAAGATTTGGCAGAAATGACGGGTACGACTCTTTTTACTGTCAGCCGTGTGTTCAAAGAATGGGAAAAACGCGGCCTGGTTGCCAGTAAACGCCAGCAAGTTACAATTCTTATCCCGCATGGTTTAGTGATGATCGCAGAAGATCTCCCTTTAAATGTAGATGATGCGAATTTGCCAACAGATTCGAATTTGTGGGTATGATCAATTGATAATGGGGGTATAAGCAAACTTTATTGCCTAAATTTGTCCACAATTTGCGCCAGCGCAAAGACGTTGTGTTTCCGCTGATGTAGGATACTCATAAGTTTATTTAGATTCCGGAGGAGAATCCTATGAAGAATAAGATGTCTTTGATTGTGGTATTACTGGCGCTAACACTCTTTATGAGCGCCTGTGGTTCAGGTGATTCTGGTGAAGCTAGCGCTGAGGAAGTAGTTGCGGCTTTCCAAGGTGGTGGCTGTATTGCCTGTCATGTGATTCCTGGCATCCCAGGCGCGACTGGGAATATCGGCCCTGACCTTTCTCAAATTAGCAAAGTCGCCGAAGCGAATTTGCAGAGTAGTGAATATACGGGTACTGCAGAAAATGTTGCAGAATATTTACTAGAGGCTATTGAACAGCCAGATGCATTTGTTCCCGCTGACTGCCCCACGGGCCCTTGTCAACCTGGACAAATGCCAATAACACTGGTCGATGTTTTGACCAGTGAGCAGTTGGAAATTGTCACTGAATACTTAGCGAGTCTTCCCGAGGGCGCCCTTGAAGGAGCAGAATCTGTTGCGGTTGCATCAGGAACCCCAGCCCTCACTGATCCTGAATTTGAAGAAGCAACCCAAATCTTCTTTGAGCGCTGTGCCGGATGTCATGGTGTGCTTCGTAAAGGGGCTACTGGTCCTGGGTTAACTCCTGATTTGACTCTGCCCAATGGAACTGTTGCCCTTGCTTCAATAATCTTCAACGGTACGCCGCGCGGTATGCCCGATTTCGGAAAACTGGGCATCTTGTCCGAAGATGAAACGCAATTGATGGCCAAGTTCATCCAGAATGAACCGCCGCAGCCACCTGAAATGTCTCTCGCACAGATGCTGGATACCTGGGAGGTGTTTATCGCACCGGAAGATCGTCCCACGTCTCCACAGCACGACCGAAACTGGGAAAATTTCTTCGCTGTCACCCTGCGTGATGCTGGTCAGGTGGCGATTATTGACGGCGATACGTACGAGGTCATCAACAATGTCGAAACAGGTTATGCCGTGCATATTTCCCGAATGTCCGCAACGGGACGTTATGTTTTCACCATCGGCCGAGATGGCAAGTTAGCCTTGATTGATCTTTGGATGGAAGTGCCTGATAAAGTCGCTGAAGTGCAAACCTGCTATGATGCCCGTTCCGTCGAAACCAGCAAATACAATGGCGAAGAGGGTGATTTCACTGACAAATATGCAGTTGTGGGGTGCTATTGGCCGCCTCACTTCGTGATTATGGACGGTACAACTCTGGAACCATTCAAGGTGGTCAGCACCCGCAGTTACACCTATGACACTGAGGAATACCACCCCGAGCCGCGCGTTGCCTCCATTGTTGCCTCTCACTTCAAACCGGAGTGGATCATCAATGTCAAAGAGACAGGTTTGATTTGGCTGGTCGATTATTCTGACCCCATCAACCCCTCCATCAAGATGATCGAAGCTGAACGTTTCCTGCACGATGGTGGTTGGGATTCTACAAAGCGCTATTTCTTCGTGGCGGCCAACCAGGCTAACAAAGTTGCCGTGATCGATGCTTTAGAAGGCGATCTGGAAGCTCTGGTCGAAACGCCAGCGATCCCACATCCTGGTCGCGGTGCGAACTGGATCGATCCTGAATTTGGCCCTGTTTGGGGTACGGCTCACCTGGGGGAGAGCGCCTTGATTGCTATTGGCACTGACCCGGAAAATCATCCTGAAAGCGCCTGGAAAGTTGTCCGAAATATTCCCCTGGAAGGTGCTGGCAGCTTATTCCTTAAGACTCACCCTAAAAGCAAGTGGATTTGGGTAGACCACGTGTTGAACTCTGATGAGGTTATCCAGCGCACGATATGTGTTGTCGCCAAAGAAGACCCCACAAAAACTCACAAATGTTGGGAAATCGCCGACTATGGCCGTGCCGTGCACTTCGCTTACAATAAAGAAGGAACTGAAGTGTGGGTTAGTGTTTGGGGTTTTGCCGATCAACCTGGCAAAACAGGCGAGATTGTGATCTACGACGATGCATCTCTGGAAGAGATCGCCCGCATCCCAGATCTAGTGACGCCCACAGGTAAGTTCAATGTGTACAATACTGTGCACGATGTGTACTAGAAACATTCAGCAGTAAAATAAAACCGGATGCCATTTTCTTGGCATCCGGTTTTTCTATCCAGAGAATTTTTCTCAACTAATTGGCGATCCTGCCAGCCCTTGTAATGCAAAAACCGAAATTGGTTCTTGCTTCCCGCGCACGGGAACCTCACCGTATGGATGGCAATCTACCTGCGCTTCCCCCAACTCTTTTTGTGTATTCTCACTTAATAAAACCGTTGCGCCGAGTTCTTTGGTCAACGATTGCAGGCGAGAGGCTAAGTTTACTGGATCGCCGATTACTGTATATTCAATGCGTGCTTCACTCCCGACATTGCCAGCAACGACTTCGCCTGAGGCAATGCCTATCCCGATTGTAAGAGCCGGCATCCCCAAGGCTATTTGCTCGGCGTTGAACTCGCCCAAAGCGCGAGTCATCTGCCAGGCGGCTCTTACAGCGCGTAGTGCGTGATCTGGCTGACGAATGGGTGCACCGAAGACTGCCAGAATTGAATCCCCGCCAAACTTGTTGACTAACCCGCCCTCTGTAACGATCACATCAACCATGTGAGTGTAGTAGCGGTTCAAGATGTTGACCACCTCTTGAGCCGGTAACCGCTCTGAAAGCCCTGTGAAATCACGGATATCTGCAAATAAGGTAGTGGCAGATATATTTTCACCCCCCAAATCAGCACCGTTATCGAGTACCTTCGCAGCGACTTCCTTGCTGACATAACGGCCAAAAAGGTCGCGCATCCTTTGAGCATCCCGCAACTCAGCGACCATCTTGTTGAATTGGAATGTCAGGTCGCCGATCTCATCGCTGGTTTCAATGGCCAATGATGATGTCAGATCACCACCACCAACTTGATTCATAGCGCGCGTCAATCTTTTTAAAGGTCCCACTAAACTATGTGTGGTAAAGGTGCCAATGATGAAGTTTAGGATCAAACTGCTGACTACGATGAATATGATCAATGTTTGTAATCTGCTGATGATATCGAATGGATCAATAGCCGGGTCCATAATCCTGAAGATACCATTGTTTCCAGCGATACCAATAATAACGAGTGGTACGAAACCAGTTAAGCTGAGCGTCAGGATCAGGCGCATGCCTACTGTGATTCGCGGTACCTGAAACGATTTTGCTTCTCTTTCAAAGAGAAAGTTGGGGAGATGAGCGCGCCACTGCGAATCTGTCAGCACGAATGCCAACATGAAAGCGGTCACACCTCCTACACCTCCTACGCCCAAAAAGGTGCGCATAAACGTTTGCATATCAGAACTAGCAAACATCAAGCCGCCCTGTCCGAAGAAAATTCCAATGATGGTCAAGATCCCAAAGCTGACGGCTGCCAAATAAAGTGGAAAACTAACTGCCCAACGACGAATTTTCTCTGGCAATTTTCTCGGATTTTGGCTTTCCTGTAAGCGCACTTCCCACATAATCAGTGGGCGGGCGCGCAGCATACCGAGCAGCCAGGTGGCTGCACTGCCTAGGACTAATACAACAGTGAATGTTGTCCAATCTGCCTGGGTACCGCGCCAGAAGAGCTGATTCTGGATATATGTTTGAACGTCAATATATGCGAAATAGAAAAAAACTATCAGCGCCCCAAGGATATTGCTTATGAGGACGCTGATGAGAATTCGATGGTAATTTTTCATTTGCTAACTCCATTGAAAATACGCATCTTATTTATTCGGTTGCTTCGTAGATGAGTGTATTGGGAAAGAAAGTGTACCAACCAAACCAGTATGCGAGGTGACCATTCACGCGTGGCGCCATTTTTCCATCCGGTCCAATCAGGGCTTCTTCAGTGATCTGCCAGGTGCGTCCTGTTGAATCTAACACTGTATCTGCATCGGGGCCTGGAGAGTATGTTTCTTCTTGGCGGTTATAGGCGCGTACTTCACCCCCAGCTTTGTAAATGACAGGTCCTACGCGTTGATTCTCTCCATCTACAAAAATCTTCCCACGATTGGCAATCAAAACAAGCGCTGTGTTCCCAATGGTATCGTTGACAACCTGTTCTTCAGACAGCAGTTCAATGGGATACGCTTTTGGAATCCCTTCAATTTGCAATGCATATATGCGGTCTTTGGTTTCTAATAGATCACTGCGCTGCCAGACCGGAAACATTGTATCTTGGCTTGCGAAATAATCACCATATGCCGCGCCAGGGAAATATGGACGTTGGTATCCGGTATCGATATCCAAAACGAGGGTTTCTGGATGTTGTTCTAACCAGGATTCCCAAGTTGTCACGACGATAGGGAGCAGGTTCAATTTGATATTGGAGTCTACCAATGGACCTAGTACTGGCTCCCCCGTCAATTGGTTCCAGAGGGAGTTTGTATTACGGTCATACATCAGTTTATTTGATCGATATAGGAACCCAGAAGATCCGAAGTTATAGGTTTCCCCATTGGACGCACGCCCATCGAAAGCAATTCCGGCTCCGCATAATGTGCAGTAAGCTATTGATACCGGCACCCCTCCAACTGTATCATTGGCCATCTCGTGCCAATCTAAGATACGCAAAGGATAGGCGCGATGGTCACTATTGATCGAAATCCCAAACACAGGTTCGCCAGGTTCCAGATATTCAGCATCAGCAGCTTGAATCATTTCAGCATGATCGAGCGCCGGGATGCCATCAACCATCACACCACCCCACATGATTTCCTCGGTTCGGATTGTGGATGGATAGTCATTTTGCAGGAAAACGCCAAATCCGGGGTCGATTGCGCTCAAAAGCTGCCCCTTCCAACCAATAAAACCTGGGGGCGGAGTTAGTTCGGTCCCGCCATACCACTCAACCCAAGAGGTCCAGTCCCCACCAAAGGATTGGCCGCTAATGTTTTCTAAAACAGAAATGATCTCAGAATAACCAATATTCCGGTAAACCCCAATCTGGCTTGCACGAAGCAATTCGAGAAAAACTGCGCTAAAACGTTGATCACCAGAGTCGATAATTGTATTGACTGTTTCATCTAATTCTATCCCACTGCTGAGCAATAATAGATACATCAATTCGGTCGCTGCATCTTCAGACTCGAATTGAGCATCCTGTTCATCCACATTGCTCTGGGAAATGCTTGGGACTTGAGTTGGCTCCACTTTTTCGGGAAGTGTGGGAGTGATAGCGATTGTTGTTTCGACTGTTGGCGAGCATGCCGTGAGAAATATGATCGTGCTTAGAAAGAATATTTTTCGCATCATGAACTACCTCTAAAATTAAGCTCTGTAATTTATACCAATCCAATAGTAGCTATTATTTATTACAAATCTATTATGGGATTTTGTCAGTTGTTTATTGCGCTTGCTCAAAGATAATTTCTATGGGATTCGATATAGTATTAGTAACTCATGTTACGCAACCTAAAGAGAACCTCCCTGGGAATAGGGGGTGGGGGCTTCGCCCCCGACCCCCTATTCCCAGGGAAACCTCGCTACGTGTGCGCAACATGAGTTAGTAACTCTTTGATAATGAGACATCAATGAAGAAAAGAACTATCACACCAAACTTACATATGGCTGATATCATCAATACCTGGCCAGAAACGATCCCAATTTTTCTCGGGTATCGGATGATTTGTGTGGGATGTTATATGTCTGAATTTGATACATTGGCGGATGCCATGCAAATCTATAACCTCCCTATCGAGCAGATTATGGACGAGCTGAATCATATTATTGAAGTGAATACTACCGGACAGGAGAAATTTGATGGATGAAGAGCGCGTGCGCGATGCTTTGCGATTTGTAACTGATCCTGAAGTTGGCGTTAATATCGTCGATTTAGGACTGGTATATGATGTGGCAGTGAATTCCGATACCGTTGATATCAAAATGACGATGACTTCACCCACTTGCCCTTTGCATGCCGTAATTACGCGAAATGCTGAAAACACGATTCGGGCGAAATTTCATGCTGCTCGATATGTAAACGTTGAATTAGTTTGGGACCCCATCTGGACCCCGACAATGATGTCTCAAAAGGCCAAACAAACTTTGGGTTGGTGATGATAGGAAATAATCTAATGACAAATCAATATTCATATTTTGAAAACATAATTGACCTGCTGCCTGAGATCCCCGACGATAGCATAGTCAGCCGTACTTTTTACGAAGATGATCAGCTCAAGGGAATCCTTTTTGGATTTGCAGCCGGTCAAGAATTATCAGAACATACCGCTGCTAAGCCAGCTATTTTACATTTCATCGAGGGTCAAGCGCGCCTGACTCTGGGAGACGACGAAAAGAGCGCCGGCCCAGGCACCTGGGTTCACATGGCGCCGCATCTGCCACATAGTGTTGTTGCAGAAAGCCGTCTGGTAATGCTTTTGATATTACTCTAACCCCATGGAATCAGATAATCGGATTTATCACCTGCCACTGTTGCTGTTGGCAGTATTGACATTATTCGCGGCCGCCTGGGCAGGTTTACTCCGTCTGGGTTGGGATTGGCCCGCATTACAGCCAGAATTGCAGAAGATTCATGGCCCCCTGATGATCTCAGGTTTTCTTGGAACGTTGATTAGCCTAGAACGGGCAGTTGCCCTGGGAAAACGCTGGGCTTACATTGGGCCACTGATGATTGGTGTGGGAAGTGTGTTGCTGGCTTTTGGCATCTCAGAGATTATTGGCCCGCTATTAATGACATTGGGTAGCTTGTGGCTAGTATTGATTTTCGTTGTCGTTCTGCGTCAGCATATGGCTCCATATACTATCGTTATGGCCATGGGCGCGTTGGCGTTATTTCTTGGAAATAGTCTCTGGTTATTAGGTTGGGAGATTCATTATTTTGTGCTTTGGTGGGCTGGTTTCTTGATCCTGACGATTGCTGGGGAGCGCCTTGAGCTAAGCAGAATCAGGATGCCTTCCCGAAACAGTCTGATTGGTTTTGGGCTAATATTGACTTGGTATGTGTCTGGACTTTTTGTTATGCTTTGGGCTTTTGATCTGGGTGTACGCCTTGCCGCTGCAGGAATGCTAGGTTTGGCATTCTGGCTGCTCCACTATGACATCGCTCGACGAACGGTGCGTCAGACTGGCTTGACGCGTTTCATCGCCGTTTGCCTGCTTGGTGGATATGTATGGTTGGCAGTTGCTGGCATTGCCGGGATGATCTTTGGAGGACTTAAGTCTGGCGCAGCGTATGACCTTCAGCTGCATGCCATCTTCTTGGGGTTTGTATTCACGATGATTTTTGGCCACGCGCCAATTATATTTCCCGCAATTATCGGAACCGATATCAATTACCGGAAATTGTTTTATTTACCCCTAATTTTATTGCATTTTTCTCTGCTGCTGCGGTTGGTTGGGGAGAACGCTGGTTATTTATGGGCGCGGCTGTGGGGTGGGTTGTTTAATGTGGTTGCAGTCTTGATATATTTTGGCATGATTGCGCCTATTGGGAAACGCAATGAATAAATGCCTCTGAAAGGAGCATAGAGTAATTTGATGTATTTGCATACAACGAAAAGGCGGCGTACAATAGTCTCTGATGAAACGAGATAAGCTCTAAAGGAATCAGGCATGACCAGTAACCCCGCTGAACTCTACCAGCAGGCCCAGCAATCTATCCGAGATGGGGACTATGAAGGCGCTGAAAAATGTTTTCGGATGTTGATCGCTTTGCTTCCTGATGTTCCACAACCCCATTTTGAAATTGCAGAATTATTGACGAAGATGGGAAAGAATCTGATGATAATAATTAACCATTATGAAATGTTTATTCAGATGGCGGGAGATGATCTGATCCTTGCTGACAAGGCAAACCAAGCAAGAGATAGAATTACTCAATTACTAAATCAATCTAATCCAGAGATCACGGTCCCACTCGATGTAGCATCTATTGATATTTCCTTGCCGAATGATCGCATCGTAGTAGATAAAAGAGGAAAAGGTCACTTCACTCGTCTAGCCGATGCTATTGCCAATAACCCCTATGGATTGCCAATCCATTTGCGACCAGGGCGTTACAACGAAGTGATCATGGTCACTGACTCCAGCGTAGATCTAGAGATCTTTGGTCCACCTTCAGGTGACCCGGCGATATTGATGTCCACTAAGGATCATTGCATATATGTTGATTGTTCACATTTAGATATTTGCCATCTGACGATCAGCAACAGCAGCCCCAAGGCGGCCGTGCAAATTGTAGGAGGACAGGTTAGTTTTACTGGATGCGAATTTTTGGATTGCACGACTGCAGCCATTGATATTCAGTATGAATCGCGCCTTGATCTGAGGGACGGGAATGTCTTCTTTGGAGGCGGTACCGCGCTACGAGTATTCGATCAAACCCACCTCGAGGTTGGAACTGAAGGCCCAAACTTCTTTTTTAGCAATTTAGGTGGCAGCGTGCATGCCTCGGGGCATAGTAAATTTTCAATACATCAAGCCAGGATCAATTATCCGAGTGATTTGATTACCGATGAAGTTCTAGGTTCGCTCCCATATTTTGGCCTTGGAGAAGTGCCAATCATTTGGCTTCAGGATAATGCCGAGGGGGAAATCAAAGATAGCAAACTTACCGGCTGGGGTACCTTAATCTACGTTGAAGACAATGCATCCCTGATGCTCTCTAACCTGGAAAGCAAGTCTTCTGATGGTTTTAGCAAGCAAGTGTGCACCCCTGAAGCATTTTTGAAAATGAGTGGTAGTGCAGCAGCGAATATTGAAAAATGTAAATTTTCATCCGGAGTGGTTGGGGCATTGGGAGTTGAGTGTAAAGAGCGATCTGATGTACAGATCAGGGAATTACTCTTCGGAGGTGAGATCACCATGCTCAAACTGGATGGCGGCAAAATTGCAGCTGAGAGACTCAACCACGAAGATCCCCATGGTCAGAATGTGGTAGGGCTGCAAGCGGAAGCGGGAAGTGTGATTATTGCCGAGAGCTATTTGCCATTTGTGGATATGATTGCTCAGATCGAAGCAAATTTTCACCAAGTTCGCTTCGGGGCCCGGGATGCCTTGGGCAACGCCTTCAAAGGAAAGATCTCTTTTGAAAACTGCGGCTTTTCGGGGAGCTCCCATTTTGATGGTCAGATCGAGTTCTTAAATTGCTACGCAAAAAATCCTTACACTGGCGATGCCTGGTTGAGTTTTTATAGCGGCAAAGCGACCATCAAAGGCGGCCAATTCATCAATCATGCCTTCGCCCTGGGCTGCAATTTCGAGATTGCTGAGGCTAGTTTCAGTTTTGAAGAAGGTTATGCTTCCCCTCAAGGAGTGATCGACATATTGCAGGGTGCCTACGGGAAATTGAAGAAATGTTCTATCACCAGTGCGCTCCCAAAGACTCATCCTGCGCTGAGAATTCATCGCCAAGCCAATGTACGACAAATTGATAATGCTATCCAAGGAAAAGTAGAAATGTACCGCTAATATCTAGCGGTGATAAAATACTTCGTAATTATTACGTGGAGGAACCGATGAAAATTACCGATGCATTTCTAGCCGACCATCAGGCGTTATATGCAAAATTTGATCAACTTGAAAAAACCATTCCCAGTGAGGTGAAGACTCTTGCTGAAGTAAGAATTCCAGGTGCCGAACTGGCTGCAATACTCGCCGAACATGCCAAATTTGAAGATGATCTTCTTTTCGCTGCCATTGAAGAGAAAATGGGCTCGGATGAATCAACGAAAAAAGTTCGTGATGAGCATGCACGTATCGAAATACTGATGCAAGATGTTTTAGGTTATTTGGATGATATCAAGCGAATGGGTCATGCAAGAAGGACACTTTTGCAGGCCATCAAAGTTGCTCGGGCGCATTTTAATAGAGAAGAAAAAGAAACATTCCCATTGGCGGAGGAAATCTTAGGAGAAGAAAAATTATTGGAATTAGGTGCTCTATGGGAAGAAATGCGTAAAAAATGATCTATCTCAGAATTAAGAAAAAAGTAGAGATGCAGATGTAGCGTCTCTACTTTTTTGATTCTGGCGGAGAGGGAGGGATTCGAACCCTCGATACCTTGCGGTATACGCGCTCTCCAGGCGCGCGCACTAGGCCGGACTATGCGACCTCTCCATATTTGGTTGTGCTTTTTCCCCTATAGCGGCCGGGATTATACCATTAAAAATTAACCTGGGAACATACTTTCTATCAACTCTGGCGCAAATTCGGCGACCATTTCTGATGAGAGAGAATTCTGTTTGGCGATGGCGGCATATAGATCCGCGCTAGGTCGTTTGGTACGAGTCTGGGTTTCGGGATCAAGCTCCCAAAGTCCGAAACGCTGAGTCCAACCGCGCTCCCATTCGAAATTGTCCACCAAGCTCCAATGGTAATATCCCTCGATGGGCCAATTGAAATTGACTGCCCGCCAAAGCTGGTGCACGTGCTGGATCAGGTAGCGCCGGCGCATGGAATCTTCAGGGTCCTCGACACCATTTTCGGTAATGATGATTGGCTTGTTGAATTGTAGAGCCCACTTGATCGCTTCATAGAATCCTAATGGTTCGTTGGCGATAAAACCGGTTGGGCTGAGTTCAGCCTCGGGATCATAGAAATTTTTTGCGAAAACATTACCTGGCGCAAAGGGATTAAAGGCAACATATTCGCGGGTGTAATAATTCAAACCTAAAAAGTCTTGAGTTCCTTTGGCTTCAGGAACGCGCTTACTATTTGTGAAGAATCGTAATACACCATCTGTGACTGCGCGGGGGAAGAAGTCGTTATACACCCGTGACAGGTTGTTGGCTAGCAGAATGTCAAATGGCGAAATCTTCCGGGCAGCCATCATTCCTCGGTAGTTGATGGCCATGCCAACTCTCGATTGAGGTTGTAGTTCTTTGATAGCATGATAGGCAGCCGCATGCCCGCGCACTAGGCTGGTCATCACATGGAAGGCGGCACCTATGTTTCTCTTCCCGGGTGGAAAATCACCAAAAACATACCCCATAACTGCATAGACGTTTGGCTCGTTGATAGTGCACCAACAATCGACGTAATCTCCCAAGGCTTCGACAACTCTGCGGACGTAGGTCTCGAAATATTCAACAACTCGTTCATATTCCCAGCCGCCTAAGAACATTAGCCAAACTGGGTCGCTAAAATGATGCAGAGTAACCATAGGGGTCAGGCCGCGCTCTTTCAGGCCGCGCAGCATCTGACGGTAGTGATCTAAAGCGTCTTCATCCCAGCGGTCGACCGTGGGTTGGATGCGACTCCACTCGATGGAGAGTCTGTGGGTATTTTGACCCGCCTCGGAGGCACGATCAAAATCTTCTTTCCAGCGACCACCCCACCAATCGCAAGCCAATCCACAAGAATGGCCTGAAGTAATATGGCCCTCTTCCTCCCAATAATGCCAGTTATTATTCGTGTTGTTGCCTTCAACCTGATGAGAAGCAGTAGCAGTTCCCCAAAGAAATCCTTTTGGAAAATTATAAGTAGCGTGGGCCATCGGCGAGTCCTAGTTTAATTGATGAGTATTCGGCAGTATTGTAGTCCATAAACAAGTTTTTGCAATTCTTTATCTTGTTTATGGTATCTTTAAGCTAGAACTTTATCGTTTCTATGAAAGCCAGGAGGTAGAGATATGATTTCCCAGAAAATGGTATGGGGTTTCGTTCTCGTTTTGTTATCGGTAGCTCTTGGCGCATGCAATATGCCTGTAAGTAACATCTTATCCCCCGCAACAGCTACCAATACTGCCACGTTGACTTACACTTCAAGCGTCACGCCCAGCATAACTCCAAGCCTAACTGCGACCAAGACCGCGACACAAACGTTTACACTTACTTCAACCCTTACACCTGTCCCAACGGACACACTTACACTGACGGACACCCCCCATCCAACTGATACCCCGACGATTACGCTAACTCCAACCCCTGAAAAGGCCACGGCAGAGGCAGATGGTAATATCAATTGCCGTTGGGGACCTAATACGGTATATCTGGTTGCTGGTTTATTCCGAGAAGGAGCAGTTGCACAGGTGGATGGACGAGATTATGGCGGAAACTGGTTGTGGATCCAAATGGAAGATTTTTCTTACCATTGTTGGGTTTCTACCTCTGCGGTGATCGTAAATGGTGATATTGATACTGTTCCCTTTGGTCCCATGGATCCGCCTATCAACTCATCTGTATCCTCAGCCACGGGAGTTGGCGCAACAAGGGATGGAAACAAGGTGATAGTCACCTGGAATGCAGCTTCCTCTGCGGTTGATCTGCATTACCTGATCAAAGCTAATATATGCAACGGCACATATGTATTGGAGTGGGTCGATGTGACCACAAGAACATCCTATACTTTGCAAGATAAATCTGGTTGTTCAGGATCATCCTCTGCGAAACTCTTCGTGGTCAATAAGCTGGGATACTCTTCACCCGTCTTGGTGCCTTGGCCATAATAAGTTCTGTAGATGATGTGTAACTCTAAACACATGTGATGAGATTTGTGCGGCACGAACCAAGAAATTTTCTGAAACCTCTCTTGCACAGATCAGGTCTGTAGGCTATTATTCCACTCTGGTTTTCCCTGATGATGATCTCAATATCTATCCTGATACTTTTTATAACCCCGATCATAATCTTGATTGTGGAGCGCTTTGAGTTGCGAGCCGGCTATTTGTGGTTACTTGCCATGGTTGGTGCTGCGACTGCCTGGCTGTTAATTTTGTTTTCACGATCACAAGCACCTTTGCTTATTTCCCTGATGCAGTGGAAACCTGAAGCGCTGTTTTCTGCTTCTCCAACGCTGCTATTGGACGATATATCCTGGATATTTGCGGCAGCTCTGAGCGTTTTCCCCCTCGCAGTTTTACTGACAGATGTCGTTCATTTTGCCGATGTTGATCCATCCGGTTGGGCCGCAACTCTTGCAATGACGGGCTTAGGCCTTCTGGCCGTTTTTGCGGAAAATCCAATCACTTTGGTTCTGGCGTGGGCTGTCATGGATTTATCCGAAACGCTGATGCTGCTTCTCAGAGTATCAACAAGTGAGCAGCGTGAGCGTGTTGTCGTGGCTTTATCCGTGCGCCTTATTGGGATTCTCTTGATTGTGATTGCCACACAACAGGCGCGATCCATTGGAGACACTCTCGCGTTCAATTCAATCCCTCCCGAAGTAAGCGGGTTATTGCTCTTAGCTGCAGGTCTTCGACTGGGCGTTCTACCACCTCACCAACCTTTCTTCCAAGAACCTCCTTTGCGGCGGGGTCTGGGAACGATAGTGCGCTTGATGCCAGTTGCCAGCAGTTTAGTAATTCTGGCCCGAATTGCTCAGGTTGGAGTTCCTTTGACATGGCAACCTTATTTGCTTGCGGTTGCGGTTATTTCTGCCTTATATGGCGCGTATGCTTGGGTACAGTCTCCCAATGAACTTGATGGACGCCCTTTTTGGATCTTAGGTATGGCGGCAATCGCCCTTGTCTCAACGATATTTCGACTGCCAACAGCAACCATCGCATGGGGTTTAGCGTTGCTCATGTCTGGGAGTGTTTTGTTCCTAACGTCAAATCGAACCCGATTTGTGTCCCTGTTATCCTTTGTGGGAATTCTAGGAGCTTCTGCATTTCCCTTCACTCCTGCCTGGGCGGGAGGATTGTTGTATAGCAATTCTGGTGTTATTTTGATGTTCGTAATTATCATCGCTCATGCCTTGTTGGTTTTAGGATATGTCCGTCACGTACTCCAGCCTTCGCGATCCTTAGAAGATGTGGAACCCTGGATGTTAATTGTTTACCCCATTGGGTTGATATTGTTGATGGCAACTCATTGGGGGATTGCCTGGTCCCAAGGTTTGGCCAACCCGCCTGGAGATTTGGTCTTATCATTTGGATGGTGGGGAGGCGTGATTGCTTTTGGCGTGGTGGCTATATTGATGATTTTCAGGCGTCGGGAGATTTCATTACCATCTTCAGTATCAACATCGCTGGGAAGTATCCTGTCTCCAGAGTGGATATACAAAATTCTATGGTGGTTATTCCGGAATCTGAGTCGAACCTTTTCTGCAATATCCCAGATTCTTGAAGGTGAAGGCGGCATTCTGTGGTCGATATTAATGCTGATCCTCTTGATTTCTCTCGTAGCGCAGCAAAGTGTGGGTGGCTAAAGAATGAGTCTAAC
>JACKQG010003103.1_pt1 | contig 20792 bp, 17 predicted proteins | sample 8237621 | NCBI WGS metagenome assembly JACKQG01 (sample SAMN15677084, study PRJNA649215) | marine metagenome | biome: marine; feature: Black Sea; material: saline water; isolation source: suspended particulate matter (SPM) from the Black Sea western gyre | collected 2013-06-09/2013-06-10 | depth... | reverse complement strand
TCAAGGAAAATGTCTAAAATAACGTTTGAGTCAACGAGAAGGCCCTTCATCTATCTGCCCTCGTTAAGGCCATAATCTCATCTGTCGTCATTTTGACGGTTGCAACGCCACGTAATTTTGCAAATTTTTGGGTCACAGCTTTCCCCCCTTTTTGTTTCACTAAAAATACGCGGCCTTCTTCCTCGACAAAATCAACTTCTGTTGCTGGGGTTATTCCCAATTTTTCGCGAATGTGTTGGGGAATTGTGACCTGACCTTTTGTAGTTACTCTCATAATTTGACCTCCAGTAATAAGTATTACTGGTAATAGTAATACATTGCATGGGCGATGTCAATTTAAAATATAGCATCGAAAGGTAAGAGCTAACCAGCGGCGAGTTAATGGCTATGGCCTTCCGGAAAGCCCAAAATGATATTAACAGCGCAACCCGGGGAAATGCCCCAGTAATAGCCGTCTGAGTTAAGCGCCTGGTTCGCCGTCCTTCGTTTCGTCCACTTTGCGCTTTGCAGCACCATGACCACGATGTTCTGAGCAGCACCGTGGGGTGTTACGGGACGTACATTAGTTTATAAGTTCCTGTCAGTCTGATGGTGAATAAGTGTTCTGTTTTCATACTGTTACCATCTAATTGATATTTGAAAAACGAACACAAAAAAATATGGAAAAATTTTCAACTTATATTCTTATGTACGTCCCCTATAATCCCCATTTTTCCTCCCAAATGGCTTTAATCTATTGGGCGTTACCGGGTTTCCATGTAAAAATGCATTTCGGGTATCATATAGCTCTTTGTATAGTTTTTGCGAAAGATTTACTTGCTTTCTTTTACCGCGATAATTAATCACATAGGAGTGTCGCTTTAAGTCTTTATGCAACCAGTCATATTTGTCCATCAATTCAATAACTGTTAACAAGTTTGCACTCCCCTTTTTGGGATGAGATAGAATCTCAAGAGCACTTACCCATAAACTTGAACTTGCCCCATAGTCATATATTGTTGAGTGATTTTTGAAGGGCAGTGTAGAAGCCTGGAATGCCATTTCTAAAGACCTAAAAAGAATTCGAGTCGAATATTCACTATACCTTTTTTTCAAATATCGTCTTTGCCATACTTTGTGCAATTGATCGAATAAATGGCCAGTGCATTCCGCTCGGACGTGCCCGGGGCCAGCAAGACTTGGTGAAGTCTGCCCGGTAAATTTACTTCGTTCATCATCGTATCCTAATATTGACGGTGATTGAGTCAAAAATCCATCGTCGTCTTTGGTAATAGTTATAGGATAGAAATCAAAATAGTCCGAGTATAATGGAAAAGCAACAAATGTGCTTGTTAGGCTATGTTCGTGACCCTTTATTATTGTTGAAAGTGCGACTATGTTGCGAAACCCAACAATTGCATCAATATCCCGAAGATGTTGAGGAGCTTTATCACTGATGATCAAAAAGGAAGGATAATTTTTCCGGCCAAATTGATCCTCGAAATTTTCAACGAGTGCTTTTGCATATAAGCTTTGATTTACAATTTCAATTACCCGTGAATCATCGTGCGGAACAATTGCGATGTTTTCATTCCCAAGCGATTCTTTCAAGCTTAAATCAGGCAACGCAAAAATGATTATCCACATGACATTTCAATTCTTTTGAAGATAACCCACAAACCCCGCAGTTAGCGCAATTTGTGTTGTATTAATAGGCTTTTGATGATGAAGCATGATCCCATGAGAACGGAGAGGTGCCTTCATGCTTCATCATTATTGCGATCAGTTTTTGGATTACTGCCGGCCTGTCTCGTTGAATTTCGCTCGGCGGACAACCATTGGTGGATTCAACGGGGCTGGTGGACTTTTCAATCCGCTCCATTCAAGCATTGACCGCCCGGCTGAATGAATTCGAAACTTTCCTGAAAGCTCTTAAAATCCGGTCAGTTAAAATGATTACATATCGGCATCTGGTTATTTTGTCGCCGATTACAAATATCCCTCGATACACGTAAATAAGTCCAGAGAAATAACGGTATCAAACTTTGATTTGTGATTAATACCATCATTAAACTATTTATATAAAAGATATAACTATATGATAAAATTCAAAATAAATAATATTAGTCACTATTCAACGGGCTGTTGCCCAAATCCAGTTATTAGACAAAATAGCATATAACTCATCAAAAGAGAGAATTCGGTTGTAATAATTTCAACAGGTTAAACATTAGAAAAATATGGCAATTCATAAAAAGCGTAAAAAATCGCTTTGGGCAACAGCCCGTCAAGATGTGACCCCATTTCCCACATGAGTAAAGTCAAATGGGTCGTTTTCGCGTTGCCAAACGCCTATTTCACTTCCCGTGGTTTGTTTCTCCCTGGTTCTCGGTCGCCTGATCAGCCGAACCGCCGGATACGTGACCCGTACGTCAGGTTGTGCGGGAGGGGGAGTCTGTGAAGGCTCTCCCTATCCCGCTATACAACTGAGCATAAAAAACCGTATATTCATCTGTACAGATTTGGAACATATAGTGATCTAGATCGGCCATAATCTACTAATTCATCATACGTATATAGCCTTATTCCACTGGCTTGTTTTTCTATCTCTACTCTTTCTAAAGGGCTTCTAAATTCTGTAGACATACCAATAATGACGACAATCTCGGGTTCGAAAACTTCGATACCGTACTTGAAAACAAATTTGTCTCGATTTGTCGATTTCTTAAAATAGTTTTTATAGGCTCTTAGTTGTGCAATCGCTTTAGATATTTCATGAGAAATACGAAGGTAAGGGCTTCGCACGGCTATTTTGGTTGTAGGCTTTTTTAAATCCAAAATATCAAAGCCCCGATTTCCAGGCTTGAAAAGAATGAAGTCGGGAACAAGGCTTTGCTTACCTTGATCAGTCAGAATAACATGTGGTATAGCAGATGCATAACCTAATGAATTAACAATTTCTGGATAATGTTCCAGAAACTTTTGAATCTCCAACTCGCTAGTATTATTTTTAGAAAGCATTTCTTCAAATTCATCTAAAATATTTTTAGATAATAAGGATAAAGGTTGGGGTGCGTTAAGAGATAGATAACTATGTTCGCAGCGATTGTGTGGAGTTTCGATATTAATAATATTGCTATATGTATAAGGTTTAATGAATATACGCCCATCTCGTTCGAAGAGAGCTATCTTGGGGCTATCCCTTTCAGGAGAGAGCCGGCGAGCAACATTTAATCCAATTGCAACAGAGTCTATGCTGCCGCCGCTTTCTAAAAATAAATCTGTACCAAAGCCAAACTCTCTTTGGAAAATAACATCACTGGTTGAAAGCATTAGATTGCTATTAGATATCTGTAGGGAGCGTTCGCTAAACCATCGGTTTGTAGCATCAATAATCAATTGAAGACCTTCTTTTGAAACACCATAGAATTCAAAATGCTTTCGGATAATATTTTTTTCTTTTTCGTTTAACGACTTTTGCCTCTCTCGCAAATCTTTGGATGGACCCTGTTCTAACGCATCAGCGCATTCCGCAATTAACCTACATAACAATAGGTCCAAATCCTTTAATATTATATTGTCGTGTTGTATATCACTCCTTAATTCAATAGGAAAATCTGATATCCATAAATCATCTAATTGCGGCTTGATTCCTGCGGCTAATAAATCAGATGTTTCTATGGCCTTTTTTTTGTTGGAAATTTCATTTAATAATTTCCCAAAAACACAATTTGGACTGAATAATGAATCTATAGAATCTACATTGTTATCATCGTGAGATGATTTTGCACTTTGTTCTGCAATCAGTCTAAGATGATAAGGATTTACGCCTGAGTCTTTTAAAATATCAATTGTGTAAGATCCTGAATATAGCAGCCCTGCTAACAATGAATCACTATCTCCCGCAGTACTTGAAGCAGACCTTTTTATAGATTCAACAAGCGAGTTAAGTGCCTGAGGCGTGAGTTTTACACCATGCGCTGAGATGACTTTTTGAATCTTGTCGCGAATGGATTCCATCAAATCACCTTAAAACATAACGTAGAGAGTTTTATCCATTGTCCCGCAGGACAGAAATGCGGGAAAGCCCAGTTTGGTAAAAACAGTTTAAAAAACACGGACGATACGTTTAATCAGCGGGATGATGGATAAAACTTTGTTGGACTGGGCCGCTCCGAGGAGCCGTAAAATACTTACCATTATTTATGGGGATTGTAAAGATTTGATTTTGCGTAAGGATTTGCAAATTTCCGAAATTTACAACTCTCGTCGACCTGAGATTTGGTTCAAATAAGAAAGAAGCAGGATGCCCAAAATTATTTCAAATAAGGCCGGTTTGACCGTACATGAATGAAAACCGGCAAACCGGACACGGGCAAACGGGTAAACCCTTGTAGCAATGCAATCGTCTGTTCGTTTCTTAAGGTTGGTTCAATCGGAACATATTTATGAGAACTGCTATAAAAGGAGATCAAATGCTTTCCAAAAAAAGAGCGCAAAGCGAAGAGTTTCGCTTTGCGCTCAAGAAAGATGCCCTGGATTTCCCTTAATCAGTTCAGGTGGTGTCCGGGTTGTAGCAGTAAATACAGCAGTTCAGGCAGCGGTTCGATTCATAAATGGCATCTTCTTCAGTGATCACAAGGTCGGCTTCGATAAACGATTTGATCCGCTCATCCACGGGGAGTTCGGGCATCGGCGTCCGTTTCTTCTGGATGATTCCTGGAACCGATTTAACAATCGATTCCGGAATGTTCTTCTTAAACAGCGTATTGGCAGGCGGCGTGAGGTCCTCGCCGGCGATGTACATGTGAATCGAGCGGGCGGCTCGACGGCCGGCACCGATGGCATCAACCACCAGCGCAGCGCCGGTGGCGGAGTCGCCACCGGTAAAAATGTATGGTATGCTAGACTGCAGGGCCACCGGATCTTTGGCGTCGATGGTGTTCCAGCGGGTAATTTTCAGATCCTCATCGAGCATTTTGCTTTCTTCCTTGAAAAACACATCCGGGCCCTGGCCGATGGCGGTGATTAACATGTCGACGTCGATGACCGTTTCAGAGCCTTCAACCGGGACCGGCCGGCGCCGGCCGCTGGCATCCGGTTCACCAAGCTCCATCTTCAGGTATTCCAGGCCGACGACGTTGCCGTCTTCATTCCCGATGACCTTGGTGGGGGCTGCCAAAAAGACAAAATTGATACCTTCATGTTCGGCGGCGACGATTTCAACCGCGTTGGCCGGCATTTCTTTGCGGGTGCGGCGGTAGACAATCGAGACCTCATCGGCTCCCAGGCGAACCAGGGTGCGCACGCAGTCGATGGCCGTGTTTCCGCCGCCGATGACTACACACTTTTTGCCGACAAACGGTCTTGGATCCTTGGGTCTTTCCTGCTGCCACAGCGCAAAATTGGTTAAAAAACTGATGCCGGTGTAGCAGCCTTTCAAAGTCTCGCCTTCAACCCCCAGGTTGTAATCTTTCCAGGCGCCGATACCCAAAAAGATGGCATCATATCCAGCGGCGATCAGCGACCCGGTGTCAAAATCGCGGCCGAGCCTGACGTTGGGTTTGTGTTCGATTCCCAGATCCAGAATCCCCTGGACTTCCCAGGCCAGAACTTCCTTGGGGAGCCGGTATTCCGGTATTCCATAGCGAATCATGCCGCCCAATTTCGGCGTGGCGTCAAAGATGGTAACGCTGTGGCCGAGGCGGCGCAAGAAAAAGGCACAGCTCAATCCGGCCGGACCGCCGCCGATAACGGCCACTTTTTTGCCGGTGGAAGGGGCCACCGAGATTGGAAGGTGTTTGCCCGAATTCATTTCATAGTCGGCCACAAAGCGTTTCAACTGATTGATGGACACCGGTTGGTCTTCAATCCCCCGGCGGCATTTGGTTTCACACGGATGGGGACAGACCCGGCCGCAGGCCAAAAGCAGCGGATTGCGCTCGCGAATGGTATTGACCGCGCCTTCATAGTCTCCGTGTTTGATCTGCATGATGTACCTGGGGATGTCGATCTCAGCCGGGCAGGTCTGCTGGCAGGGGGCGATACGATTGTCGTCCTGATTGAGATGGAGCAGCCGTTGCGACATGGTCTTGATGGCCATAATGTCCTTGGGGCAGGTTTTTTCACAGGCGCCGCAGCCCACACATTTGTGCTCGTTTACAACCGGATATCCATGGGGCCCGATTTTAAGCGCGTCAAAGGCACAAGCCCGGACACAATCACCTAATCCGAGGCATCCGATGGGGCATTCCCGCTGGCCGCCGTAAAGAGTGGCCAGGGCCTGGCAGGTGCCGATGCCCATATAGTGGTATTTGGTTTCCGCGCGGTCGCCGCCGGAGCAGGTGTTGTAGGAAATCAAAGGTTCGGCCGTGCCCGGATCGACACCCATGACGGCGGCGATGTTGGCGGCGGACTCGGGGCCGGCGACAATACAGACGCTGGGCGGTGCTGCACCGGACACAACGGCAACCGCCGCGGCCGAGCAGCCGGTGTATCCGCAGCCGCCGCAGTTGGCGGCGGCCGTAAATCCCTCCACGATGGCAATGCGGGGGTCTTCATAGACATAAAACATTTTTGAGGCCACACTCAGCATGATACCGCAGACACCCCCTAAACCCAGCATAAATATAAGTGCTGTGAACACAATTACCTCCTTGGTTATTGCTGGAAACGGCGGTTAGACCATCCCTTTAAACGCAAAAAATGAAAGCGCAATAATTCCGGCCGTGATCAGGCCGATGGACGTATCCTGAAGCGGTTTCGGAACCCTGGCCAGCAGAATCCGTTCGCGCACACCGGCAAAAAGAACCAGGGCCAGGCCGAATCCGACAGCATAGGCAAACGACGCGACCAGGGACTGCATAAAGGTAAATTCCTTGTCAATATTTAACACACAGACACCCAGGACCGCGCAATTGGTCGTAATCAGGGGCAGGAAGATACCCAGGCCGGCATACAGCGCCGGGATGCTCTTTTTCAAAAACATCTCGACGAACTGTACCAGCGCTGCAATCACCAGGATAAACGCGATCGTCCGCAGATACACCAGATTGAACGGCACCAGAACGGCCGCATAGATAATCCAGGTGATCACGCCGGCCAGCACCAAAACAAAGACGACCGCAAAGGCCATGCCCATGGCGGTTTCCATCTTCTTGGACGTGCCTAAAAACGGGCAGTTGCCCAAGAACTGGGCCAGCAGAATGTTGTTAACGAAGATACAACTGATGACAAGTTCGATGTAGCCCATTTATTTTCTCCTATTTGCTTCCCAGAAGGTTCATGATGCAGAGCATCAGACCGAGACACACAAAGGCACCGGGGGCTGAAATCACGAAGGCAAACGGCTCAAAGGACGGACCGAACAGGGACGCTCCCATAAACGTGCCGGTTCCCAGGATTTCCCGCAGGGAGCCGACAGCACCAAGGGCGAGGGTGAAGCCGATGCCGATGCCCAGACCGTCGGCGATTGAAAGCAAAATGTTGTTTTTATAAGCAAAGGCCTCTGCGCGGCCCAGCACGATACAGTTGACGACGATCAGCGGAATAAATACGCCTAAGGTTAAAAACAACGGATAGGTGTAAGCCTGCATCAACAGTTCGACCACGATCACAAAGGTGGCGATGACGACGATGAAACAGGCAATGCGAACTTTGGGGGGGATAATACTCCGCAGGGCTGCAACCAGAATATTGGAGCAAACCAGCACAAAGGTCGTGGCCAGCCCCATCCCGATGCCGTTTTTCATGGTTGTGGTCACACCCAGCACGGGGCACAGACCCAGAACTAGCCGAAACGGCGGTATTTCTTTCCACAGCCCTTTGACAAATTCCTGAGTGAATGTTTTGGCCATCTTGATCTCCCTATTATTTGAATTCCTTCAATTTTTCAGCAAGCTGGGGTTTGAACTTCTGGTAGATTTGGCCGGCCTCGGTGGCGGCCGCACACACGGCCCGAGAGGTAATTGTGGCGCCGCTTAAGGCATTTACTTTGCCGCCGTCATTGGTGACCTTGATCGGTGCGGTCATGGATAAGCCTTTAAACTGCACGGTAAATTTGGGATCATCCTTTGCCCGGGAACCCAGGCCGGGGGTTTCGCTGTGAGTGGTTACCCCGATACCGATAATGGCGTCGTCTTCGATATTGACACCCATCATCAGGCCGATATCACCGCCAAAGCCTTTGCCGAAACTTTCAAACACAACCGTGCTGGCCTTGCCGTCAAATTTGCCGACAAAAAAGCTTCTTTCGGTCTTGCCGTCCATGATCTTGAAGCGGTCTTTAATGGGGTCATTGGAGGCGCCTTTGAGGATCATCTTGATGGCAGGTCCTTTGACGAATTCAAGTTTCTGGTTTTCGATCTGAGCGGCGGTACTGGATCGGAGGCCGGCAAGCAGGCCGCCCGAAAAAGCGCTCAATACGGTTAAGACAACGAACATTTTTACCATTTCACGCATCTTACACAACCTTTCCAAGTGCTTTGGGCCTGATTTTATCCACCAGGGGATTGATAAGATTAAACAGCAGAATCGCAAAAACCACACCGTCCACATAGGCACCGATGTTACGGATAAGCACGGTCATTATGCCGGCACCGGCGCCGTAAATGAGCATGGGGATAAAGTTGACCGGCGAAGACGAATCCTCGGGCGCCAGGAAAAAAGCGCCGATCAGCGTGTAGCCGGTGAAGAGATGAAACAAAGGGCTGGCGTATTGGGCCGAATTTTTCAGGTTAAACAACAGCGCGGTAACACAGATGCCGACCAGAAACGAGATTGAGATTTCCCAGCGGATAAAGCCTCTGAGTATCAGGTAGATTCCGCCCAGGATGAGACCCAGACCAAAGGTGGCACCGATGGCGCCGGACTGCTGGCCCAGCAGGAGACCGGCCGTGCTGAAGACGCCGATGCCGGAAGTGCCCAAATGTTTCAGGGCGGCAAGCGGGTAGACCATGGCAAAGCCGAGATCAAAATTCACCAGGGCTTCGTTGAAATCGAAATAGTCTTTCCATGACAGCATCAGGATGGCCATCCCGATCAGGACCGGGTTGAACGGATTGCCGCCGATGCCGCCGTAAATGTGCTTGCCGATGACCACGGCCACAAATGTTCCGGTGACCACCAGCCACCACGGGGATGTCACCGGTAAAAGCATGGCTAGCAATAGTCCGATCAGCGCGGCGGTACCGTCTCCAATGCTGGCGGTTCGCCTGGTGATCTTGTTGATCGCCAGTTCCCAGAAAATCGCAGAGGAAATGGAAAGGGTCACCACCCCCACGGCCCTGAGGCCGTATTGGAAAAAGCCAAATAACACCGCCGGCAAGGCTGCAATCATCATGTGATAACTTCGCACCGATATGCTGCTGCCGTCGTGCCAGAAAGGAGCATGTGAAACAAGAAGTTTTTTCTGATTAAGCATTCGTTGCCTCCGCTGTTCTGATCCGCTCAAGCTCATATTTTCCCAACTTGATATAGTGATAAACCGGCATTCTTGATACACAGACGTAACTGCAAAGACCGCACTCGATGCAGGAATACAGATCGTATTCATCTGCGGCCGTCTCATATTTTCCGGCTTCAAGGAACCGGACCAGCATATTCACCGGAACGTTGGCCGGGCAAATCCGGACGCATTCACCGCAGTTTATGCAGGGATAGTCTGCAACCAGGGGAATTTTGTCGCTTTCCTGAACGATGATGGCATCGGTGTCCGCCTGAACCGGATAATCTTCCGAATAGACAGCGGAACCTGTCATGGGCCCGCCAAAAATAACCCGGTCTTTTTCCTTTAAGGTAACATCAAAAGCTTTTAAAACTTCACTGACCGGCGTTCCGATCCTGGCGGAGGCCATCGTTTTGCTACCGTTTTTATCTATAAAGGTAAACGTTTTGGCCACCGGTATATGCCCTTGGTCAAAGGCCCTGCCGATGGACGCAACCGCTTCGGCACTGATAAAGCAGACTCCCAGGTCTTCGCATGTCTGACCGGCCGGTACGATCCGGCCTAAAATCTTTTGAATCATAAGTTTCGGAAGTGCGGCCGGATATTCGGAATCAATAACTCTGACTTCAGCCCCGCTGCCGGCCGCATCCTGCATCAGATGCTGGGGCACGGCAATAAGGATCGCATCAATGCCGGCAATTGATTTCAAAACACGAACACCGCTCTTAATGGCGTTGATTTGTGATTTTAATACATACTGGTTGGTGGTTATGAGCAAATCACGGTCAACGCCGCAGATAATCAAGGTATGTATCGGCTTTTCAGGATCGGAAAGGAATTTAAAAGAGGGGTTGCCCGGCGCGCCGGCCAAATAATTTTTAGCCGTGTCAAGGGCCGGTTGAGCGGTTTGCGTCCGGAAGACATCATCGCTCTCTTCGCTGTCGGCGACGTCGATCGTTACGGCTGTGTACATCCTGCCATAGTCGCCGACAAAGGACGAAATGGCGGAGATGGTGCCCGTGACCGTAGAAGTTACATAGGCATCACCGGCATCGGAATAAGACAGCTTCTGACCGGTTTTGACCGTATCTCCGGTACGGAATAATATCGAGTCTCTCCGATTATAGGGCTTATCCAGTAAAAGCGTAACCTTGTTTGGGGTTGGAATGTTTTTGAGTTCCGGCTGTCGAGCGTCTACCGGGTCATATTTGAGCCGGGGTTTTTTTAAACCGATAAAAGATCTCTTTACCATCGTTTAACCCTTTTTATGCGTTTAAATTCAGATAGAAAGAAAAAAAGCCGCAGCCATTATCCGGCTGACGACTTATGAGACGTGACACCAGCTGCATCTGTTTTCTTCCGGTCCGGCACCGCTTTCCTTATGGCATTTTTCACACTGAGAATGAAATGCATCCGGTCGATTTGAGATTTCGGTATCCTCGAGTTCTTCAGCCTCATGGCAGTCCAGACAGGTTTTCGGGAAGGTTTCACCTTCTGCAAGCGCTTGGTGACAATAGTTGCAGGGCTGAATTTCTGCTTCCTCACCTTCATCTTCCGATCCTTCGGGATGATGGTGGCAGTCTTTGCAGGCAAGGCTGTAACCTGACTCGGCAATATGGGTTTTGTGATCGAATAAAACCTTTCCTGCAACTGTTTTGTACATGATCCGTATCGGTTTATCCGGCGTTTTTGCAGGAGCGGCCGCGTAACCTATAACACCCACAATCAACAGGACGATCGCCAAACCATAAGCCAGCTTCAGTTCTTTTTGTGGAGACATTTTAAATAGTTCCTTTCAACGACAAATTGTAAAAAGTGGGCGCGAAAAAACCAAGGAACACCGGTATCATAATGCCCAGAAGCTTTCAAGTACTTTTTAAGGTTGATAGGAAAAAAATCAAGAATTCAAGAAGTGTTCGAAAATTAAGAGAAAAATTTAAAAAACTTTTCTTATGATTCTTCTTCGTCAGGAGTATCCACCAAGAGTCTGGTTCTGCGAAAAGAAAAAGATTGGAAGATCATCGAAGATCAAATAGACCACTCCAAAACCCCGATCTTTCAAGCAGCGCTATCACCACCGGGACAGCAAGGACAGTGAATGCGCCGGTACGCTTTTTTATCGGCAGACGCCGCAGACGGTGCAGTCGTCCATGGGGCAGGGCGGAGAGGGTTTGCCTTCAAGGGCGCGCTTGTACTCCCGCGCCAAAAACGACTTATAAAGGCCCTGGTCGATAAAATCCCAGGGAAGCAACTCTTCCAGGGGGCGCTCACGGCATACATAAAAATCAGGATTCAGCGGCGTGGCCTTAAAGGTTTGGGGCCAGTTGCCCTGAAGTTGATGCGCCAGCAGCAATATTTGGGAAACCTTGCGGTCGCCGCGTGAGAAAAGGCCCTGAATGTAAGCCCAGCGGGGGATGTCCGCATGGACCCGCACGTTGGCGGTTCGTTTGAGGCCGTTCTTTACGCGCTTGATCTTAGCTTTCAGGGTGCGCACGTCGTCCATGGCGGCCCATTGAAAGGGAGTATGTGGTTTGGGGACAAACGAACTTAAGCTTACGGTGATCTCTCCGATGCGTTTTCGGGTTCTGCTGGATTTTAAAAAACGGTGTTTGATCTGTTTGCACAGTTCAACAATGGCGTCGACGTCTTCCATGGTTTCGGTCGGGAGGCCGATCATGAAATAGAGCTTTAAGTTGGGGATACCGTTTGCCACCAGGGTTTCAGCGGCATTGAGGATGTCTTCTGTGGTAATGCCCTTGTTGATGACCGTGCGCATCCGCTCGGAGCCTGCATCCGGCGCAATCGTGGCTGTTTTGACCTTGCTCTGGCTGAGTACGCCCAGCAGTTCAGGCGTGAAGGCATCCGCTCTTAAAGAGCTGAACGATAGCTGCGTATCGGCTTGCAGTGTCCGGGTACAGAGTTTGTCGATATCCGGAAGATCGGAGATCGCGGCACCGACCAGACCGATCTGGTCACACATCGAGCCGCCGGTTGTCAGGCATTGGTCAAGGAGTTCAAGGGGCCGGAATCTTGGCGGACGGTATATAAATCCGGTGCTGCAAAAACGGCAGCCGTGCGGGCATCCGCGGCTGACCTCGATCAAAAATTTGCGGTCAAAGGATGTATCCGCCGTTAAAATCGTGCTGCAGGTGGCCGTAGCGGAGATATCCTTGACATACTGGCGCTCGATTGTTGACGGGACGTCGGCCAGGGGATCAAAGGCCTGCAGGGTTCCGTCCGGGTTGTAGGTTGTTCGGTAAAGGGCCGACACATAGACCCCCGGGACGCTTGCGGCCAGGGTCTTAAGGCAAGAGTTCCTATCACCGGTGAGCAAATCAAAGGAAACGGTGTCAAAGAAGCGGGGCAACAGGCTTTCGGATTCCCCGATCAGGAAGCAATCGATAAATGCGGCTACCGGTTCCGGGTTTGAAAAAAAAGAAACGCCCCCTGCGATGACCAGCGGGTGGGGGCTTCCTCGGTCGCTGGATCGCAGGGGGAGTCCTGCCTTTTCGAGAATCGTCAGAAGATGGGGGAAGTCATTTTCAAATGAAACCGAAAAGGCGATAATATCAAAATCGGAACAAGGCCTGCCCGATTCCAGGGTCGTTAAACGACCGGTTTGCGGGTCGCTGTCATCCGGCAGGAAAGAGCGTTCACAGACCACGTGCTCGATGGCATTGAGCTGTCCGTAGACGGTCTGAAAACCGAGGTTGGACATGCCGACATGATAGCTGTTGGGATACACCAGCGCGACCTTGATGCGGCCTTGCCAGTCTTTGCGGATTGTCCCGATCTCTGATGCTGCAGATCGCCCGCGGGCTTTTTCGGTTTTCCTTGCCATGGATGATTAACCATCGGTTGACCATTAAACGTTTTCAAAGAAATTCTGCTGTTTTTATAATAATAAAGTGAGCCGCTTTCGGCAGCGACGGCCGAAAGCGATTTTTGACTTAATCCGCCTTTTTTCTCAAGAACGTCGGCACATCCAGGTCATTATTGTCGATGATGAGCCCCTTGTAAACTCCTCTGTAGGTGGCACCACCGGATTCACCCACCGCGTGTTTGCGGCGGATAAAGGTGGGCTGATCATAGTCGACGGCATGTTGCAGGTCATCCGGCGTAATGTCCCGGACCTTGCCGCCAAAGGTTTTATCGTTGAACGTCTCCCGCATGCCGGATTCCTTTGGGGTACCGATGCCGGTGGCAATGACGGTGACGCTCATTTCATCGCCCATACTGTCATCGATGACGGCCCCCCAGATAATATCGGCATCATCCCCGACTTCATTATAAATACGGTCGGAAGCTTCGGTCATCTCTTCCATGGTCAGATCGCTGTTGCAGGTGATGTTTATTAACACACCTTTGGCACCGGCAATGGAAATGTCCTCCAAAAGCGGGTGGGATATGGCATGCTCGGCGGCCTGTACAGCCCGATTTTCACCTCTGCCGATGCCGATGCCCATAATCGCCATGCCGGCCTTGGACATGGTTGTTTTTACATCGGCAAAATCGAGGTTGACCAGTCCGGGCATGATGATCAGATCGGTGATCCCCTTGACCGAATGGAGCAGAATTTCATCGGCTTTCTTAAACATTTCAATCAGTTTGGCATTTTTGGAAGCAAGCCCTCTCAGACGGTCATTGGGTATGGTGATGACCGTGTCGGCAACTGCCTTTAAGGCGTTAATCCCATCCTCGGCCTGTCTGGTCCTTTTGCGGCCTTCAAATGAAAAGGGTTTTGTTACGACTGCAACGGTCAGGGTGCCGATTTCTTTGCAGATTTCGGCGATAACCGGTGCTGCTCCGGTGCCGGTGCCGCCGCCGAATCCCGCTGTGATAAACACCATATGGCTGCCCTCAAGCAGACTGCGGATGGCATCGGTACTTTCCAGCGCCGCCTCACGCCCGATTTCAGGCTTGGCCCCGGCCCCGAGACCCAGAGTGAGTTTTTCACCTATTTGCAGCTTGACAGACGCCTTGGAGATCTCAAGGGCCTGGGCGTCTGTATTGGCTGCGATAAATTTCACACCCTTGAGATTCGAGTCGATCATGTTGTTGATGGCGTTGCCGCCTGCACCGCCAACGCCGATAACCTTGATTTTGGCAGCGTTGTCATTTTCAACAAATGTAAACGTCATTTCCCCCACCTCCTGTCAGTTAGTTAATCATTAAAATCTGGTCCTTTGGGCCAGATCAGAGTTCAACGGTTCTCGACAAAACACTCTTAAAAGTGCCTAAAGTTTGAAGTGAACTAAAGTGAGCTAAAGTTAATGTATGTGCCGCTGGCACTATTAATTTAAATACGAACTGATTTGCGCTGAAAGCGCTTTCCTTAACTTTAGGCACTTTAGGCATTTTAGATCACTTTAGACACTTAATGCGCTGTAATGATAACTCTCTCCATGGTTAACCCTAAGCCGGGCTCCAGGGACCCGGTTTCTTTAATTAAATGACGTCCTTGAACCATTTTTTCATCCGGGTTATGATGCGGTTAAAAATGTTGTTATCGCGGATCCTGAATTTTTTTTCGGGCATTGTTCGGGCGCCGTACAAAACAAGTCCGACGGCGGTTGCATACATGGGATTGTTGACGACGTCTACCAGGCCGGTGATTCCCTGGGGTTTGCCCAAACGGGTCGGCAGATTGAAAATTGATTCCGCAACTTCGACACTGCCGTCCAGAAGGGATGACCCTCCGGTTAACACCACACCCGAAGCAATCAGGTTTTCCAATCCCGCCCGGTATATTTCCCTTTTTATCAGTGTGAAGATTTCTTCCATGCGGGGTTCCAAGATTTCGCCGAGTATCTGTCTGGGAAGCTTCCTGGAATTGCGTCCGCCCATACCGGGGACTTCAATGGTTTCTTCACCGCCGATATTCCTGGATAGACAGGACCCGTATTTTGTCTTGATCTTTTCGGCTTCGGTATGCGGTGCGCGCAGGCCAATGGCGATATCATTGGTAAGGTTGTTACCCCCCAGGGAGAGCACAAACGTGTGTTTGATATTTTTTCCGGAAAAAATCGCCAGATCGGTTGTTCCGCCGCCGAGGTCCAGCAGCGCCGTGCCCAGATCCTTTTCCTCCTCGGTCAGCACGGCTTCAGCCGAAGCCAGGGATTCAAGGACGATATCGCAGACATCGAGCCCCGACCGATTGGCGCATTTGACAATGTTATGGGCGGATGTTACCGCGCCGGTTACAATATGAATCTTAGCCTCCAGTCGCACACCGGACATGCCCACCGGATTTTGAATGCCGTCCTGGTCGTCGACGATAAATTCCTGGGGGAGGACGTGAATGACTTCGCGGTCCATGGGGATCGCCACGGCTCGCGCGGCATCGATAACGCGCTCCACATCATGTTTTGTAACTTCAGGCCCTTTAATCGCGATGATTCCACGACTGTTGAAACCGGTGATATGACCGCCGGCGATACCGGCGTACACGGATGAAATTTCACAGCCGGCCATAAGTTCCGCCTCTGCTATGGCCTTTTGAATCGATTCCACCGTCGATTCAATATTGACCACCACACCTTTGCGTAGACCGATGGAGGGATGTGTGCCGATACCAATAATATTTAAGTCTCTTTCAGATACTTCGCCGACCACGGCACAAATTTTGGTTGTTCCGATATCAAGACCGACGATAAGATTTTCCCTTCTCTGCATATTTAATCTCCTTTCGGCCACTGTCAGGTGATTGTTTGCTTTCAAACCTTTCCGCTCATGGAGCGGATCGGATGCAAACGCAATCTTTAAAAGCCTAAGTGCGTTTGCCTTTTTCCGTCATAGCGGAAAAATTGAAGCCGTCCCGTTCATTTTTCGGGATGGTCGCTGATTCGATTCTAGCAGGCTGAACGACAATACGGTTTAAATTGTTAAGGTCGATGGATTCGAGTTGTGAAAACTCGGGCCTTTTTTTCAGGTAAACCAACACGTCCTTAAGCCCGGCATACTTGCTGGGGTAGTCGTGATATCCGATTTTAATGGCTTTGATCAGGCCGGATTCGAAATCCGGGGCGTAAATGGTCAGGCCGATATCTCTGTCCACCTGAATTCTCTTGATAAAGCTGATGGGCAGAACACTTTCGGGAGTTTGGGCGAGCTGCAAAACGTTTATGACGGCATCAAACGGCATGCTGGGGTCTTGGCCCTTGACATGGATGTCTGAAAATTCAAGGCCGCTGATGACCGGCAGGTTGCCAGGATCCGATGCGGACACTTCCTTGAATATTTCTCCGCTGGTATTGATTAAAAATCTGCGGCCGAGATCAATGACGGCCATGGGTTTGTGCTCCGTTATTCTGATGTGCATTGTCGAGGGAAGTTCTCTGCTGACTTCAGCCTCGGCGATCCATGGATGGGTCAGCAGTCTTTTCCGCGCCGTTGCTAGATTCAAGGATAGAATGTTCATTCCTTTATCAATCCGGGCTTGCTTCAAAACCTGGGTTTTGGAAAGAATGTTTGCACCGCTGACGGTAAGTTCTTCGGCCTTGAAATAATTACATTGCGTCAGAAAGTCGTAACCAAACATAAAGATGAAGCTTATCAGAATCAGCGCAGTGATTGCGGCCGAAAGGGTCAATCCGGTTTTAAAGCCCCGCATAATTTTAGCTTGCAATTTTGCGTCGCTGTTATTGTAATAGTTCCTGCGAATCGGCTTACGTCCCAACAATTTTAACCTCTCTTTCCAAGTCGATGTTGAACATCTTTGATACGGTTTCCTGAACAAGTTCCATTAGCGCCAGAAAGTCGGCGGCAGATGCCTGGCCGGTGTTAATCAGGAAATTGGCATGTTTTGATGACACTTCGGCAGCGCCGATTGATTTTCCTTTCAGCCCGGCCAGTTCAATCAGTTCGCCCGCTGTTTTGCCGGATGCGGGGTTTTTAAAGAAACAACCGGCACTGGGAACGCCGACGGGCTGTTTTTGTCTGCGTGTTTTCAAAATCTCTTCGGCCTCTGCTTTAAGTTTGTCCGGGTCTGAAGGATGCAAGCCAAAGGACCCCTCGACAACGATCGGCTGTGCCGGATACATCTGGCTTGGCTCCAGGCTCCATGAGAGCTTCCGGTATGAAAAATTTAGCCGGTTTCTTGTGAGTTCCCGGAGCTGGCCATCCGGCAAAAGCAGCCGAATGGAGCGCAGGACATTTTCGATCCAGCCGTAAGCCGTGCCGGCATTCATCATAATACCGCCGCCCACGGTGCCGGGGATTCCCAAAGCAAAATTCATGCCTGCCAGGCCGTTTTCGATGGCGAAGCGGCAAAGGGCCTGCAACCGGGCGCCTGCCATGGCGGTAACGATAACCGCTTTGTTTCCCTCGCCGGTTTTTGTGATTTCTTTAAGACACTCTGTCAGCACGATAACGATGCCGCCGATGCCGCCGTCTTTTACCAGCAGGTTTGTGCCGTCGCCGACGATCAGATAGGGAAGGCCCTTTTGCCAGGCCCAGTTGATCAGCGATTGCAGCCCATCCATGTTCGGCGGGGCCACATAAGCCTCGGCCGGCCCGCCGACCCGCAGCGATGTATGCCTGGACATGGGTTCGTCAAATTTGACGCCTGCGCCGAAACGGCCGGTCAACCATTTTTTGGATTCGGAATCGAGTGCCATGTTTCGATTTTCGATTTTGGAATTAAAACACACAATTTCCTAATTCTTAAATTTATCAATCAGACTATTCCTTAAGCAGGGTTTCTCCCAGTTTGTAAACGTCGCCGGCGCCCTGGGTCAGCAGGATATCCCCAGTGGTTAGGGTCTGTTTTAAATGGGAAACCGCTTCCTCAAAACCGGGCATATAGACGACATCTTTATGGCCATGGGCTCGGATTTCTTCAAACAGCAAACGGCTGTCCACTCCGTTTATTTCTTTTTCACCGGCCGAATAGATCGGAAGAACTATCAAGAGATCCGACTGGTAGAACGAACGTGTAAACTCATCAAAAAGGGCGCGGGTCCGGGTGTAACGGTGCGGCTGAAACACCACCACGAGGCGTCGGTCAGGCCAGCATTGTTTGGCGGCCTGCAGGGTGGTTTTTATTTCCGTGGGATGATGGCCGTAGTCGTCGACAACGGTAATGCCGTTGATTTCTCCTTTGATTTCCAGTCTGCGCTGAACGCCCTGGACGGTTTCCAGGGCGCTTTTGATAACGTCAAAGCCGATGTCGAGTTCAATCCCCACCGCAATACTGGCCATGGAATTGTAAACATTATGCCGGCCGGGCAGGTTCAGGGATATTTCTCCGAGCCGTTCGCCAAGGTAATCGACAACGAAGCTGCTTTTTAATCCTTCGGATATAATATTTTTGGCCTGGATATCCGCCTGGCTGCTCATTCCATAGGTGGTAACGCGTTTTTTGATTTGGGGGAGAATAGCCTGGATGGGCTCATCATCCAGGCAGAGAACCGCCAGGCCGTAAAATGGGATTCTGTCGATGAAACTTACAAAGACGTCTTTGATGTGATCAAGGTCCCTGTAAAAATCGAGGTGCTCCCGGTCTATATTCGTTACCACGGCAATGGTGGGGGACATTTTCAGAAAAGAGCCGTCGCTTTCATCCGCTTCGGCCACGATGAAATCTCCCTCCCCAAGCAAGGCATTGGTTCCGATGCTTTTAAGTTTGCCGCCGATGACCACGGTTGGATCCAGACCGCCTTTTTCAAGCACGGAAGCGATCAAAGATGTGGTCGATGTTTTGCCGTGGGCGCCGGCAACCGCTATGCTGTACTTTAAACGCATCAGTTCAGCGAGCATTTCGGCCCTGGGTATCACCGGGATCGATGCCTGATTGGCGGCAACAACTTCGGGATTATCCGGACCGATGGCCGATGAGGTGACGACAACATCCGCCCCGTGGATTTGTTTTTCCAAATGCCCTTGAAATACAGTTCCTCCCAAGCTTTGCAGACGCCGGGTCAGATCCGAAGCGCTGATGTCGGATCCGGACACCTTGTAGCCCAGGTTGAGAAGGAGTTCGGCAATCCCGCTCATTCCGATGCCGCCGATACCGACAAAGTGGATGTGATATTTTTTCAGATACATTTTTTTTGGTTAAATAGTTAGTTGGTTAGACGAATTTACCAATCTATAGCAGTCGTCCACAATCATTGCGGCCGCATCCGGCCGGCCGAGACTTTTTGCCCGGGAGGCCATGCGGTTCAGCGCTTCCGGGTTTGATGCGAAGTATTCAATTTTATCGGCAAGAATTCGGCCGTTAAGATCTTGCTGAAGGATCATTTCAGCGGCACCGGCGTCCGCGAGGGTGCGGGCATTTAAAACCTGGTGATTATCGGCCGCAAACGGAAACGGAACGAACACAACTCCCTTGCCGACCGCTGTAATTTCCGCCACTGTCGTAGCACCGGCCCGGCATATCACCAGATCGGCCTGTTGGTATTGCCGGGCCATGTCTGGGAAAAATGCTTGGACCTCGGCGGCAATGCCGCTGCGCCGATAGGCGTTTTGAACCGTGATTTCATCCTTAGGTCCGGTTTGATGAATGAAAAAGAACGCTTCTTTTTCCTTGATGTGCCCGACAGCTTCCATTACCGCCAGGTTGATGCCGTGGGCGCCTTGACTGCCGCCGATGATCAGTATCGTAAAAGGGCGCTGTTTGCCGAAAGATTCAACCGTGCGTGTGTTTTGATTGCCGGCGCTTTGCAGTATTTCCCGGCGGACGGGATTGCCGCTAATACGAACGTTGGACCTTTTCATGGCCAAAGGCGTATGTTCAAAAGAAACAAATATCCGGTCTGCCAGACAGGACAGGACCCGGTTGGTAATTCCCATGAGAATATTCTGCTCATGGAGGGCGATGTGAATCCGAAGAAGCCAGGCAGCCATGACCAGAGGTCCGGCAGCGTATCCGCCGACACCGACGACCAGATCCGGGTTGAAGCGTCTGAGGATCAGGATCGATTCACAGATGCCCTTGGGAATTTTGCAGATGGATACGATCTGCTTTACCAGCCCCCGTCCTTTGATGCCTTCGGCTGTAATTTTCTCATGTTTGAAACCCAGTTCAGATAGAACCGAAATTTCAAAGGGTTTGCCCGTGCCGACAAACAGGACCTTGGTATCTGGATTCCTGGCCGCAAACTCCTGAGCGATGGCGATGCCCGGAAAAAGATGTCCCCCGGTTCCGCCTCCGGCAATGACAATGCTTAGCGCCGGATGCGTTCGGTGTGTGTGGTTTTTTTCTGTCAAAGGCATCATATCGTCATGTAATTTTAAGAACCTTTTTAGGGCGAAAGTGCGGTGCCGCAGCCTGAAGGGCTGTGGCAAAAATCCCGAAATACCCCGTAGTTTGCTACGGGGATAGGAATTTTAGCCTTTCGCCAATCAGAGCGGCGTAGCCGCGTTT
>JACKQG010003102.1_pt1 | contig 20793 bp, 25 predicted proteins | sample 8237621 | NCBI WGS metagenome assembly JACKQG01 (sample SAMN15677084, study PRJNA649215) | marine metagenome | biome: marine; feature: Black Sea; material: saline water; isolation source: suspended particulate matter (SPM) from the Black Sea western gyre | collected 2013-06-09/2013-06-10 | depth... | reverse complement strand
ACATATTGTTAGTCTTTGCATAGGATTGCATTAAGATCAAGCCAAGTAAAAGCAATACATCAGAACTTCCTATAATAATAAATGCTTTTCTTGAACTTTCTGCTGCGACCTTTCCCTTCAATAATCCAAAGAGATAAACCACTAACCCGGAAAGCCCCCAAAATATAAGGAATGCTATTATATTAGCACTAACTGCTACCCCATTACAAAATCCAACTGTCAATGGAAAAAGAAGGAAAAATTTACTTTCAAACTCTGATTTGACATTCTTCAAAGAGTAAATGAGGATAATTAAACTCAGAATATTTATGAAAAGCAGGATAAAGTTGGATAGAGCATCATTTTTCAAAATCGTTTCATTTAAGAATGAAAAGCTAAGCCCTCCAATTATGAATATTCTAATACTAAAATAAAGAGAGGCAAGAATACCAGCAAGGGTTAGAATCTTTTTTAGAACTTTGGGGACAAAAATATTAACAATCGCAACAATGACTGGAACCAGGATTACTAAAACCAAATAATTATTCCACATTTATTTACCTTTTCTTATTTAATTTTGACATATTAAAGAAGCTTACTTTGGAGTGCGAAAACAAGTCCCGATTGAATCGGGACGAACTTTTCGTCCCGACCAGTCGGGACTGAAAGTTCGTCGTCCTGATAAATCTGGACTCCTCGTTTCAGCACTCCGAATCATAATTCAAAAATTCTCTCTAAAGGAGATACCCCATCAGCATAGAAATTTTTTCGTATTTTTTTAGTCTTTTCACGAGAAAGTTTCAACAGACTTTCTTCCAGTCTTCTGCCTTTAGTGTCAAAAACCTTTAGACTTCGTTCAGTACAACAGTAACAAGGGTCAACAGAGGCTAAGGTTATAAGAGCATCTGCAAGTGGAATGCCAATGCAAGAGGCTTTGTAAGTAGGTATGTTGGAAAAACTTGGAGCACGAACTTTATGTCTTACGGGACGATTTGTGCCATCACTTCGTATGTAATGAAAAACTTCGCCGCGGGGTGCTTCATATCTGCCAATTCCTTCACCTGGTGAAATCTCTTTTACTTTATTTATAATTGGACCCTGGACTTTTTCAAATGCTTTTAGGCATTGTTTTATAATATGGCAGGATTCTATTATTTCTAATACCCTCACAACAGCCTTATCAAATACATCACCATTTTGTGTAACAATCACTTTAACATCTACCACTTCATAGGCAGTGGGGTCATCTCTTCGGACATCAATATCATAACCAGAAGCACGGGCAGTTGGTCCATTAGCACAATAATTGATTGCATCTTCTTTGGTTAATATACCAACCCCTTTTAATCGTGATTTTAACACAGGGTCATCATTTACAGCACCAGCAAGCATAACCATTTTCTTCTCAAGCATATCAAGCACAGGATTTATCTCAGGAATCAAAGAATTATCAAAATCTCTACCCACACCTCCAACACGCATCATTGCATAATGATTCCTATTACCAGTAATTTTTTCGGAAAGCTGTAATATTGGTTCTCTATATTTCCAAGCCCACATCCAGAGAGTATCATATCCTATAAAATGACCTGCTAATCCCACCCAAAGCAAATGGCTATGAATCCTCTCTAATTCTCCAATTAATACACGGATATATTTTGCTCTTTCTGGAATTTCTACATTATCAATATCTTCAATGGCATTGACACATGCAAATGGATGAGAGGTAGAACATATACCACAAATCCTCTCAACCAAAAATATTGATTGTGTAAAGGTCCTGGTCTCGGATATCTTTTCGTGACCTCTATGCATCCAACCTGTTTCCATCTCAATATCAACAACTTTTTCGCCTTCAACTTTTATATTGAAAAATTCTGCCTCTTCTAAAAGCGGATGAAAGGGACCTAAAGGAATCCTGCATTTACTCATTAATTTCTCCTAAAATATTTTTGCCACGGATAGCCACGGATAACCACCGATTTAATACTAAAATTTGCATTTTTATTTTTACCTTTTACCTTTTACCTTTTGCCTTTCCCCTTTTGCCTTATGATTTCTCTTGAATCTCATCGGATGGTCATCTTTAGAAAATTCTGGACTGTTTATTGTAAGCAATTTTTTCAAATCCGGATGACCTTTGAATTTAATTCCAAAGAGATCATACATTTCTCTTTCAATCCAGTTCGCACCCTCAAGGATCGGAGTAATAGAATTTATCTCAGGATTTTCAAGGTTTGTTTTAACACGAGGATTATAATATGTTCCTGTTGTATCATCAGTAAAATGATAAAGAACTTCCAGCCCATCATAAATTTCTGTGGCAGTACATATTGATAACCTACATTTCATTTTATTAAAAAGATAGTCAGCAATCTCTCTCAAATCTTCATTTTTGATATTAAAATAATATCTTTTTTTCTTTTCAATGATTTTAGACATTTTGTCTTTATATTTCTCAAAAAATATCTTTTCTTTTTCGGTCATTTTAAAGTTCCTAATAATTTTACTATTCCGTCAATCATAGCTTCAGGTTTAGGTGGGCAGCCAGGAATAAATGCATTAACGGGAATAATCTTATCTAATGGTGCTCCTGCTCGATTATAACTTTGCTTAAAAGTAGCACCACCTATAGTGCAAGTTCCAATACCAACAACAAAAACTGGCTTTGGTGCCTGCTCATACAATTGTTTTATTCGTGGAGCTACTTTATGCGACACAATACCTGTTACTAATAAAACATCAGCATGTCGGACAGAACCAACAAGCTTAATCCCAAACCTTTCAATATCATATCCCGGGGTTATCAAATCAAGAATTTCAATATCACAATTGTTGCACGGGCTTGCACTCGCATGAAACACCCAGATAGATTTTTTGATAATTTTATTATAAAGAGACATAATTTATGCTCCTAAAATAGCTAGGATTACTGCAATCAAAGCCAGAGGACTGGCATATTTCCAGAAAAAAATTATAGCTGTATCAATTCTTACACGGGGATTTGTATTTTTTATTAATATCATAATAACTACAATCAACAAATATTTTAAAACTCCAGCAATAATACTTCCAATAGATGCAAAGCTAATTCCTCCCCAGAATAGAATAACTAAAAGCAAGGGCATAAACACATACATCATAAAATGAGATAATTTCCAGAATGCAAGCAGTGGACCTGAATATTCTATCAATGTGCCTTCAATAATTTCAGTCTCAGCCTCTGGTATATCAAATGGTACCATAGCCATTTTTGCCTGAAGACAAATTATGCCAACAATAAAAGCAATAATCCCTGAAGCTGAACCTATTATCATTCCATTAACTTGTTGATAATCTAATATTTGAATTAAATCAATTTTATATCCTGCATGTATTATTGGTACTAAAATAACAAGTATAAATGCTAATTCATCTGATAGCAAAAGTTTCATCTCTCTTCCAGCACCTATGCTTGAATAAATATTCCCTGTTGAAGATGCTCCAAGTATCAATGCAACTGAGTAGATTATCATAAGATATATTATGAATATTAAGTCTCCCCCAATGCCTAAATTAAAGAAAAAAGCAGTGCCAACTAAAGTGGAGGTTATCAAGACAGATGCAAAAGCAATGATTGGAGCAATGACAAATATAAAATATGGAGAGTTTTTTACTAATATAACTTCCTTACCCCATAATTTAAAAATATCATAAAAGTTCTGAAAAAATGGAGGTCCAACTCGGAATTGAACTCTTGCACTAACCTTCCTGTCAACCCATCCTACAATCATACCAAAAACTGAAACAAACAAGAAGCCCGGGAATATAAGCAAGTAGAATAGATATTTAAAAATCACTTATCCTCCTATGTTTACTCCGTGTAGTAAAGTTTTCCTACTACCTGGGGAATCAGCAAACCTGCCTGACAGTGGGCAGGGACGCAGAAATAAGAATTTATAATAGAAAAAATATTCTTGATTGTTTTGATTGTAAAAATTAATATTGGAATAAACTCCATCTGTTGTTGAAGTAAACTGATAATTTTATTCATAATTTCTTGGATTATTTATGTAACAATGCTCATCTTCAATAATACTATTCACAAGCCAAGAATTAGTAAACTCCCTGTTCATATGTCCCAAGATACAAGTAATTATACCGGTTTAACAATGTTTGAAAAACTAAAACAAATATGATTTCCACCTTTATTGTCTCTCTATACATTGCAATCATCCAGCACAGCACAGCTACTTTTTTTTCAGAAGCGCACGAATATGTTCCACTAATTCCATAGCCTCAACCGGTTTGTCTATAAAATCCTCAACAGGCAACCAGTCGGGATCTCCGGCAGCCTTACCAAAGTCAAATGGGTATTTCTTGTCAACTGCTGTAAGCATCAGAATTGGGATTCCCTTAGTTCTATCATCGGTTTTCAATTTTCTACAAACATCAAATCCAGAATCTATCCGTGCCATCATTACATCAAGGATAATAAGATCTGGCAACTCTTTATCTAACGCTTCAAAGCACTTCTTGGGATTTAATGCCTTTATTACCCTATAGCCAAAACTTTCAAGCACATTTGTCGTTGCATCCAGAAAGCTCGGGTCATCATCCACAAACAGAATGGACTTGTGTTTAGACATTTTTATTTCCTCCTTATTTTAGTCTTCCTTCTTTGCTTTTAAACCACTTTCAGTCGGCGTACAACCAGGAATACGCAGGACGAAAGTGGCAAATTTCCTAAGTCTCTCATCATTTAGATCTACAGTATATTGGTCTGGGTTTTTTCTGGCCATTTCGTAGGTTATGAACTTATCACTGAGGATGTATCCAGCGTTTGCTTTAATATTTCCGTTGTGCATGGTGGCTATTTTCCTGACCAGATATAGACCGAGACCAGTTCCACCAATGCCAAGCGGGTCAAATCGTGCGAACTCATCAAAGATTGCCTCGAGCTTATCCTCAGGAATACCGATTCCCTCGCTTGTTATAGTAAAATTGAAGCCCTTGTGCCATTTTCGTAGTGATGAGCGAATAGTTGTATTTATACTGCCATATTTTATCGCATTGTTGATTAGGTTTTTTATCGCAATGTGTATGAGTGATTTGTCGCATACTACTTCAAGCTCGCTGCAATGCTCACAGATGAATGCCATGCCTTTTATCTTCAGGGCAGGCATTAAGCGTTTGACAATTTTACTGATAATATCCTTATCAAGGTTTAGCTTAGTGGGATTGAAGCTAAGTTGCCCATCCTTGACCTTTGTAGAGGCAAGGTAGTTTCTGACCATATCCTGCATTAGATTCAGGCTGCTGAGCGCTCCCAACATCATTCTTTTTTGCTTATCTTTATCAAGTCTTTTCGCAACCTCTGTATCTGCGAGGGCACTTATGTTCATAACGATAGTTCCCAGTGTACTGCTGAGTTCGTGACTTACGAAGCTGACCATCCATTTTAGATGGCGATTCAATCTTTCGCATTCAGCGCACACTTCTTTTATATTAATAGTGCTCGCTAAATCCCTCCCTTTCTCTTTCATGGTTCCACACCTTTCTTCGTGGGTCTCGGATAACCTGGGTTTACCATATCTTCTTTCTTCTCTTTCTCGCGCCAGCTCGGAGTTTTTACAACCATATAGTCACCAACAAAAAACAGATTTTCTTCTGGTTTTTCCTTCTCAATATCAATAATTTTTACAGCATCATTGCCAGCAGTTTTTACGCAAAGCGGAATATAATTTGGGTCTTCATCTAACTGGTTTAGACAATAGTCACATTTTGATGTAATATAATTTATCACTTCAGGAAAGATAGTTCCAAAGGGACAAGCTAAAATACAACTCTTACACCCCACACATCGCATATTATATCGTTTTATAAGATTTGTTTCAGTTCGTTCCAGAGCCTCTTTTGGGCACGCATCAACGCAGAATGCTTCTTTACATTGACGGCAGAAAACTCCAAATTCAGCAATCTCAAGTAAAGAAAAAATCCCCCTATTTGTTCCTTCGTGATATAAATATTCACAATCTATTTTATCCAGTGCATCTTTATCTTTTACAAGCTTAGTTATATCAATCAAAAGTTTTTTCATTACTATATCTTTCCTTCTTAATTTTGCCACGAATTTACCCCGTTAGATAGCACTCCATTAGAATAGGAAGTATCTAACTGGACAAGAATATCTAACGGGGCAAGCACTAACTATCACGAACTAAATTCATAATTTTAATAATAATTTTAATACCTATTAAAATAAATCTTTTTTTGTGGTCTTTCGTGAGATTTTGTGGCTAATTCAACTTTCATTCTCAAATTTTTTCTTCATGATATTTTTTGTTTTTTAATGATTTTGGCATAATAATCACCCTTTGATTTTTATTTGTTGTTGATATTATTTGTTATTTTTTCAAATATTTGTCAATACCTTGTGCAGCAATTTTAGCATCTGCGATTGCTGTAACCGCATCTAAATTTATGTTAACTATATCCCCGCCAGCGAAAACCTTTGGAATTGAAGTCATACCATTTTCATCAACTTTTACTTTCTTTCTTTCAGTAAATTCGAGTTTATCAGAAAGTTCATCAGGAAGAAATGAAAAATCTGCTCTTTGCCCAATCGCTTCTATTATCATATCTCCTTGAAGAAATTTTGTTTTATCTTCATAAAAAGTAGGAGCAAATCTTCCTTTCTCATCAAATACTGATTTCACTTTTTTACATAAAAGACCTTTTATATTCCCATTTTCATCAAGTACAACCTCTTTTGGTCCCCAGGCAGGATTAAATTGTACATCTTCTTCTTTTGCTTCTTCTACTTCTTCCTCTGTAGCTGGTAATTCATCCCAATCCTCTAATGAAACTGTTTTCGTGATTACTTTTTCATCTGGATATTGTATATGCTGAAGTCTTATTGTTTCTCTTGCCACATCCATTGCTACATTTCCACCACCGATGACAATGACTTCTTTGCCAACTTTTCTCTGTTCGCCAATTTTATTATCTTTCAGAAAATCAAGAGCTAAAATACATTTTTCGGAATTTTTTACTCTTGTGGAAAAACCAATTGTAGTTCCTATTCCGATGAAAACAGCATCATAATCATTCAAGAGTTTTTCAAATTCAATATCTCCTCCTACCTTGGTATTGAATTTGAATTCAACTCCAAGAGATTCTATATAATTAACATCTTTATCAATCGCTTCTAAAGGCAATCTGTAAGTTGGGGGACCTGTTCTAATAGCTCCACCACCACCAGGAAGTTCATCATAAACAACAACTTTATGACCTTGAAGTCGTAGAAAATATGCCAATGACAATCCACTTGGTCCTGCACCAATGATACCAACTTTCTTTCCTGTAGGCTCACCTGGATGTATCTCAAGTTCTTCTTTAAAATTCTTAATCTGGTCAGCCGCATACCGTTTGAGCCATCTAATAGCAAGAGCATCTCCTCTTATTCTTAGTGAGCAAGCATCTTCACAATGTTTCATACATATTCTTCCACAAATGGAAGGAATCGGGTTATCCTCATATATTTTTTCAAGTGATTCTTTTGGTTCATCTCTATAAATCGCATCAATATATTCTGATATTTTCAGATGTGCAGGACATGCTTCTTCGCAAAGTTTACACTCAAGACAGCGTCCAGCTTCTTGTTTTGCTTCATCTTTATTATAACCGATTACTTGTTCGATGAATGAAAGTTTTCTCTTTTCTGGAGAAACCTGAGGCATTTCAACTCTTTCAGGTTCAAAAAGAGCGTACTTAAGTTCAGGTGAAAAGCCTTGATAATCTCTTTTCCTGAGCGACAAACTGGCTTTTAGTACTGAATATTTCTCTGCAGGTACAAAAGTTTCTTTATCCAGTTTCTCATCTTTTGGAATAAATTTAAAGGTATCAGTATCAAAATGTATATGAAAATAATCTCTTGTTAGTGACAGCGAGCCAGGAGGGCAAATATCAACGCATAAACCGCAAAAACAGCATCTACCATAGTCTAGTTTTGGTCGTTCATCTTTAATTCCTTCCTCAGGTTTTGATTCCAATTCAGGTATCTTCACCATTTCAATTGCTTCGTTAGGGCAAATATCCGCACAATTTCCGCAACCTGTACATTTGTCCCAATCATTAAGATGAAAACCTCTATATCGCAATGCTGGTTCTTTAAGTTCAAAAGGATACCTTAATGTTTTAGGTTTCTCAAATAAATATTTTATTGCCTTAAACGGATTTAAAAAACTTGTTTCAGACATTTTTTTATCCTATGCTTATTTTTTATCTATCAATTTCTGGAGCTACTACATACAAACTAATCATAATATTACCGACATCCGCAATGCTTTCACCCTCAAGTGCTTTTTCTAAAATAGTCAGTCCATGAGAATAAGAAGGGGTTCTGAAATGAACACGATAAGGTTTATCTCCACCATCACTTACGATGTAAAGTCCTAATTCTCCTCGTGAAGATTCACATCTTACATAAGCTTCTCCTGCTGGTATTCTCCACTTAAAAGGATTAGGAGTTTTAGTGAAGACATCACCTTTTTTCGGCATTTTATCAATCAGTTTAAATATCATATGAACACTTTCTATCATCTCATCACGAATAGCCAGAAGCCGTGAATAAGCATCTCCACCTTCTCTTGTAGGAACATCCCATTCTACTTTATCATACGCTGCATAAGGTTCAATTTTTCTTATATCATATTTCATCCCGGTAGCTCTAATAGCATGACCAACTGCTCCCATTTTTATAGCTTGTTCCCGGGTTATTTTGCCAACATTTTTGGCTCTTTTTTCAAAAAGGCGATTTTCAAAAAATGTAGCATTGTAATCGGGAACTTTACCACCGATAGAATGTAAGGTTTTAACAATTTTATCTTCAAAACCTTCAGGGAAATCGCGTCTTACTCCACCAGGACGGATATAAATATGATAGACTCTTGCACCAGTAAGTTCCTCAAACAGATCCAATACAAGGTCTCGATGATACATTGCCCAATTTGCAGCTGTATCAAAACCGAGCATATTAGAATAAGCCCATAATCCAAATAAATGAGAACCTACCCGAGCAAGTTCACAATATATACTTCTTATAAATTTTCCTCTCTCAGGGACTTCAATATTGGCTAATTTTTCAACTCCCATAGAATAAATTAATTCCATATGGTCGGGTTCAACAACATTTATTCTACAAACCAAAGGGAAATTCTGCATCCAGGTTCTGTATTCCATAAGTTTTTCAAATCCACGATGTAAGTATCCTGGATTAGCAGTAGCATTAATAATACGGTCACCTTCAACCTTCAGTGTAATACTGAAATTCCCAACCATTCCAAGATGCTGGGGACCAAAATAGAGTTCAAGTTCTCTCATTTTAATTATCCTTATCTAAGATTGTAACCACTGAAGACACTGAAGACACTGAAAAATTTAATTTTAGTTAATACTTTAAAGATCATAATATAATTCTTTTTATCTCTAATTTCGTTTTAGCAAAATTTAGCAAAAGTCCAATCCTTTTACCTGTAGCTTTAAGATAAGACAAAACCTGTGCTTGATGAACTTCATTGAACTCCTTTACTGTTTTATTCTCAACTATTACAGCACCTTCCACGAGTAAATCTAATCTATGCTCTCCTACATTATTCCCTTTATAGACTATTGGAACCAGTACCTGAGCATCAACTTTTAAGCCGTCTTGCCTCATCTCGCAAATCAGAGCTCTTTCATATATACTTTCCATAAAGCCTGGACCTAACACCTTGTGAACCTCAATAGCACATTTAATTATTCTGCTTGTTATTTCAGAATTAGGATATTTCTTCTCTGTGTATTCTGCCTGCCCTGTGGAATCATTCTTTTCTTTTCCTTCCACTGGGGTGTTCTCAGTGGTTTTCATTTTTCTCTCTTTCTTCAATGGTAGGAATTTTATCAAAGACATCTTTTACATATTTTCTTGTATCAAAATCTTTTCTGAAAGGAGGTATTTCATATTCTCTTTCCAGGAAAAGTGGTGTCAATCTCGGATGTCCTTCAAAATTTATCCCGAAAAGTTCATGTAACTCCCGTTCGTAAGGTTCAGCATTTTCAAAAATGTTTATTATTGTCATAAATTCTGCCTTTTCTCTGGAAATTCTTGTTTTAATAATAATACTTCTTTTTTCTTTCTCGGTATATTCTTTATCATTTTCCATATAAGCAGAAAGAATATAGACAAGTTCAAATTCATTTTCTTCTATCCAGTCAACGCAGGAGATAAGAGCTAAATGTTCATATCCTAATTTTTTAAGAAAACTTAAGATGGAAATAATTCCATCTTTTTTGATGGTTATAGTCAATCTATTATCTTTAGTAATATCTACTCTGATGTTGTCAAATGATGATTCAAGTTTTTTCTTAAGCGATTTCATTTCTTATCTTTCCCTGCAAATAATGGTGGCCATTCTAATTTGCCATAAAGTTGTTCTTGGTTCGCTCTGTAATATTTATAGTTTTCTCTGTATTTTTTATAACCGTCTGCCATTTCTTTATCTATCAATGTCCAGAGATGAGTTACAGCAATAAAGATAGCTTCGGGTCTTGGCATACATCCTGCAATCCAACCATCTATAGGAATATATTTATCCAAATGCTTTATTGTATTGTATGAATCCCAATACATCCCCCCATTTATAGGACAAGAGCCAAAACCTACGGTAAATTTTGGATCTGGCATCTGCTCATAAGTCCGTATAATTGGTTTCAAGGTCTTTACGGAAACATATCCTGTAATAAGGAAAAGGTTCGCTTGCCTTGGTGTAGCCACTGGAATTATGCCGAATCGTTCTGCATCCCACCTTGTTGTTATAGAAGGCGGTATTTCAATAATTCCACATCCTGTACAAAAATATATAACATGAAGGGAATACTTATGCCCCATTTTTGCTGGAGATTTAAACCATTTTTTAAGTTGATTTCTATCCATTCAACCTCACTTCGTTCGGTTAGTAAACAGTTACCAGTTATCAGTTTACAGTTAACAGTTAACGGTTTTTATTCAAAGCATTAGATAAAGAAAAACTCATAGTTAAATCTTAACATTATTTTTCAGAAACCGTAAACTGTAAACCGTAAACTGTAAACTGTTGTAAACGATTACTCATTTCACCACAACTACAACTATCAACCCTATAAAGGCGAATAATGTAGGCCATTTCCATAAATATCTCACCGCCTGCTCAATCCTGAAACGAGGGAACACAGCATTTATAAAAAGCTCAACAATAAACACTATTAACATCTTGATAAAGAAAATGATTATACCAAAAATCACACTCCATACTGTATTTGTGATGGGTTCTAAAATTCCAAACAAACCCCACCCTCCGAGAAACAAATTTACAAAAAGAGAAATACCAATAAATTCGTGTAAAGCATGTTGTATAGTAGAAAAAGCCAAAAATTTTCCACCAAATTCGGCATTCGGTCCTGAAGAAATTTCCTGGGCTGCACCAACAACTTCAAAAGGTCTAATTCCCAGAATAGCCGGAAGTATCAGAAAATAAGCAATTCCAGATAACAACAAAGGTAAAGAGCCAAAAGACCATCCTGTAGTTGATTGTATTCTTACTATTTCAATTAATGAAATAGTATTATAATGCGTCATAACTGCAAGAAGAATAAGTAATAACGGAACCTCATATCCAAGAGCCAGAAGAAATTTTCTTGATATTCCAATACTGGAATTAGGATTTGCTGCTTCACCACTGCTTAATGCTATACCTAAAGGCGCTAAAAGCATAAGATACAATATTGCCAGTAAACCTCCGGAACTTAATGGACACATTTTTCCTAACGGAAGAAATAGAATAACAATAAAAGACCCTGTTAAAGAAAGAATTATTCCAATATCGAATATAAATCCATGACTTATTCCTTTTTGGCTAAACATCCTGATAATATCTATAACCGGTTGGGTAATAGGAGGTCCGTAACGCCAATGGATTCTTGCTATTATTTTCCTTGCTAAACCTAAAAAGAATATTCCAATAATCAAAGCTATAAGTGGTGATAAAATAATTTCCCAAATGTTCACCCCGTTAGAAATACTCATTATATCTCCTATAAAAAATTATTGTCATCCTCAACTTGACTGGGGATTGGAGAAGTTTACCCTGTTAAATAGGAAGAAATTTAACAGGGTGAACCCCATCATAAACGGTAATTTCATTTACCCTGTTAGAAGGATTTTGAAAGGTTTCTAAACACTTTCTAAATAATTTATTTTTCTTTTTTAAACCCATCTTTGTGAATGGAGACTTTTCTAATAGGGTAAAATTTCTAACGGGGTTCATTACCATAAACTCCATTTTAATTGAACAAATATCAAAAATGCCAAAAACAGCACGATATACATTACATAATTACTAACATATCCGGTATAAACCCGTCTTACACTATTACAGAGGTTCTGAATCCACTCTGTTATCTTTATATAAAACGCATCAACAAAATCTTTTAGATAGGGAGTAATCATACGTTCTAAAGGATTATAAAAATTAACTGTGTAATGATATTTACCTTTTGGAATTGCCGCTCCAGCAGCATAGCTATCATATTGATTAACTTTGGGAGCTTTTCTACCTGCTTTAAAAATCAACCAGATGATTATGCCAGCAACTAAAATTCCAGCAAAGATGTTTATAGTATTTAATGTACCGGAATCCGAAGTAATCCCACCTAATGAGACATTCAGGGATTCAAAACCTAAAGAAACGCCAATAATATTAATCATTTTTAGAGGAATACCCGGAAGTATACCAAATAGAAAAACCAATACTGTTAATATAATTATCGGTAATCGCATTGTAAAAGGAACTTCTTTAATATCTTTATATTTTTCAGGTAACTGTCCTAAAAATATATTATGAATAAATTTATATCCGTATAAAATAGTACCCCAGGTACCCAGAAATGCAGCGAAAGCTAAAAATGGACGATTTCCAAGTATTAATGTTTTATATATTAACCACTTAGAAACGAAACCATTAGTCAGCGGCATACCAATTAAACCCAATATGCCGACTAATCCCCCTATAAAAGTTATGGGCATCTTTTTAATCAATCCACCAAGTGAATCTAAGTCCCTAATACCCCCGGTTCGGTATTCAATAGCTCCAGCTACGAAGAAAAGCAATCCTATATAGATACAGTGATTTAGAATGTGAAATGTACCACCTGCCATTCCCAAAGTAGTTGCAAATGCAACCCCTAAAATCATATAACCACCCTGGCCTACGGTGCTCCATGCAAGAATTCTTTTAGAATCGTTTTGTAATAAAGCAGTTAATGCTGCAAATACTATGGTAATAGCTCCTATCCAGCAAAATACTCCAGTAAAACTTATGAAACCGAATTTTAATTTATTCAGAATATTTAATCCCAATATCATATACATAAATAGATAGAGTCCATACATACCTTTTCTTACTAATACTGCAGAAAGTATTGAAGAAAATGGAGATACAGCTTCTGCATGTGCATCAGGAAGCCAGGTATGGAGGGGCCAGAATGCATTTATAATTATAAATGCTGCAGAGAACATAATTAAAATGAAGAGAATATAATTCAGGGAAGCACCTTGTATCTGGACAGCTAAGGTTGATATCTCCAGTGTTCCAAAATGAGTATATAAACTGATAATCCCTATGAGCATTGCAAGTGAGCCAATAATTGACATAATTATGTATTTTATTCCAGCAAAAAGTGCCTTATCCCCTCCTTTGTAACTTATTAACAGATAAGTACTCCAACTCATCATCTCCCAGAATATAAAAAATGATACTAAATCACCACAAATTATAGTTCCCAGCATACTTGCATTAATAAATAATGTAGTAAAATAATAATAATCTAATCGTTTCTCATTTTCTATGTATTTAAGAGAATATATGATTGACAATAGACCAATACCTACAATTGTGATAGCGAAGAACCAGGAGAGCATATTTATTCTCAGGACAAATGGCATACCCAAAAATCCAAAATGGAGAGTTTTCTCCACAGTTTGACCATATAAACAAGCAGTCATAACTACCAATGCTAATGCATTGATTACGGCAAAACTGTTCCTAAGTTTCGGTGAAATCTTGCCTAAAAAATAAGTGAGAAATGCGCCGCCAAAAGCAACTATCAGTAAAAGTTCTAATGTCATCCTAAAACACTCCTTATGTAATCTATCCTATTAAGAAGCTCTGAAGCAGCTGAATTCAAAATCTTGGTAATAAGATTAGGGTAAACTCCTATTACAAGAATTAATATTACAAATATAAACATTGAAATTAGACCAGAAATAGGGGCTTTTTTTCTTTCCGGATTTCCGTTTCCTTTCTTAAAATAAATCACTTGCACAACTCTAAAAAAATAGGCGCCTTCAATGACAGTTCCTAATAATACAATTCCAATTAAAATTGTAAAAAGTAGTTCTCCTGTAGATAATGCTGCCCGAACAATCATAAATTTACTCGGGAATCCAATAAATGGTGGTAACCCCACAATTGAAAAAGCACCAACAGTAAAAAATAGGGAGGTCAAGGGCATTCTCTTGCCCATTCCCTCAAAAGTTGAAATATCCATAGAACCACTACGATAGATCATATAACCAGCTGCTAAAAACAATAATCCTTTGCCTAATGTATGACTTATCAGCTGAAAGAAACCACCAGTTACTCCGTAAGTATTAGCAATAGAAAATGCAAAAACAATTAATCCGATTTGTCCAATACTGGAATAGGCAAGCATTCGTTTAATATTTTTCTGGCTGAAGGCACACATTTCACCGATTAATAGGGTTAATACTCCCAAGAAAACAAAAAACATTAAGAAGTTTGAAGCATCAAATATTGTAAACAAAACACGAATTACAGCATAAAGACCAACTTCAATAGCAATTCCAGACAGAATCGCACTTATTGACGATGGTGCGGAGGAGTGTGCATCTGGTAGCCAGGCATTAAGTGGAAATATCGCTGCTTCAACTCCCAAACCTGTTATCATAAGCACCATTGGAACAAATATAGAGGGAGAACTCGCTGAATGAATTTGATTGGCAATGTCTGCCATATTAAGAGTGCCAAATTGACCGTAGAGTAAGCCGATACCTAATAGAAGAAGACTTGACCCAACTGAGCCCTGAATTAGATATTTTATTGAAGATTCAATTCCTGCCTTGTTTCCAAGATATGCTACCAGAGCATAAGACGAAATACAGAGAATTTCAAAAAAGACAAAAAGATTAAATATATCTCCTGTAAGAACTACACCTGTTGCTCCAGTTAGAAGAAGAAGATAAAGTATATGATATTTTTCTTGGGGACCTTCTCTAATGTAGTTCAATGCATATATGGAAACTAAAAGTCCTGCAAGTGCTATAAGTGCAGAAAACAGAATACCTATAGGTCCAGCAACCAAATTAATGCAAAAAGGTGGAGCAAAACCTCCAATCTTAACTACAATAGGTTGCTTTAATACACTAGGTATCAGCAATAATGCGACAATCAGATTGAAAAGAAAGGCTACAACTGGAATATATTTTATAATCTTTTTTGAAACAAATCCTATTAAAGGTACTGCAAAAGCAAGTGCAAGAGGAACAACGACTAAAAGAACAGGATTTACCCCGTTAGACAATAAACTTAATTCACCCATTTTTCAATATCCTATTTTGTAACCGTTCACAGTTATTAGTTTACGGTTAACAGTTTACAGTTAACAGTGTTAATCCAAAACTTTAGAAGAATCCATAATTAAATTTTACCCTTATTTTTCAAAAACTGTCAACCGTAAACCGTGAACTGTAAACCGTTCCCAGTTATCAGTTGACGGTTAACGGTTTTTATTCAAAGCATTAGATAATGCCTGAAGCATTTTTGATATAGATTTCAATTCCAGAATCAATTCTTTAGCCTCTTTATTAGAAAAAATATCAATCTCTCGTGAAATATAAACTTGTGTTCTCAATTCTGCCGCAGAACCTTTTGCTATATTTAAGAATCGCTGGAAATCTGGAATACTATTCCTTTCATTTCCTTCCGCTATATTTGAGGGAATAGATACTGAGGCACGAAGCATCTGATCTTTTATTCCATAATCACGGCAATCTTTTAATAAGTTATAAAGTTTGATTGATAATCTACACGATTTTTTCCAAACTTCTAAATCTTCAAAAGAAGAACTCATAATTAAATCTTATCCTTAGTTTTCATAAACTGTAAATCGGTTCACGGTTATCGGTTCCCAGTTATCGGTTTTTTATTCAAAGCACTTTAGATAAAGAAGAACTCATAGCTAAATCCTACCCTTAGTTTTCATAAACTGTCAACCGTAAACCGTAAACTGTAAACCGTAAACGATTTTTCTGTTTTGGTTTACCATCTTTGCTCCTTTATCTTACGAAGATCAAGCGTTCCATAATGTTTATATAATCTTATTGCCAGAGAGAGAGCCATAGCTAGAACCGCCACTCCGATTACAATAGCAGTTAGCACCAATGCCTGTGGAACTGGATCAACCATTTGATTGGCATTGATTCCGGGCTTTGAAAATATTGGAGCTGTGCCTTTGCTTATGTAACCCACAGCAATGAGAAACAGATTTACTCCTGTCTCAAGAATGCTGATACCAATTATTACTTTAATCAGGTTATGTTTGACAAGAATAATGAAAAGCCCAATGAATATAAGTCCAAAAGCGCCAATGTAATAAATGTAGTTATGTAAAAAACTCATTAACTCTCCTCAAACAAATTGTCAATTACACCAGCTAATTCTGAACCTACTTTAAACCCAATTGCGATATAAATTATTGGAATTATACCAGCACTGAATAAAGTATTTAATTCTCCTTTGGGAAGGAAATTGGAGAGAAAATAATGTCCGCCAATGGCTAAACCAATCAGTCCTATTACGATAAAAATCAATCCACCCAGAGATTCAGTAGTTTTGCTACTGACTTCATTGATTCTTTTTCCACGACAACCCAGATAAACGAGAACGAAAGCGGATGCAATAATAGCACCTCCTTGAAAACCACCACCTGGGGTAAGATGCCCATGAATAAATACATAAGCACCAAAAAGAAGTATTAGAGGAAATAAGAATCGGCAACCTGTATATAATATCAAACTTGCCTGTTCAACTTTTCTTTTTCCTTTTTTCTTGAGAGTCGCTAAAACAGCACCTAATCCAATTGCTGCTATAAAAAGTACTGTTACTTCACCCAGAGTATCAAAACCACGATAATTGAGAACTACTGAAGTTACAATATTTGCTGCTCCTGTTTCTTCCTTTCCTTTATTAAGATAATATTCGCCGACTTTTGTTTTTGGTATTCCAAAAGGGATTTTATACAAGGATAAAATAATTCCCCAACAAATAATAATTAATAAGATAACACTGAAAATTTTTCTCATTCTTCGTGCCTTTTTGTTCGTCTAATTGCTATGATAAATATAACAGTGACCAATGCTGCTCCAATAGATGCTTCAGCCATCGCTACATCAGGAGCATGTAGGAAATAAAAGAGTATAGAGGCAATTAAACTGACCATACAGGCAGCTATTACTGCACTAATCAAATCTTTAAAAATGAGGGCTGCAATTGCGGAAATTAGCATTAAGATTATCAGCAAAGAAACCACAATTATCATTTCTTCTCCTTGAATGCGACAATTTTAATTGTCGCCTTAGTCGCCTTATATTCCTCAAATTCTTTCGACTTATCCACTACGCTTCTATCGCACATAGGAACTCCACTTTTATGTGAACCTCTGGCTATAGCATGACTGGAGATAGGATTGGTCACCAAAACAAATAATGCAATAAGAAGACATTTCCAGAACCAGGCTGGCTGGATTATTCCAACTCCGATAATAGTGAGAAAAGCACCCAGAGTTGTGCATTTTGTTCCTGCCTGAATCCGATTATAGACATCAGGGAGTCTAAGTATACCAAGATTTCCGATAAGTAAAAATATTGTTCCAATTCCTGTAATTATCATACCAAATAATTCCATTTAAATCCCCTTTTCCAGAAATCTGGCAAGTGCTACTAATCCGACAAAAGCTAGCACAGAATATACCAGTGAAACATCCAGATAAACATATCTTTTAAAAACAAAGCCTAATAGAACTAGTAAAGCAACTACAGTTGTGGTAATAGTATCAACTGCAACAGCTCTATCAGATGCAGTGGGGCCTAACAACATTCGCAAAAAGCTTAGAAAGATGCCTAATGCTATAATAGCTGAAAAAATTAAAATAATTGTCTCACTCATGCAAATATCACCTTTAAATATTTTTCAAATCTTTCCCCGATGATTTTAGTTGCTTCCTCTAACCCCTCTGTTTTTACATTTATCCAGTGGATAAGAAGTTTATCTTCAATAATATCTAATGTGAATGTACCTGGAGTAAGTGTAATTGAATTGGCTAATATCATTTTGGCAATATCCTGCTTCAATCCTGTTTTAATCACAACAATTCCCGGTTTTATAGGCATCTTGGGATGAATTACCCTATAAGCAACATCAAAGTTCGCCTTAATTATCTCAAAAAAAAGAACAATAAAATAGACAATTGAAACTGCGATTCTCTTAATACTCAGTGGTGGAAAACCCAATTTAAGATAGTTTTTATTTAAAAATAAAGCGAGAAGAAAACTGATTAAAATCCCGACAATAAGTTCTTCCCATTGAAAAGTTGAAGTAAGGGCAAGCCATATAATTATTAAAAAGAAAAAGAGATATAAAAAGTTTTTTACCCAATACTTATTTTCAACATTCTTCTTTAACATTTAAAAAATCCTTTCAAGAAGATAATTATTCCCAAATTTTTTCCTCATCTTTTATAATATCATATGTAAACACAGGCCCATCCTTGCAGGCATAATATTTACCCATCACACAATGTCTGCATTGTCCAAATCCACAATACATCTTCTTTTCCATAGAGAGATAGATATTCTTATCTTTAAAGCCTTTATCAACTAAAGCAAAGGTTCCAAATTTCATCATAATTGGTGGACCGCAAACAACAGCAACAGCATCTTTGGTATCTATTTTTATATCATCAAGAAGAACAGTAACCACCCCAACTTTTTCATTCCATTTTTGCCCTTCTGGTATTTTATCAACAGAACGCAAAAGATGGATTTTATCGTATTTTCTCCAATCATCAAATTGTTCTTTGTAGATTAAATCTTCTGGAGTTCGGGCTCCAAAGCAGCCAGTAATGCTTTTATAATTATCAATATCATGAATCAATGTAAGTAGTAAACATCTCAAGGGAGCCAGACCAACACCGCCACCTAAAATCAAAACATCTTTTCCTTTAAATTTATCAAGAGGATAACCTTTGCCGTAAGGACCACGGATTCCAAGCACATCGCCATTTTTCACTTTGTGAACTGCATCCGTGACAAATCCTGCTTTCATAATTGTCACATCCATTTCATTTTTTTCATAATGAGAGGACGATGGGGTAAATGGTGCTTCACCAACTCCAGGTACAGTAAGTTCAACAAATTGACCGGTTTCAAACTCAACTGGTTTCTCTGGTTGAATCCGAAAAGTTTTTATAGTAGGGGACTCTTCTGTAACATCAAGAACATCTGCTTTTAACACTTCATAAGGATTTGCCAATTCAAACCTCCTGCAAATTTTGGATAACTTCTCGCAAGTCAATTCCAGCTGGACAAACAGATATGCATCTACCACAGCCCGTGCACCCCAATTTTGAGAAGTTTTGGTTCATAATAACAAATTTACATTGATATCTATTTCTGAATCTTTCCCATAATTTCTCTCTCGGGCTTGCACCACCAGCCACTCTTGCATATCCATTTAACTGGCAGGAATCCCAGGTTCGCACTTTTTTGAATTTATTGTTTTCACTTTCATCATTCAAAATAATGCAATAACAGGTTGGGCAAATATTTGTACAGCCGCCGCATTCAACGCATTCTTCACAAAGTTCTTTCCAGTATTTTTCATCTTGGGTTTTGGAAATGACTTCATATTTTCTATTTGAAGAATAATCAGAATTATTGTCAGTAAGTTTTTTTCTAACTTCTGCATGTTGTGATTCTATTTTGTCTTTGTCTTTTGCCGAAGCTTTTGAAGTTGAATAATAATTTTCAAAAAGCTTAATTAATTCCTCACCTTTTTTGGTTCCGATTGTGATTAAGAATTTATCCTCAACTGGACTTAAATTCAAATCAAAAATTGCATCTTCGTCTGAATCTTTTATGGGGTATGGATTGATATCCAAAAGATTGCAATGGCAAGTTGGAAGTATATCCGTGCAATCAGAACTAATTATGTATGAATTTTCTCTCCATATTTTATAATTTGGCTCTTCAAAATCATCTTCCAATAATGCAGAATCCAAAACTTTCAAAGCCTGGAGATCACAGTTTTTTACTCCAACAATGATTCGCTTCTTTGCTCTGGCTGATGGTGGAAGCACACTCTCTGATGGTAAATAAAATAATGTTTTAATTGGGTCTATGGTGCGATATTTATTTATAATAAAATTTTTATCATCAGGAAATTTCTTGTAAGATAAATTGTCTTCATCTAACTCAGAAGCATAAGGAACGAAAATGTCAAAATCGTTTTTAACATTCTCAAAGAATTTTAATAAATCTGCATTAGAAACAATCATCTTCTTTCCTTTCTCTGTGCTGATTTACAAACTATTTTCTTTCTACGAATCAGTTTGAGTGGAATTCCTAATTTATTTTGTGTGGAAAAAATTTGGAATATTTTAGTGTGTCAAGTTTTTATAAAA
>JACKQG010003101.1_pt1 | contig 20799 bp, 14 predicted proteins | sample 8237621 | NCBI WGS metagenome assembly JACKQG01 (sample SAMN15677084, study PRJNA649215) | marine metagenome | biome: marine; feature: Black Sea; material: saline water; isolation source: suspended particulate matter (SPM) from the Black Sea western gyre | collected 2013-06-09/2013-06-10 | depth... | reverse complement strand
AACCAAAGCCTGTATGCCATCTTCATATATTTTGCCGGGATATGTCGACAGCTTATAGTCTTTTGCCCACGCATCCTGCCTATGGCTGCCTTTATGCTGTTGTACTCCGACACCAATTGGAATATCTGTCCTGCCGATGGTTTCCAGAAACTTAGCCACAGTTTTCACTTTTGATGAAGTGTTGCCTACTGCTGTCGTAATCAATTTAACATCAAACTCAGTCGATTGAAGGAGCATCGCCAGTGCCCATGTATCATCGATATCATCACATATATCCGTATCGAAAATAACAGGTATTTTTCCGCTTCGAGGCGAGGATGAATTACTATCCAAAGCACAAGAACCCAATGTCATTAAAAATATTGCACAAATCGCCAAAATGATTCGCCGGATGGACTTAACTGGAAGAGCACTTGTGAAAAACTTTGTCCCACTCATAGTTTGACCTCCAATTTCAAAAAGTTTTTGTTATCAAGAGCACCTAACAAAATGACTCTGCATTCAAACGGTTTATTTCTTTTCTGGACGGCGTCAGGCTGCATCGACAATGCTGTACATTGCCTGCTTCGCCTTCCTTGCCAGAAACGAAAACGCTCGTTTTCGGTGCTACGATTCATTTTGCGAGGCACTCTAAATTATTTGCAAATATAATCTAATGTCGGATTTTGTCAAAGAAATTTGATTTTCCTGATAATTGCATTTTCTTATTTTTATTTGCCTTTCCAAAACAGTTAGCATATCTATATGTAAGCTTGCCGCTAAGCTATTTTAGCCGCACTTGCATGCGGGAGTCTGACTTGACGAGTTTTATCAGAAACATATTTAATAATGATTCAGCCGGAAAGAATAAAGGCCCTTAACAACAAAGTCCTGTGCAATGGGAAATATGTTTTGTACTGGATGCAGGCCGCACAGAGAACCGAATATAACCACGCACTTGAATACTCAATTCGCAGAGCCAACGAGCTGAAAAAGCCTGTCTTAGTATCATTCGGTATAACCGACAATTGGCCAGAAGGCAATCTGCGTCATTATTACTTTATGCTGGAAGGCCTCAGGGAGGTCAAACAAAACCTTCGAACAATAGGCATTCAAATGGTAATACACCATGAATCTCCTGATTCGAGCACAATAACCTTAGCAAAAGACGCTGCTCTGGTTGTTGTAGATGGCGGCCAGTTAAGAATCCAGAGAAAATGGCGAAGGAGTGTAGCCAAAAAAATTCCCTGCTCTTTGTATGAGGTTGAAACGAATTTAATCGTTCCAGTCGAACAAGCTTCATCCAAAGAGAACTTCTCGGCAGGTACGTTTCGACCGAGAATCACAAAGAAGCTCGACTATTACCTGGTTCCTCTTAAACACAAAAAACCAAAACTGGATTCATTAAATTTTAAGTTCACCGCTTTCAATATCGATGATATAGATAAAGCGATTTCAAAGCTCAATATAGACCGGAGTGTCGGTAAAGTTGACAGCTTCGGCGGAGGTTCAAAGCAAGCCAGACGCCTTTTAAATCACTTTTTAAGAAATAAACTCGATAACTTTTCGAGGCTTCGCAACAATCCGAACGAAAATTGTGTATCGAATATGAGTCCCTATCTGCATTTTGGGCAGATTTCCCCATTGTATATTGCGCTGAAAGTCCTTGAAACTACCAGTGGTGGTAAAGACGCGTATCTGGAGGAGCTTATAGTCCGCAGAGAACTCAGTCACAACTTCGTTTTTTTTAATGACAGTTATGATACTTTTAATTGTTTACCCCCCTGGGCCGTAAGGACTCTTAATTTCCATAGGCGAGACAAAAGAGAGTATCTATATTCGCTCGAACAGTTCGAAAATGCCCAAACCCACGATCCATACTGGAACGTCGCACAAAAAGAAATGGTAATCACGGGTAAAATGCACGGTTATATGAGAATGTACTGGGGCAAAAAAATCCTCGAATGGAGTAAAGACCCTAAAACCGGATTCAAAACAGCTTTGTATCTTAACAACAAATACGAGCTCGACGGCAGAGACCCAAACGCTTTCGCAGGTGTTGCCTGGTGTTTTGGAAAACACGACAGGGCCTGGGCGGAAAGGCACGTTTTTGGTAAAATCCGTTATATGAACGCTGCGGGACTGAAAAGAAAATTTGACATCGAAGCTTATGTCAATAAAATCCAGTATCTTGATAAAAAATCATAAAGGTACGCTATGCGGGTAGTAATAACAGGTGCAACCGGCTTTATAGGCAGGGCTTTGTGCAGAGCACTGCATAAAGATTACGAGGTCATCGCTCTGTCGCGTGACTCAAACAGGGCCGCCAAATCGGTAGGAGACTGGGCCCAGGTTATCGAATGGGACGGAAGAACAACCGGAAGCTGGATTCAGCAGGCGGACGGAGCATTGGCTATCATTAATCTGGCAGGTGAAAACGTTGCATCCGGTCGGTGGAACAAGGCAAAAAAGGCCGGCATACTTCACAGCAGACTGGATAGTTCCCGGGCGGTACTCGATGCTGTAAAGCAGACGAATAAAAAGCCAAAGGTGGTAATTCAGACTTCAGCTATCGGCTATTACGGCTCTCGCGGCATTGAAAGACTGGATGAGAATTCCACTGCCGGCAAGGGATTTCTGGCTGATGTATGTCGCAATTCTGAAATAATAGCAAGCCAAATAGAGTCACTGGGTGTCAGATGTGTAATTGTTCGTACAGGCGTGGTTTTAGGGAACGGGGGCGGAGCCCTTCCAAGAATAATGCAGCCGTTCCGTTTTTTTCTCGGCGGCCACATAGGCAACGGCAAGCAATGGTTTTCATGGATAAGTCTGGATGACGAAGTCGGTGCAATAAAATTTCTTATGGAAAATGAAAATCTTAAGGGCGTTTTTAACCTCACAGCACCAAAGCCGATAACAATGAAAAGATTCTGTAAGAAATTAGGATGGGTGATAAGAAGACCCTCATGGCTGTTTTTCCCGGGATTCATCATGCGGCTGGCTTTAGGCGAAATGGCTGATGAGGTACTTTTATCCGGACAAAGGGTCCTGCCGAAAAGATTGCTTGAAGCAGGTTTTGAGTTTAAGCATATCGAAGTTAAAAAAGCCTTAAAGGACATAAAATCACAAAGGAGAAAATCATGAATCTGTCTGAATATTTTCAAGATGCCAAAGGTACCGGTGTTTTAGCTACGAGCGATTCGGATGGCAATGTCGATATTGCCATTTACTCCCGGCCTTACATTATCGATGAAAAGAAAATTGCATTCAGCATGTTAGAACGGCTCAGCTATGCAAATGTTCAATCCAACCCCAAAGCAGCTTATATGTTCATCGAGCAGGGTCAGGGATATTCGGGTACAAGATTATACCTGACCAAAATCGGTGAAGAACAAGATCCCGAACGTATTAATGAAATTAAAAAGCAGCATTCAAAGACCTACAATCCTGAAGAAACACATAAACATTTGGTATATTTCACGATAGATAAGTCCCGGCCGCTCATCGGTGATAAGGCCGATTGAAACAATTTTATCGCGTACCGGAGCTATTAGTTATCAAAGATTTTTAAGGGCCTGAAATGTATATCATACCAGCAATCGACCTGAGAGATGGAAAATGTGTCAGACTTATACAGGGTCAGTACGACCACCAGATAAACTACGAGGATGACCCTGTCAAACAGGCCCGGGAATTCAGCTTGGCCGGGGCAAAATGGCTGCACATCGTTGATTTGGATGGAGCCAAGCTCGGCAGGCCGGTCAACACCGATACAATATCAGCGATAGCAGCTTTAGGTCTGTTCAAAATCGAAGTCGGCGGCGGACTGCGTGACGAAACATCGATACAACAACTGCTCGATATAGGTCTCGAAAGAGTAATAATCGGCACCAAAGCGGTAAGTGACTTCGAATGGTTCAGCAGAATGGCTGAAAAATTCAGTGGCAAAATCGTACTCGGCCTCGACGCCCGGGGTTCAAAAGTTGCTACCCACGGCTGGATGCAGGACAGCCACCATAATTTATTGGAATTCGCCACAGAAGCTGCCAAATTGCCTTTGGCGGCGATTATATATACCGATATTTCCAAAGATGGCATGATGACGGGCCCGAACCTCGAAAGAACAAAAGCACTAATCGAGACGGTAGATATGCCCATAGTCGCTTCAGGAGGAGTAAAAGAGCTGGGTGACATTCCGAAACTTATCGAAATTGGCGCTGAAGCTGTTATAATCGGCCGAAGTTTATATGAAGGCACTCTCGAACTCTCGGACGCAATTAAAGCAACAGAAAAATAAATCCCGTTGACTCTGATTGTTTTAACCTAACTGGTCGCCGTATGGATAGTTCAATCGTTTTGCTCGGGCGGTTCGAATTTGTAGCCGATTTCCCTGATGGTATGAATAAAAATCGGGTTGTGCGGGTCAGGTTCGATTTTGTTCCGCAATGTAGTAACAAAACGGTCGATGCTGCGTGAGCCTATAAAGCTGTCATAACCCCAAACCATATTCAATATATCATCACGGGTAAGTGCCCGGCCAGGCTTCTTGACAAAATATTCCAATAATCCAAACTCCTTCGGTGAGAGTTTAATTTCAGTTCCCTTGCAGGTAAGTTTTCTGGCGGGAATATCAAGCCGGCAGTCTCCGAACTCGTAAATGTCCTGTTCGGTTTGCCGGCTTCGTCTAAGAAACGCTTCTGTGCGGGCAAGAAGCTCTTTTATACTGAAGGGCTTGGTAACATAATCATCGGCCCCGAGATTCAATCCTAAAATTATATCCGACTCCTCACCCTTGGCGGTGAGCATTATAATCGGCATAGTAAGATTTTCCTTACGTATCAGCCTGCATATTTCATAGCCGTTTATCTTCGGCAGCATAATATCCAGAAGAATTAGGTCAGGCTTCTTATTAAGAGCAGCATTTAATCCTTCCTCACCATCGGCCGCAGTAAGTACACCATATCCCTTGAACTCGAAGTTATCCTTCAAGCCCCGCAGCATTACAGCATCATCTTCAATTATCAGTATCGTTTCCATTTGGTTCCGGCGGTTTAAATTTGTAACCAATAAGTTCTACAGTGTGAATAAACTTGGGATTATTCGGATCTTGTTCGATCTTGTTCCTCAGAGCAACGACCGCCTGGTCGATGTCCTGCAAAGTAATAAAGCGTGAGTAACCCCATACGGCATTACGAACCTCATCAGATGTAAGAGTGCATCCGGCCCTTCTAAGGAAAAGATGCAGCATCTTGAATTCCCCGGGTGTAAGCTCAATTTCCTTACCATTTCGTGTGAGAGTGCCCGCGATAGTATCAAGCCGGTAATTGTCGAACTCATAAACATCAGGTTCCTCCTCGCCTCTGCGTCTCATAAACGCTTCGGCCCGGGCCATTAATTCTTTTATACTGAACGGTTTGGTCACGTAGTCGTCCGCGCCGAGATTCAAACCAAGTACAATATCAGATTCCTGGTCCTTGGCGGTGAGCATGATTATGGGCATATCGAAATTCTTTTTACGGACTTCGCTGCATATTTCATAGCCATTAATTTTTGGCAGCATAATATCGAGTATAATCAAGTCGGGATTTTCACTCAGTGCTGCTTTAAGACCCAGTTCTCCATCCTGGGCGGTCTTAACGCGGTAGCCCTTTAACTCGAAATTGTCCTTAAGACCCCGCAGCATGGCCGAGTTGTCTTCAATAATCAACACCTTTCTCATTTATTAATCCTTCCCTGCTGAGGCTTAACTACAAGCCTGTAATTTCACGGTGAAAGTACTCCCTTTGTCGGGTTTACTCTCGACAGAGATTGTACCTTTGTGGGCATCTACGATAAATTTTGCGATACTTAGCCCCAACCCGCAACCTTCGACATGCCGTGAAAGACTGCTATCGGCCTGATAAAACCTGTTAAATATTTTCCTTACGGACCGGCGAGACATACCTCTGCCTTTATCAGAAACATAAAAACAAACCAAAGAATCATCAGGAGAAACTCTAAGCTCAATCTGCTTGTTATCATAAGAATATTTGTACGCATTGTCCAGCAGGTTTATAAGTACCGTTACCATCGCATCACGGTCGGCCGACACTTCCGGTAAATCCTCAGGGATATTCACTTCAAACTTGCATTGACCTATGCTGAATTTGGTCTTAACCGCCTCTGCAGCATCACGGGCAATTGCAGCCGGACTTGTCCTGAACATCGCAAATGCCTGCTTGTTTCGTTCCATCCTCGAAAAGGTAAGAAAATTATCTATCAATCCCGTAAGTCTTTCATTTTCCTTTGAAACAAGCTGAAGATATTCGGTAACTTGCTGCTGGTCTCGGTAGCTGCCTTCCAGCAGTGTATCTACGAGGACTCGCATAGAGGCCAGGGGTGTTTTCAATTCGTGTGAAACGGTGGCAATGAAATCGTTCTTTAGCTTGTTTATCCTTATCTGTTTTCCTACAACCCTGGTGGCCAGCAAGCCGGCTGCAACCATTACGGCAATAGCCAATAGGCCGGTCCAGACATATACCACTTTTTGTTTGTTGGCTGTTGTTTCAAAGATATCGATATCACTAAAGTGAATCTCAATGTTCCAACTCGGAAAGAATTTGCCTAATGGCGCTGTCAGAAAAGCAACCTTTTCCGGATTTTTCAAACCGCAGGCATACGTACCGAAACTGTCTGTAATTCTGTAAGAAATGCCAAGCTCTTCGAGGTCGGCTCCACATAAATCGAAATCCGAACTTAATTCTTTTACCTTCTTTAATAATAAGTACGTCTTGCCGCCGGAGTTGTGATACACTCCAAAGGCATCCTCAGGTAATTCCAGTCTGCGAACATTATCTTCGGACCAGGACTCAAATATGGCAAATGCAGGCCGGTTAAACAGCCCAGCACCAACTTTCCTAGCTTGATACGCATCTAACACCGTAGATATTTGTCGTTTCACTTCTTCGCTTAATTGTTCGGTCAAACCACTCAATTCAACACTTTCAATCATTTCCAGTGTCATACTCAATACCGAAACTAAATCGTTTGCATCTTTTTCAGAATAAGGTTCTGATACTGCCTCGGTATAATATCTTTCAATTGCAGCCGAAGATAATTCTTCGGCTGATAACAATTCTTTTGCTCTTAGAACCTGGGCTTTCAGTTCTTCGGCCCATTCGCTCTTCTCTATAATTTCAAGTGCTTTACGCAGAAGAAAAATCCTTGTTCCCGAAGGCATTAGCAAAAAACCGGAGCCGCTGCCTGGAGTATAATTTACAGCAGAACCAATCAGATTTTCCAAATCCGAGCGTCCTACACCCTCCTGGGTTTGACTCTTGAGATTAACAAGCAGGATTCTTGCTCGAGCAATCAGTGCTACAGAAGAGACACTCACATTTTCGGGAATTTGGCCATAAGCCATCTCCCGGCAAAGAGTAACGGCCTTATCAAATTCACCTGACTCTCTCAGGCAACGGATTTGACCTAATAAAGCACTGTAACGTAGATAATAGCCATTATCTACCGAATCGACGAATTGCTCATATAATTGTATCGCACGGGAATAATTTTCATCTGCTAATTCGGAAGTCCATGCCAGATTAAATTCTTCCGGAAATTCACCCGGAAAATCGTCACCACCCGTAACCGGATAAACCAACTTTCCGCTACGGTCATAGATTATAACCGCATTACACACATTCGGATCATCCGTCCCGCTGTATCGGCCTGTAAGCCGATCAAATATCTCAATAGGCTGGCGTTGCACTGCTGTTTCATCTTCGATAACACCTATTCTTGCCAACCAAAGATCATCAATTCTTTTACTTAATGTCTCAAGCCGCTTCTGGTAAACCGCAGTCAGTTTTTGCCTGACCGCCAGACGCTCGTTTCCAACCGCCTGGCTCATAAACCAAAGCAAACATACAGTGGGCAGTATTACCGCTATCGCAAGCAATAATACTACCCACCGCAGTTGATTACCCTTACTGATATTACCAATTGTTTTCACTTGCTGTTACCGTTACCTTTATTGATTGGAAAATGCTTCAACCTCTTCTTTCGTAAGAGCATAGTTGTAAACGCGAACATCGTCTATCATGCCGTTCCAGAAGCGTCCCGTATTTTCCGAATTTTCACCAATATAGACCGGTGCATTATTTGTGTTTATTCTGCCCGATGCCGGCTGCGAGCTGTCCTCATTACCATCTATGATAATATACATTTTACTTCCATCATATATACCGGCAATATGGTGCCATTGTCCATCATTTACGCTTCTTTTGCCATATAAATTACCCCAAGGAGCACCGCTCGGAATTTTCAGCCCTGAGCAGGCAAACTCGATAGAGTCTTCGTTCTGGTTCGCGTGATAATCCAGTCTGAAACGGTCTGCAAGACCAGGGGAGACATTGTCTCCTCTATCTTGATGTGCTCCTGTTTCAATATGGCTTTATCCTGGTTAACGATTCTCTTACCGTTTGCTGAATTTCAAATCTCTCAGATCCGTGCCTGCACTTATGATAAATCCTGCGATCTTGCCGCTATCATCACGAGAAAAGTCAACAGCACCATAAGACCTGGTAAACTGGTCACGGGCCACATGTCTTAAAGGATTCTTCCCGAGCGGATCCTTGAAATTGAATTGAAAGATCTCCGGCACAAGCGGCGCCATAAGACATAACCGATCCTGCTTTACATACACTCCATAGGTTACGTTCAGCTCATCGCTGTAATATTCACCTTCGTATTCCAAAAGCTGATCTGGACTTAACGGCTGGCCGGCAACTCTTTCGGCAGTAATATGATGACCATTTTGATGCCAAACGAGTTTTGAAGTTGTTCCGCTCTCATCCGGACAGAAGGATACCTGAACATTCGCCCCTTTCAGGGAATACTCTGTTGTTGATTTCGGATGCAATTCCAATGGGCCGGCGTCTGGCGGCTGAACAAACAACCGGTTATCATTTGTTGAAACGATGAGGATCGCACCGTCGTTGACCCTGTATTTCCCTTTATAGCCGGCGTATACAACGGGATCGACGTCTGCCACAGTGTGTGTGACCGGGACCGGTTCCGTCTTTTCCTTTTGAATATTCAGATACAGGTCCGCAATCTTGTAGGAAAGCCTGCCGGTGTTGAGAGGATAATTCGCCAGACAGATTACACTGAAGTTTCGCTCCGGAAAACGCAATATGAACGCATTGTATCCCGGAGACCCGCCCCCGTGGCTCACCGTCGTCAAACCCATGTAGTCGCTAATTTCGAGGCCGAAAGCATAGTTGAGCGTGCCCCCGTTGCTGGTAGTGCCGCGGGTCAGCATGAGGGTGTTGAAATTCTCTCCGCCGATCTTGTTCCGGAAGAAATTCTGATCCCATAAATACAGATCTTCCACTGTCGTGTATATTCCTCCATACCCAAAATCATTGGCATCAGAGGCCACTCGCTTCCCGTGATATTTGCCATTGCCGTCAGAAACATGTCCGACCGCCAGATTCCCGGCGGTTCGAACAGGATCGTAGTGGTAAGATGTGTGTGTCATAGCGAGCGGGGCGAATATGTGCTTCTCTGCATACTGGCCAATGGACATCCCCGTCACGCGTTTGACGATGACGCCCAGCAGAAAGTATCCGGAATTGCTGTATCGTTTCATGTCTCCCGGATGAAAGTTCAATTTCTTTTGCCGGGCAATCAAATCCAGAAGTTCCTGTTCCGAGCATGGGTCGTCCAAAGGTATCCCTTTGAGAACCGAGAGAATCGCGAAATCACGTATCCCGCTGGTGTGGTGAATCAGGTGTCTTATCTTGATCGGACACTCATAGGACGGCATTTCCGGTAAATACTTCCTGATATCGTCGTCTAACGATATTTCCCCTTTCTCAACAAGAAGGGCAATACAAGCAGCAGTGAATTGTTTGGTAACTGACTCAATTTTAAATGCTGTGGCGGTTGTTATGGGAAGGCCGGTGTCCATGTTTGCAATCCCATAACCGCGCTTGAAAACGATTTTGCCAGCATCGATCACTATGATAGCGCAACCGGGGGAATCGGACTTGACCGTTTGAACAACTAAATTGTCAATCCTGTCTTCGATTACGTCGGCGGCGCTCGAATCTGAAGGAATTGTGCACAGAATCACAACACTCATGTACGAAATCAGTTGAGCCAGTAAATAAGCGGTTGTCTTTCTCATTTCTTTTCTCCTTGATCAAAAGGTTTCAACGACACAGCCGATAGCGGGCCCGCACGCGGCATACTCTCCGCGTCGGCAAGCATCGGCACAACATCGTCCAACCGACCCGCTCGGTCCAAGAAGGAATAACCGAATCCACACCCATCCATCCGGAGAATACCTTCGTAAACGAAGACGGATTTGAGTTCCAGCCGCAGGCTGTCGTCGTTCACCGTGACAGCAGTCAGGGCTATATTCATGGCGCCCTGATCGATGCTGTGTACGACCGCGGTGTAATTGCTCTCAGACGCTTCCGTTATCTCGAAGGCGACCCGCATGGACTTCAAGGTTCCCAGCCATTTTCCAGCGACATTCTGGGTTGCCGCCGTGCATTCGGAAATTCCCCAGTCGATATCCAGCAGGGATGCTGTCCAAGCAATCGCTACGATTGCAAGTACGGTAAATTTTCTCATTTTTCCTGTTCTTTCTAAATGGGGTTGTAGGTTTCATTGCCAATGGTCTTTCACTTGCTGTTACTATTACCTTTATTGACTGGAAAGCGCTGAAACTTCTTCTTTCGTAAGAGCATAGTCGTAAACGCGTACATCGTCGATCAAACCATTCCAGAAACGTGCATTCTGTTCAGCATTGTTACCAATATAGACTGGTGCATTATTCGTGTTTATTCTACCGGATGCCGGCTGCGAACTGTCTATTTCACCATCTATGATCAAGTACATTTTCTTTCCATCATATATACCGGCAACATGGTGCCATTGTCCATCATTTACACTTCTTTTGCCAAGTAAATTTCCCCAAGGAGTACCGCTTGGAATTTTCAGCCCGGAACAGGCAAATTCGAGCGAGTCTTCGTTTTGATTTCTCTGCACTCGCCAGGCCGAATCACCTTTTGCAATTATGGACTGCCATTCTTGATCAAACTTATTGACTTTTATCCATGCAGAAACAGTAATCTGGTCGGTAATATCAAAATCTGAATCCCGGCCGATGTTTATATAGGTACCTTTACCTCCGAACATCAGAGCACCATTAACTTTGCCTGCTTCCGGCTGCCATTGCGGATTACCAATAAGTGTGCCGTTATTATCCCCGGCCGAATCTTTTACAGTACTTCCACTGGTCTCATCCAGTTTCCACAATCCTACCAGAGAGCCCGTTTTAAAGTTCCAAACATCTCCTTTAATAACCGTACCATCGGCCCAAACTTCGTCAACACGCCAGTAATATTTAGAATCCTCTTCCAACGCCGGTATTTCGTCATAACCGGAACTTTTTACATCAGCTAACAAAGGAAGCTGACCGGCATGGGTACCAAAATAAATTTTATGCGATTTAGCATTAACCCCTGACTTCCACTTCAGTTTTGATAAAGATTCCAAGCCAATAGTAGCTCCATCACGCGGCTCGGACTTCGTAGCCTTGGCCTTTGCCGTGGGATCAGTCTGGGATAGCTGCATTAACACCGGGAACAAGTTATCCAGCGGCGGAAGCTGATCTATACTCAAACGCACATTAAAGTTGTTAATCCGTTCATCAGTACCTAACTGGATGCTTGTTTTATCACAGGCCTGAGCCAATTGGGCTAATGTTTTATGCGCCGGATTTTGAGGATTGTTGTATGTCGCTGTTAGATAAGCATCGGCAACACGTATGCCTCCGCCAACGTTAACCAACACCAGTTTGCTGGTAGATGGCGACAATTTGCTTACTGCTTCGTTTAAGGGACCGGCAGTACAAACCGACCTGCGTCTCTTGATTGCCGAAACCGAAGTCTCAACAACATCAGGATTTAACGACAAAACAGTCGTCTTGTTCATCTGGTTCATATAACAGTAAAGTTTCTGATTGTTAACAAGTCCAATTTGGTACTTGCCGGTAGCATCCTCAGGCTGTCCCACGTCGCCTTGGCCGGCCACCAAATTAGCCACCGTCAACAATTGAGTCAGAATCTCACGAGTCTGCTGCGGATTGCGGCTGGTTACTGCCAGTCCAAGATTGGCCGCTATCGGGGGAGCTCCTATATTACCTCCGTTTGACAAGCTATCCGGCGATAATGCAAACAGGTTTATCTGCTCAATATTGGCAAAGATTTCCCTGCCGATGTCAAGGCCTGTCAAATTTTCGATGCCTTTACTTGCTGCCAGGCTCTGTGCGCTTCCAGCCTCACCAAGAGCGATGCTGAGAAGACCAACCGCCTCGGATGGAACGGCCTCGAAACCGGCCCTGCTGAGATTCGGGGTGCGAATCATGCTGTATGCAAGACAGCGATGCCCATCCTTAAAAGCTATATTTTTTTCAAGAGCGATTCCGTTTTCCTGAACGTTTAAAAAGACAATCAAATCGTCGATATTCTTAAAATCGGCAATACCGTCGGCAAGACGGATTTCTTTGGGAAAATGTTCTTCCGGAATCATTTTCGAAAGACCTGCAAACACTTCATCAACATTTGCCCAGAGTGTTAGAGCATTTTCCTGACGTGCTTTTTTGCTGACTTTTGCAAAAGATTTGTTACTCGAGGCAAGCGTAGGCTTACTGGTAACACCTTTGTATTGCTTTACACACCAACTCAATTGCTCGGCCCAGCCTTTAGATGGACTTACAAGTATTACCGTTGTCTCGTCGTACGCACCGCCTCCGCCGCCTGGAAATGTTACACTCTGCATACCTTCAATAGGTTCAGCAGGTTGTCCCAACATACCGAGGCCTGCCAGGATTAAACCACGCAGGGTATCGCTTTTTCCCGGAAACAACACCACTATAGCCGGCGGATTATTTTGAGCAACGCCGGTAATGCCTACTCCCATACCCCGTATCTTCTTGAATTCAGCCATCATAGCCGGATTCATTAGGGCAGCCAATATATCTCCGGGTGACTTCCCGGACTTACCACCACCGAGAACTGCAAGAGGATTTTCAAACGGAGTTCCTTTTAGCATGTTCAGAATAGTTTCGATCTGTCTTCCCGGGCTGCCGGTTTCAACATAGACTAAGGTCTCAGGCGGCATTAGAGCTGCCGGGTCGGCATTACCCAGCTCTTCCAGTAGAGGCTTAACCTTGCTGACGATTTTGGTCTGGTCACTGTAGTTATCAACTAACTTTCCAAAAATCTCCTTTGCCTTCGGCTCATCCTGCTTCTTAAGATAGCACATACCCAACCGGTACATCCCCTGGGCAATGTGAGACCTCTGAGCGGAACTCTCGGCGATTAACTGCTTATAGATTCTGATGGCCGCGTCGATGTCACCATCGACCTCCTCGGCGTACAGACCTTCCTGCAGCAGCGCACCGGAACTCTTGGCAAAAGTGACTGCGCCAAGGGCCCCAACCGCCAGTAAAAAAATGATTGTGATGTTCTTCAACTTTTCCATAATCGTGCTCCTTTCAAATAAATTAACAAAATACGTTTACTCTAACAGGAGCAATTATGACAACTGTATGTTACGGTTTTGTTACAGTTTTGTACTTTTTTTATTATTTTTATCGACACGTTGCAGGACGGAATCCATAAAAAGCAGGTGCTTTTCAAACCGGATAAAGTATAATTTCTTTAAATATTCTTGTTCATTATGCCGTATAAAATACGTAGCAATGGTTTCCTTTCCGAATGCTCCTTGTTGGGAGCGTTTGGCATATTTTCGAACGATTTTTTTTGAGATAGAAGTAATGCCAGGTTCACTTAGAAAATTATTGAGTCAGGATATCGGCAGAACGAGCCGAAGTCTTATCTTTTTTGTCCTGTTCTGTCTGTACCTCCGGTTCGTTGTCGATTTGCGCCTGATTTATAATTTTACCGAGGTTATTACAAATTTCCCTGTCTTTTACAAAGGCCGGGCATTCTTTTGCGGATTCTTATCACAGCCGGGCGGACTTGTCGAATACACCGGAGCGTTCCTGTCCCAGCTGTTTTATATTAGCTGGGCCGGAGCACTCGTAGTAACGATACAAGCATGGTTGATGTCCGCATGTTTCGGCTGCATCTTAAAAGCCGTAAACTTATCTCATCTTCGCCTGCTCCGTTTCATCCCGCCCATTCTTTTGCTCATTACTTACACTCAATATACATATCACTTCATTACCACAATGGCATTTTTAGTAACGCTGCTTTTCGTATGTTTATACTTAAGGATTACACACTCCCTGATGTCGAACACCGGTCGTCTGATTGTCGTTCTGATTTTGTCCGTCATTCTGTACACAATAGCCGCCGGAGCGTATTTGCTCTTTGCAGTACTCTGTGCGATGTACGAATTACTTTTCAGGCGCCAATGCTTGTTGGGTCTTTTATTTCTATTATCAGCCGTGGTCATTCCATACATCGAGGGGGTGCTTATCTTCGGTGTAAGTATTATCAATGCCTACAGCGATTTATCACCTTTATCCTGGAAAATCCTGTCTTTTGATAATCGCAGAAAGCTGATTGTTATAATCTTCATACTTTATTCGCTTGTGCCTTTAACTATACTTGCCTCAGGATTTTGGCAAATAATACGAAATTCAAAAATAGAAAATCGTCTCAATACATTGCTAACAAAAATAAAATTCAACATCAGCTCGCCGGTGCTAAAATGGATTATCGAATCATTGGCTCTGTTTGCAATTGCCTCTACCGCCGTATTCTTTTCCTATGATAAAGAGAAAAAAACCGTATTTTTGACCGACTTTTACGCCAGCCAGAGGATGTGGCCGCAACTGCTTAGAGCTGCTCGATGCTATCCGGATAATTATTTTGTAGTTAATGCAGTGAACAGGGCTTTGTACCATACCGGCCGACTCAGCTATGATATGTTCTCCTGGCCACAGAACCCTCATACTCTTTTTCTGAGCACTAAAAAATACGAACATGCATCCTGCAAGAAATCCGGTATCTACCTTGACATAGGCCTTTTGAATATGGCCGAAAATGCTCTGACAGAATCTCTGGAAGGGCTCGGAGAACGCCCATCAATTCTAAAAGAGCTGGCATTAATAAATATGGCCAAGGCCAATTATGACTCCGCTCAGATTTATCTCGGAGCGCTTAGCAATACATTGTTTTATGACGACTGTGCCAAAAATTATCTGGAGCATTTGAAATCAGACCCGAATTTGTCCGAGGACAAAGAGATTCAGCGTTTACGTTCTGTCTGTATGGAGAAGGATTACGGATTTACCTCGCTGCATAATATTGAGGCTTCTTTATTGCAGCTTTTGGAAAAGAACAGGCAAAACCGTATGGCCTTCGAATATCTAATGAGCTGGTACCTGCTGAATGGCCGGCTGGACAAGTTTGTGCGGAACCTTGAGCGATTAGATGATTTCAGCGTTTCTCAGCTCCCCCGATTGTATGAAGAGGCAATGTTAATATATGTTTTCAGCGTTAGAAAACCAGTTAATCTGCACGGCCGCCAGATAAGCGCCGAATCACGTCAGCGTTTTGAAGGTTTTAATCAGATATTGAACAACTACGGAAAAAACAAACAGGCCGCTTACAGTAAATTGGCGAAAGATTACCGGGACAGCTATTTCTTTTACTATGTTTATGGACGTCAGGGAACGGAGCAATGAGCAAACATTACCGATTATTTTTCATACTGTTAATACTTGTTATATTATTCGCCGGTGTACTTGTTTATGCCCTGCATAGCTCCGCAGGAACAGGAATTGTTTTATTGGCCGAAAGGAACATCGACCAGTATAGCTCTATTGACCGACCACCCAAAATATCCCCCGACTATTGCCTGGCCACCATTCCGCCGAACATCGCACCTTTGAATTTTTTGGTGGAAGAAAGCGGCTCGCAGTATTGTGTAAAAATACACTCTAAGAACGGCAGAGCCATCCAAATCTTCAGCCATTCACCGAAGATTATGATTCCCCAGAACCGATGGCATGAGCTGCTCAACGCCAACCGTGGAGAACAGCTGAATTTTGATGTCTTTGTAAAAACAGCAAATCCACCGGCCGCCACGGCACAATGGAACCGTTTTTCCTCCATTACCAATCACATCGCCAATGAAGACATAGATGGTTTCCTTGTATATAGAAGAATCCATCCAGGTCATGGCTTTTGGAGAAAGATGGGTATTTATCAGCGAGATTTGCATCGATTCGACGAATCACTCATACTGGATAATAATTATTTCAAAGGCGGCTGCCTGAACTGTCATACATTTTGCAACAATCGGACGGACAAAATGTTCATCGGCATCCGCAGTGCGTTATATGGCAGCTCCGTCCTGCTTATCGAAGATGACGATGTCAACAAGATTGGTACAAAATTCGGTTATACCTCGTGGCATCCATCCGGCAAGGTCGCGGCATATTCTATCAACAAGGTGCATCAGTTCTTCCATACGGCCGCAAGTGAGGTTCGTGATGTGATTGACCTTGATTCTCTGCTGGCCTACTACATAGTTGACTCAAAAACAATAAAGACTTCGCCTCAGATTTCCAAAAAGGACCGTCTCGAAACCTATCCCGCCTGGTCCCCGGACGGCCGTTATTTGTATTTCTGCAGCGCACCGTTAACATGGCCAGATAAACAAATAATTCCCAGCAACTTTAACGAAATCAAGTATGACCTGGTCCGAATAAGTTACGACATTGAAAGCGACACATGGGGCGAGCTGGAAACAGTACTTTCCGCTCAGGATACAGGTCTGAGCATTCTTCTGCCGCGAATCAGTCCCGATGGACGCTGGCTGCTTTTCTGTATGTGCAATTATGGCTGTTTCCCTGTTTACCAAGAAAGCAGCGACCTGTATATGATAGACCTCGAAGCCGCACAGCAAACCGGAAAGTATGAATACCGCCGGCTTGAAATAAACAGTGACAAAAGCGAATCCTGGCATAGCTGGTCAAGCAACGGAAGGTGGATAGCTTTCAGCAGTAAAAGGCAAAGCGGAGTATTTACACGAACCTATCTTAGCTATGTTGACCGGCAAGGCAGGTCCCATTCTCCCCTGCTGTTGCCTCAGAAAAACCCGACTTACTACAACTCCTGCCTATGGACTTACAGCGTCCCTGAATTAATACGGGAGCCTGTTGTTGTAAAAAAAGAAAAACTTGGCAGGGCCGTTCGGGGCCCTCGAAAAATACCCGGCCAAATACCTGTGACTATGGCTACCCCCAAAGCAGGGTCACTCCCGGAAACCACTGAGCCGTGGCTGATTGATCGTGAATAATACTTTGCAGTTAAGCTTGATTTATCAATCTACGATATCTAAAATATGGATTCTGCTTGACTTATATAATATAGCACAAGCCATGAACAGGCTGCCTTCAGGCAGGTAAGATAAATGCCTTTAGGCAGATAAGATGTATAATCTGTGAATAGCAATAAAATATATGAACAAGCCGGCCATATATCTTGTTATGGGCATCAGCATAGTGGTTATTGCCGCAATGGCAATAATCATTCTTTATAAGCCTGAACCTCAGAGAGAGGATATTTTAGCACTTTATAGGGATGATGCCCAATACAACAGCTTAACGATTCGCTATCCACTTAACGATACGCTTTTTCCACCGGAAATCATCCCCCCTGCTTTTCATTGGGAAGATGCCAATTCCGCATCTGATATATGGCTTCTCACAGTCAAGTTCCAAAATGCGGATACACACGCTTCTTCAAGCCATGTCAACAATCGCATGAATTTCATTGTTCAGGAATCCCAGTGGACACCCAAGACAGATGATTGGGAAACCATAAAAAAACGCTCGATGGAAAAGCAGGCATTAGTGACCATCCTGGGTGTCAATCACCTCAGCCGGGGAAAAATCCTCTCGGCAGGGCAAATCTCAATCAAAACATCCGCCGACCCTGTCGGAGCACCATTGTTTTATCGGGAAGTGAACCTGCCCTTCATTGATGCAGTCAAAGACCCCTCGCGCATCCGATGGCGTTTTGGCACTATATCTTCGGCAAAGCAGCCGCCAATCATTCTGGAGAATTTGCCCGTTTGCGGAAACTGCCACTCTTTTTCCGCCGATGGCAAAGTCTTAGGGATGGACGTGGACTATGCCAATAGTAAAGGCTCATACGTTATTACAGGTGTCGCCGAACAAATGCTTCTTGCCACAAGCGATATCATAACGTGGAACGATTACAGGAAGGAAGACGGAGAACAGACCTTCGGACTGCTTTCTCAGGTCTCCCCTGACGGCAGGTATGTCGTCAGCACGTTAAAGGACAAATCCGTTTTTGTCCCGATGCCGCCTTTGGCCTTTTCTCAATTATTCTTCCCGATTAAAGGTATCCTGTGCATATATGACACACAGACACGTACTTTCCATTCTTTACCGGGTGCAGATGACTCGCAACATGTTCAGAGCAATCCGGCCTGGAGCCCTGACGGCAAATACATCGTTTTCGCCAGAGCCAAAGCATACGACCTCAAGCAAACGCAAGGCAAAGGTAAGCTTCTTCTAACCCGCGAAGAGTGCAAAGAATTCACAGAAGATGGAAAGCCATTTTTATTCGACTTATACAGGATTCCATTTAACGAAGGAAAAGGAGGCAAACCGGAGCCAATCGAAGGAGCATCCAACAACGGTATGAGCAACTATTTCGCTAAATACTCACCCGATGGCAAATGGATTGTGTTCTGCAAAGCCAAAAGCTATATGCTGCTCCAGCCCGACAGTGAACTCTACATCATACCGGCCGAAGGAGGTAAGGCAAGAAGATTGCGTGCCAACACAATCCGGATGAACTCCTGGCATAGCTTCTCCCCAAACGGTAAATGGCTGGTGTTCTCTTCAAAAGCAAATTCAGATTATACCCAGCTTTTCCTCACCCACATCGACGAATATGGAGACAGTACACCTGCGGTCCTTTTGTCACAGTTTACCTCACCTGACCGTGCTGCCAATATACCTGAGTTTATCAATACGAAGCCCTATGCTATCAAAAAAATCAACGAGAACTTCCTGAACGATTATTCTTTTGTAAGAGCCGGAAATGCATTCTTCAGAGCCGGCGACAAGAACAACGCCATACAGGAATACCAGAAAGCACTGGAGCTAAATCCCAATAACGCTGAAGCTCATCTAAAGCTCGGCTTTCTGTTCTATAACGTCAAACAAATGCATAAGGAAGGAATGGAACACTACGATAAGGCTTTCCAGCTTAATCCGAACGATCCCCGCATACTCCACGACTTAGGTATAGTACTGCTGCACCAGAAAAAAATAGATGAAGCCATCAAATATCTATCGGAAGCTTTACGACGTATGCCCAACGGGCTCGACATGCAGTACAACGCTGTAAATATGCACTATAATCTTGGACGGGCGCTGCTTTACAAGGCAAATTCCAAAGAAGCAATGGTCCATTTATCCAAAACCGCAAGTCTTGCACCAAACCATGCACAAGCTCACTATTGGCTCGCCCTGGCCATGGCTGACCAGGGAAATTTCGACCAGACTCTCGAGCATTACTCCAAAGCCATACAGCTAAACCCAAGCGTTGACACCTCTGCAACACTTAATTATCTGCTGGCAAAGCACTATGCCGAGGCTCGTCGGTTTCGCGAAGCAGTTGTATTCGAAGAAAAGGCTTTTGGGCTTGCTAATGATGTCGGAGATGTCAAGTTTGCACAGGAAATAAAAAAATGGCTCGATATCTACAAACAGCTTAGCAATTCCCCCTAAAATCACTGCCTTATAGGCAGGTAGAAAATGGGATTAAACTTGCGTTTTCCAAATGATGAGATTAGAATTCTCGGCAATAAAGCCTGCCTTATAGGCAGATAAGATTTTTATTTATAACTAAGTCTCGGACGATAAGGTAAGAAATGACAGTAAACATACATACACACAGCATCGAATCCCCTGGGGCAACCGAAATTTATATCTCTGCAGCACCCATTGAAAGTGCATCCCCAGCCGAGCACGCAGAGGAGATTTTTTCCGGTATTTCCAAAATACTCCACTCAAAAAAGGCACATATTTTCCAGGAGCGGGTCTTTGCAGCTCAAGATGCGATGGAAATTATTACTCACACACGCTCAGAGGCCTATGGAAAGCTTGATGATGGAGTTGCACCGAGCTTGTTAGTGGCAAAAGAAGGATTACTTGGCCCTGTAGCCGGGGTACAGGTCCACGCGATTAGCTGTGAAAAGAAGCCGGAGGTGTTCAATCTAAATGAAATCGACTGCGGACGAATTCTTCACCTACCCGGCCGAGCATATCTTTCGCTTTCGTCTATTTCCGACCAGCAAGGCAAAGAGATCACCACCCATGCTCAGGCTATGATGGAAAAAGCCGAAGCTGCACTCGTAAAATTCGGGGCCGATTTCCTTTCGGTGCCGCGCACCTGGATGTGGCTAAAGGATATTCTTTCATGGTACGACGAATTCAATCAGGTCAGAAATGAGTTTTTCACCAAGAGGGGCCTTATCGGGGCCGGAACGCGCCAGTCAATGCCCGCCAGCACAGGTATCGGGCTTGGACCTGCTGACGGCGGCGACTGTTCGATGGATTTGATGGCGGTACTCGAACCGACTGACTGTACAAAGTACCTTCAGGCGGGGGGAAAACAGCAGTCTGCACTGGATTACGGCCCCGCCCTCTCCCCGGCCCCAAAAACAAATTCCCCCTCCCGCCCAACAATAATTTTTTCCCGGACCCCCCCCTTTCCTGCCGGTGGGGCCCCTACGAATATAGAA
>JACKQG010003100.1_pt1 | contig 20807 bp, 11 predicted proteins | sample 8237621 | NCBI WGS metagenome assembly JACKQG01 (sample SAMN15677084, study PRJNA649215) | marine metagenome | biome: marine; feature: Black Sea; material: saline water; isolation source: suspended particulate matter (SPM) from the Black Sea western gyre | collected 2013-06-09/2013-06-10 | depth... | reverse complement strand
CTTTTCGGTATGAAAGTTAATTGATCTGGGTTAGAAATTCTTTTGCACAAAAAACAAAGATTGAACTTGTAATACTATAACTTCTTAATGAATTATTGACTTAGTGCAAGACAATTACCGTCAGGCAAAAGGAAGAGTTATGAGCAAGTCCATTTTATTTATTAAAAATCAAGTAGGTCAACCGGATGAAGAAATGCCCGAGTTACAAGAGCGAGACTTTGCCAGGGCAAAGCCTAATCGTTTTGCGCGAGTTGCGAAGGAATCAAATTGCCAAAAGAGTCACCGAAGCAGAACATAATTATAATGCCGGGAATGTTGCCAGGGGAACAGTAAATGATTTAAAAAGGGAATTTGAAGATTTTTCTTGAAATACAATATAAAATGAAAAAAATATTATTAGCTGCATTATTTCTTTTTTCATTGACTAACAATGTCTTTGGCGAAAAGCTTTTCAAAATTATAAAGTCAGACCGGTCAGGCATGGTTTTAGAATTAAAGCCATTTGAAATTCGGTTTGACGAAATTGATCTTGATGGCTCTCGTTTCCACAAAATTCAATCTAACGGAAACTATTCATTCTTAAGCAAACAAGGCTTTCCCCAGGTAATAGTTGTACCTGTTCCGCTGGGAATTCCTTTTCTTTCCAAGCCGGAACTTCGTATTATTGAATCTCAATTTGTCGATATTCCAAACATTTTTTTGATCCCTGCCCCCACGCTACAAATAGAAAATGAAAAACAAGGTTCTAATATTCATGAAAGCTACATGCTCAATCCGGAAATATATCAATCGGATTTGTTTTTCCCACCCTCTCCTGCTGAATTTTCTCAAACGCAAATAATTCGAAACCACAAAATTATCAAAGTTCATTTATTTCCCGTTCAGTACAACCCGATGCAAAAAATTATCAGACAGTACACAAAGTTGAAGGTTGAAATTCTTTATCATACAAACCGAAACAACGAAACGATAAATACTATTAAATTGAAAGAAGATACCTTTGATAAAACTTTTGATAAACTCGTTGTCAATCATCAGGAATCCAAATATTGGAAGCAAAACAAGGGTGAAAACAAATTGTTTCGACTACAGCCTGGTTGGTACAATTCGGAAAACACACATTATAAACTTCTTATTAGTAAGGATGGAGTTTATCGCCTGTCTTACAACGACTTACAAACATCAGGGATTTCATTGGAAACAATTGATCCGCGCACGCTAAAGATATTTAATAAAGGCAGTGAAATTTCAATACGCGTTTCCGGGGAGAACGATGGCGTTTTTGATGAGTTGGACTATCTGGAATTCTATGCCAGGCGAAACTATGGTGAAACATCATATTATGACGCATACTCTGATACGAATATTTATTGGTTAACCGCCGGGGACGAAAATGGTAAGCGCCTTATAAATAAAAGCAGCCCTTCGAACGATTTTCCTGAATTTAAAACCTTCAGGAAAACAATCCACCTGGAAAAGGATGAATCGTTTTACCAGGGAGACAGAAATAATGATATTATTAATACCGAAGTTGTGTCAGGCGAGGGCTGGATTTGGAAAGAATTTTTTGTAAACGAAATAAAAAATTTCTCTGCTTATTTACAAAACGTAAATGCTGTGAGCGCCGAACTTTGTACGTTGAAAATGAGTTTGCGCGGTATGACACAGGATTTGATAAATCCGGATCATAAAGCACAGATCAGTATTAATGGAAACGTTGCCGGAGATGTTGCTTTTGATAATTTTGAAAGCATCACCTATTCCACAACTTTTTCCGGCTCGGTATTGCGAAACGGCAGCAATAAATTTGAAATAAAATCGGTTGATACCGGCGCTCAAGTCAATAAGTTTTATTTTGACTGGATGGAATTAAGTTACCCGGCAACATTTAGTGCGACAAGCGAGGAAATAACATTTACTGCGACACAAGATCAAGATGCTAAAATTTCTATATGGAATTTAAAGTCAGATTCGGTTTCTGTATTAAATTTGAGCCGGGATTATTATGTTTCGGATTTTAAATTAAAAAATGAACAAAGATATATTATAGAACTAATATCTGCCGGGTTTGATGATGGCAATTATTCTTTAATAAAAATTAATTCAAATTTGGCGATCGATGGCGGCTTTCGCGGGCATAACATTGCTGTTTTTGATACAAGTTCCGGGATACTTGACAATGTAGGATTTTTTGATACATTAGATAAAACAGAAAATTCAGATAGTATGGCTGCGTTCATTTCTCGAATATCTGAAGGCAAACTTGTATTGGTTGCTATACGAGATGAAGGAAGTTACCGTATGACCGAATCGGCTTACCAGGCGTTGGAGTCATTGGGGAGCGACAGGGCCAGAGATGTTGGCTTTAGGGATTCTTATGTTCTGTTGGGAAGAAAAGGTGCAATGCCAGGAACCGTACCCGAGCTGCTTATTAAACAGGGTCAGGGACAGGCTATTTTTGTTGACACACTGTACACATTCCATTCAGATTCCAGGCATCTTGAGTTTTGTGACGAGTTGATAGCAGGAGAAAAATTTACTATAACCGGTTCTGACTCAATGATGAAGCCGGATAAAATCATTGTTGATAACTTTGGTAATCTAAAAAATGTTGAAAATGGCGCTGATTACATTTTTATCAGCCATAAAATTTTTCGCCAGACAACTGATAAATTTGCTGATTTTTGGGCTTCTAAACATTACAGAACGTATGTTGTTGACGTTGAAGATGTGTACGACGAATTTAATTACGGCATTAAACACGCCCGGGCTATCAAAGATTTCCTCGCTTATACCTATGAAAATTGGGTTAAACCGGCGCCAACGTTTGTATTGCTTGTTGGAGACGCCAGTTGGGATCCGAAGAAAAATTCTCCGTCCAGTGTGAAAGAAGATTACATCCCCACCTGGGGCAACCCGGTAACAGATAATTGGTTTGTGTGTTTTGATGGAGAAGACGATATCCTGCCGGATATGTTCATCGGCAGGTTGGCAATCGAAACAAATGACGAGGGCTTGACCATATTCGGAAAAGTGCAGCGTTATTCCGAACTACCCCCTGATGATTGGAAGAAACAACTTCTTTTTATCAATGGAGGATTTGATGACAGGGAACAAAGGACATTTGGAAGGCAATCACAGGATATTATCAAAAATTACGTTAGCGCGCCGCCTGCCAGTTGCGTTCCTCATGTGATCTCAAAAGAACTGGATGGCTTGTATGAAGGTGAAAAGAGGGAAGAAATTATCAGCGAAATAAATGATGGAAAATTGTGGGTCAATTTTATCGGTCATGGCGGCAGCGGTACCTGGGAGCTGATGTTTCATGATGAACAGGTTTATCAACTGGAAAACAGTGAGCAGTTGCCTTTTATTTCCAGCCTGACTTGTCACACCGGGAGGTTTGCTAATCCTGAAATAACGAATTTTGGCGAAAACTTTGTAAATTATTCTGATGCCGGCGCTATTGGTTTTACCGGAAGTTCCGGCTGGGGATTTGAATATGAAGATGAGGTGCTTGCAAAAAAACTATTTGGCACAGTTTTCAAGGATACAGTCAGGCAAATGGGAGCAGCCCTGGCTTTGGCAAAAATCAAATTCTGGGGGGAGCTTTATCCCACAGTCAGGACAGAAGCCATATTACTTCAATATTCCTTGTTGGGAGACCCGGCATTGAAATTGGCTTTGCCGGAACGTCCTGAACTTGTTTTAAAAGAAAAAGATATTGAATGGCTGCCCGTGTCCCCGGTTGAAAATGATTCACTGCTTGAAATAAGCGTTATGATCTACAATTATGGTTTAAATACATCGGATAGCGTTCAGGTAAAGGTTACAGACAATTTCCAGCATACCGGTCAGGTTACAATTTATGAAAATAAAATTAATGCCATTGGTTATAAAGATTCAATCAAAATCCAAATAAACATAAAGAATAAACCGGGCGAACATGTATTAAATTTTGTTGTTGATCCTGAAAATAAAATCATCGAGGAAAATAAAACGAATAACCGGTGTTCCGTTACAATATTTGTTGCTTCGTCTCGGATAACGATATCCAGACCGGGTGATAACCAAGTCATCACCGAACTTTCCCCATTGCTCCAGGTTAACAATGCTGTATCAGGGTCCGCAAATTCAGCCTACTATTTTGAAGTGGATACCACAAATACATTTGATAGTGATGCGATGACCAATTCAGGGCTTTTGCCTATTGGAACAATTATCACATCCTGGCGTCCACCGCAACTTCAACTAAAGAAGATTTATTACTGGAGATGTCGCACAATCGAAGAAAGCGTTGAAGGGAATTGGATCAATTCCAGCTTCTTTATTGGGGATGAGTTTGGCTGGCTGCAAAAAAACCAGGTTCAGTTCAGTAGAAACATTTTTACGGGCGTAGATAATACGGCGGCTGGTGCGAAACTCAAAAAGAATGAAGTGAGATTTCGGGTTGAGTCATCTGGATTTGATGATTTGCATTATTTAATTCTCTTTATAGACGACACACCTCTAACAACAACAATCCGTGGACATAGCGTTGCATTATGTGATAAAACAGGCAAATTTCTTGAAGCAAAAGATTTTGACACCCACGACAATTCGGAAGATGTTTCTGCTATGGTCGAGTTCATCCAAGCCGTTCCGGCAGGTTATTATGTGCTTGCAGGAATCCGGGATTCTGGCGAAGGGGCGATGACTGAGGCAGCATACCAGGCGCTGGAGAGTATTGGCAGCCAATATTGTCGCGATGTTGAGTTCAGAGATGGCTGGGCTATTATTGGAATAAAAGGAGCACCTGTTGGATCGGTTCCGGAAAAAATAGCAAAACGGTTTAATAATGAAGTCGCTATTGTTGAAGACACGCTTGTCACTTTTGAGCAAAGTGGTTCAATAATAACTAATGAAATTGGCCCATCAAACGGCTGGAAAAATCTATCGTGGAATGCTGACTCTCTTCACTCTGAAACAGATCTTAAAATAGATGTAGTTGCACTGAACAAAGCCACATTATCCTGGGACACCCTGTTAACAAATTTAACGAACTATTCTGGGGAGAGCTTAACAGCGATTGATAATAATGCCTATCCCTTGCTAAAATTGAAAGCAAAGCTGACTAGTGAAAACAAATTGAAATCTCCTTTGTTGAAAAACTGGAAAGTAACTTTTGATCCTGTGTGCGATTTGGCAATATCAAATGAAGTGGTGAAATTTAATACTGATACTTTAGTTGAGGGCGCTTTATTGCAGGTTAGAGCGGATGTTTACAACGTCGGCTATGTTCAGGAAGATAGCATTGAAGTAACACTGTCTTATAAAAATGGAAATGCTGAAAAAATTATCATCAGCGAAACTGTGTTAACCGGGATTAAACAAAAAGAGTTTGTCAACTATTCCGATACCTGGAATACAGCGGGGCAGGTGGGAACGAACCGGCTATTTATAGAAATTGATGCAAAAGATGAAATAAATGAGTTGAGCGAAAACAATAACCAGGTAATTAAAAAAGTGGTTGTATTGGCGGACACGGTTGAGCCGGAAATTGAAATTACCTATGATGGCGTAACAATTATTAACCATGACTACGTCGCCTCGAATCCGGAAATATTGATCAGCGTTTACGATAACAGCCCGGCAGTAATTCAAAATGACACAACAAGATTTCGTTTGTTGCTTGATGGCGTGGGGATCAATTATTTTCAGAACGAACAAACACTCTCATTAATTTCAGTGGAAAATACTCCTGACTCAACATTAAAAGGTTTGCTTCGTTTTACACCACAATTAGAAGATGGCGACCACACATTAGAAATTTTTGCTAAAGACATCGGCAACAATTACTCATATAAACGAGACGAATTTAAAGTAATTAATGAATTAAAAATATTGAACGTTTTAAATTATCCCAATCCATTTGAACAAAAAACCCAGTTTACTTTTTTTTTAACGCAGCCGGTTGATCGTGTCATCATAAAAATATTCACCGTTGCCGGCAGGTTGATTCATAAAATTAGACATTTGCAAGTTAGCGCCGGTTTTCAGCAAATCCGTTGGGATGGTAAAGACAAAGACGGTGATTCTTTGGCAAATGGTGTTTATCTATATAAAGTTATTGTTACGGCAAACGGCAAGCAAAAAGAGAAGATTGAAAAGTTAGTCGTTATGAGGTAGAGCAACTTTAGCATAATGATTTGATGGCAAAATAATTACAAATTAGTATCTAAACAGTGAAATTCTTGCACAATGGGCAAAATATCAAAATGACAGAAAAATGATTGACAGAAAAATGTTTTATTTTTCTGTCAATCATTTTTCTGTCATAATAGTTCTGGCTTGTCCAGGTTGGGCTAATATTTGCCAGTTTTCTTTTTCATGTTTTGTGCGAATGTGTTTTCATCTTAATATTTATAAAAGAATAAAAACCCTTGCATTTATCGAAAACAATTGTTACTTTTTTGTCAAGATATTGACGTAAATACTTCGATTATAATTCCTGACCTTCTCCCTGAAATGAGCTTATTCTTTAGACCGAATTATCTCATTTAAATTTGCTCCTGATTACTATAGCCCACAAAATTGCGTCAATTGATCAAAATTAGATTTGTAAACTACATTGAGAAAATTAACCATGAAAAATAATTACAGAATTTTTGTTATCGCAATCTCTCTTTTGTTGATGTGTTTTTCCTTTTCATTTTCTTATGAAAAAATCACCATTGTTCAATACCCGCTCACTGCCAATCCGGCTATTGTTCCTATTGGAGGAAAATTCACTATTCAATGCAAGGCGTCACAATCAATAAGCAATTGGAAAGTTGGAATTTCCACACCTTATGTGCGCTTTGACAATTTAGCCGTCCAATCGAATTATAATAATGAAACAAATCTATGGGAGTTGATCGCTGAAGTGCCTTCAAATGCACCGTTTGAATTGTATGATTTGCAGGTAACTTATGACGGCTCCATGGATCATGTAGTCCATGCGGTAAAAGTGGTACAACATTTCCAAAAAAATTACTACTTTGTTCATTTGGCTGATTTACACATGCCCTCAGTCGCCTGGATCGGTTATATTGATTATGAAGATAAAAATTCAGCCGCGGAATTTTTACAAATAATTGATGAACTTTCGATCATCAATCCGGAATTTGTATTACAAACTGGAGATGTGATCGACAATGGCATGCAGGAAGATCAATTCCAGGTTGTGCAGGAAATATTTACTACCGCTGATGTGCCCATGTTTGTAACAGCGGGTAATCACGATGTGTGGCTTGACGGACATGGCCTTTGGAATAAATATTTTAGTCCAACAATGGATTACAGTTTCAACTATGGGAAACATCATTATGCCGGTATGGAAATGTTTCTTCTCCCCAAGCCAACATTCAAAGAACACCAAATGGTGTGGCTGCAAAATGATCTTCGCCTGTCCGCGAACCAGGGAAACACCTTTAATACACTGTTTTATCATTTCGATGAATCTTTTCAAATTAATGCTGATTTTGTCGATGAATTTGCTGTAGATCTTATTTGCTATGGTCATACGCACAGAAATCAAGTTTCAACATTAGGCGCCCGTAATACGCTCAACATAAATACAGGCTCTACGATGAATGACAAAGGCGAATATCGATTGATAAGAGTTTCAAACAATCAAGTTCAGGACCACCCGATAATTAAGTTTAATAATTTGAAAATAAATTACTCACCAGCCAATGATGGGAGCAATTGGAAAGTTCGCGTTAAAATAGAAAATAGAAATAATGTTGATTTTGAAAATGGTTTGATTAAATTTTATTTAAGGCATGATGCAGCCGGGTATAGTATAACCGCGGGAGATTTAGCTCAATTTATTGAGACAGATTCGGTTGATGTTTATTATGTTTATGTAAATATTTCAGCCAATTCCAATCAGGAAGTAAACATAATAAGCAACAATCCACCTTCAAACAATCCGCCTGAAATAATTAATTTTGAACCTGCAGGAAATCCCAAGATTGATGCCGGAGTGAATTATACTTTTAGCGTACAGGGGCAAGACCAGGATAATGATCTATTAAACTATACCTGGTCTAAAGACGATGCCATAATTCCCAATGAATCAAGCAATGAATTGATATATACTCCGCCATCAAATTTCAGGGGCTTAACAACAATAACTGTTCGTGTTTCGGACAACGAATACTATGACGAGCTTACCTGGCGGGTAGAGGTGCAGCAATTTTCGGATAATCCAAAGATAAGGATGGCGAGTTATAATTTCTTCCCGTACAATGAAGAAATGACCCTGGAGTGGACTGAACCGGTTCCAATCAATGCTTATCTTGAATTTGGTCTGTTGCCAGGAGATTATTCTAATAAAATTCATGAAACAGGCGAAAATAAAGTTATTTTTACTCCTGAGTTTTCAGGGATGGAGATAGGATTAAATTACTGCCGTGTAACTGATGGCAATCTCTCCAGCGATCCGTTTGTCATTATTATTGAAAGTCCACAAGCGCCTAAAATGACCCATCCAATTGGAGACGTGCAAGATCTAACGCCAATATTTTCCTGGGATAGAGTCACGGGCGTGCCATATTATGTTATTGTTGTTTCTGATGAAGAAATATTAATTTCACAAGACCCGGAAGGTCTGGAACTTATTGTTGAAGGCGCTAATCCAACCTGGTCTATGGTAACATCCGAAAGCAGTGTGCCCTATGGCATGGCTGACCCAAGCGGCACCTTTACAAATAGCGCGCCTCCCCTGCTTGCCGGAGAGAGCTACTGGTGGGTTGTTTTAAATTGTTATGGCGATTCGCCTGAACTTGTTTCTCCTGTTCAATCCGGAATTTCAAAATTTACTGTCGATTTAATTCCTCCGGACATGGATTCTCCTGTCTTACTCGCTCCCGCAGAAGGAGATACATTGGTCGGAGAAATTATCACGTTTGAGTGGCAACCGGTCGAAAACGCTTCAGCATATCATTTATATCCTTATAAAATTGAGGATCAGTATGGTATCGAGACATCGACAGCGATCTGGGAAAACACAATTGCAACAACAGAAAATATGCTCGAGTATCAAGCAGGTCTGTTGTTGATAGAAGGTCGTTATCGTTGGAAGATCGCTGCTGTGGCGGAAAATGGAATGGAAGTCCCCAGTAACATGTGGGATTTTTACTATTCAACAGAATCGGCAACGATCAGTATTCGCACCTATGATAACCAGAACACCCCAAACAATGAAAGCGATGATGTCAGTTTGCCTCGTGTTGCTATAACCTACACTGCACTGAGTGGCGTTTATAGCTCGTTTCCGTTGTCAACGGATTTGTATGGCAGAAGAAATGATTATTTGATCTCACCGGGAACCTTTCGTTTTGTTGTGGAAAAAAATGGCTATAATACGATCATTGATACCTTGACTTTTGAAGAAGGCACTCAAAACAATCTTATTTATCGTCTCAGCCTGTCAAACAGTACGATTACAGGCAAAGTTGTTGATGATTTAGGGCAAGCAGTTAATGGTGCAACGATATTTGCTCAACATACTTTGCACGAAAATATAACCAAAGAAACCACAACCAATGCACAGGGAACTTTTGCTCTGTCTATGATTGCAGGCCCGTACCAGGTTTCAGCCGGCAAGACAGGTTACCAGGATGCAGCGCCTGTTTCTATTTCTGTGGAAAGTAACCAAGTTGTAGCGTTAGCATCAGAAATCATTTTAAAACGTAATACGAATTTCGTTTCCGGAATAGTAAAAAACACCTCAATGCAACCCATCTTTGGGGTCGCTGTACAATTGACTTCTAATTCGCTGCAATTTGATAAGGTGACCGACGCCGACGGATTCTTTGAATTTGTCGTTCCTGATGGCAGATGGAAATTACACGTAAAAAAACAGGGATTTATTTCACCAGCCGATCAATCAATTTCTGTGTCAGGCGGCGCTAATATCCAAATTTCTCCTTCTCCAGTTCTTACTCCCAAGGCTGGCGTTATACCAGGACTCGTCACCGATGGCACAAAAAGCCTGGACAATGTTTTAATCAAAGCGTTTCCCAGTGCAGGCGTGCCCTATGAAACAACAAGTGATGTTTATGGGCAGTTCACTTTTAATGTTCAACCGGGTACTTATACCTTAAATGCGGAAAAAGCCGGCTACACGTTTTCACAATTTATTCAGATTACAATAGCCGGTGGTGAAACAAAATCCGGGCAAGAGTTAATTCTTTCTGCCATCCAAAATAAAATAAGAGGCAAAGTAACTACAGATGGTTATACACCGGTAAGCAGCGCCGAAGTGTTTAATTCAAATGTGAGCATGATTACATCAGATGATGGCGTTTATGAATTGGGTGTTGAAACCGGGGCTCATGTAATTCAAGCTTTCAAAGAAAAATATGTCAGCTCACAGCCTGAAACCGTAACAGTTGCCCAGGGTCAAATATTAGAGCAGGTCAATTTTATTTTGACGCCAAACGCCAGTGTAATTAAAGGAAGAGTGTCTTCATCCGGGGGAGGGATCAATAATGCTCGTATAGAAGCACTTAATTCACAGACAGTTTCTGCAAATAGTGGTGAGAATGGGAGTTATATTTTGAACTTAAAAGCGGGCAAGTGGCTTTTGAGAGGATCAAAAAGCGGCTTTTTCACGGCTGAAAAGGATACCATTTTGGTGGGAATTGGACAAACAATTACCAGCGTTAATTTTTATTTAGCGCCAAACCTGGTGACACTCCAGGGAACAGTGTTGCATGATGGTTTAGCCGTTAGAAATGCTACGATTTTGATACCGTCCAAAAATTTATCCACTACTACCGGGAGTGATGGCGTTTTTATTCTTTCAGTGGAACAGGGCGAATACCAATTAATTATCAGCAAATCCGGGTATCGAACAGTTTATATAAATTCGAGTGAACTTTTCAGTAATCCAACCATAATTCTTGAAGAGCTAATTAGTCAATTTAGCGGAAAGGTAATAGATCAGAATAACGAACCGGTTGCAGAGGCGCTTATAAAAGCAAAAAGCAGTGTTGATTCGTTTCAAGTATTTTCGAATATTGAAGGCACGTACCGGCTCGATGTAAATCCCGGAACTTATGAAATTATTGTTGAAAAAATAGGTTATAAACAAAGCCGGTTATCTCCGCAGCAAACGATAGGAACTGATGAAATAATTACGCTGCCGGACATCGCGCTTGCTTTAAATCGAGGGAACATTGTTGGATCGGTCTTAAATGTACAATCCGGGCAATCCATTCCGTTAGTGCGGGTTATGGCAAAAGACATATCAGGGTTTTCCGCCTTGTCACAGACAAATGATGCGGGTTCATTTATATTTAATAATGAAGCAGGCGACCCAATTCTTTTGCCCGGAACATATCAACTTATTGCGTCAAAATCGGAATTTCAACCTGATACGCTTTTGGGGATTCAGGTTAATACGGATGAAGAAACAACGGTAGAAATTCATCTGCAAAAAAACACCGCTAAGTTTGTTGGAAATATTATTTCAGAAGGTGAGCCGGTGCCGGATGCGACAATTTCCGCTCAATCCATTCAGACGGAAGATGTTTTTAATACGATCAGCCGTACGGATGGGACATTTGAGATCAAAGGAATAATAACCGGATCATATCAATTGCGTGTTGCGTGTTCGGGATTTACCAGTCCGGAACCGGAAATTTACCAAACGGACGGAACACCGATTCAATTTGAATTGATCAAAAATATTGGAAAAATATTTGGAGTTGTTAAAGATGAATACACACTTCAACCGATTCAGGGCGTTTATGTTTTTGTAGATGATGCTTTTGGCAACAATGGCGCGGCATCAAGTAATGCGGCTGGGAATTATGAAATAACAAAATTACCTCAACTGAACACTTATACTTTGACTGCAAGAAAAGCGGGTTATACTTCTTTCACCGGTTCGGATTTGGATATTACGCAACCCGCCCAGCTTGATATTCAATTGAATCGCTTTAGAGCCGATATTTCAGGACTGGTTTACGATGAAAATTCAAATCCCCTTAAAGATGTGGTTATACAGGCAAAATCCAGTGAGCTTTCACAAACGGATACAACTGATAATTCGGGCGCGTTTTTGTTCCCTGATCTGCTGAGCAATCAATACAAAGTTACCGCGTTTAAGTATGGATATCAAAGCAACCCTGGTGAGAAAACGATTAGCTTGTGGCAGGGAGACGATGTTGCTGGTGTGAACTTCACCATGCGTGAGGCGCTGGCGACTCAAATCAAAATCATCGGCCCTGATAATGTTAATAATCGTTCAACTCAAAAATTTAATTATTCTGCAAAAACAGCAGATTTGCGGGAAGCATCCATTTTCCCGAATTGGCAAGTGGGTTTTCTACCCGGTATCGATGCTATAAGCCAGGATGGTCTGTTAGATCCTCGTGATGATTTCATCGGCTTAATTAAACTTACACTCAAGGACAGCATTACCGGCGTTAGCATAACAAAAAATATTTCCATAAACCAGGAAGTGATAGTTGGAAATCCCGAATTGAATGTTTATGATAAACTTGGCGCGCAATTATTTTTAAAGGATAGTTGTTTTGCTAAAAACATTATTCTGCAATTGAGAAAACCACAACTCGCTGGAGCGCAACGGAATAGCCGGTCTTATGAGGTTATTGGAGATGTGTATCAATTTTTACCGGCAAACATAATATTTTTAAAGCCGGCTAAAGTTTATCTACCCATCCCGGAAGGTCAAAATTACGGAGAATTATTGATTGGCAAATGGAATTCGGAATGGTTGGAATGGGAATCTCTCGGTACACCAACGATGGAAAATCAAACCATGAGCGCTGAAATAGGTGAATTGGGGCGCTTTGCAATGCTAAGAAGCGCGGAACCGCTCAATATGAAAAATCTTGAAATTAAGCCCAATCCATTTTCTCCGAATAATGGCCCGTTGAAGATAAGTTATAATGTGACATCAGATCAAACAATTTCTCCGCAAGTTACCATAAAAATATATAATATGGTGGGAGATTTTGTAAAGACATTGGCTAACCGGGAGTTGCAAAACAGGGGAAAAAATATTGTCGAATGGGATGGCAGCACCGAAGGGGGAAACAAGGCGCTTAACGGTCGGTATGTAATCCACTTTCAGCTTAAAGATAGCAGTGGTGAGAAAGAAAAATTAAAAACTGTCGTTTTAATAAAGTAAAAGATCCTGTTATGAAAACACGAATAAAATTTTTATACTATGTTTTAGTCCTGTTAATAATTTTTCCAAATTTTTGTCTTAGCCAGGTACCTGCTGCGTATGTGGACATTGGTTACGGTGCAAGACCCATGGGTATGGGAGGCGCGTACACCGCATTAACGCATGATGCCCATTCCGTACTATGGAATCCCGCCGGTCTAACACGATTGAAGAATACGAATGCCACTTTTATGTGGACAAAGCAACTTAATCTTATACCGTATTACTTTTTTGCAGCCGGAAAACCAATTAGCAAATCATTAACCCTGGGAACCGCTGTAATATCTTCGGGCAATGATGTTTTGCGGGAAACCACAGCATTTATTTCAATTGCTTATAAAAGACATTCAAGAGCGAAATCAATCTTTAATAATATAAGTTATGGATTGAATTTTAAATTACGAAACTCAACTTTTGGCTATAACCAGGATGGAGGTGAAAATCAAATACAGGGTCATGCCTATGGGTTTGCAATGGATTTTGGCGTTCAGTGGAAAATATCGCCAAGGTTTATGTCCGGTTTTATGATCAGAGACATTGTCAGCCCGGTGTCATATTTTAATGAGACATTAAGCGATACTTATTATGAACCGGTGCCAACCACAATGATTTTAGGTGTTGCATATTTGGCAAACAAAAATTTCATATTAACTGCTGATTGGAGCAGGGTACTTCTCGAAGAAAATGTGAGTAAAATAAATGCGGGTATGGAATACAAAATTTTTAGAATTTTCACGTTACGTGCAGGGTTCAGCCAACCGCTTGAAGCTGATTTGAATAAAAAATATAATTTAGGTTTGGGGCTTTTTGTAGTAAAAAACAAAAAAATTAGTTTGTGTTTTGATTTTGCTTATGAAATCTATTTCCTGGCTAATACACCTAAGGTATCGACTACTATTTGGTTTTAGGCGGGATAGACTAAACTTTCCCAGGGGATCAATAATAAATATAGCTGAACAAAGTTGAGAAGGATTTGGCGATAAGAAAACCCGGTTGATCAACAACAATAAAAAAGATAATAGAAAGGGTGGGAAAAAAGTAAGAAATGATATGAAACGGACGTCAATTCAAACATGGTCTAAATTTAGCTTGATATTTAATAATGATTTGTCTATTTTTAAATATATTAGAATAACTAAAACGGTGACTATTATTTTTTCAACATAAAATCTACAAAATAGGAAAGAATGTTATGTTATCATCTGTTAAATTTGATATTCCTCAAGAGTTAGCCTTACGCTTACACCCTTTGGAAAGTCAACTTACACGAATTCTATAGTTAGGATTAAGAGAATTAAACGCTATTAAACAACCGGGTTTTAAAGGTGCTGCTGAGGTGTTGGAATTTTTAGCTATCTTGCCTACACCGGAGGAAATTGTTAAATTACGTCCTTCTAAAGCTTTGCAGACTCGTATTAGCAATTTACTGGAAAAAAATCGAACTGCAGGATTAACGACAGAGGAAAGTCAAGAATGGGAACAATACCAATATTTAGAGCACCTAGTACGCATTGCAAAGGCGAAAGCTCTCTTAAAACTTAGAAAATCTTGAGCAGCATGTGGCTAACTATATTCCAAAAAAAATATCGCTTAACATATTCGTACAAAAATAATCTGTAACGTGCCTATTAATAGACACATTACGGACTGATAAGTAAAGCTTATTTAACCCGGTTCCATTAATGGAAGACTAAAATCATGAACTCAAAAAAAACAATTATATTTATCGTTTTGTTAGCAATCACATTTGCAAATTCTATCTTTGGTCAACAGGAAAAAGAAAACTCTTTCCGCTTTTTTCGAGGCGGCAGTATCGATTTTTATTTTTCGATGCAGACCGACCTGTTTAGTGGCATCGGGGGTAAATTTGGTAGTTGTGTTTCATTAAATAAAGATGTGAGCAGTATTTACTGGAACCCTGCACAATTGCCATTTCTTCCTTATCGTCAAATAGAGTTGGATTTTATCCCACCGTTCAGTATGAATATCGGAAATTATTATGACATTACAACTGAAGTAGAAGCCCAAATTGACGCCGCCATTGCCGACTTTATAACTTCTGAAACAACTGTGGAATATACAAAAGTAACTCCTGTTTATAAACATGTAGGCGGTTTGAATAATTTCTCCATTTCAGTCCCGACATCCAAAATGTGGAAGAATAGCGCAATCGCTTTTAGTCATAACAGGGCAATGGATATACAATTGAATTTACTGGGCAATGGCCTGTCAACGCTTTTGGACATTAAAAAGGATGTTGGCGATCAGAAAATGATCATAAAATTTCGTAATGATATGGACATAAATTTATTACTCCGCACGCAAATCAGCCGAATGAGTTTTGCCCTGGCGAAAAGATGGACGCCAACATATTCTACAGGAATAACGATAAACAGGTATTCCGGAGATATTTTTATCGATGCCAAGTTTAAAATCGATGGTATCATGGAAATTGCTGGCAATGAATATGTGTTTAACGATCCTTACGATCCTCACATCGATTTTAAAAACGGCGAACAGAATGATTTAAATCAATCGATTTTCACGCAATTTGACGGAAAAAGCTGGGGATTTAAGTTTGGCAATCTTTATCAGCCGAATAGAACTTTTGTCTTTGGCGCTGTCCTGGAAATAGCGCCGCCAATAAATTTTAATGGTACTATGATAGTAAAACAAAATATGATGCCAGCTTTGAACAGCGGCGCATTAATAGGGGACTCCAATGGAGAAGAAGAAATTGTTGATCCCCTCAAACTTGATTTAGCAAAACTGACCCTAACAGAACCTTTTGAAAATCCGACTGACGACAAATGTGAAGTCAGGCTGCCATCTTCCTTTACGTTGGGTATGGCATATCAAGCAGGCTTTTTAACAGGTAACGTAAACCTAATCGGTTATTTCGGACAATTTTCATTTTCTACCTTAGGCGTAACCCGTGGCATCAAATTCAAATATGGAATAAGGTCATCGTTTGATTTGTGGTTATTTCAATTAGGTTTGGGATTTACCGCGCTCAATGAGATCAGAGAAGGAACCGATAACGACGAAGAAGCCGCAAAAAATATACTCCTGCCACAACTCTCACTTGGCTTTGGCTATCCAATCACCAAAAATTTAAAAACACAGGCACTGCTTTTTGCTGCCCCTACTCCTGTTTTTAAGTGGAATTTTTTGTTTGGTTTTTGAGATGAAAGTTCATTTCTATTTAAGAGTTTGCTCTAATATTAAAAAATTACACCAATTTTGATACCACCACCAATTTCAATAAATTCAGGTAGTACTGCTTGGCGGAGATCCAAGAATTACTGGGAAAAATTTATTGAAGAGGCTCTTAATTATTTTATTCTTTTTACAAAACAAAGATACTTTCTGCTTGACATTTTAATTTTTGTTCTATATCTTGTTTAGAAGCTAGATTATATATCTTCTCATTTTTTTTGATACATATTTTAACATCAGTGTTGAGTGAATTTTTGCCAAATTATTAGTAGTTGCACACACTATCCTGAACGCTGGAATATCGAAGAGTTTTTCAGAACAGAATCAGCTTTGGGATGGAAACGGGCGGCAACGCTCAACATGAACATTCGCCTGGGAAAGCTGTCCATGGGCATGGTCGCTCAAGCGGCGATTTATCAACTCCGCCAGAAATTGCCAACCGAAAAAAAAAATTGGACGGCTGAATGTTTGGCTGAAAAACTGTTCAGCAGCATTGATGGCGATATCAGGGTGAAAAATGATACCATCATTGTTACTTTTTACAATGCACCAAACAATGATTATTTCAAAGAGCATTATCAAAATTTACAAAAAATACTTGAAGCAGAGGGTGTTAATCCGAGAATCCCCTGGCTCTATAATTTCAAACTCGACTTCCGCTTCAAGTAAAGGAGTCAAATAAATACACCCCTGAAAATCCCTGTTTGAAGGGGGGTCAGGGGGGATGTCAATAATTTACATATAGTTATAAGAACATCTCCCTAAATCCATCTTCAACTGGGAACTTTGAATCGTCTATTTTACACATTTGCGGAGCAAAGTAGATAACCGTAGTTTAGTAAAGTTAGGCTCTTAATATACAATTCTATTTTGAAAACTCAAACACATAACGACTCTTTTGTACTACAACATTTGGTGGCTTAAATGACTCCTCAAAAAAGTCATACCCTTCTCTTAAATTCCTCCAAAATTCTATCCACTTTGAATTTATATGTCTTTCCATATTTTCCTGATTCATTCGAAACGGGAAAATATGAACTCTAAAAAATCGCTGCCCGTTTCTAAACGCAGCATCTGCCAGCGTATAAATTTCTTCAATGACTGGATCTGTCATCGCATAGCAGCCAATGGATACAGAATCACCATGAACCATCAAAGCGCTTCCGGTTCTGCTGTGGATTCTGTCATAACTGTTTGGATAGCCTAAATTAAAAGAGAGATGGAATGTACTCAAAGGATTTAATTGTTTTGGGCGAACATAATAAAAACCTTCCGGAGCCTGACCGTCTCCGAGTTGAGTTTTAGGTCCCAATGTACCCTGACCAAAAGTGCAGATATCATAATTCTTGAACAAACGGAAAGTGTCATTTCTCTCAACCCATAGTTCAAATTCTTTTGACTCTTTAAAAATTCTGATGAATATGGGTGAGCCAAAATCCAATCCATTTTCTAATAATTCTGTTGCCAGTTTCGGTGATATTCTTTTTATTGCTTCCCTGGAGCGATTGCTGGAGGGGGTGTTGTTTTGTGACAGTGCAACCAAATTTACGGCTAAAACACAAAAAAAACAAAAGGGAATAATGATGTATCTTTTTTTTATTTTTTTTATGAACATAAACCTACCTCATTGGGAATCGGCTACAAACTTGTGTTATCATTTGATTCGTTAAAACCAATTTTACTGCTGCCACATTTTTCTATTTTCTTTCCTGCAAACTTTTTATTTTTTCTTCTATTCCTTTAAACGCCTTATTCGGATTGCCAAATAATTCTTTGTTGGTTACTCTAATAAAAGTTATGCCAAAATTTTCCAAATATTCCTGTCTTGCCTTATCGTACTCTTTTTGATCTTCCAATTCATGTATCGAGCCATCTGATTCGATTGCTAATTTTAGCTCCAGAGCATAAAAATCAATTACATACTGGTTAACCGAATATTGCCTTCTGAATTTGATGCCGAGTAATTGTCTGTTGCGAAGCTGGCTCCATAATACTTTTTCAGCGTAAGTTTGCTTTTGTCTCAGCGTTCTGCGCTTTTCTTTTTCTGTGGTTTTGTTGTACTGTTTGGTCATTATTGGCTCCTTTTGACCTCACCCCAACCCCTCTCCTAAAATCAGGAGAGGGGCTTTTAAAAAAGTTATCCCCTTGATGAATTAATTTAGATGATTGAAAAGTCCCTCTCCTTGAATAAGGAGAGGGATTTAGGGTGAGGTTAATTATTCTCAATCCGTTTCTTTTTTTCGGACAGACCACAAATTTGATTAACTGCCTGGTCAACCTCTTACTCCAACGCATTAATCTTCGTCTGTTTTCTCAAGTATTGCATATAGCCACAAAAGTTAGTAATGGAAAGGATACAGAAAAAATTTGGTTTTAATTATTGTCTTGGATGGTGGCGATTTCTTCATCAACAATATCAGCCATAGATTAAAACTCCATCCCTTTCAACTAAATCATTAAATGCTGATTTTTTATCCAAATCTATAATATCAACAGGTGTTGATAAGTTGTTATAAACTTTCCAACAAAACTCAAAAAAAATATAAAGCAAAAAATAGAAAGTATTTAAACGTGGAAATGTATTTATGGGAAATAGCGGATAAAAATGGTATTGTGACCAAAAAAAATGTTCAACTTCGATGGAAAAAATTAAAGAAGTTAAAATTTTCTTTCGCAATGGGAGCCTATCGTAAAACAGATTTACTCGTATATATTTGTGAGACACGTAGGCGGGAATCTCCTCAGCCAGGATGGTAGAAGATGTTTAAAATGGCTTGGGGGGTGAGAAATTGTAACATAGGAATTTGCCTCCTTAAAAATTAAAAAATGTATATTGAAATGATTGTATGATTGTATTTTTTTTCTCTCCCCCTAAAATTAATCCATCTGGCAAGTTTGTGGCGGAGAAATATGAAACGAGTGAGATTTGTTAAATTACAGTTCTCGATTTATCTTTATTTTAATATTTCATAATCAAAAAAGAGTTGTAGGTGCTAAAAAAGTACAAATATAGTGTTGGTCACGAGTTTATACTACCCGAGATATCTCCAAAGCATTGGTGTACAAAAACAATTCATCCCCATACTTCATTCAAAGACTCTCGAAACAATTTATTAAGCAACTCATTATTGGTCTTTTGTTTTCCATATTCCAATTTAAAAGTCTCCAAACGATTTAACTGGTTAACAATAAAATCATTGATCACTGGAATTTGTGGTCCGCTAGAGAGTTCTTCGCCTTTTTTCTTTTTAACCAATAGGTTGTTTATTTCTTGTTTTAGTTTGTCATCAGTTACCAGGCGATTCACTAATACTTCAAATTCCACCGGGACAGGTCCCAGATTTTTCTCAATCCATAAGCAAGCGAAAATGGGGCGCAAAATGTAAAAATATTTTTTTGTCCAGACTGTTTCGCCTTTCATATATTCCCTGTAATTACCTTGTGCCATGTGCAGGTAATGGTACAAACAGGCAACCGGAGAATAATATTCCGGGAGTAGCACCTTTAGCTTTTGGATTACACTATGTTTTTCAGAATAAACAATCGGCGAGTGCAACCATTCAAGTAGCGCTGGATTAGACTTCTTAAATAACTGAAGCGTCTTTTTAATATCCCAACCTGACATATCTATTTCATCGGTTATAAGCTTTTCAATAACGTCACGCTTTTTATCAATGGAGAGATACCACTCAATGGGATGAATATACAGAAAGCGAACATCGTAATCACTGTCCGTAGAAGGAAAACCCCAGGCTCTGCTTCCTGACTCGCAGGCGTAGAAAATGCAGACGTTGTTTTCTTTTTCGATTGTTTGAAGTGCGTTAAGAATTTTGTTTCTTACATTTTCTGGTATCATAGTTTTATGGTAACTGCTCAAGGTTTTTAAAATATTTGCTACCGGACACTTTTTATAAAATGTCATTTTTGGGGGTCGATGTCATGCCCGAATGCTTCTATCGGGCATCCATTTTGCGAAATTTTAGGAGATTCCCGCTAAAAACATGCGGGAATGACAGCCCGTCCCTACATAATTTAAAAAGTGTCCGGTAGAGAATTAAAATAGTCAAAATAATTAGAGACAAAATAATTAAAAAGATAATAAATGGGTTTTCAAATTATTTTGACTTCAATCATTTTGACCTAAATGTTGTAATTAATTTGCAGACTCAAAAACATACCGCCTATTCCTCACCAAAACATTCGGTGGTTTAAATGCCACCTCAAAAAAATCATACCCTTCCTTCAAATTTCTCCAAAAATCTATCCATTCCAAATCCTGGTGCCTATCCATGTTTTCTTGTGTCATTCGAAACGGGAAAATATGAACTCTAAAAAATCGCTGCCCGTTTCTAAACGC
>JACKQG010003099.1_pt1 | contig 20811 bp, 16 predicted proteins | sample 8237621 | NCBI WGS metagenome assembly JACKQG01 (sample SAMN15677084, study PRJNA649215) | marine metagenome | biome: marine; feature: Black Sea; material: saline water; isolation source: suspended particulate matter (SPM) from the Black Sea western gyre | collected 2013-06-09/2013-06-10 | depth... | reverse complement strand
TAAATAATTAATCATTTCCTGTTGAGGTATTCCTGTAAAACTTCCTCCAAAAAAAATCACCATCCAGGAATTTGAGCTAACAGAAATCCAAATACCGGAAGTTCATTTCAGAGTGGTTTGCAGTAAAGGAACCTATATACGCTCGCTGGCAAGAGATTTTGGAAAAGCTTTAGGATCCGGATCATATTTAACATCACTTACCAGGATAAAAATTGGCGACTATGATCTCAGCAAGGCAATTACTATTGAGGATTTTGAAATAATTTTGAACAAATGAATTTTATATGCTATAAAGTATTAAAAAATTTATACTTAAAATATTGACTTTGCGTTAATTTTATAGTACCTTTGCACCCCTTTTTTATTAAGGTATAATTTATTAATGAGTTAATGATTATGAAATTATCTCAATTCAAATATTATCTGCCCGAAGAATTGATTGCTCAGTTCCCGCCTGAAAACCGGGATGAATCAAGAATGATGGTTTTACACAGGGATACTCAAACCATTGAACACAAAACATTCAAAGATATATTATCCTATTTTAATGAAGGGGATGTTTTTGTTATCAATAACACTAAAGTTTTTCCTGCCCGTTTGTTCGGAGAAAAAGAAAAGACCGGAGCCAGGATCGAAGTTTTTCTGTTAAGAGAACTGAACAGGGATAGTTTACTGTGGGATGTTATGGTTGATCCGGCAAGGAAAATAAGGATAGGCAATAAGTTATATTTTGGTGAAGGAGGTGAGCTTGTTGCTGAAGTGATCGACAATACAACATCAAGGGGCAGGACGTTGAGGTTCTTGCATGACGGACCTTACGAAGAATTCAAAGAAATATTACAGCGACTTGGAGAAACTCCATTACCAAAAATTCATAAAAGAGATGTAATGCCTGAAGATGAGGATCGCTATCAAACAATTTATGCCAAGCATGAAGGAGCTATAGCAGCTCCGACTGCCGGTTTTCATTTCAGCAGGGAATTGATGAAGCGTTTGGAATTATTAGGAGTCTATTTTGCCGAAATTACACTTCATCCCGGAATGGGTAATTTTAGAAACATTGAGGTGGAAGACCTTTCCAAACATAAAATGGACTCTGAAGAGATGATCATTATTGAAAGCCAGGCAGAGATAATTAATAAGGCTAAAGAAAGAAAGAAGAAAGTTTGTGCAATAGGCACTACCTCAATGAAGGCAATTGAAACAGCCGTTACAATAACAGGAAAGATAAAACCATATAGTGGCTGGACAAATAAATTTATCTTCCCTCCTCAGAAGTGCACTGTTGCTGATGCCCTGATCACTAATTTTCATTTACCCATATCATCAGCAATGATGGCGGTGGCTGCTTATACAGATTTTGACTTTTTAATGAAAGCTTACAGAGAAGCCATTAAGAAAAAGTATAAATTCTTTACTTATGGTGATGCTATGTTAGTTATTTGATGTATAAAATTTTATTCTTTTTTCAAGGTGAAAAAAAAAGTCATTATTGTTGCCGGCGGACAGGGAAAAAGAATGAATACTGAAATTCCCAAACAATTCCTCAATGTTGCCAGGAAACCCATCCTGATGCACACTATTGAAAAGTTTTACAGTTATGCTGATAAGATAAAAATCATTTTAGTTATTCCCGAACCATATTTTAAATTCTGGCGATCGCTTTGTAATAAATTTGATTTTAAAATTGAACACAAGCTCGTTGCGGGCGGTGAAACAAGATTCAATTCTGTAAAAAACGGCTTGCAAGAAATTTATGAACCTTGTGTAGTTGCTATTCATGACGGAGTAAGACCATTAGTAAGTCATGAAACGTTATCCAGAGTTTTTTCACTTGCCGAAGAAAACGGTAATGCAATACCTGTTGGGAAAATTTATGAATCAATGAGGCAATTGGAAACTGATAATAGTTTTCCTGTTAATCGCGAGCAATTTCGTATGATCCAAACGCCCCAGTGTTTCCATTCGGATTTGATCAAAAAAGCTTATAAGCAAAAATACAGGAAAGTTTTTACTGATGATGCAACAGTAGTTGAGGCAATGGGTGTGAAAATTAACCTTGTGGAAGGAAATATAGAGAATATAAAAATTACCCGTCCTGTTGACCTGAAATTTGCGGAGGCTCTTTTAAAATAAATTTTTTGATTCAACTTTTTTATAAGTAATCTTTAAATTACTCCCCTCACCTTTTTGCACAACAGTAATCTCGTTTTCGTTTTCTTCGATCAATTCATACTTTGAATCCAATTCTGTGCTTTTGTATGTGCTTTGAATATAAGGCCCGTATGGATTACATTCAATTGTAAAATAATTATCCGGTCCGTCAGCACCATTGTAATACCAGTCACCGGCTTCACCGCGTACTTCCCATATTTCATACCTGACTTCCCATGCATAACTTGCCCAGAACATACCGTCCCACACCCTTCCTTCATAATACAGGTCGTAGTATCCAGGATAAATTTTATAAAACTGCCCCCAGTAAAAAACAGGAGGAATAGCACCTGAACCTGCGTCAATGTAAGTCGGTTCGGCAACCTGCCACGTAAGTGAAAGATATGCATCTCCGGGTTTTCCATCTCGTCCGTACCAGGCATGTTTTTCACATGCAGTTAAACTCAGTATTAAAAGAACAGCAATTAATTTTCGGATCCTTTTGCGAGCTACTTCTTCTTCACTCTCTTTTTCGATCCTTTTCCCAATTTTTTCGTCAAACCTTTTCATCGTTTTTAAAATTTTAAGCCTGCCTTTCGGCAGACAAGGTTATTAAAATTGGGCGCCCGGATGAAATTTATCAAGTTGCGTGCCAAAATTTTGAAGGGAGTCTCCGGTCTGTAGTCATCAGTCGGCAATAAAAAAGTAATAGTGGCATAAGCAGGGAGAATGATAAAAGTTTAAAGATAATAGCCCTTGTTCTTTTGGTGTGTGGGTCAGGCTTATGTGGAGGTTAATCATTTTAATTCAACAATTGATCAATGCGCCTCCAACCAGTTATTACCTGTATTCATATCCACAACAACGGGAAACTTCATAGGAATGGCATTTACCATTAAATCCCTGACAATAGGTTCTATAATATTAAGCTCATCCTTGTTGGCATCAAATATCAGTTCATCATGTACCTGTAAAATCATTTTTGTTTTGAGATTTTTTTCATTAAGGGCTTTATAAATGTTTATCATGGCAATTTTAATCATATCGGCGGAAGAACCCTGGATTGGAGCATTTATGGCATTCCTTTCGGCAAAGCTCCTGACGACATGGTTATTTGAATTTATATCCCTTAAATACCTTCTTCTTCCCATCATGGTTTCCACATAACCATGCTCCCTTGCGAATTCTATGGTTTTTTCCATGTATGCGCTGATGCCGGGGTATTTCTCAAAATACTGTTCGATGATTGTTTTGGCTTCTTTCCTTGGGATATTCAAACGTTCGGAAAGACCAAATGCTGAGATACCGTAGGCGATTCCAAAATTCACGGTCTTGGCATTCCGGCGCATATCTCTGGAAACCTGGTCAATCGGTACTCCGTAAATTTTTGAAGCTGTAGAAGAATGAACATCAATTCCCTGCCTGAAGGCTTCAATCATACCTTCGTCACCACTAAGCTCAGCAATGATCCTAAGTTCGATCTGAGAGTAATCAGCCGCAAGCAAAGTGTAATTATCATTTCTCGGGACAAAGGCTTTTCTGATTTCTCTACCTCTTTCAGTACGGATTGGGATATTCTGGAGGTTGGGATTATTGGAGCTTAATCTGCCTGTTGCAGTTACTGCCTGGTTGTAAGAAGTATGTATCCTGCCTGTCCGGGGATTCACCATTTCGGGAAGTGTATCCACGTATGTCGATTTTAATTTTGTAAGCGAGCGGAAGTCCAGAATATTCTGTACAATGGGATGCTTATTAATTAATTTTATCAAAACATCTTCACCGGTAGAGTATTGCTTTGTTTTGGTCAGTTTGGGCTTATCAGTTATCCTAAGTTTCTCAAACAAAATTTCACCGAGTTGTTTAGGAGATGCTATATTAAATTCCTGGTCTGCCTGTTCATGTATCTCTTTTTCCAATTCTTTTATTTCTCCCTCTAATTGTAATGAATACTCGTTCAGGGTTTGAATATCAACCTTTACTCCTTCAGCTTCCATTGAGGCAAGCACAGGTACGAGAGGCATCTCAATATTTTTGAATAATTTTAGGGTATTGGTTTTTGCTAATAACGGCTCGAAGGTATTTTTTAATTGCAAAGTAATATCAGCATCCTCGCAAGCGTAATCTTTTAATATTTCAATATCAACTGTGTGGATACTTAATTGATTCTTCCCCTTTTTACCAATCAGGTCTTCGATAGGAACAGGTTTATAATTTAAATAGTTTTCAGCCAGCACATCCATATTATGTCGCATATCAGGTTGAAGAAGATAATGAGCAAGCATGGTATCGAACAACTTTCCTTTTACTTCCACATCATACCATTTCAGCATTGAAATATCATATTTTATGTTCTGCCCGATTTTTTCAATTTCAGGATTTTCAAACAATGACCTAAATTCTTTAACAATCTCACGACATTCGTTATAATTTTCAGACAAGATTACAAACCATGCTTCACCCGGCTTTACCGAAAATGACATTCCCACCAACTCTGCCTGATGGGCATCAATACCGGTTGTTTCAGTATCAAAGCAAAACGATGTTGATTTTTCAAGTTTTTTGATTAGCTCAATCCTTTGGAGTTTAGTTTTAACCGGATAATATTGATGGGCAGTATTATTTATATTTTGTTTTCCTGATATGGAAGTATCACCTGGCTGCTCACTGAATAAATCACCCTGAACAGGCTGTTCTCCTTTCTTAATGGAAATGTCGGTAAATACCCGTTTTGCAAAAGCTCTGAATTCTAATTCATCTAACAATTCTCTAAGGGCTTTCTCATCGGGTTCCTTCATTTCAAGTTGTTCTTCATCAAAGTCGATGGGGACATTTAGAATGATAGTTGCCAGCTCTTTAGACTGACGACCTTGTTCGGCAAAATTTTTAACATTTTCTTTCATTTTGCCTTTGAGGTTGTCTGCGTTATCTATCACATTCTCCAGGCTGCCAAACTGCCCGATAAGTTCTTTAGCCCATTTTTCACCTATTCCCGGAATGCCCGGTATATTATCCGATGCATCTCCCCAAAGTCCGAGGATGTCAATTATCTGTTCGGTCCGTTCAATCCCGAATTTTTCACAAATTTCTTTAATCCCCAATACTTCAGGCTTGTTTCCCATTTTCCCGGGTTTTAGCATAAGGGTTTTTTCAGTTACTAATTGTCCGAAATCCTTATCGGGAGTCATCATGTAGGTAATAAAGTCTTCATGCTCGGCTTTTTTAACCAAGGTTCCAATCACATCATCAGCCTCATACCCGTCTGCATACAAAATCGGGATATTGAATGCTTCGATAAGCTTTTTAATGTATGGTATTGAAATAGCAAGGTCTTCCGGTATGGCATCGCGGTTTGCTTTATATTCAATAAAACCTTCATGGCGTACCGTAGGCACCATAGTATCGAAGGCAACACCTATATGGGTTGGTTTTTCATTTTTTATAACATCATATAATGTATTTGCAAATCCAAGTATTGCAGAAGTATTTAGTCCTTTAGAATTAATCCTCGGATTTTTACTCAGGGCAAAATACGCCCTGTAAATAAGTGCCATGGCATCAAGGAGGAAGAGTTTTTTTGTTTCAGGCATAATCTCGAATTTGTTTTCCAACAAAAGTAGGCAAAAGAAAAGATATTGAACAGTCGTTAAAGACTCTTCCCCATTACTATTTGAAATTAATACCTGCGAGTGTTAGGTAGATTATAAATATTTTTTTACATAATTAACATAATCCGGCCAATTAGACAGATCATATTTTGCATGCCTGAACAGTGGGATTAACGGACTGTTTAATAGATTCAACGAAGCTTTTATGGGAAAATTAACCTTAAGGTAATAGATTGATTCAGCAGAAAAAAGATTTTCCTTATCTATCATTACTGCTTTATATACATCCTCCGCTGTTAAGAATACCGGAATTTTTTTCGTTCGGTCAACTTTATTAAATTCACTTGCAACAAGTCTTGCACTTTCTTTCGCTTTCTCAATAAATAACTTACTAACATATAACTTTAAATTTTTTAGGCACTTTAAATTTTTCAACGCAGAGGCACCCCGATACAGTCATTCTTCCTTACGGGGCAGGCAGAGACGCAGAGATAATTGTTGTCTTTTATATCTATCAATAAATATCATAAAAAAATTTCTCTTCCGGTGTCATTTCATCTGTCGAAAAGTCGCCTCGTAATCTTCTGAATCTCTTACGTGATTCAACCGTGTAAAGACTGGCAGGATAATCAGTCAGTAATTGCTGATACAATTGCATGGCTTTATCTTTATCATTAAACTTCCATTCGTAAAGCTCAGCAAGTAAAAACAGAGCATTATCGGCTGTGATGTCATAAGAATAGTTATCAACTATTTCAGATAAATAACTCGCTGCTTCTTCATGCTTTTTTTGTTTGATCTTTATTTCGGCTTTTTTGAATAAAACTTCATCAAAAATGGGATGCCATTCAGCCAGTCCGAAAACAGAATCGAGTGTTGCAAGGGCAAGGTCATTCTTGTTACGATACAATAACAAGTCGGCACGGGAATACATTTCCAGGGGTACTGTTGAAGAGTCCGTATCAATATTATCACTTATTAAAACCGACAAACTCAAGGCATCGTTTGCAATCAACTTAGAAGTGGCAGCTTTCAATACATTTAATTGAGCTTTCGCCCAATCAAACTCACCAATATAAAATGAAAGCCTTGCATTCTTAAATTTTGCCAGATGACCGATCGGATCGTTCTTAAAAGCCTTTTCAACCTGTGCGTATAAAAGTTTTGCTTCCCATACGTCACCGGTAAATAAAAGTATATCTGCAAGTTCAAGTTTACATTTTGCTATTGAATACTGCGATGCATTGCGTATGTTTTTTGCTTCGTATAAAAGTTCAATTGCTTTGTTTGATTTATCTAAGTAAAATGCCTGCAAATGACCTAAAAACTGCATAACCTGTATTGTAGATGCATTTCTTCCGTACTCATCCAGAACCGAAATATAGTCTTTCTCTAATTCAAGCAGATCATTATCGGTATAACTATATGTATTTGTGATTTTCAGATACCTGGCATTTAAAATCCCTATTTTGGCATCGAGGTATAACACATTGCTTTTGCCTTTTTTCAGGATGTACTTATAGGCATCGATGGCTACATCATAGTTTTGATTTGCAAGGCTAAGCTCTGCGATGTCAAAAATCCTTTCTCCCTGTTCGTTCAGCCGCCTGTCGATTGACTTTGCCTGGCTGAAGGCAAGCTCAAAGTCCTTTTGCTGGATAGAAAGCCACAGCAACATTTCAGAAAAATAAATTTTATCGGGATGTCGCTGAACTCTCCTCAGAAGTGATTTTCTTAAAAGTTCGCTAACAGCTTTATCAGGGTCATCACTTAAAACATTCTGCAGTTTATGCTGAACAACCTGTATATCCGAATCATCATAATCAACATAATCGAGATATTCTTCTATCATCATCGAATAATTCCGTGTTTGCCTGTATAAATCCCCAAGCTCGATATAGAAAGGATAGTTTCTCATCACCTGCCTGCCTTTTCGATAAGTCGCCACTGCATAATCGAATTGACCTCTGATAAGAAAAGCATTTGCAAGCTCAATGATCCGTGATTTATCCGTGGTGATCTTTTTTAATGCCTCTTCAAATTGCTTTTTTGCTTTATTAAACTCCCCAGCTTCTGTGTAAACGTATCCAAGGTCAACTATATATTTTAATTTTACGGGATAATTCCTGACCTGGCTTTTGACAAGTTTTTCAGCTTTATTAAATTCATCAAGTTCAATCAGACAAAATAAATAGTAAGTATAATAGATTTGATTTTTTTTCTGATTGAACAATTTTTCATAAAAAACAACGGCTTTATCATATTCACGATCCCGAAAATACTGAGCAGCTAACTGCTCATCGCTTTCTTTTTTGGGTTCCTGGGGCATCGGAGGATGCGGAGGATTAATCTCAACCGGCTTTAAGATTTTGTCAATCTGAGAATATCCAGAAAAACCTGCAAGAAGGAAAATAACAACAAATGTGTAAGATGCCCATTTATACATAATGATAGATATAATATTTACTTAAACGGAAAAATTACAAAATTAATTATTAACTTACAAATTAATTAAATCAAACCCCGTATAATCAACCAAAACTTCCGGGATTCTAATACCTTCAGAAGTTTGATTGTTTTCTAACAAAGCCGCAACAATTCTTGGCAGAGCCAGAGCGCTTCCGTTTAAAGTATGAGCTATCCTGGTTTTACCATCTGTATCTTTGAACCGCAGCTTCATCCTGTTCGCCTGAAAACTCTCGAAATTAGAAACAGAGCTTACTTCGAGCCATTTTTTCTGAGCTGCGGAATAAACTTCGAAATCGTACGTCAGGGCTGAAGTAAAGCTCAAATCACCGCCGCACAGCCTGGCAATCCTGAAAGGTAATTCCAAAGCTCTCACTAAAGAGGCAGCATGGTTGCGCATTTCTTCAAGCGTATCATAAGACTTATCAGGATGCTGAATCTGTACGATCTCAACCTTGTCGAACTGGTGCAGCCTGTTCAATCCTCTCACATCTTTTCCGTAAGAACCTGCCTCACGCCTGAAGCATTGTGAATAAGCAACATTTTTTACAGGAAAATCTTCGGGTTTTAAAATTACATCTCTGTAAATATTTGTTATCGGCACCTCTGAGGTAGGAATCAAATAAAAATTGTCGATCCCAACGTGGTACATTTGTCCGTCTTTATCCGGCAACTGTCCTGTACCGTAACCCGAATCTTCGTTAACCAGTAGGGGAGGCTGATATTCAATATATCCAGCCTCAAGCGCCCTGTCTAAGAAAAAATTGATCAATGCCCTCTGAAGCTTTGCTCCTTTGCCTTTATAAAAGGGGAAACCGGCACCTGTAACCTTACTGCCGAGGTCAAAGTCGATGATGTCGTATTTTGCAGCGAGTTCCCAATGAGGTAGCGCTTTTTCACCAGGATCGGGCAATTCGCCTTCCTGGTATATAAGCTCATTATCAGCCTCTGTGTTTCCTCTGGAGACAGAAGGATGAGGAACATTGGGTATCTGTATTAACAAATCGTTTAACTCGCCGGTTATGTTTTCGAGTTGTGCATTTATCTCTTTTGATAATTTCTTCAGCTCTGCCGATCTGGCTTTCATGGCAATGGCATCCTCTGTACTGCCTTGCTTATATAAAGCGCCTATCTCTTTTGCAGCCTTGTTAGCTTCAGACAGTGTATCATCTAATTGCTTTTGTGTCTTTCTCCTGTTTTTATCCAGCGTTATTACCTTTCCTATGATCTCTTCAGCATTAAAATTCTTAATAGAAAGTCTTTGGATAATTTCCTGTTTGTTCTCTCTGATATAATTAAGTTGTAACATGTTTATTTGAGTTTGGAAATGCAAAAGTATGGTTTTCGGATTTAAAATAAAAAATCCCTTTCCGAAAAATCGGAAAGGGATTTTATGTTTTTATATCAGCAAATTAATTTGCCTGTTCCTGTGCTTCTAAAGGTAATACCGAAACAAAAGATCTGTTGTCCTTTTTCCTCCTGAATTCAACGGTTCCGTCAGACAGGGCAAACAAAGTATGGTCTTTACCCATACCAACATTTTCACCGGGATAATGTTTTGTTCCTCTTTGCCTGATAATGATATTACCGGCTTTTGCAAACTGACCGCCGAATATTTTTACACCGAGTCGTTTACTTTCCGATTCGCGTCCGTTGTTTGAACTACCTGCACCTTTTTTGTGAGCCATGACATGTTGTTATTGATTATTGACTAATTATCTTCTTTCTTTTCTTCCTTCGCCTTTGCCTTAGCCTTAGCATTTACAGCAGCTTTGGGTTTTGTTTCTTTTTTAACTTTAGTTTTCGGAGCTTCCGCTTTCTTATCTTTCTTCACCTTAACTTTCGCTTTAGGCTTTTCTTCTTTTTTAGGGGCAGGTTTTTTTTTCGTTTCTTTCTTCTCAGTTTTTACTTCCACTTTAGCTTCTGCCTCTTTCTTTTCAACCTTTGTAGTTTCCTTAGCTTTAGGTTCTTTTTTTTCTGCTTTAACTTTCACCTTAGGCTTAGCCTTTGTTTCTGCCTTAGGTGCAGCTTTGGCTTTAGTTTCCTTTTTTACAGTCTTTTTTTCTGTCTTGACTTCAACCTTAGCCTCAGCCTTTGCCTCCTTTTTAGCAACTCCTGTCAGGATGTCTTCAATCAGCACCTTGCTCATATACTGCCTGTGACCGTTTTGCTTTTGATATCCTTTTCTTCTTTTCTTGTGAAAAACAATGACTTTATCGCCTTTTAAATGTTCTATGATTTTAGCTTTTATTTTTATACCATCAACATTTGGCGTTCCAACAGATATTTTTCCGTCATTATCAACCAATAAAACATTTTCAAATTCAACATCTGCTCCGGCTTCTTCTTGTAAGCGATGAACAAATATCTCTTGTTCTTTCTCAACTTTGAACTGTTGTCCTGCTATATCAACTATTGCGTACATCTTAATTTTATTTATCTTTTTCCTGAAAAAATTGGAGTGCAAAAGTAATAAAATTTTTTATTCTGCAAATGTTTTTATAATTAATATTTTACACACTTGTAATTTTATCTCAGGTGATTTTTCCTTCCAACTTCGGATCGGATAAAATATTCAGTAAAATATTTTCGGGGGCATTTTTGTCAAAGCTTTTAAGCTTGTCAGCCAATTCTTTTATTTTCACCTTATGATCTTTAGGGGAATTGATAATGTTTACAATCTCTTTATACTGCGAAACCTTCAGTTCATCTTCCAGGGCGGCAACTATTACTTCCACCGGAAAACTTCCGGTTGTTGTAACTTCCTTATCCGGTACCCCGAAAGCCTCTAACTCATCAATGGAGGCAGTGAGTATTTCTTTACCCAGCTTTTTGCAGGTTTCAAGATAGGAAGAACTGCCTGATGTGTCGCGCAGTGCCCAACTGGAATGATCATATTCGATCTTTTCAATTTGTTCGATCTTTTGGTTATTATCGCCAAAAATCCTGGCAAGCAAAACAATTGTATATTGTTTCCACGCATTAAGATCAAAATCCTTTTCGTCTAACTTATTTATTTGATCCTCTAATAACTTTATTTCTTTCATGATTTGAATTCTTTAATTAGATTTCCAAAATTACTAAAATAGTGGAGTTAATTGTTAAATGTTATTAGTTAATGGTTTAATTAAAATTTGTCAATAAATAAAAAGCCGGGTGATTATTCCCGGCTTTAACTGAACTACTTATTAATTAAAGGTGGTTAAGGTATCGTAAACCTTAGCTGGTTCGGCACCCCTTCTTCATATTATGTCTTTATATAGAATGTTTTTCTTAATGGCATTCTCAATTTCTATTACTCAGTATAAAAATGCATCTACTTTTTAATAAATTTTTTAGTTATAATGCTTCCTCGCTGATTATATAAATTAATCAAATGAATTCCTGATTCAAATTCTGAAATATCAATATTAAGATAATCCGTATTAATGTCAACCTCTTTCATTCTCTGTCCTGTAATAGTAGTGATCACCAGTTTTTCAAATTGACTTGTTCCTTTTAAATTTATATCGCTATATGCCGGATTTGGATAGATAACCGGGTCATTAATAATAACATTGTCTTTAATATATGTCATGTTTTCCTGATTAAAGAAAAAAGCGCCCATGTCAGCTACAGTCCCATCCGGATCATACGATGAATTCGGATCGCCTGAATCAATACAAGGTGATTTAGAATTATCTGCTTCAGGGAAATTAATCCATAATAAATGATAATCACCATTTTCCGGGTCGGCAAATAAAGGATCAGTATCTATATTGTTGCTGCCTGTATATCCGCCTTTAACATCCGAGTAATTTATACCGGGAATAACATCAGTTGCATAAATTTCATCGGGTAAATTATCCCAAATAATAGAGTTTGTAATTTCATTTGTAAAAAGAGTCGCCATTTCATAATATATTCCTCCGCCTTGCTCTCCTGCATTATTATTGCTGATTGTTGCATGCACAATTTCAAGACTTGATTCGGCAACATAAGCGCCTCCTCCATATACATTTGCATTGTTATTGACTATTAGCGCATGGTCAAGAGTAATATCAGCAAAAGAATCACTGTTTATACCTCCTCCATAATCTGCAGTATTACCGGATAAAATAACATTTTTAAAAATTCCGCCTCCCATTCCACAATAGGCGCCACCTCCGTATAATGCGAAATTCGATACAATTTCAACATTTTCAATATAAACATAAGCATCGTCTAAAACAGATATCCCTCCCCCGTTGAATGAGGAGTTGTTTTCAGAAATTATTCCACCGATAAATGAAGTCAGTTCGTTTCCATAAGCGCTTCCCGACACTGTTACACCCGATCCGTAATTTCCCGAAATGGTAAAGTTTGTAACTTGCGGAGCGGAAAAATTTATAGACATTCCTCCACTTTTATTTCCTGTTATAATTATACCATCCAGCATTATATCCGAAAATTCAAACAAATTAATTCCATACTGAAGGTTATTTTTAATTATACAATTTTCTATTGATAGATTTGAAAACCCTAAACAAGAAATGCCGCTCCCGGCACTGTATTCTATATTACAATATTCTAAAATAGAATTTTCGGTTTGCGTAGAGCTTGTTCCGTTGAAAAAGAATCCATACCAGCCGTTGTGATTTCCCAGATAATAACCGGTTGTATCCTGTACAGTAAAATTTATGCTATCCGATGCCGCACCGTTAGCATTAAGTCTTCCAATTATTTCAAAATAGTACTGCCCCTGAAAAATCACGTTTACTCCGGGTTTGATTGTTAGTTTCTGATTGGAAGGAACAGTAATGTTACCATTAATTAAGTATGGACTGCCATTTACATTCCATTCTCCATATACGTCGCCATCCTGAATTACAGTTTGAGCATGAATTTGAAAAACAGCGAGGAGAAAAATAATTAAAGCAGTTCCGTTTTTTAGCATTTTGTTTTTTTAAAAGGAGGAATAATGATTAAGGAAATTATTCCTCCCTGATTTCCCGATACCTTACCTTGTTGTGTGTCGAGAATGTCAAAAACTGTGCAATAGTTATTTTTTAATCAATCTAATACAATCCAAAACAATTAACACAATAAACTATCTTATTGATATAAGAAACATTATAAACTCAATTTGTTATAGGAGAATAAATTTAACAGGTATGATACAGGTTAAAAATAGCTTAACCCGATTTTCCCAATATGGGAATAAAATGAGCAATTTTTCCCAATAAATATTTTTTTTCAGAAATCAATCAAAAAAGCCCACTGTAATCAGCAGGCTCAGTTATATAAAATGTCTTTTATTTTTATTCCATTATTAATTCAGCAAAATAAGAATCATTTTCCATGACTTCTTTAGCTTTAAGGTATCCTTCATCAATCTGGGTCATAATCCGGAAATAAGAATTGAAATCAAAAAGGTTTCGTGCTATTAATGCTTTAAGCTGGTACTGTATTAATTCTTTTGATATTTCAAACTCGCCATCGCCGGGTAGTATATCCTTATTCTTTGCCAGACTCTGAAAATTTTCCAACAAGATATCATCAATTATAAATAATTCATTAAAGCGATCAAATGAAGTGTACTTCTTGTTAAGGCTTTTTCTTTCCTTATCAACATATTCCAATACAAAATCATTAAAAACGCCTTTGCTTAATAAATCTACATAGAAGTCAGTATATTTAGTTGAATCCCATGGCACAAAAACATCCGGCATAATACCTCCTCCTCCATAAACAAGACGATTTCGTGGAGTATAATATTTTAAGGAATCAGGGAAATTAATATGATCTGCGCTTGTAAGTTCCCCTTCCTCAAGCCTTTTAGCAAGGTCTTTATGATACTGTTCGTATCCTTCGGCATAAGGTTTCTGGATACACCTGCCTGTTGGTGTATAATATCTTGCTATAGTCAATCTGATCACCGAACTGTCGGGCAGGTAATAGGGTCTCTGAACCAATCCCTTTCCAAATGACCTGCGACCGACTATAATACCCCTGTCCCAGTCCTGAACAGCGCCGGCAACGATTTCGCTGGCAGAAGCAGAGCCTTCATCAATTAATACTACCAGCCTGCCTTTTTTAAATTCTCCTCTGAAAGAGGATTTGTATTTTTTTTTCGGACTTGACGAACCTTCGGTATAAACTACAAGCTTACCGGAGCCAAGAAATTCATCAGAAAGGTGGATAGCCACATCAAGATAGCCACCTGAATTTCCTCTGAGGTCCAGGATAAGATCTTGCACTCCCTGATCCCTCAATTCAGCAATCGCTTTGCGAAATTCATCTATCGTTGTTCGCGAAAATCTGTTTAGTTTTATATAGCCTGTTACCGGAGTAGCCATAAAAGTAGCATCAATACTATGGATGGGTATTTTATCACGTGTAATTGTGTAATCGATTAACTTCTTTTTCCCTTTTCTGTATATACTTATATTAACAGTTGTTCCCTTTTTCCCTCTAAGCTGTTTAAATATATAATTATTATCTAAAAATTTCCCTGTGGCATTTTCATTATTTATTTTAACAATTTTATCACCTGCCATAATTCCCAGTTTCTCTGAAGGACCACCAGGTACCGGAGAAATTACGAGAATTGTGTCTTTATAAATCTGGAAAGAAACACCGATACCTTCAAAATTTCCTTCTAAAGGCTCGTTGGCTTTTTGCAGGTCTTTTTTTGAAATATACTGTGAATGAGGATCGAGTTCTTTTAAAGTAGCAATAATTGCTTTTTCAACCAATTCAGGTTCAAAAACAGTATCGACATAAGCAAAATTAATTATTTGAAGTGCGGAAGTAAATTTTTGAGTGGTAGTTTTAGGATCATACTCCTGCCCTATAGCAAGCACTGGATTTAGTGTGATCAATAAAAACAATAATATTGAAATAATTTGCTTCAGGTTTATTTTCATCTGTCAAAAATTTAGTAATACGTTAACTGTTTGCCGCTTATATTTTAAATCATTCGCGCGCGTGTCTCAATATAAAAAACATGAGTGTTTCATATTTTTAAAATGAAGTGAAATAACATTATATCGTTGTTTTTTTAACGCAAATACAAATGTATTTATTCTATTTACACCCTTGTGCGGCAAAATTATAATAATGATTAAATTTTGCAAAATAATTTAATGACATCCCGAACCGGCGCCGATTAACCCTGTTAAATAATCAATAATTTTAAAGTTTTTCAAATACTAATTAAAATACCCCCAACGCCACATTACAATTTTTCTCCACAATATTTACAAAATCCGGCATCATCATCATGCCCTGTTCTGTTACAATTTTGGCAAACATGTGTGTTAAGACTCTGAACCTTTGCCATTTCAACGGTAATAATACCGGTTGGTACGGCAATAATGGCATAACCGGTAATCATTATAAATGAAGCCAGTGTTTGCCCGATAAAGGTTTGGGGAGCAATATCACCATATCCAACCGTCGTTAAAGTAACAATAGCCCAGTAAATGCTCCGTGGAATGTTTGTGAATCCGTTTTCGGGTCCTTCAATTAAATACATAAGCGAGCCCATAATAATTACCAAAGTAAACACCACTTCGAGGAAAATTATTATTTTATACCTGCTTTGTTTAACGGCAATTACCAGAAGATTTGAGGCTCTTACAAAACGGGCTAATTTAAGTACCCTGAATACCCTCAGCAGCCGGATAATCCGTATTACGATCAGGAATTGCGAACCGGCTAAGATCAGGCTTAAATACGTAGGTAATATGGCAAGCAGATCGATAATACCATAGAAACTGAAAATATATTTAGAAGCCTGTTTTGTTGAAATTATTCTTAAAATATATTCAACTGTAAATATGATTGTAAAAAGCCATTCTGCTAACATTAAGAAATAGCCATAACGTATATTAATAGATATAACACTGTCTAACAGCACGGCTATTACACTTAAAACAATAAAGATCAAAAGCGCAATATCAAACGTTTTACCTTCCGGCGTATCCGCTTCGAAGATTATTTCGTGGAGCTTTGTTCGCCATTTGGGGAAATCTTTTTGTGAACCGGTATTATTCATAATTCATGTTTTTCTGTTGATTGTTAAAAATAAAATATTTTCAAAATTCAGCTAAATTAAATAAAGTTTTATAGTTTTGCTGTATAAAGTTGTGTAAGCTTGTTTAATCTTATGATGATGGAAAAATTCCTTACAATTGGCCAGGCAGCGAATTTATTAAAGATAAGTGCAGAAACTTTAAGGCGTTGGGATAAATCAGGGAAATTCACAAGTTCCCGTCATCCGATTAATAATTACAGGGTCTATCAGGAAAACCAGGTTATCTCGCTTGTTGAGGAGTTACAGCTTGAATTAGAGTATCCAATAAAAAAAAATAGCATTGAAAAGTTCATTCCGTTTTTCGAAACCGAATATGGTAAATTATATAACGAGGATGCAATAAAATTTCTTAAATCTCTGGATTCTAACACGGCTGAATTAATTTTTGCCGATCCTCCGTATAATATTAATAAGGCTGAATGGGATACTTTTTCATCTCAAAAAGAATATGTTGAATGGAGTATGGAATGGATAAAAGAAGCGCATAGAGTTCTGAAAAAATCAGGTTCTCTATACGTATGTGGATTTTCAGAAATATTAGCCGATATAAAATGGGCGGCAGCAGGGTATTTCAAGGGATGCAGGTGGTTGGTCTGGTTTTATCGAAATAAAGCAAATCTTGGGAATGATTGGGGAAGATCGCACGAGAGTATTTTACATTTCAGGAAAAGTAAAGACTTTATTTATAATATTGATGAAGTTAGAATACCTTATAATGAACATACATTAAAGTATCCAAAACGAACACAGGCGGAAACATCACAATACTCTAACGGAAAAAAGAAAGACTATGTTTGGGAGCCTAACCCTCTTGGAGCCAAACCTAAAGATGTATTTGAAATCCCAACCATTTCAAACGGCGCCTGGGAAAAATACCCACACACCACGCAAAAACCTGTTGAATTATTAAGAAAAATAATTTTATCATCTTCCAATCCGGACAGCCTGATAATCGACCCGTTTGGAGGGTCAGGTACTACTTTCGCAGTAGCTGAAGCATATAAACGGAAATGGCTGGGTACGGAATTACAGATAGAATATTGCGAAGTAATACAAGACAGACTAACAGATGAGGTGCATATCTCCCGGATTGCAAGCGGTATTGATGAAAAAGAATCGCAAACAAGAAGGGGGAAATTAAGGGGTAAATAAATTCCAAATATCGCTAACCAGTAGTTCGGAAAAGGGTTTCATGTATTTATTGTAAGGATGATTTAAGGCTTTTGGTGGCAAATCAATATAATATATTCCTTCAAGTTGGGTGAGAAATTTAGAATATACCATGAATAAACCTGAAACCAAAGTATAACTAATACTATTTGGACCTTTTCTTTGAACATCATTTAAAAAAACACCAATAACTTTTTGAGGATGATCAACAAACTTCTCAAGCAATATTTTATCAATAAATATTTTTCCCATCCTGTCTTTAGAGGTTGTTTTAATGGAAACTACAATCTCATTTTGATTCAATGTTGTAGATGTTGATTTCACTTTCTTATAGGGAGAAAGTATAAGATCATTTTCACATTTATAAACTTTTTGTCCTTCATCAGTATCATATGGAATTTGAAGAACTGTCTTTTTATTTGCTATTCCCGCTTCAGTAAATAAAACTTTTAGCAACTCCTCAAATCGGTTTCCGGCATGCTTCCTTGCACTATTGGGGTTTACCAATAAATCTAAGCCAGCCCCGATTGATTGTTGAATTGTATATACTATTTTATTAATGTTGTCCTTTGCTCGATTTGAAATATTTGTATTACGATTTTTAATGTTTTCCAAAGTTTCGGTAAACTCATTATAACATTCAGAAAATCTAACCGGATCATAAATAAATAGTCTGTTATTTATAGGACGAACATATTTAATGGTACCTGCAATTTGGGATGAGTAAATTCGATATTCACGATTTTCTTCATATTCAGACAAAACATCAGGGAGATAATTGAGAATCCTTATGGCTAAATCATAGAAACTGGATAAAGAATTCTTTTTCTGTTGTATATCTGTATTTAAGGATGGCATTTTCTTCCAATTAAATATTTATAAGGCGTCAAAAATACAAAATAATCATTTCCGTCCTCTCGCATAAGGTACTACCTTCTGATCAGCAAATTCTTTCTTTAAAAATTTATAATATCCTACAATTGCAATCATAGCAGCATTATCAGTGCTGTACTCAAATTCGGGGATATAAACATTCCAGCTAAGTTCTTTTCCCGTTTCTGTTAATCTTTTTCTGATAAGGGTATTGGCAGAGACTCCACCCGCAATAGCAATTTCTTTGACCCCTGTTTCTGTCGCAGCTTCTACAAGCTTATCCATTAAAATGTCAATGATGATTTTTTGGATTGAAGCAGAAAGGTCAGCCTTGTTTTGTTCGATAAAATCAGGATTTTCCTTTAAGCGGTCGCGAACAAAGTATAAAAATGAAGTTTTCAAACCGCTGAAACTGAAATCGAGTTCCGGAATTTTTGGTTTGGGAAAAGTGAACCTGTCCTGGTCTCCTTCATTCGCAAGCATATCTATAGCAGGTCCGCCGGGATAAGGTAATCCTAAAATTTTTGCCGCCTTGTCAAAAGCTTCACCGGCAGCGTCATCAATAGTGCGCCCGATAATTTGCATGTCTAAATAGTCGTTCACAAGTACAATTTGCGTATGACCGCCCGAAATGGTCAGGCACAAAAAGGGAAACGAGGGAACTTTCCGGTTTTTTTCTTTGGTTTGAATAAAATGCGCCAGGATATGCGCCTGAAGATGGTCCACTTCAATTAAAGGAATATTTAAGCCTAAAGCAAAAGATTTGGCAAAGGAAGTTCCTACCAGCAATGAACCTAACAAACCGGGTCCGCGTGTAAAGGCAACAGCATGTATCTGGCATTTCTTTATCCCTGCTGTTCTTAATGCTGTATCAACAACGGGTATAATGTTTTGCTGATGTGCCCGCGAAGCAAGTTCAGGGACCACCCCTCCGTATTTCCTGTGAACATCCTGGTCGGAAACAATATTGCAAAGGATCTTGTTATTTTCAAGAACTGCCGCAGATGTATCGTCGCAGGATGATTCGATGCCCAGTATATAGGTTTTCATCCTAATATAATTTTGATATTTGACAGGTTTATACGGATGAAACAGCCTTTATTATTGTGTTTCCTGCGTATTACATTAGTACTCATGGCTGTTTCATTTGACGCATTAATACGTTATACTAATGCTGAACAGAAATGCAAAAAATTTAAAGGTCTGTTCAGCACGCATAACTAATTCTAAACAGCTTTTGCTTTGCAAACCTGTTAAGAATTAGTATAAAACATAAAACAAAAAAGGTGGCTCTTAAAACCCACCACCTTTTTTAAGTCTCCCCGGGGGGATTCGAACCCACGACCCGCTGATTAAGAGTCAGCTGCTCTGCCAACTGAGCTACGGAGAGATTTATTAACACAACTACATAATTTTCTTAAATTTAACTCGTAGAGTTTTTAAATTTGCTTGCCACTAACTGACTGCAAAATTATAAAATTATCAAATATAAATCTTAACTATCTTTGCTTAAATTTTGCGTAAATAATTAAGTGTGTTAACTTATGTTTTTGAGGATGTCAGGGGCAAGGCATAGAAACGAACCTACAACAATGAAAAAGAGAATAAAATATATAGATAAATAATGGCTGCCGCACATTACAACACATTTGCAATTCACACGAGCTTACGCTCAAAACAAAAATTACAAAAGAGTTGAAATATCGCCAACGCACAAAAATAGGACTATGAATATTATAACACAAAATCCTTTTAGAGTACTTGGGTTGACCGGAAACTCATCGGAAAGAGAGCTACAAAAACAGATTGGAATTATTAAACGATATGCAGAAATAGGAAAATCAAAAACATTAGATTACGATTTTGAGTTCATGGGCAACTTTTCCCGAACCCTGGATGATATTAAGCAAGCTGCAAGTAACATTGAACAAGCACAAAAAAAATTACATTATTCTCTCTTCTGGTTTGTTAAAAACAATCAATTTGACGAAATAGCGTTAAATAATTTAAAAGACCAAAATATTGAAAAAGCTATTGAGATATGGAATAAAACACTGAAAGAAGAAGTATCAAATAAAAATTATTCCTCTTATCTAAATCTTTCGACACTTTATATTGCACTATCTACGCTTGACGGACAATTGGATTTTCAAAGTTTACAGGCAGGTATTGATTTAAAAGGAAATTTAATTCATTCTGATAACATTAAGGATTTCTCAAAATTGGTTACTGGTAATGGACTTGCAATTGACTCAGCAGACATAAGTAAAAAGTTCATTGAAGAAATAATTGAATTACTAAAACCGTACTTAAATAAAAATAATGGTATTTCCACAAACGAACTGATTTCTCTGTTTAACTCTCACCCAAAAAACAGTCAAAAGTATTTATCCGGGAAATTTACAGAAGTAGCTAATTCAAATATTGAGAATAAAATTGATAAATCTCTTACTAAAAGGAAAGAAAATCCAAGAGACGCAGAAG
>JACKQG010003098.1_pt1 | contig 20812 bp, 29 predicted proteins | sample 8237621 | NCBI WGS metagenome assembly JACKQG01 (sample SAMN15677084, study PRJNA649215) | marine metagenome | biome: marine; feature: Black Sea; material: saline water; isolation source: suspended particulate matter (SPM) from the Black Sea western gyre | collected 2013-06-09/2013-06-10 | depth... | reverse complement strand
GTCGCTGTCCTTCTCGCCTTCCCAGGCGTAAGGCAGATAGTTAAGCGTATAGTATGCCGGCGACGGCGGGTGCAAGACGTAGGGATATTGCGACCAATCAAGCAGACCATTCGAGACGGCAAGTGTGTACTTGGGATCGAGTGAGCCGTCGAGCGAGCACGGCGCCGCCTGGCTGGGCAACAGACCAACAGACGGCAGGTAGGCCACTTGGGTAAGTATGTTCGCAATTTTATTGTTAGTGACGGTGAATCGTACGGGCCGGTCATTCTTGAGTATAGTGCAGCGACAGGCAAATTGGCTGATATACCGTGATACCTGTTCCTCCCCCGACACCGCTTGATATTGACCATCCTTGAACATAGTGAAACCATCGTGCAGGTGATAGCGATGTTTGTACGGGCTCTTCGCCTCGAACTCCGCTGCGATGGTATCGGCATTAAGATCGTGGAGGGGTATAACGTCCTCATCCTTTACGGGCGGCTTGTATTTCGGAGCTGAGTCCATTATTTGTCGCAGGTTGTCTTTGGTTTCCAACCGAATACCGGTTTCCATTATCCAATCGAATAGGTCTTTACCGCCCGATTCCGTGACCGGATACGGCAGTTTGACAATTTTGACTTCTTTTGCTATCGGGAAGATCGCTTTCGCTGCTCGCTCTGCCCCACGTACTCCGGCCTTGTCCGCGTCGAATATGATTGACACTCGCTTATCGCGGAATACAGGCAGGTAGTAGTCCTTGAATGACGACGCCCCGCCGCAGGATGCGGTTGCGTAGAATCCGAGAGCGACGGCGGCGAGGCAGTCCCTCCAACCCTCACAGAAGATTATCTCATCGTATTTTGATTTATTTTCACGGAGCCACGGCACACCAAAAAGCCCGTGCGTCGATCCTTTAATTAGCGGGTACTTGACTTTACTCCCGCCCCACTCGATGGGTTTGCCGTCCCAGGCGGCGTACAGGACGCCACAGGCGCTGTCCCCATGTCTCGAGGGATCATTCGCCGGCAGCAGAGCCCACGGTTTATCGGTCCGGCAGTACATCGGGCCCATAACCGTCGTTAAAGCCTCTGATGATACGCCCTTTGCCTTTGCGAAAGCCTCCACCTCCTCCTTTTCCATCAGACGGGCTTCGCTTCGCTTGATCTGGGGCTTTCCGGCTCGCATGGGCTTGTCTGCCATTTGATCGGCGCTGTTTAGACCATATTCAGCCAGCAGAGCTTTTATGCCCTTAGAATCGAGCGCAGTGAGCTTCTCGGCAAGTTGGTAGGCGTTGCCTGATCCGCAGCCGCGTTTACAGTCCCACAGCCCGGATGTGCGATTGGCGTAGAACTTCTTACCCTGGCAAAATGGGCAGCGGCAGAGTATCTGGTTGTCGCCCTCATTCTTGAGCACCTTGATACCGAGATGTTGGAGATAGCGGTTTATTTCTTGATTCTTAACCATTCTTGCACAACCTGTTTCTGTCGTTTCGCCGCCGCCTTGAACTCGGCGATATGCTCGGCCCACATTTCTTTGTCGGTCTTCGATGCTGATGCTCGTATTCCAGAGGCTGTCGCCCATGCCGCTTTGCGGGCCTCGTAGTCGAGCGCTCTGTCAGAGAGAATTTTCATCGCTTCACTTGACTGCGACCATGCCCCCACATTTGCCCCATTCTCAGCAAGCGCCGTGTACGTCGCCCGGAGCGCATACCTGAATCGCTCACGGTTGATTACATTCTGGCCGATCCGCCCATCGTGCCAGTCTGCCGCCAGGATATCTGGCGTCTTAATCATCGCACTATGCCCGTAATGTGGCCACCATTGCGCCCACTGCTGCGTGTTGTTTTCCCTCGTACACTTGGGGTAGAAGTTCTGATGTGACCAGGTATCTTGCAGGCTGTGGAGGGCTATGCCCTTTTCTATCGGGCTCGTCGCCATCTTGACCAGCTTCTGTGCGATCCAGCAATTTGCTGTTGTCATCTCCGGGCGCTCGGGATCGTCGCCGGGCAAAAAGTGGAAGTATGTCCCGGCCTTGCTCCACAGATAAGTTATTGGATTGACTTGGGTGTGAAATCCGAAGCCTTTACACGTATCCGTCTGGACGTTGGCCCAGGCGATCAGTTCAGCGTCTTCGTCGCTGTATCCGGCTTCTTTAGCAATACACCTTGTTGCGTAATAGTGTATGTCTTTTTGGCACATGGCCCTATTCTCCTTATTCCTTATCAGCGAACAGTTCGCTCATTTTGGGTATCATCAGTTTAAGGTTGCTCAAATACGTCTTTTCAGTTATCCCGCCACCAATACAGTCCACACACATTGTCGATATCAAGTCTATGTATTTGATAAATTCCTCGTTCATTTCTACTCTCTCCCTCGGCCAATCCTCGCGCCCCTTAGTGTAACTACAAACCATTTCCTCTAGAACAGAGATTGCAATCGCCTCTTTCAGCCGCTCGTTCTCGGCTTGGAGTTCTACAAGCTTGGCCTCAAGGCGATTACACTTTTCGCTCCAAAATTGCTTAACTTCGTCTTGATATTGCTTTCTGGTAATGTCCATTGTTCATTTTCCATTCAATGCTTCTTCAATAATCCGCTTCACACCCTTAAGCAAGTGTCTCATATTGCTTGCCGATATCTCGTCCAGGAGGATACCGGCGTCCTTGAGAACTTTGGCGGTTTTTTTGAGGTCGGGCTCGGGGAACATGCTTATGGGGTATGCGTTAGCCCAGGTGAGCAGCTTATTCAGGGCGTCACACAGCCGCTCGTTCTTGCTTTCGAGCCGATCGTTCTCAAACTTCATCTCACTTGCCCTGCTGATGATCCGCAGCTCTACGATGTTGGCATCGAGTAATTCGTTCCAGCGTGTTACATTTTTAGTGAGGTCTTCGAGCCTTGCTTCTGCTGTGCCGAATTTCTTAGTGTCTGCAGGTTCTTCGTAGTCTGCGTCGAGCCGGAATATCGATGTCCTGAAGAAAATTGTAAGCGGTGTCTTAATAAAATCTTTGCCATCGTACTGCGTAAAATGCGTTATCCCTATTTTACAAGCAGCACGACACATTTCCTTGTCCATCAGCCCGAAGGGTAGTTTGTTATTTTTGAGCTTTTCGATGATAGTGCAGCAGTAGTAGATGAAATGTTCGTGGGGGTTCTCCCGGCCACAAAATGGGCAGGGCTTTAGGTTGAGCTTTTTCTTCATAATATGCTCCTTAAGTGGTTCTATATAATGAATCGGTGTCCTCATGCAGAGCCTCATATTCGGCTATGAATCTCTTAGCAAAAGCTCCGGCATTAGTGCCAACCGCCTCTGCTTTATCCTTGGGTGCGTTCTCAAGCCAGTCCAGTAGCCACTGAAACATTAGTTGCAGAAACATCTTGCCTATTGGCGTTACAAAAAAGTTTGGCATTGTCTATCTCCTTATGTAAATGTTATTAATTGCCCGGCCAGTGCCGGATTCTATTATACCACATATTACATCACCTGAATTTTAAGCACCGTTCGCACATCCAGTGGTATTTGTATTGCCTACCGAGAGGATTAGAAGGATCGTCAATCTGATACCATTTGTGGCCTACAATCCCACACCACAATTTTTTCCATATCAACCCCCACCATGTAGACCAGTTTGTAGTACTCATTGTGTTTTCCTTTATATCCTTGGTGCTTTGGGGTGGTGTTTGCCCACAATTTCGGCACATCGGTCTATACTGCGTATCACCGCATACCTGCCGCTCGCCTGATTGATTCGGTCGAGTTGCGCCTGCTGTATCTTCGACACTCGATCATTGCCTTCTTTGATTTCGAAGGCCCAGAACTGTCCGTTATGACAGCAGAGAATATCCGGACATCCCCGCTCGTTGGCCGATATGACCTTGATGGCCCAACAATGGGGCAGGCCATTGAGGAATGCGAGAACTTTGGTTTGTAGTTTACATGCCATGGTTTTCTACACCTTTTTCGTGCGGTCAGGAATATGGTATCGCCCGTCTTTGAGGTAAGCCAATATCGACCGACTCAGATCGCCCTTACGCCGCACCGTCTTATAGATCATTTCATCTATCGTCCGGTCTGCGACGAGGTAGTAATATGTCGCTGCGTGCCGTTGCCCGATTCGATGGATACGGTCCTCAGACTGTTTCTGGAATTCGTAAGAGTAATTCAGACTGAAATATATCGCGTATCGGCAGTTCGTAAACGTGAACCCGTGAGCAGCGCTCTGGGGGTTGGCGATCAGATACTGCGATGCACCGGATTTGAACCGCTCGATTTCGGCATTGCGATCCTTCACGCCACCCCAGAGCACCGCCGCATCCGGATACTTTTCCAATAGAGCCCGCCCCTCTTCTTGGAAGTTGATCCATATAATAGCCTGGTTATCGCCTATCTCGTCAAGCAGGGCGCTCAGCTCGCTCAGCTTGCTCTTGCCAGTCTTGTGCGTGCCTTCATCCCCATAGATAAACCCACTGGCGAGTTGCCTCAGCTTCATAACTTCGGCCAATGCGTTCACCGAGAGGACTGTTTCGTCCTCGAATTGCAGAACGAGATGATTCTTCATCGTATCGTATGCCGCCCGTTCCGCCGGCGAGAGGAATACTTTGCGAATCTGGTGCGTCTGCTCCGGCAAATCGAGCACGTCTCCCTTGCGCACGATGTGCGTTACCGGCTTCATGGCGTCCATGAGATCTTGCTGCATGGTATCGCGGAATTTATACATCCTCTGTCCAGTCATTCCGAGTTGAATAGCTGAAAAGTATCGGGACCGGAAAGCGTAGAAATTGTCGTTGAAACACGCCCCGCCTTTGCCCGTAACAAACTTGACCTGAGCCCAATACTCGCCTTCATGGTTCGGCGCTGGCGTGCCTGAGAGAACGTATCGATGCGGGATGATCGTATCTGTTTTGTATTCTGATCCCCGGAACTTGATGCCGGCGAAAGAAAGAAGGGCCTTAGTAATCTGAGACTTCGGAGATTTCAGTCTGCTGCTCTCGTCAACAATCAGCGTCCCAAAGCCCTTCCTCTGGAGGATGGTGTACATATTTTTAAGTGTTTCGTAGTTCGCAACGTATATATCGTGGTCCTGATCGAGTTTCTTTTTGCGGTTAGCGGGCTTCTTATCCCATAGCGAAACAATCGACATATCCGGCTCGAATTTCTTGCAATCTGCGATCCACGCGGCCTCGATAATCGAGAGCGGACAGACTACCAGGGCCGGTCCGTCCCCCTTCATCAGCCAGTGTTTGATGATTTGCAGCGCCGTGTACGTTTTCCCCGTGCCGCAATCGTGGAACAGGCAGAGATTGCGTGCTCGACCTTGGATTAGGGCCTCTGTTTGATGAGCGTAAGGTTTCACTGCTCGCCCCCCCTCGTCTCATCCATCGTCCTTTCGAGCGCGAATATCGCTACCACGCACCATAAAGAAGCGATGAAGAGACGGCGGTGTCCGGGAACATCCCGGTTTCGTCGGAATAGTGAGTTCCTGATTTTCATGCTCTTCTGTCGCCTTAAAATTTCTGGTTCCAAAACTCATTTCACCGCCGCCTCACTGTTAGCAAGGATGTCAAAATGGACAATCATCGTCCGGGCTTGCACTCGGCTCGTCCTGAACCGCAGCCACGGGTTCTGCCGCAATGTCCTGCTGGATGCGACCGAGGTAGCTCGACATGAAATCAGCGTAGAGCGTACCGAGTCTTCGGAGCGTAACCATATCCGTCTCTTCGCGCGGACACAGTACTCTCACTGTCTCGACATCAAGGACTGAGGCAGAGAATCCTGAGTCTGCGAAGTCTTTTTTATGGAGCGAGAGCTTGACCTTGATCGGTTGGTATTTCGTACCAACCCCAGCCTTCGATGCCACGTTCGGCGCATTAGTCAGCCACTTCATCAGCGATTCCTTTTTGCCCAGCGACGCAGGCGAAGCCTTGACGATGGACGGGATAACGTCTCTGTCGGGCAGGAAATATAGGCGGATCGTGTTCTGGCATGCCTTACCTCGACCCTCTTCGGCGGATCCGTACTCATTCATTTTACATGCCCTGCATGGTCCATCCTGCATTTCTTCACCGCCGTCCGGTTGAAGACCGTCCGATGAGCAGCAGGAAGGGGGTCCCGGTTCGCCTTCGCCGAACGCCGCCGCATAATACTGATTCGCGTGATGCCAGTAGATGATATGGCCGACCACGGCCTTAACTGCCTCGCCATCGGGAGTCTCGAATTGCGGAGTCTCTCGCAGGATAATCAGCTGCGGCAGTGGCGCGCCGATAGGTATCTGGTAGCCGCTGCCACCAAAGATATTGTCCACCTCGGCAGCAATCAGCGATGTGCCCTCTCCCTGGCCCTTATTGACCCACGCTGTCAAACCGTTTTTTCCGTTCTTTTTTGCCATGATACTTGCTCCTTGAAACTTTGAACTTTGAACTTTGAACTTTGTCCCCTTTTTTCTAAGCCGAAGGGGTCGCGGCTCTATTAACCAAAAACTGCTTCTTACCCGGCCCTCTAAATATCACGGTCGGCTTCTCGACGACGTTGAATATCTCCGGGAGATTGTTGCCCTGCCCGACCCACGCTTTCATCGTGCTACTAAATGTATTCCAGTTGACAGTCGGCTTGATAATATCCCCTAACCCGTGCTGCTTGAGCCAATTCTGCTGCTGGTCGTCGGACACTCCCGCCGCCTTGAAAACGTTAGTTTTGAGGACAGGCGCGAGTAATATGCCATTGTCGAATTTGTGACCGTTGGCACAATTATTCGCCACCATCAACTCGTACTGCTGCCTTTTGGCCTCGTCAAGCGCGGCCTTGCGTTGGATGATTTCGCTATCAAGAGCCTTGATCGCTTCGTCCTCAATAGCAATCTCCTCGGCGAGTTTCGCCATCGCTCCCATAACATCGTCCGACGTTTCCGATGCGAACATTTCATCTACTACTGCTGCTGCTGCCGCGTCTTCCTCGGTCGTTAGTCCTTGCGGAATAATCTCATTTGCCATTTTCGTGCCCTTTCAATTAGCCACAGTCTTTCAAGAAATAGCGAACGTTGCGCTCCCAAAAACAATTCGTGCCGTTATCGTTACCGCAATTTATAGGGGCATATCGCCTCGCCAAACACGCCACAAAGTCACGCCCGCAGTTATGTCCTTTATGGCGTAGCCGGTGATTTCGCAGCGTGCAGGCCAGCCAGCCGCTCTGTATCGAAAGTGTCTCCGTTGGGCGGTCCTTACACTGCTGCAATGCCTTTGGGTGGAGTATGCCCATCTCACGGCCTTTGGCCCCTCGCTCGGCCCGACGTATAGCAAACATCAGCTTAATGTCTTGGGGGGCTGTGACGTTGTTCCTGCGGGCGGCGGCTATAATCGTCGGGGCTTCGATTTGAAGCCATTCAGGAAGATTCTGGGGGATCTCAAAAGTAGGCGGCATAACGCCTATGCCGACGAACGTGCCAGCAGAGGCGACCAGAGCCATTATTAGATTCGTTCCGTATCTCTCAATCATGGTAATCTCCTTCCACCGCCGCAATGGCAGTATGTAATTCATCCGCCAGTAATTCCCGTTCACCTGGGGCGAGATTTCGCCCCAGAGATTCATGTGCGGACTTGCATGCGGATAACAAAGCATCATAGCTGTTACATGCCGTCACGAGGAATTCGGCGCTGGCCTTGGCTTCGACGTCCTCGCAGTGCCTCAGAATTATCGCTATGGTCCGCGACATCGGGCCTGTTTCGTCGCCCCGGCAATAGTGTTTGACGATGGCATAGTATTGGCCGGATTTGTGAGGGTATAATGTCCAAGGCAGAGGTGTGTGTTTCGTTTTCATTATCTATTCCTTAAAATTTAAAATCCCCCGGCCCTATCCGAGCAGCCGGGGGTTGAGGAGAGATTGTCATCTTGTTTCCGCTTCCATCAGCGTCTGCCAATAGAGAGCCGCTTCAAGGATAAGGCGGTTATGGTCCCCTTCTGGCATGTGAGCTATGAGCCCTTGGATCGTGTCTTCGTATCGACGCGCCGCCATCTTCGCGTAGTATATCTCCATCACCCGTCCGGCGCACACATCACAGAGGGGCATGATAACGGACGGATTAATCGGATCAGAGTATTCGTCGAGGCAATCTCCGCAGCGCAGGTTTGCGCAACCGGGACCGCCGCACATTAGCAGATCGTCTGGCTCTACGTGTTTGCCGCAGTGTTTGCATTTGCGCATTTTCCTATCCTTTCCAGATACAGTTATAAAACTTTGGCGGGATTTGGTATGCAAAAGGAGGAGGATTTGCCCGCCAAAGTTTCGTGTGTTGAGTTTTCTGCATACCATAGCAATCCTTTCAACTACCTATATATTACGGCACAAATCGCCGGTGTCAACAGATAAAATTTGGCGGGGATTCATCGGCGTAGCGTAAGTCGTCTCAGGACAAATACTTATGGCGTGAAAAAAATATCAAAATTCTGAAATCACGGTAAAGCAGGACTATTTTGCTCTCATATTTTTCACCGTCCTCGCCGTGCGAAAAAAAAGGCGACAGCACCCACAATGGCGATCTTCACGGCGTCCGCAGTGGCGGCCCGCAGGAGGCAATAACCATGACCGTCTGGATCAAGGGCCTCAATACAGCCGGCCTGGTCGATAATCGGTAGAAAAACGTTCAAACTCCCACAGGCGCATATTTTTGCGCATATTTTAACAATAAATTTTCGGCCCAAAACCCGCGATTCTGAGCTAATAACAGCGATTCTCAACTTTTTTTTGATAATCCAGGATTTTATCCTTGACGCCACACCCGCCTACTGGTATTATAGTGGTAGAGTAGTTGATAAGTTAATCGTTTTTTAAGGGGTTAAAAAATGAAGACAGAAACAAAAAACAGGATATGGGATGAAGTGGTTAGGGAGCTCAACGCAGGCCGCTCGGCGGGCGGGTCTTTCAAGCTGAGATTTGTAAGCGACGTGCGAATGATTACCGTCGAAGTAGTTAGCGGTCAGCGATGGACTATGTCGCCCGACGTTGCCGCTCGCTTGAACGGTGAAGCGAAGGCATTTATTGAGGCGGAGCGGAAGAAAGCCGAGGCCGCAACTCGTGTATGGTGCGAGCATCGCCGTCAAGAAACGGAGGCCCTCGACGCGCGGCTGGATGAAGGCGGTTTTACTTTAGTGGGCGGTGAAGAAACTGAGATTATAGCGTCCGGCACGCTCCGGCATTGCCGCGATAATTTATGGCGACTTCCTCAATACCCCCGCTGCCCTTACGCCGGGAGAGGATGCTACACTATTACCGATGGCGACGGCCTTGAGGTTCAAGCCGGCGAATTTGACAAAGATATGGTACTCTCGTAAAGCGCATTTTTTAACCCAGCCTCGGCCTGGCTTCGGCTGGGCCGGGGTGTATTTGATGTAGGCATGACGCTATGGATAAAGCAAAGCAAGCCAAACCGATCAAAATCCCCCACCGACTCTATGCCGACTGCGAGGCCGAGGCCGTCAAGCGTCGCAAGAAGACAGGCAAGCTGATCTATTGGACTACGGTCCTCTTCGAGGCGGCTGAGAAGGGCCTGGGTATTAGTTCCCCGTCGTAAACCCGTCGATGATCGATCCCGCCGGGAACCGGACGGCATTCGCCACCTTCGCGACGATAGTCGAACCCGCCTCGAACGTGAGCAGCCCTTTTTGGGCCGAGAGATCGAGGTAGCCCCTATTGATCGTCCAGACGTCAGACGAATTGCCAATCTGCTTGGCGCCGCTGCCGACCGCCGCGACTATACCGCCGTCCTGATCGTATGCGGTTATCTTCCCCGCCGCCCGCCACGTGAGCGTCCCCGTGCTCTTCCATTCGACGGCCGCTGCGTCGAGGTCCTCCTCCGGATTCGTGAAGGTGGTTCGGCCCAGCGTGAAGGCTGCGTCGCCGTAGCCTTTGATGTTTGTCGCCGGACTGTCGCACAATACCGTCCCCCCCCAGGTATATACGCTCCCGGCCGGGCAGTTCTTGTTGATTATAATAGTGGCGGAGCCGTAGTTGTAGATATCGGTATATTTCGTATCCTCCTCGAGTTCGAGCGTCCCGGCATTCCTGCACTCGATCAGCGTCCAGACTGCGTTCGTATCATTGACCCCGCTGAGGGCCAGGATCCCGCTCGTCGAATCGAAGATGACCTTCGGAACCACTTTCGACGCAGTCTTGATCATAAAATAAGCCTCGGAGTTACCGCGGAATATCAGTTCCTTACTCGCCGCCAGAGAGAGCTGCAGTGGGGCCTCGACGCCACTCGCTTTTTTGCCTATCAGCCCCGTAAACTCCGCCGCAACTACCACGCCCTGGCAATCGTCCGGCCCGCTGCCCATGTTGCCGTAGCAATTGTAGTGCAGGCCCGCAGTATGCTCGGTGGGCGTGCCGGTGGCTATCGTCGCGCGACCGGTGAAGTGCATCGTATCGGCGGGAAGCGGGTACGATACGCCCAGGTCCGGATATCCGTCGCTGCCGACGGCGACGACCCAGTTGCTGCCGAGATACGTCTTTGCCGTCTCGGTCCCGGCGAACGTCTCGCCGACGTAAGTCGCCGTGATAACAATCTCGTTTACCGTCTCCGATATTATTTTGAACACCCCGTTGTAATTTGTCGTGCCGGCTATTGTTACCGGATCGTCGGCGCTGAACGCATGGCCGGTTATGGGTATCCCCACCAGTCCGCCGCCCTTATCAACGGCGGCAGCGTTGTCGAGCGTATCGGCCACTTCGTTGACGTTGGTAAAATCGCCCTTTTCGGCGTCAGTCGTGTCGCCTCCGCCTCGCCAATATTTATCTGTTAAAGCCATAATTCTGCTCCTTCCGCCCCAAAGGCGGGTAAGTTAAGATTCCTGCGAAATGTTTTCGATTTCATCCCACACCGTTTCCGGCACTAAATTGTAGTCGTAATTCAAGACACACCACTGATCTATCGTCGCGGCCCTGCACTGTATCTCCGTATAGCGGTCCCAGGCGAGGTCAACTCCTGTAGGATTGTCAGTCCAGTCAAAAAACCCTCCTCTCGCCGTATCGGGCCACGGCGATACGACCGTAGCTGCAAAATCCCACCACCCTGGATAAATAACCGCACCTACATCCAGACTGATATATGCGTACCGTATCGGCCCATCCTCTCCATTTGCACGTGGCGCGGCGAACGCCGTCAAGTCCTCGAACCCGATCTCGCATCCGTCAAATTGCCACGGCGCCGAATGGTGGCTGGTGCCCCGCCAGCCGACCCGGATCAACGGCCTGCTTATCGTCATCGATTGGTCCGGCCCGGCGCCGTGTTCGATCGATATAAGGAAGATGGTCTTGGATGCGGCGCCTTGCCAGTAGCCGCCATCCCAATATATTTGGGCCGTATAACCGCAACTAAGCCACCCCGTGCCCGCTATTTCCGCCTCCGCCGGCGGCCCCGCCTCGCTCCGCCCGATGCAGTGCATATACGATTCCCAGCTCGCATCCTCGTTAATCGGCGTTCCACTGCCCCAAATCTGCCGCCATACGGCGATAGTAAGTCCGGTATCATCGACTAAATGTAACTGAATTAGCACATTACGCATATCGTTGACCAGGTCATGGTGCAACTCGTAAACCCGGTTAGCCGTCCAGACCATCTCGCCGATATCCTCGTCATACCATTCCACCCAGCGTATGTGCGCCGGGTCGTGGCGTCTGGCTATCAGGGCCTCCTCCGCCTCACCATAGGCCGCCGCGTGGAGGCTCTCGACGTTGCTGACGGCGTACCACCGTCGATTCGCGGCCGGCATCGCATTGTAATCGCTCTGAGCGACAATCAGTTTCAGCCCCTCGTATCCCGGCGGATCGCCTTTCTCGCCCGGCCACATAATTGATCCCAATCGCCCTGGCCCATGCTTCCACGTCCGCCGCCAGCATCCTCGAGGCAGGGGCCAGTCCGCGGCATCGACGCCGTATTGCAACTTGTACAGCCATATCGGCACGGCCGGATGGGAAGTGTCCCACCACCAGTCAAACTGCGTGACCTCCTCCCAATACTCGCCGTTCGTCGGCGACCTGGCGGCATCGGATTCGTGCGCCGTCTTGCAACGCCTGCAGATATCGCCGTGCTGGACAACGTCATCGACGAAATAATCGCCATGATCGGCGGACCACGCCGGATACACGCTCTCGATCCCGCCCAGAGATTTCAAACACAGCTCGTACGCGCTATCATTGCACTCCCAAAACCAACTGTAACTGGTGCTGGGGGCTACATTCATATTGCCGTTAAATTCGACGTAAACCGGCTGGCTCGGCACATAGTCCGGGCTATAGGCCGGCGTCGCCCAGTAATCCTCCCAGTCCGCACCGACCCCCGGCTCGGAATTCGCATCGGACGTATGAACCGCATAGCAGACGTAAAGCACTGTATCAGTCTCGGTGACCTTATACACAATCTGCCCCACCGTGTAATAGGTGGTAAGGGCCCACAGGACCTTCGTCTGCGCGCTGAGCCAGTTCGCCAGCCACGTCGCATCGACCTGCTTGAGAAATCGACTCCCCGCCTCTTCGCACGTCCGTATCACCTGGTCCAGATACGCCTCGTTCAATTTCGCGCCCATCGCGCACTGGTTCGATGCGGAGCACTCGTCGCTCGGATCACCCACCCAGCTCGGCTCGGCCCAATCGAGGATATATTCGGTCAGTCGCCTGGGATGCTTGCAGTCCTCATACCCCACCGAATCGAGGCTCCGTTCGTGGGTAGGGGCGAGGTTGCGGCCGACGAAGACCTTTTGCAACTCAACCGCCTGATGTCTCGCCGTCTCGCCCAAAGGCGGTATCTGCCGGTAAGGGTCCAATTGTCTCGGCAGCCACTTATACGCCCTGTCCCGGCGCGTATATTCGAGATGGCCGCAACCCTCGTTCGCCGGATTATGTATCACTCGCCACCTGCCGTCGGCCCCTATTGAAGGATTGCCGGCATTATGGTCGAGCGTGTGATATTTGTTCGGATCGGGCGCCAGCCGCCAGTTATAGTCCAGCATGCCGTCCGGCCCGATCGGCGGATGCTGATCGATTACCGATTCGGTCATGCCGATATAGTTGACGTAATAGTCGATATGCCCCCCGCTGTCCTGATACCGCACCACAAGATCACCAGGCTCCGCCCTATCTGGCAAGGCATAGGCCGCCCAAGAGCCTTCCCAGTTAGCAACCGTGTACAAACTACTCTCGGTCACATTCCCGGCCCAGGGGTTCAAGATCACAAATATCCACTTGCGGATATCCTCGAAGTTCTTCGCCGCAATCTCCCTCTCGACGTCGAAGGGCGCGGTATTAGCGAGCGCCAATGGCCAGGTCCCGTCCTCCCAATAGCATTGATCTCGAACATCCGCCAACTTTAGCTCACTTTAGTCACTTTTAACTTTAGTCACTTACGCGCCTGTAAGGCGCCGCCTATCTGTAAACCGCCATTACTCGTTTTTGGTCATCGTTCCACTGGACGGACGTAAACAGCTCGCCGTCGTCGCCGACCTCCTCGCAGCGACTCGCCGTCTCGTGTATGTACCAGACCCCACTCCTTTGAACCACCTCGACCTCCGCGCCCACCTCGAACCAGGGAGCCGTCCCGATCAAATCCGTGTACGGATACCCCAAAACAAACGCCTCGAGCGAGATAAGCGTCCAATACGACTCGTTATCCGGATCCTTTCCCTCCGCTGCGGTATGCGAAGTCGAGCACTCGTAGTCCATCCCGTCCGTCCAGAGCACCTTATCCTCGGCCTCGTAGAGGCCGTGTGTGGCGATCCAGACATCGTGCGCCGCCTCCGACGCCAGCTTTACGCGATAGGAAGATATCGCCTCAGTCGCAGGATCCGTGGTCGGATCGGGCCTCTGAAGCGACCTCACGATAGTCGCATATTTCTTGGCCTCGCCCCCGCCGCCCCCGCCCGGCCTGCGCCTGCGGGTATTATCCGGCCCCGGCCCGAGCCTGCCCGCCCGATAATCGTCCATCAGCCTTTTGAGCCAATCATGGTCTTTGCCGGCTACTAATCGAGGACTGTCATGGTCCATAAGATCACCCCAATCCTAATACAGCGAACGGAAGCGATCGTTTCGTATCGAAATAATTCCATACCGGATCGAGTCCGTCGGCGAGCTTCCCGCCGGATCCGTCCAATTTCGTCGGTTCGGTCAGGACAACATCGTTCTTATCGGTAAACTGCTCGGGCTTGCCGTCCGCATCTAAGCTGGTGATATCCCGAAACCCCTCGTCCAGAATCCGTCGCTGCCATCCTATGTGGCTGCCATCTTCCTTCTTCGTCCACCTCGCCTGAAACTCCATAGTAATCCGGAATCGCAGGCCGAATGGCGTCTGCATCTCCTCGCCCGTATTGACCGTGCACAGCACAGTCCCCGCCGGGAACCCCCGCCACGCCACGCTATTAACCGCACCGCGATACTCCCACGCCTGCAGTTGATCGTATTCCATCCGATAGAGCACTACGCGGCCGACGTGGTCGTGAAACTCCTCCGTCAGCGGCGGGTCCGGCGACTCGCCCGCCGAGTTCGTGATGGGATCGCCATCGACATCCCGATCTATCTTCTCAGTCGTCACCGCCTGCGGATAGCTCCACTGCGGCGGCTGGGCTACCGGGTCAATCGGCTCGCCGATATAGGGTCCGCTTGTGGCAAGCATGGCCCCGTTGTGCACGGAAACTTCAAAATCGAACGGCCCTATCGGCCGCGGACTAATCGCTTGAACGTAATACCACGGATGATACGGATGGGATGAGTATATCCTCGGGATCCCCGGCGCCGTCATAGCCAGGAACTTCCTCGACCTCGGATCGTCGGCATCGTCGAACTGGACCGACCACACCTCGACCCCGTCTATCCGGCCCTCGCCGAACGTCAGCCGGTCCAGCTTCCAGTTGTGTATTGCGCTTCCAATCGCAGGCATTATTTCTACGTCCTTTAAGGCACAAGATTCGTCTGTAGTAGGTTCCCAAACCCCGCCGTCATAAAGTTCCCGGCGAGTATCTGCCGCAGCACATCAACCACCTGCTTCATAGACCCGGCCACCCCCTTTGTCTCGATTAGCTGCTTTTCGGTATTCTTCGCCGTCTGCTGCTGATAGTCGAATTTCTTGCCCGGACTAAAAGTAAGGAACCGGCTCTCCTGAAACTGCAGCCGCCCGGGCGCCGACGCCGCCAACCTCTGGATAGCCTCGTCCTGCCCTCCCCCGCCGGCCGCTCCGTAGATACCGGCGCCGCTCTTACCGATCGCCGCGAGTCGCTCTTCGTGCCTGGCGTAAGCCTCCCCCACCGCCGCCGCCAGGTCGGCAGGCGCGTTCGCAGCGATATCCGCAAACGCCTTCTTCCACTGGTCCTTGATCGTATCGAGCGTTCCGCCGAGTAGGCTTGTGGTCTTTTCTTGTAATATCTCCGCCTCGGCCACGGCGCGTACGCGGTTCCACACCGGACCCCCGGACCCCGTCCACTCGTCTATCTGTTTTTCATCGGCCTCGCTCCAGATTTTCTCGGCCCTCCTGTTGATCTCCCCTTCGGACGAGGCCCCGCCCGTCAAACCCTCCTTAACCCCCGCCCATATTCCCTTGCCCCCGGCGATCGCCAGCGTTACCGCACTCTTGAACGTCGCTTCGAGCAGATCGAGGAACGAATCGAATACAAACTGCATCCCGCTGCGCCAATCCTTCTGCATAAACTGCACGAAATCGACGAAGGCATCCTTAACCAATATCGTATAGCTCATCGCCTTGCGGGCCCAATCCCCGATAGCCTCTTTGTTCGCCCGGGCCCAGTCGCGGATCCGGATTGCCGCCGCCTTGAACGCCGGCATCAGCGCCCCGCCGATCTCCTCCTTAACGTCGCCCAGTTCGTTCTTCATTTGCTCGATCACCGGCAGGTAGTTCTTCGTCTCAGCAGTAACCAGCTTGAATTTCTCCGCCCCGATCTCCATGAGCTTATTGAATTTCGCCTGCGCATCAAGCCCTTCGCCGAGCTTGATCCCATATCTCGCCAGCGTTGCAGTATCGCCCATCCTCGCCCTGGCTACGAGTCTCATAGCGGCGACGACGTCGATCGAATACGCCTTCGCCAGTCCCATAGCCGCCTTCACGGCGTCCTTGAGCTGCTCGCCGGACATCTCCCCCATCCTCGCACCCATCGCAGCCAATTCGAGCGTCGCCTCGTCCCCGTATTTTGTGATCTTCTGCAGGTCCGCTGCGAACTGCTGCATATCCTCAACGGCTCGCGGATCTCTTAGCCCCAGGAGCGAGTAGGCGTCGGCCACTCCTGTAACCGCCATCTCCTGCCTGCCGAACGCCGCCAGCGACTCCTCGGCATACCTCTTAACCGCCCTGCCGGAAAAGTAAACCGCCGTCATCGCAGCGGCCTTCCTCAGCATCGACCCCATCGACATCGCCGAGCCGCCTATAAGATGGAACTTCCGGGATGCCTCGTCCCTGGCCTTTACTACTACTTGTACGTTGTGTTTTGCCACGGCCTTATCCTAAGTTCGGTTTATACACACCCTCGTCGGCCCAGATTATTCGGCAGGCTTGAGTGAAGATATACGCCTGATCCATCGCCCCGCCGTGCACGGGCGGGATGCCCTTTTCATATAGCTCAGCATATTCCATAACATTCCAAACGTCCGGCGTAATTATTTCAAGCGGGCACCGATCAATCTCTATCTGCTCGCCTTCAATGGTGATAACTATTGGCTCGGCGGCGCTGGGTTTGTCCTTACACTTTTCCGCCCCTTTGCACCCTTTGCAGGTCTTCCCGTAGCGGAGGCCGACTGCGAGTCGGATTTTTTTTTATCCGCCGCCGTCACCGCCTGCCGGTTCATAAGCGAGAAGGCAAGCTCGAAGATCTCGTCCAGCCCGATTACCTTTTTCAGTGCGTTCCCGGCCAGCTTCACCGCCTTGCCGTCACGGTCGGTCATATTCCGCCAGCCAACTAAGTGCTTACCGACCGCTCGATATACCCGATCCATCGCCTCGTCGCCCGTCTTGGCCTCGCCGAGCCTGGTCATCACGTCGCCAAGCTCCTCGACATCCGCGCCACTGAGATAGTGAAACACAAACGTCGGCTGCTCAGCATCCGCCAGGCCCTGATCGCTCAATAATACGATATCAAACTTTGCGGTCGGGTTTGTCGCTAAGGGCATCGTTCGTTCCTTTCCCGCCTTCGGCGGACTTCGCTGTACTCAGCGATTGGATGTATCGTTTTCGCGTCTCTTCTTCGAGCGAGTTCCAGAGAATCATTATCTCGTTCTGCGTCGCCCCGTCGAACCCGCCGTGATGTTTGCACACCGCCTCGCGTATCTGTGATGTATTCGGCCTTGCCATAATCAACCTCCCTGCCTCACAGGCAGGTGAATAACCCCTCGCCGGGGCGTGAATAGTGCCTTACAGGCACATAAATATTTATGTCGCTATAAGCGACCTATGTTACTGCTATTGCTACTGCATCATTTCCGGCGCTCTGGATACACTGGCCGACGTAATCGTAGGTCAGCACTCCATCCCTCTCGCCGCCCGGCAGTTCCTTTATCTGGACGGCGGGGAGTGTAAACGTAACGGTACTAGTCCCGTCCGTCAGGGCTAAGGATACGGCCGCCGTCGTCCTCGCTAATTTGATCCCGTGGAAGTCATACCCGGCGACAAGGTCCGCCTCGAGGTCCATCGTTACCGACGGATCGAAATCAGGTATCATGTAATATCCGATCCCGCCGGCGGCGTCCGCGTCCATTCGGGCGACGACGTCACATCCCATATCCAGCGAGAAATTGCCGAACTTGATAGCCTCGCCGCCGAGCGTGAACGTAGCGGCCTGAATATACATCGGCGCCGCCGTGCTCGGCGCGTTCGCCGGCACGGCCTCGTCCGTCGGCGCGAGCCATCGGCCCTGCAGCTCGAAGTTCAGGTACATTCGCTTACCCACCGCGCCGGAAAAAGTAACGTTCCCGCTACAGCCCGCCAGGCTCTTCTTAATGCCGGCCTCCCAGACATCGATCGATATCGTCTTATCGCTCGAATGCCCAGAATGGACCTGATAGACCTGGACCGTCTGTTTGAATACGCAGGCCTGCAGCAGTATCGCCAGGCCCGCCTCCAGGACGTTGGGCGTCCCGGCCGTCGCCCGCAGCTCGGCCTGAAAACTGCACTTCCCGCTCGTCTCACCGTGCACGCCCGCAACTTCGTGGCCGCGCATCGTGCCGGTCCCCTTTCGCTCCTCGAAAGGCGACGTCGGATCGATCGACAGATCGAAGACGCGCAGCGCCTGCGTGCCCGCGACTTTCGTCCCCTTCGTCGTCTCGAGCGCAACCTTGATAACCCTGAGTCGTGACAGTAATGGTGCTGATAGTGCCATGATTCTACTCCTTGTCGCTCATAGCGACATGAATATTTACGTACCTGTTTTACGTACCTGTTTTACGTACCTGTTTTACGTGCCTGTTTTACGTGCCTGTAAGGCACCACTACCCTTTCGTATATGGGTTCAAATACTCTGTCCTGTAGTGGACTACGCAATTAACCGTAATTCCGCTGAAGCCCTCGCCGTCGTCGAATTTCCACGATCCTCGAAAGCTCGTATCGACAGCGTTTCCCCCCCGAGTATGATCGGCCATGAGTTTCTTCTGGATATCCGCCCGGACCTGGTTCAGTCTCGTATCGATTGAAGTGGCCGCCGCATCGCTATCGATAACGATTGCGATTAAGAGAAACTCCTGGAGCCATTCCTCCGTCCCTATCGCCTCTTCGCCCGGCGGGGCCTCGTCGCCCTGCCAGATAAGGACCTTGCCGTCCACCGGCGGGATATCGGAAAAGTCGTTTCGCTTCGGCCGCACGGCGACGAGGGTTTGATTGAACCCGTTCGCCGTAGTGATCTCATTGATCCGGGCCGCAATTTCGACCGCAATAGTCTCGATTAAAGGAACACTCACGCGGACGTCCTCCACTTATTGAGGATATATTCCACTCGCTGATCGATATTCTTTTCAAGCTGGGCGTATGAATGCCTCATCACCTCGTCCCGGACCGTCCCGGATTCTTTGAATGCCCTTCCGACGCTCGGCCCGAATAGCTGGATGATCGGCAGTCGCCGGACATTCTTCGGCCACCTGCGGAATACGCCCACATTCCCGCTCGGCATCGTTTGAATAAACGGCCTCGGTTCGTCAACGATCTTCTTCCGCCCGCCGCTGCGCTGTATTTTATAACTCACACCCTTCTTTATCTGCCTGGCCCCGAAATGGATCAGGGGCACTCGCTTACCGAACATATCTATCGTCGCCAGCCAGCGAGCCCTGCTGGCCTTCTCGATCGTTATGTTTTGCCGGATCCGCTTAGCGGTCATATTGATCTCTGCCCGCAGCCTGCGAACGATCTCCGCCTTACTCGAAGTAGCAGTCCGATTGATCGCCATCGACATTAACTTCGCCATCCCCCCCGGGACCTCGGCCAGTATCCGCCGCACGTTGGCGAGCTGCTTCTCGTTGACTTTGATTTCCACGAAGGATTTCATTTTATACCTATGCGGCTCTAAGCCGCCTACCTGACTCCATAAGTCACCCTTCCCGCATCCTGCGAGATAATACCCGTAATGCGCCTGTCCTGGGCGCTATCACCTATGCGCACGGCCACTGTGACCAGGTCCCCGCCCGTATCGACCTCATCGCTCGATATCCCCGTCGTCGAATCGTTTTCGACGTCCAGCATCAAAGTCGGCGACTTACCGTGCGGAGCGTCCCCCATCGCCGCCGGCGGATCCCGCGAGACAATCGCCTGGATCGACCGCGTTCCGCCCGCCTTCGGCTTGTAAACAATCGTCTCCGCGAACGTCGTGGAAAACGCCCCGGCCGTCGCAATCAAAGCTGTATCGAATGGATTAGTCACTGCCTTTCGCCTTTCTTATGTCGCTATAAGCGACTTAGCCGAATTTCGCGACGCCCAAGAGCTGCCACGTCCTCTGTGAGCCCGCCTTAACCGCCTTTGCGAACAGCGGATACGCCCCGATCTCGACCTGGCCCCTGGACGTATTGACCAGCTCGTTCTGGACGAGGCCCTTGAGCGTGGAGGGCAATACGCCCCTGTAGTCGCCGTCTGAGGCGGCGACGTAGCTCATCGCTATTTCGGTCCCGTTCGTAATCCCAATATAGTACGTCTCTCGCCCCGTCATCGTCTGGGTCACGTCTGCGAATACCGCGGTAACCACGATCTCATCGGCCGACGTCGTCGCATCGACGGTGTACTCGCCGTCGAGCGTCCCCTTCGAACCCTCGATCTTGATAAAATCGCCGCTAACCGCCTCGTGCCGAATAACCGGGATACCGACCTTGCCGCCGCCCTTGTCTGTAACTGCGCCCGCGAATAGATTCTGCGTCTTCTTTACAATGGTTGACAGGGCATCGGTCGGCCCCGTTAAATTCGTATCGAAATCGAACGTAATCGCCTCGACGTCCTTCCAGCTCGATGCGAACTCGATAACCAGCCCTGCGGTCCCGACGGAAATCAGCTCGCCGCTAACCGTAATATCGCCCTCCTGGATCGTCGTAAGCGCCTCGAGCGCCGCCTGTATCTCCCAGAGGTTCGCATCCCATTGGATCGCCGCCGTCGTCTCGCCGAGGTAGGTGAGCGTCCAGGTCCCCACCGTCGCAGCGGCGTTTGGCGTCAGAATCCATACCCGCTTCCTCTTCGGCAGTTTGAACAGGCTCATCTCGACCGGAGTAGCGTCGTTAATATAAGTGTCATCATTATTATCCTTCAACCCCGTGATCTGCATATTGTTGTCGGTATCGATAAGTAGATCGAATCTCGTAATAGCCATCTAACTGCACCCCTTAACTGCCACGCTCCCT
>JACKQG010001978.1_pt1 | contig 20816 bp, 24 predicted proteins | sample 8237621 | NCBI WGS metagenome assembly JACKQG01 (sample SAMN15677084, study PRJNA649215) | marine metagenome | biome: marine; feature: Black Sea; material: saline water; isolation source: suspended particulate matter (SPM) from the Black Sea western gyre | collected 2013-06-09/2013-06-10 | depth... | reverse complement strand
GAGAGAGACATGAAAAAAGCCTTTATTAAAAAGTCTCGAACCGTTTATTTCGTATTTGGGATAGGGCTTTTGATTGGACTGGCCGTGCTGGTGATGTACCTTCCCGATCCGGGCCGGAGCCAGGAAGAGGTTGTCTCGCCGTACATCACTCGTTTGCGCGAACGGGTAAGAACCGGATACCAGGAAGGATATGAAGTCAAACCCCGTATGTCAGTAGGTTATGATCTGATGAAAGGCGGGTACTATGAAGGCAACGAAGTCAGACCTATTAAGCGCACGCGTGATGAGTTCAAAGCGCCGGGTGTCCTACGGGACCTCTTTCCTGTGAGTTCTACCGGAGCCGAGGTGCGTATTCGAAGCCATCTGCCGGACGCCCATGCAGGGATTAAGTTTTATCAGCAGTCCACATGCACTGAGTGCCATTCTCGACAGGCCCGCAGTTTCCACACGGACCGGGCCGGGATTAACTGCCGCCAGTGTCACGGTGCGGAGCCCATCCCCGCGATCAAGCACTACTACTCACCGATGAACCCGATCCGGCGGCATGCTTACGTTTGCGCCACGTGTCACGAGGGAGCCAACGACCTGTTCGCCCAATATATTATCCATGAACCTGCTCCGGGAGCACTGACAACTAAAGAGAGTTTTCCAGTGTTTTTTTATGCCAACTGGTTTATGGTCTTGCTTCTGCTCGGCACAATGGCCTTTTTTATACCCCATAGCCTAATGATGTTTCTGCAAGAGTTGGCAATGAAAAAAGGGAAAACCGGCATAGATATACTGTTCCCCTTGATACCCCGTCGTTTTAAGGCGACTTTGCGAAAACGGTTTCCGAAAAAGGAAACGCCCGAAAAATGACCGAAAAGACATACATAAAACGTTACAGCAAAATACATCGGCTGTTTCACATTTTCATCGTATTGACCTTTATGAATCAGGCAGTTACCGGCTTTAGTTTTTTGTTTATCACGACTGACCTTGGGGAGAAACTCAGCCAGCTCTTGGGCGGCTATAAGACCTCCTTTTTTCTGCATAAACTGGGAGGTGTTTTGATGATTACAGGTTTTCTGATTCACATTATGTATCTGTTGTCAAAGATCGACCGGCGGAACCTAAAAGCCAGTATTTTTGGGCCCGATTCTCTGGTGCCCAATCTCCAGGATATCCAACACCTTTTGCAACGGGTTCTGAGCTTTTTCGGTTTCGGTTCGCTTCCAAAAATAGACCGTTGGGCCTACTGGGAAAAATTCGGTTACTGGGGCGTATTCTGGGGGATGCCGCTGCTGGGGATTACCGGAGTAATGCTAATGTTCCCTTTGCTGGTATGCCGCGTAGTATCCGGATGGACCTTGAATGTGGCTGCTCTTTTACACAGGGCTGAAGCAATATTGGCGGTGTCTTACCTTTTTATTATTCATTTCTTTTTCGGGCATTTCTCACCTTCTAAATTTCCCCTGAATGAGGCCATGTTTTCAGGCAGAGTGGAGTTGGAAGAGCTAATAGAAGAGAGGCTGGCTTGGGTGGAACGCATGCAAAAAGAAGGGAAAATAGAGCTTATAAAGGCGAATGCCCCGAACCCTTGGTATAGAGCTCTTTATTTTATTTTCGGGTACGCAGCTCTTGCTTGTGGCTTCTATATAATAATAAAAGGAATCGATTACAGCCGCTATATTAAGCTGCATTAAAATTGGTGAATTCAACTTTTTACGAATTCATCATAGTTAGTTAAATTTTTTTTATAATATGTTATGTTAATATTAACATAAGGGTATCTTCAGGTGAGAAAATGCAAGATTTTGAAACACTATTAAAAAGTTCGGCCGCTGCCCATGGGCATCTTTGTCCGGGTCAGGTCGTCGGTGTGCGCATGGCTATGCTGGGCTGTGGTCTTATCGGGCTGGATGACCCCAACAGTCACGACCAGATAAAAAAGTTGATTGTCTATGTGGAGATGGACCGCTGTACTGCTGACGCTGTTGCGCATGTCACCGGAGTTAAATTAGGTCGCCGCTCCCTGAAATTCATGGATTACGGCATCATGGCCGCAACTTTTGTGAACCTGGAGAGCGGCCTGGCATTCAGGGTGCTTTCCACCGAGGAGGCCCGGGATCTGGCATGCGCTTATGCCCCCGGGATTGCAGAAAAATATCCCCGGCAGCTGGAAGCCTACAGGCGTATGCCTAACAGTGTGCTCTTTCGGGTGCAGCAGGTGGAGGTCAACCTCAGCGAGTTTGATCTGCCCGGACCCACGCGCTACAAAGCGGCCTGCACACGCTGCGGCCAGGTGGTACGCGATCACCGTGAGGTGCTTGAAAACGGGAATGCTCTTTGCAGGCCATGCGCCCGAGGGGCCTATTTTTCCAATGCCCGCGAGATTACCTGGCCGGATATGAACTGGGCTCCGATTTTACTTGAACCTGATACACAAAAAAGTAGGGTTAAGAATTGATGGTCGCACAAAAAGCCGGAAAAGGGTCCTTTTTACGAGAGTGTTTTGTATTTAGTCTTTAGTGTTTTGTTGTTTAACACACTGCTATAACAACATATAATTCAAACAAAACACAAAATACCAAACACCAAACACGGGATGAATTCTATATTTTACAAATTCATCAAAACTTGAAAGGTCAAAAATATACGATTTTTTGAAGTTTTAACACCCGAAGGAGATATAGACATGCTAAAGACCATAAAATTAGAAGACGCGGTCGGAATCAAATTAGCCCACGATATCACTGAAATTCGCCCCGGAGAATTCAAGGGGCCCGCTTTTCGCAAAGGTCATACTGTTTGCAACGAAGATTTGTGTCGTCTTCAAAAACTTGGGAAAAACCATTTATACCTTGTGGATCTCGACGAGAACGAGATTCATGAAGACGAAGCAGCGGGTATTTTGGCCGGCGCATTAGCCGGTGAAGGTGTTGCATGGGAAAATAAGCCCCGCGAGGGGAAAATCAACCTGTTTGCAGATCGAGACGGTCTGCTGCTGGTGGACACGGCCGCGTTGGCCGCCTTTAACATGATTGACGAGGTCATGTGTGCCACGCTGCACAACCATACTCTGGTAAAGCGCGGCGAGCAGATCGGCGCAACACGGCCCATTCCGCTGATAATGCAGCGCGCTCCCATCGGACGGGCCGCGGCCATAGCCCGACAAAACGGCGGGGTGCTGGCGGTGCGGCCCCTGCGCAAGGCAAAAGCGGGTCTGATGGTCACGGGCAATGAGGTCTATCACGGCCTGATCGAAGATCGTTTTGCGCCCATCTTGACTGAAAAAGTTACGGCCCTGGGCAGCGAGGTTTCCGGGGTGACCTTTGCACCGGATGATGCCGAAATTATAAGTGAGGCCATCCATTCTCACCTGGACCAGGGGTGCGATTTGCTGCTCTTGAGCGGCGGAATGAGCGTTGATCCGGATGATGTAACGCGCCAGGGCATACTCGCGGCCGGAGCTGCTGAGATGCACTATGGGGCGGCGGCGCTTCCGGGAGCCATGTTTCTGGTGGCCTATTTAGAAGATGTGCCGCTGCTGGGTGTGCCGGCCTGCGGCCTGTACCATCGGGTCACAGCATTGGATCTGGTGTTGCCCCGGATTTTGGCCGGTGAGCGGATCGGTAAAAAGGAGCTGGCCTTTCTGGGACATGGGGGGCTTTGTAAAGATTGCCCGGAATGTGTTTACCCGCACTGCCCTTTCGGAAAGTGCAGCTGAAACCTCAACTTAGGGTTCGCGAAGAAATAAATTTACATTTTCTAAGAGTCGAGGCGTACGCATGGCAAGGCGCGCGGAGGGCGAATAGCGGGCTATTTAACCGACAAGCAACGCAGCCAGGCGGAATGGATCGGCGCATTAAAATGTGAAGTTATTTTTGAGCGAACCCATAGTGCAAGCAGGGCAAAAAGGGCCATTTATGGATGGACACCAGGTAGAAGGGAGGCTTAATAGAGCAATGATAAACCTTAAATTAAGATCAAGCCAGTGGATCGTTGATGAAAATAATAATATCATCATAGGCAAGGGCCGCATGGAAATTTTGGAGAACATCGAAAAGACCGGTTCAATGAATCAGGTGGCCAAACAGATGAAAATGTCTTATAAGGCGGTTTGGAGTAAAATCAAAGCCACTGAAAAGAACTTAAACGCAAAAATAGTGCATGCCGACAGAAAAAACGGCTCGCGCCTATCCAGGGAAGGTAAGGAATTGATAAAGAAATACAAGCTTTTATTAAAAGAATGTATGTCTTCTGATGATAAAATATTTGACAGCATCTTCGGTAAAAAAGATGATTGTATCCCAACAGTAACCAGTGCTGCCGGATGCGGCGTACAACCGGAGGATAATCTTGAGAGATAAAATAGGTAAAAATGACCAGCAAAACCAATCGTTAGATATGATTTGGGGAAAATCATCCCCTGTTGTTTCAGTTGTCGGTTATTCCGGATCAGGGAAAACCACGCTACTGGAAAAACTGATTTCCGAACTCACCCAACGCGGTTATGCTGTAGGGACCATAAAACATGATGTGCACGGTTTTGAAATGGACAAGCCGGGCAAGGACAGCTGGCGGCATAAAAAGGCCGGCGCATCTGCTACCATAATTTCTTCACCCTACCAGATAGGTATGGTCAGGGATGTGGAGCACGATCACAGTCCTGAAGAACTCATGGCGCTTCTACCCGATATGGATATTATTCTAACCGAAGGTTATAAACAAGAAAATCTGCCGAAGCTGGAGGTTTTCAGGTCAGAGGTTCATAAAGCCCCGTTATTCAAGGGTGACAAAAGCTTACTGGCACTGATAAGCGACGATCCGATTGATTTGGGCGTACCTCGATTTTCTCCCGGTGACGGCCAAAAATTGGCTGATTTTCTGATAATGCATTTTAACCTTTCAAAGGCCGTTACTTTAGCTCGCACGAAGGCCGCTTCATGAAACGGACGACACCGCGACAATTCATTGGATTTAAAACAGCCCTGAAACGCACTCTCAGCAAGATCAAGCCGCTTGAAGTCGTTGAAAAGGCCCTTGCAGAGAGTGTCGGTTGCGTATCCGCTGAAAAATTGCGGGCGCGTGTCGATGCTCCCTCGGCCGATGTCTCCATGAAAGACGGCTATGCTGTACGTTCGGTGGATATTGAAGACACCTTACACAGCACTGCCGTGAGGCTGAGGCTGGATGGTGTTGCCGCTGCCGGGGAAAAAAGGCGTTTGGCGGTTGGACCGGGCAGCACCGTGCGGGTACTTACGGGGGCGCTGCTGCCGGAAAATGCGGACGCAGTCGTGGCCGAAGAATTTACCCAACGCGACGATGATCATGTCAGCATTGAAGCCCACGCCGAGACGGGCCGCAACATTCTTTGCAGGGGCAGCGATATTGCCAGAGATGAAGTCCTCATTGAAGCCGGCCATGTGCTGGCTCCCGGAATGATCGGTTTTCTGACTGCCGGAGGACGCGATCGCATCAGGACGTATCGCAAACCGCAAGTGGCATTGATCGCCACTGGAGATGAATTGGTTATTCCGGGTCAACCGTTAACGGAAGGAAAGCTTTATGCCAGCAATATGCTTACGCTGGCAGCCTGGTGCCGGCGTTACGGTTTCAAAACCGAGCTTGATATTATTTTGGATGAAGAAAGTATACTCAAAGAAAAACTTTTGTTTGGAATAAAACACAATGATGCGGTCATTACCAGTGGGGGTGCCTGGACAGGGGATCGGGATTTGATGGCACGTGTACTAAATGAATTAGGCTGGGAAAAGGTTTATCACCGGGTGCGGTTAGGTCCCGGCAAGGCCGTCGGTCTCTGGATGTTTCAGGGAAAGCCGGTGTTCATACTGCCGGGCGGCCCGCCGTCGAATCTGGTTGCTTTCCTTGCACTGGCCCTGCCGGGCATATTAAAACTGGCAGGCTGTAAGACCCCCGGACTACGACAGATCATCACAGAACTGGCAGAAACGGTTGAAGGCCAGTCGGACTGGACCCAGGCGGTTTTCGGTTTTTTCCAAATTAAAAATGACCAAAGTTGTTTCCGCCCGGCCAAGGGAAGCAGTCGATTGAGAGACCTTGCAGAGGCGGAAGGACTCCTGCTTATACCCGAGGGCGTTACTAAAATACGAGCCGGTCAAAAAGTCGCCGTGCAATTGTTGATTTAGATTATATTCAAAGCTACTCGTCTTCCGATGGCGTGTGGTAAGTATAATATGCATCACCCCGGCAAGCAGGGCAGACAGGTCCGTGGTTCAGCGGGTAGGATTCCCCGCACTCAGGGCAGGAACCCGTCGGTACCGGCTGCGAATCCTTGAGAGCGCGGGCAAGGCGAACCGGTCGGTGGACGATTATTTCCGGGGCCGCCGCCAATATTTCTGCGGCCAGCTGCTCGAAAGGGGGTTTTTCTCTGGGCCGGCCGGTCCTTTCAAACCAGCTGCGCACAACAGGATACACCACCAGCCGTTCATAATTCAGCCACACCCGCATCCCGGCAAGTGTCTGCCGGTCATAAGCAGTAAAGGCGAATTTTCCCCAGTCAAAAACCTGCAGAAAACCGTTGCCAAATGTGCAGGGGGTAAGCATCTGAATGGCGTCCGGGAGGCAGACCACAGTTTCACTGACAACGTTCAGGTAAGGTGTTGGTCCCAGCTTTTCCAGCGCCGTATCGAGCATCAGGCCGCCCAGCAGTATCCCGGGAGAACGATAACCGTGGAATTCTTCCATGCGGATTAAAAATTCTTCATATTCGCTGCCGCAAACTGTAAAGTTTTTCATGATACCTTTACAGTATTGCCGTAAAAACATCACAAGACCGGCATTTTACCATCTTTTCTTTCCAGTTGTTATGAACAATGCCGTCGCAAATCGTGCCATTGATAAACCAGCATAGCGTACCGGATTGAAATTCCCAGGCCGGGCAGAGGGTCTTAACTTCCTGGGGACATTTTTTAATTACCCAACAGGGCTTCAAATCTTTTTTGTTTTCCTTTATTCTGGAAATCAGGAAAAACATCTGTCGCTCCACATGGGTCGGAATGGTTCGCCAGCCCTGTTCATAACTGTGTACAGCCTTAATAGACGTTCCCAAAAGCTGGGACATCTGCAATTGGGTCTTACCCAGCATTTTACGGTAGTTTTTAAATTCTTCGCGGTTCATGGCAACTCCAAGTAGTTATTTATAAAATAGAAATCGATCTTTTTATACACTTTGTGGTACCCATGTCAATAGTTAATTAGTGTCCATCCATAAATGAAAAAGACTTAAAAAATATGAGTTGAAAATCAGGCATTACATTAGTATAGATTATACCCTATTACCAACAAAGGAGGGATTATGTATCTGCCGAAACCGTATGAGAACTTTACAAGCAAATTTCCGGAAGTTTATAAAGCTTATAATCAGCTGGGAATTTCCACGCGGGAGGCCGGGCCCCTGGATCAAAAGGTTCAGGATCTTATCAAGTTAGGTATCGCTATGGGTGCCAATTCCAGGGGCGCTGTCATGTCCCATACGCGCAAGGCCCTGGCATCCGGCGCTGCTCCCGAAGAAATCACCCATGCCGTCTTATTGTCCATAACGACTACAGGCTTTCCAAATATGATTGCCGCCATGGGCTGGGTCGATGAAGTACTGGAGAAACAATTGTAGTGCTCTAATCTCTTCATGGGGTGACGTGTTTTATGATACTTAATCGTGACCTAATCGAGCCAAAACTCGACTAAACGTTTGTGGTCCGTCGTCCGGTGGTTATTGGTTTTGCAGGCTTACAGGATCTCTTCTTGTATTTCGTCTGTAATTGAAATATAAACTCGCTTCTTATTGCAACTAACGACGGACTAAGGACAACGGACACCCAATGGAGCGTTTTCACTCCATTGAGGTCGTTAGTAAGAATGCGAGCATTTGGTTGTACAATGAATCATGATCAGAGTTGAGGATCTTAAAAAAAGCTTCGGTTCTCAAGTGCTGTTTGACGGCGCTAATTTCAAGCTTAATTCCAAAGAGCGGATTGGACTTGTCGGCCGCAACGGTCACGGTAAAACCACTCTTTTTAGGCTCATCGCCGGCCAAGAGTCTCCGGATACAGGGACCATTGCGGTGCCCAGGCATTATCGTATCGGCTACGTTCACCAGGAGCCGGTCTTTACAAAAGAGACAGTGCTTAAAGAGGGCATGACGGGCCTGAGACGCGAAGAACGGGACCACCACTGGAAGGTCGAAAAAGTCCTGGCGGGACTCGGTTTTTCCAAACAAGACCTGCCGCGCCATCCCCAAGAATTTTCCGGCGGTTTTCAGGTCCGCTTGAATCTTGCCAAAGTTTTGGTTTCTGACCCCGACCTTTTGCTTCTGGATGAGCCGACCAACTACCTCGATATAACTTCCATACGCTGGGTTGCGCGTTTTCTGATCAATTGGCCCCGTGAATTGATGCTTATCACTCATGATAGAGGCCTTATGGATATGATCGTAACGCACACCCTGGGGATTTATCATTGTAAGGTCCGCAAAATTAGAGGAAATACCAAAAAATTTTACGCCCAGATTTCCCAGGAAGAAGAGGTATACGAAAAAACTCGTATTAAAGACGAGCGCCGCCGCAAAGAGGTGGAACAGTTCATTACCCGTTTCAGGGCCAAGGCAAGGCTGGCGAATTTGGTGCAGTCACGGATCAAGACCCTGGCCAAGGCGGGCAAAAAGGAAAAACTGGAAAAGCTCAAAACACTTGATTTTTCTTTTCGAAGCAGTCCTTTTCACGGCAAGCAAGTAATGCATGTCCGCAACCTATCTTTTGCATATGACCCTCAAAAACCGCTGATAAATAATTTTAATATCACGGTCGGGAGGCGGGACCGTATTTGCGTTGTCGGTAAAAACGGCAAAGGAAAAACAACGCTTTTAAAGTTGCTGTCAGGAGTACTCAGGGCGCAAAAAGGCGAAATCGCTTACCACGACACTATTACAAAAGGGGTTTTTGAACAAACCAACCTTAAAGCTCTGGTCGATGAGCGCACGATTGAAGAGGAAATTCTCTTGTCACACCCGGATGTTGATCGCCGGCTGGCACGCAATATCTGCGGCGCCATGTTGTTTGAAGGGGGTGCTGCTTTAAAAAAAATCGGAGTGCTGTCAGGCGGCGAGAAAAGCCGGGTAATGTTGGGCAAACTTCTGGTCGTGCCGGTAAATCTTTTGCTGCTTGACGAGCCTACCAACCATCTTGATATGGAATCTTCCGATGCCTTTCTGGCGGCTATCGACAATTTTGAGGGAACAGTGATTATGGTGACCCACAATGAGATGTTTTTGCACACCCTGGCCGAACGCCTTATTGTATTTCAGAAAGGCGAGACTTACGTGTTTGAAGGCGGCTACCAGCGCTTTTTGGAAAAAGAGGGGTGGGAAGATGAAGCTGAGAAAACAGAATCGAGTTCCAGGGACGCCGACGGTAAAGGCGCCCGGACAAAGTTGACCAAAAAAGAAATTCGCCGCCGCCGTTCGGAGTTAGTTACCGAACGTGCCAAGATCCTTAAACCCCTTGAGAAAAGTATCTTGCAGACTGAAAACGCTATCGAAAAACATGAAAAGACCCTGGATGAACTGAACGCAACCATTCAGGCGGCATCCCAGGCCCGGGACGGTGCCAAAATAGCGCCGCTCTCACAATCGATTCATCGCTGCCGGTCAGAGATCGACAGACTTTTTGATGAACTCGAGGAGCAAACAAATGTTTTAGATAAGCAGAAGGCCGTTTTTGAAAATAAAATGGAGCAATTCGAATCAGAAATGGAGCAATTCGAATCAGAATAAAAAAGCTCCCTGCCTTCCGCCGAAGTCGGGCAGGGATCTTCTATCTTACAGGGGTTAAAGTTTTAAATTTGTCTGCTGAGCAGTTGGATGTCTGCTAGTTTTTTAAGTTTTCTCTTGCGGCTCAGAGCCTTCTTGCTGCTCAACAGAGGCCGCTCCGTTGCCGTTGGCTTTCAATTTGCCCATGGCCTTGGTCAACTCCATTAAAACACCAAGACCCTTTTTAACATCAGGATCGGAGCAGGCTGAAAAAAGTCCCCATGGCCCGCAATCCTTGCTGACCGCCAAATCCAATTTGGAAGGAATTTCGGCCATTTTCTCCATAAAAGCGACAGACTGAGGATCGGCGATCTTCTGGGCCAAGCCCAGAAAGGCGACGATGCCGTCTCCGATTTTGTCGATGTCTTCAGGCGTATACGCAGCAGCCAGCTTTGCACGTATATCCAGTGTGGCTGCAAGAATTCTAAACACGCCCCTTTGCTCCAGTTCATCCAGATATCTGATCGCCTGAGGTACAGCTGTTCTCATCAAGGGTTCTATTGTTGTGGCAAGGTCAATGAAGTTGTCCAGTTGTTTCAATGCAAAGGTGATGTTCTTGACACTTCTGAGCGTCTGTTTGGTTAACTTCATCAGGTCTTGCAACTGGAAACTCGACTCAACATCCAGCAACTCTTTGATCAGCATTTGGGAAGCAGGATGGGCAACAATCATCATGTCATCCTTGAGTTCATTTAAACCTCTGGCGGATTCAGCCAGCGGAGCAATTTGGGCTTCGATGCGATCAAGTCGCTTCATAATCAATTCTTCATTTGTCATAGCGCCTCCTTTAGATGCTCTGGAGCATCTTGCCAGCCATGTTGAACTGGGGTTCCAAGGGCAATTCAAAACCCTTCAACATCAGGTTCCAATAGACCCATTTGAACATCATTTTTCCAACATAGTTCATCTGGCTTTCTTCTAAAAGGCCGAAAGGTCCCAGACCGGGGAAAGGGAACTTTCCGGGAAGGGGCTCGGTTTTGTAGTCAAAATCAATCAGGTAAGCCATACCATGGCTCGAGACTATAAATCACGTGGAGTGCCCATCATAGTCGGGCCGCGGTTCTTGACCCTCTATTTGGCGAATGATGTTTCCTACCACGACGTCGGATTGGTAGTGTGCAACCGCTCCGGATTTGGAAGTGGGTACGTTGGTAGCATCACCGATAACATAGATACTGTCGAAGCCTTTGGCCTGCAAAGTGTTATGATGGGTATCGATGAAACCCATGGGGTCGCCCATGCCGCTGTCCATGAGCACCTGTGCACCGGAGTGCAGCGGAATGGAAACAAGGATGTCATAGGGAACCGAATCGCCGGTCACGGATTCGATGGTTTTGTTGCTGACATTCACATTGTCAATGGACCAGTTGGGTGTGATTTTGATATTTTTTTCTTCGCAGACACCGGCTAAAACCTTTGAAGCCACAGGTTTGGTAAAGGCGCCGTCCAAGGGTGTAACCAATTCTATCTCTATATTGTCGCGCGCGCCATTGTTTCTGAAAAACCAGTCGGTGAGATAGACGAACTCCAGAGGAGCAACCGGACATTTGATGGGCATTTCTGCTATATTGAGTACGATTTTACCCTTGTCAAAATACTTCCATCTTTTGTAAAGCGCTTTGGCACCCTCCAGGGTGTAGAAGGTATGGACATCGCCGCCCCAGTCATCCATCATGCCGTCGGTCTCTTCCGGCACGACCCTGCAACCCGTGGCAATCACCAGCCAGTCGTAATCGTACTTACCCAACTTGGTTATGACTTGTTTGTTGGCGTGGTCAATGTTGACGATCTCGTCGATAGCCAATTTGACTCCCTCCGGGATGAAGTCGGATTTAGGCTTTAAACATTCCTTGTCCTTGTAAATCCCATACGGGATGAACAGGTAACCGGGTTGGTAGTGGTGCAGCGGATCCTTGTCGAGGACGGTAATCTGCCATTCCCGTTCATCTAAATCATGGCGCAGCTTGGCGGCGACCATCGTCCCGCCGGCGCCGGAACCCAAAATCAAAATTTTTTTCATAAAAAGCCTCCTTCTCTGAACATTTTTTGTTATAATACTACATCCGACCTACGCAGTCTATAAATGCGCAGATGCAAATACTAATCAATTTTCTTGTTTGTCAGCAAATCAGCGATGGTTATGGAATCCAACTCATCATAGAGCGCTTTACCGGCTTTTTCCCAGGCGGCTCGAACCGTACAATCGTCAATCATTGAACATTTTTCAGGATCGCTGATACAATTAACCAGTTCGGTTGTACCTTCAAACAGCCGGGTAATTTCGCCCAGGGTAATTTCCTCCGGTTTTTTGGCCAACATATGTCCGCCTTTAGGTCCGCGGGTGCTGGTTACGAGATCGGCTTGCTTAAGAGGGCGAATGAGTTGTTCCAGGTATTTAACGGAAATATTCTGCCGCATGGAAATTTCGCTCATTCGAACAGACCCCTTGCCATGATGCAGGGCCAAATCAAGAATTAATCTGGTTCCATAACGGGTTTTAGTCGTAAGTTTCACGAGTCTTTTCTGGGTGTTTAATGATTCAGACCAATTTAATCTATATTAATATAGTATGATATAAATTTATTGATAAAACTTTGTCAAGCAAAAACTTTATCAAGTAAAAAAACTTCACCTGTTAACATTGCAAAGCTTAAAAACGAGTGCTTTTCGTGACCGCCCAGGCGGACTGCGAAGCTGATGAGTGCAAGAAAAATTTATGGGTTTTATTAACAGGGGAGCCCTGCTGCAGGGAGCTTCAATGATGAAGCCGGCTGCAAAACTTAGGGGTTTATTTTCAAACTATTTTGTTATAAGAAGAGAAGGTTTTTATTTTAACATATTTTTCAAATACATAATATAGAGTATTGACCGGATCGCTCCCCGTAAGCCCCGCCCTTCGGGCGGGGTATAGGGGAGCTATATAAAATTAGCTTAAATCCTTACCGGGAAGCCCGCCCTTTAGGGCGGGGAGCTTCACAAATCTATGGGCAAAAAAACAGACAAGGCATCATCCAAATCCGACCTTGAAAAATATATTAACAAACGGCTGTTTGATACCATCCCCTTGGGAATCGCCGTCATCGATCCGGATTATAATCTGGTTTATGCCAACAAAGCGTTTGAGCAACTGTTTGGATCTTGGGGAAATCGTAAATGTTATCACGTTTACAAAAGCAGAGAAGAGATGTGCTCTTACTGTGAAAGTGCCATGACCTTGAAAGACGGCCTTCCCCGTGCAAACGAAGAGGCGGGATATGACAAAAATGGACGGCATATTCACTACTTACAGCATACTACTCCTATTATTGACGACGACGGTAATTTTCCCTATGTCATACATATTTTCACCAACATTACCGAAGCAACCCAGATTCGAGATGAGCATCAGGTTCTCTTTGACCAGGTACCTTGCAATATTTTATTAATTGACAGGAACTTTCGCATTGTAAAGGCGAATAAGAGGCTTACGGACTGGCTCGGAGATCTGGAGGGTAAATACTGTTTTGAATCTCTCAAAGGATTGAAACATAAATGTTCCGAATGTACCGCCCGGCAGACATTTGCAGACGGTCGCACACACACCGGGTATCACGTTTGGAAAACTCCCGAAGGCAAAACCCTGCATTTGCATGTGATCACCATACCGCTGAAACGAGCCGACGGCAGTTTTAATCTCGTCATGGAAATGGCCGTTGATGTTACCCAGACCCTGAAGTTGCAAGATGGACTGAAATTTGCGCACAGGTTCTTGGAGACGGTTATTTCTACTTCTATGGACGGTATCTTTGCGGTGAACGAAAAGGGAAGAGTTACTATTTTCAACCCCGCAGCCCGCAAATTTTTTAATATTAAGGACAACCAGGTGATTTCAAGGGAGGAACTTGACGGCATACTCCCCAAAGGGTTTTTAACCCAGGTATCCGGGGGCCCCGGACACGCTTATCTGCCGGAAACAGAGGTCAAAACAATCGACGGCGAAACTTTTCCGGTACGCCTGGTTGGTAATAAACTCAAAAGGTCCGATGACAGTCTCCTGGGCATGGCTTTTTCTGTCCAGGATCTACGTGAAATCAAACAGCTCGAGAAGGAAAAACTTGAAGCCGAACGCCTGGCGGCTGTAGGGCATACGGTTGCCGGGTTGTCCCATGGTGTCAAGAATCTAATCACCGCCTTGGAAGGCGGTATGTACATGCTGAATTCCGGCTTAAGCAAAGGGAATGTTGAGCGCATCCAGAAAGGTCTGGAAATGCTGATGCGCAATATCGAAAGGATTTCGATATTTGTGAAAACATTTCTAAGTTTTTCCAAAGGTCGTGAAATTCACGCTAAAATTTGTGACCCCGCTGCAATCGCAAAAGAAGTTGTTGATTTGTATGAGGTCAAGGCTGATGAGCTGGGAATAGCGTTGACCAATGAAAAAATCGGTGATATCCCCCCGGCGCCGATCGATTATGAAAGTATGCACGAATGTTTGACAAACCTGGTGGGCAACGCCATTGATGCCTGCCAGGTAAGCGATGGAGGTAGTTGCTATGTAGCCGTAAGGACATTTGAAAAAAACGGCGTAATTACCTATGAAGTCAGCGACAATGGCTGCGGAATGGATTATGAGGTCAAGAAGAAAGTCTTTACCACTTTTTTTACCACCAAGGGGTTGGGTGGTTCCGGCCTGGGGTTGTTGATGACCAAGAAAATTGTTCAGGAGCATGGTGGGAAAATCGAGCTGGAATCCAAACCCGGCCAAGGCACAACATTCCGCATCAAATTTCCGCGAAGCCGTTTGCCTAAAGTAATTGAAAAAGAAGCCTGACGTTAATTATGGTTTAATTTTATTTAGTTATGAGTGCAAAAAAGAAGATTCTGATTGTTGATGACGAGCAGGATGTTTTGGCTTATTTTGAAGCTGTTTTTCAGGACAGCGGCTATGATACGGTTCTGGCCAGAGATGGCTTTGAAGGCTTTGAATTGGCCAAATCAGAAAAGCCCGATCTTATTACCCTCGATATCACCATGCCGGAACAATCCGGCCTAAAAACATATTATCAATTTAAAAAACATTCGGCGCTAAAGGAGATTCCGGTTATCATCATTACCGCCGCTGACGAATCTTACAAAAACTTTCTAAATGAACTCAACGGATTTTCAGCCCCGGAAGTTTTTTTGAACAAGCCGATCGACCCGGAAGAACTATTGAAGGTAGTTGCTGATATTTTGTTTGATAATAATATATAATTGCTGCAGAAAGGGAGACAGAAAATGGCTCATGCCTCTGAAAAAAAGATTCTAGTCGTCGATGATGAACCGGATGTGCGCAACTTTTTAGCTGCTTGTTTAGAAGATGCCGGTTTTAATGTTAATATGGCCGTTGACGGCTTAGATGCTCTGGAAAAAGTAGAAGTGTTCAATCCCGATTTAATGACGCTCGATATGGTTATGCCGGGCTTGTCCGGAATTAAGGTGATTCGTAAGTTGAGAGAGAAAGAAAAATGGGCCAATCTGCCTGTGATCGTCATCACCGCGCATGCTCATGACGAAATGGGCGGCGATCAAATCAAAGAATTTACTGCCCTGACATCGGGACTGCGTCCCAGAATCACAATGGAAAAACCGATTTCTCCGGCCAATCTCGTCAAAACCATTTGCAATATCCTGGAGGTTGATCCGGAAGCTGCAGAAGAGGTAGGCACAGAGTTTGGCAGTGAACGTGGTAAGATTGCAAAGTTAATTGCAGAGACCGATTCAGATACATTAAAAAAAATACGCGAGGTGTTGAATCAGAAATAGATTGGAAAATAAAATCGTTTTACGATTTTATCTTTTATTTGAATTCATCCCGCGCTGCCCCGGTAGGCGGGATCTACGCTACGCTCCGTCAAGCAGCGGGGAATTCAAATTTAAAAAGGCATTCAAATTCCTTTATATCATCTTTGCTCATAATTTCCATCCTGATGGCGGCGTCAGGTGTAAAAAGGGCAAAAGTCCCCTGCGATCGTGCACATAGCGTTCCTTCCGCGTTATACAAAAGTCCCGCCATCGAGGCTTCCCGGTCGTTTTTGCGTTCCAGTACCATACCTTCCACCGTCACCGTATGGCCGACATAAATTGGTTTGATAAAATCGATTGTCATCGATTTGGTCAATATGATCCGTTTTAAGATGGTAATCGCCGACCAACTCATAATCTCATCCAGAATGGTGGCAATAACACCACCGTGGACCAGTCGATCCCAGCCGCACAGGTGTTTAGGAATGGCAACCTCTGAAAACAGAGATTTTTCATCGGCAAAAAATTTCATCTGAAGTCCGGAGGGATTCTGAGGACTGCAACCGAAGCATTTATTGTTTTCCAGAGTCGGCAGCGGCCTGCAATTTTCAGTTTTATGCTTAAAATTCATAGGGCCTGCCTCATGAAATGTCTTTGGCATTAATCGCCTGCTGCAACTTTTCTGCCAGAGGGCTCATTGATTCTTGACTATCTTTTGTATAAGTTTTCCAATCGCCTTCTTCGGCCAGATCCGCCGGGCACAGGGTAATTCTCCTGTCAGCGGCTTGAATTTTTTCGATAATAACCCTGACGGTGTCACCTTCTTTTAATTTTTCGATCATTCCGGGAGTGGCGGCTTTTTTAATGTTAGATTTCGGCAGCAATCCCGTGATACCCGGTTCCAGCATAATAAAATAACCGAAGTTCTCTTTTTTTTCAATGGAACCTTCTACGGCCTGACCGGCCTGGTACTTTTCCGGCACGTTAAGCCAGGGATCTCCTTCAGCATCCCGCAGGCTCAAACTTATGCGCCGTTTATCCGGATCACACTCTTTGATCATTACGGAGACCGTTTGGCCGGGACTGACGACATCTTCCGGCTTCAACACCCGTTTGATGTAGCTCATTTCACTTATATGCACCAGCCCTTCCACTCCGGGAGTAATTTCAACAAAGGCACCGAAATTTACGCATTGTGTAACTTTGCCCGTGACCTTAGCTCCGACTTTAAACCGATCTCCGGCCGTGTCCCATGGATCGCTTCCCAGCTGTTTGACGGATAGGGCAATTTTTTTCAAAGAGGGCCCATCGCCCTCTTTAATGTCGATAATTTTTACTGTAATGGTTTCGTTGCTGGAGACAACTTCTTCGGGGTTCTCTATGCGTGACCAGCTCAGTTCTGAAATATGAACCATGCCCTCCACACCGGCAGCCAACTCAACAAAAGCCCCAAATGGTAAAATCCGCGTTATGCGGCCATCGAGAATCGAGCCAATTTTCAGTGTTTTGTAAAATTGTTCTGCGGATTTGGCTTGCTCCCGCTGCAGCAATATTTTCCTGGAAACAACAATATTTTTGCCGCTTTCTTCAAGTTGTTTGATTAAAAAATTAAAAGTCTGCCCCACGTAGTCATCAGGTGTCTCTACAAATTTTAGGTCTATCTGACTGATGGGGCAAAACGCTCTGCGATGCAAGATGTCGACATTAAAACCTCCCTTGCAGGTTTCGGTGACTTTACCTTGGAGCGGGACTTCGTTGGCATAAGCATCTTGTAAAATATCCAGACCGCCGATTCCGGAAAGCGCCTTGGAAAGTTTGATTTCACTTTCATCCATGGAGACTACGTAAAGTTCGATACTGTCTCCTTCATCGTAGGGTATTTCCCCCTGCTCATCATGCAGCTCCGTTTTATCAACAAACCCGTCAATTTTTCTGCCAATATCGACAAACACAGCGTCTTGGCCGATTGAAATTATTTTACCCTTTACTTTATCGCCCACCTGGAGGTTTTTATTAGGAACATCCTGGTAGGATTCAAAAAGTGTTGCAAAATCTTCTTCTTCAGAGCCATTGTCGATATCGTTAAAATCTGTTGACATGCCTATACTCCTCATTTAGCAAATATCCTGGTCCAGAGGGCCAGGTTTTGGGTTACCCCTGAAAGGGGATGTTTTCCTTCAAGTTAGACAAGTTTGAAGTGACTAAAGTGAGCTAAAGTGCCTAAAGTTATGGTGTCGCTTTGCTCCGCTGGTTTTATATAATTGACAGAATTCCTTAACTTTAGCTCATTTTAGTTCACTTTAAACTTTAGGCACTTTTAATGTTTTCGGCAGAGCCGGGTATCTTTGACTTGGCCCAAAGGACCAGGTTTTTCAGGACATAATAAATTTGGATTATGTGTGTAAGCCACCTTCTGCCTGGCGCTGCCGACAATCTTTCCGGTCGAATTGGCGACAGGCTAACGGCTTAATATGATGGACGGCGCAGAAAAAGCGCGGCTCACCAAAATATTGGAATAAAAAAGGGCACAGTTGCTGATTGTCGAGAGCCTCTCCGGCCAGGAAGGCATACCAATGGTCCGGATAGCGGACGCTCGGCGGCGGCTCCGGCGGTATGCCTCCAATTTGGCAACACACACCGCAAAGGAGGCACCACTGATCGCATGGAAGGCGGTGCCTTGTGCCATCCACCGGAATGCAGGTAACCGTTGCAGGATCAAAAAAAGTCTTGATATCATGTCTGATTCTTAAGAATGCCGTCGCCCATGCCATCAGTTCTTCGGCAAGTAGCGCTTCCAATTCAGGACGGCGTTTGTTGATAAAAAAACGCATCCCGGTCACATCCGCAAAAATTGTCCGTTCCAGCATGCCCAGCGGAGAGTAAGGGTCAAGTAAAGCCTGTTGTAAAATAGCAATTTCTGATTTGGGTTGACAGCGAGAAAGCAGCTGTTCAAGGAGTCCGTCAACCCGAGGCTGCATCTCACAGTTCCGCTTGCGCAACCATGTTTGCTGTGCGCCGGCAAATTGCTTAAAAAGCTCCGTAATATGAAGATGTTTGGTGTCCATCAGAGTTATAACGGAATATTCAGGCTATATCAACCTAAACGAGCGAAACGCTCGTTGTCCATTGTCCGTTGTCAGTTGTCCGTAGCTAATTTAGAGGAATTAAAGTCTTGATTTAAAAATCTTCAGCCAAAGCGTTATCATACGGCCGGATAAACCAAGTTAGATTTACACCTAACAACGGACAAAAAACAACTGACACTTTGAGTTTTAATTCAATCAGGGTATCATGTTGAGATATCTTGCCTGTTCGTAAAGCTGCTTTGCCAGCCGGACGGTGGCGCGGTCCACCATGCGCCCTTCCACGGCTACAGCACCCAATCCTTTATTTTCAGCCTCTCGATGGGCTGCCAGCACTTTCTCGGCTCTGGCGATATCTTCCTTGGACGGAGAAAAGACCTGATTAATGATATCGATCTGATCCGGATGAATAGCCCATTTACCGTCATATCCAAGGGCACAGGCCATGGCGGCGGAACGCCTCAGACCTTCCGGATCCTTGAAATTACCGTAGGGTGCATCAATGACCCGTAAACCGTGTGCTTTGGCTGCCATAACGATTCTGCTCATTTCAAAATTCCAGCGATGACCGGGGTACACTTTTTCTTCTTTTTCCCCATGTCCGGAAATGGACACCAGCCGGGCACCGATAGAGACCGAATAATCGACGATGCCGAATACCAGGGTTTTAAGCCGGTCGCTGGCTCTGGCTGTTGCCGACACTTGTTCCAGGCCTGCGGCGCTCTCGATGAGCGCCTCAATGCCGATACGCTTGGAAAACCCCTTTTGCATTTCGATGCCGTCCAGCATACGGCATACAAAGTGGATGTCGCCGGGATGGTCCACTTTAGGAACGACGACGGCATCTATCTGAGGGCCGGCCGCCTCAACAACTTCCAAAAGATCTCTGTAGCCAAAAGGGGTGTCCAGGCCGTTGATGCGGAAGATTAAGGTTTTTTCCTGCCAGTCAAGTGCAAACATCGAACGAATCACAGTTGCGCGCGCCCGTTCTTTGGCTTCCACCGGCACGCTGTCTTCCAGATCAAGCATCACCACATCGGCCTTGCTTTGAGAGGCCTTGGTGTGCATTTTTTCGATATGCCCGGGAACCGACAGTGTCGTTCTTCTTGGTTTCATAGTTTTATCTCCAGAGGCGATTTTCTAGACCCGGGGTTATTGAGAATTTATCAAAACCCATGTTAAGATATAGAAAATCTGGACTTTTTTGTCAAACAAATGCAATATTAAATCGTATTACGATTTAATGAAACTAAAGCAACTACATAGAACGAGTTCAACGCTGCATTTCGAGAAACAGATACTGGATACTGGTTGCTGGACAACTGATAACTGATCAATGATCGCAGGCCAAAGCCAAAAAATATTTGCCACAAAGGCACAAAGACACAAAGGGTATATTTATTGTTTTTACTTCGTGCCTTGGCGTCTTGGTGGCAAATAAAATGCGATATTCATGAATATAAAACTGCACCTTTTAATAACATCCAGTTTCATTGTGGTTTTCTGTATTTTGGTATTCAGCTGCCGCGCAGATCGGCAAAACCGGTCGCAGATACCAACAAAGCATACCCGCGACGCCACTCAGATTATACCGGCTGTCGATAAATCCATGGGCTGGTATCAAGCTGCAAATCCGGAGAAAATAAGCGCTGTGGCCCTGGTAGCGCACGGGCTTAATCTGCGGCCTGATAAAATGGAATCTATTATTACTCTGCTCACGGATTCCGGCATTGATGTTTTAAATCTATCGTTGCGCGGGCACGAACGAAACTACACCGGCAAGACTCATAGTGACGGCGCCAAAGCGAGGCTCGAAGCTTTTAAAACCGTATCTTATCAGTTATGGATCGATGAGACCCATCGGGCATACCATATCGTGCGAGAAAGGAGCGCGCAAAAAAAACTCCCCTTATTTTTTGTCGGATTCTCATTAGGCGGGTTAATGGGTGTTGACCTGTTTGCGTCTTATCCTGATGTTTATTTTGACAGGATGGTACTTTTGGCCCCGGCACTAAGCATGCATGCCATCAATTATACCGCCAAACTGCTGTCACTGTTTCCGCGGCTTGTCATCCCCAGTTTTACTCTAGTGTCATGTCAACTTAAATATATTGGGTAAATATGTTGATTTTTATCTCGAA
>JACKQG010000105.1_pt2 | contig 20829 bp, 4 predicted proteins | sample 8237621 | NCBI WGS metagenome assembly JACKQG01 (sample SAMN15677084, study PRJNA649215) | marine metagenome | biome: marine; feature: Black Sea; material: saline water; isolation source: suspended particulate matter (SPM) from the Black Sea western gyre | collected 2013-06-09/2013-06-10 | depth... | reverse complement strand
CAGCTGATGATGGCGGTAATAGAATGCCACAATCTACAACTGATTTAATGCTTTCTAAAATGAAAGAAAATTCTTTAGGTATATCTAAAGATAAATATTACTATACAAGACCTACAGAGTACTTAGGAAGAATGCAACCTCTTAGATATCTTATGCAACAAGAAGGATTGTATGATGCAGGTACACAAGACTTTACAAAAGAAGATTTAGAAAACGCAAAACAAAATAAAACAATAAAGAACAACCAACATTTTCAAGACTTAATGGAAAATGTTAAGTCTGATGAAGACTTTATTGAGTTAATGAATAAGGTAGCATCTGTAAATCAGAAAGATAACTCAAGAACAATGATGGCCAAAGATGGAAAATCTTTGGTAGCCTTAGATCAATTGACTAACTTTACAAACTACAACACCCCACAACCAGGAGGCTGGTTAGACAAATACTAATAATATGAAAGCTGAATTTTTAAAAATGGCAGGCGTTAAGTCTGAAGCAGAGTTTTACAAGAAGTTTCCTTCTGAGGATGCCTTTATGGCAAAGCATGGAAAAGCTGTAAAGAAACTTATGGTTAAGAAAGCAAACATTGGTGCAATGATTCAAAACAAACAAGCACCTACATCTAATAGGAAACCCACTCGTATTGATGATGCTTTTTTATATGATACAGTTGCTAGTCAGATGGGTAAAGAAAGCTATGATGAGATGATGGCAAAAATGAAAGCAGAAGCTCAAGCTGCAGCAGGACAACAGTCTGGTGGCGGTGGTGGTGGAGGTATGGGTGGCATGATGGCCATGTTACCTCAGATTATGTCAATGATGGGTGGTGCAGAAGGCGCTGGTGGTGCTGGTGGTGCTGGTGATATGGGTGCGATGATGAGTGGTGTAGGTCTTGGTAAACATGGTAGTAAGATTAGTAAAGATAGATTAAAAAAGATAGAAGGTGAGTTACACAAAGCTTCTAAAATGCATAAAGGTCAAGCTAAAAGAATTGGTAAGATGCTTAAAGGGGGTGGTAGTGTTGAGAAGTTTGAACCACATATGATGTATGACCCTAAGACTAAGAAGGGTAAGAAAGTTAAAACACTAAAGGAGCACTTAGCTCTTAAGAAAAAAGGTTGGAGTCATGATGCACCTAAAGCACAAGGTGGTACAGTTACTCCTTCTTGGGGACAAGGTATAGATTTACCACAAGGAGAAGCATATAGTTCACCAGGTAATCAGTTTTTTGGTATACAAGAAGGTGCAAGTGGTATGGACCAAGCAAGTAACATTTTTAACTCTGATGCTGTACAGAATTTTGGTATACCTATAGTGAGTGATATAATGAAAATCTCTGATCAACTCAAGCAGCAAAAAGAAGGACTAGCCAGAGCTAAGCAAAATAGAATGTTAACTGAGCTTACTCTTGATGCAGCTAAGTCAGAACCTGAAAAAATAGACCGTGAATATGTACGCCCTGAAGATATTCAGAATACAGGAGAAGAGTTTTTCCCTATCTATGGTGTAGGTACAAACGTATTAGCTAAACACGGAGGTGCATATAAAGCTCAAGATGGTGGAATGTTTACTGGTGAGTACATGCCTCTTGTTGATCCTAATCAACAAAAACAATTTAGACAAGGTGGTGCACTTGGAAGTAATTCTTATTTAGTTCCTAAAGCACAAGGTGGATTTAACATGGCTAATATTTCTTATGGTGGAGGTGCATCTGGAGGATTGGGTCAAGATCTTAGTTCGAGTCTTTTTGGAGGAGGTACTGATGCTGGGTCTAATATAGGTGGAACAATAGGTAGTACTATTGGTTCTGCATTTGGTCCTATAGGAGGTGCTGTAGGAGGATTCATTGGATCAGGTATTGGAGATCTTGTCGATAGAGATGATAGGCGAACTAGAAAAGAAAATGAAAGAGCTGAACGAGCTACAAAAGAACTTTCTTATACAGCTATTGCTCCAGCAGTTCAAGCAGGATATGCTTCACATGTTCGTGAGGGAGGTAATATTTCATCAAACCCATCAATGTTAGAAACAATGAAAATGGGAGGAGAACTTAAAACACTATGGGGAGGTGAGGCTGAAACAGTTTCATATAATCCATATGCTGGTGGTGAGAGTATTCAATTTAAAGGAAACTCACATGACTATAGAGATCCTAAAACAGGACAAACAGGAATAGGAGTTGCCTATGGGCAAGAGTCTATTGCTAACAATGAAGCTGTAGTAGAGGTAGAGAATGAACCAGCACAACAATTAAAAGATGGTGGAGGAGCTGAGAACTTAGTTGTCTATGGAGATCTTAAAATACCTGAAGAGTTTGTTAGTGAGATAGGTGATGATAGAGCAAAAGGTAAAAAGTTTAAAAACTATGTTAGTGATGTTCTAAATAAGGATGAACTTAAAGCTAACAAAAGAATGGAAAAAGCTGCTGATCTTGGATTAGAGTCAGACAATACTGTGTTTGGTCAACTAGAAAGAACTACTGCAGATGCTATTCTTAAAGGATCAGATATGAAATTAAAAAGTATTGCTGAAAAGAAAAACATCTTAGCAGATTTACAGAGTGCATTAAATGAAACATTTGATGAACTTGAAATAAAAGGTAATGAGTTTATTCAAAAAGGCAAGATGGTTAACGATCCAGAAAGATCAATGAACAACATGGCTAAGTCTGGTATAGAAATTAAACCAGAGAACAAGGGTAAGTTTACAGCATGGGCTAAAGAAAGAGGTATGTCTGTAAGCGCTGCTGCTAATAAGGTAATGGCTAATAAAGATGATTACAGTGAAGGTGTTGTTGCAATGGCTAACTTTGCTAAGAATGCACGTAAGTTCAAGAAAGGTGAAGAGGGTGTTACTGTTACAGAAACTACAACTGATGGCAATTTTAATAAACAACTAGGTGGTGATAAAATACTAACAACTGATAAATCTCCAGAAGAGTTACTAGAAGATAAGTGGGTTCGAGATGAAAATAATCCAAATCTTTTTACAAGAAAGAAGGGTGATGATATAGAAGCTGTTCAACTTTCTGGAAATTCATTAGGATATACACCGCCAGGTCAGAGTATTGATCAAGAAACTGGTCTTGCTGGAGGTATTACAATGGAGCAAATTGCAAAACTAGAGAGCAAGAATCCTTGGTTTGGAAAGTTTGATCTTACTAAACCTAAAGTGAAATATGATGGCAAGATGGTTCATCCAGATGTGCTGAGGTTTCAAAAAGAATTTAATAAAAGAGTCGAAGGAACAGATATAAAGAAAATTCAGAAGATAGATGGTGTTCTTGGTCAAGAGACTTTTGGAGCTGAATTCACTCCACCAGTAGAAGGTAAAGAAGCTGAAGTGGAAAAAGTAAAGGTGGCTGAAACTACTACAGAGACTACAACTATTGCACAAGGGTTTCCTCTTACAGGATATCAACCAAGAGTTGAAGGTGAGCCTCTTGATCCCAATCAACTTCTTGGAGAATATGCAGCTTTATCTTCTAATACATTAGTTCCTGCATATGCTCAAACATATCAACCTAAGTTAAGAGTGCCTTATGACATCTCCTTACAAGATATGAAGAATGATGTTATTGCACAAAATAGAGCATTGCAAAGAAATCCAGCATTAGCAAATAATCCTGCTGCTGCAGCTCTTACTCAAGCTCCTACATATGCAGCGCTTAATAAAATTAATGCTGAAGAGTTCAGACAAAATCAAGCAATGAAAGATTCTGTATACTCTGGAAACACAGAAACAATTAACAGAGCACGTCTGACAAACTTGGGCATATATGATCAACAACAAGACAGACAACAGCAGGCTGTAGCTAATACTAAAGCTACTACTATTGCTGCTCTTAATTCTATCTCTAGCAAATATCAACAAAAACAATTAGAAACTAGATTAAAGCAAACCTTTGCAAATCTTTATCCTACGTATGGTTTTGATGATGACTACAGAGCTAGAGTTCAACAGTCTGGTTCATTTAATGTTAATGGTCAAACGATATCAGGTATACCAGGTCTTGCAACACCAGGATTTAATCCAGCATTGTTACAGATACCTGGGGTGCTAGGACAGATGCAACAGCTTCAACAACAACAACAACAATTTATAGATCAACAAGATCCAATAAACTATAATAAGATAGATAGAGTGTTGAATAGAGACCTTAACAATACTAAGGATATTTATGATTATCAGCAGTACGAACCTATTGATGGAGCGTATGCTAAAAAAGGTAAGACAATAAAAAAGAAGAATTATAAAAAAGGTAATATACTAAAAGATCTAAGAAATTTATAATCAAACAGATTATAAAACATTACTAAAACCTGTTAGAGCTACTTGGATAATACAATTAATCACATTACATTTGTTAAATTATGGCATCATATAAAGACATAATCCCCACGTTTAATCCTTACATACAACAAGAGCCTGTTGAGGCTATGATGAAAGTCGGTGTATATAAGCAAGAACGTTACGATGAAGGGATAAAAAAAATACAAGAAAGCATAGATAATATTGCTGGCCTTGATGTTGTTAGAGATGTTGATAAGCAGTATTTGCAATCAAAACTTAATCAACTAGGTGGAAAATTATCTACAGTTGCTGGTGGAGACTTTTCTAATTTCCAACTAGTCAACTCTGTAAACGGAATGACTAATCAGATTGTTAAAGATCCCAAAGTATTAAGTGCTGTTGGATCTGCTGCTAGATATAGAAAAGCTCTAGAAGCTAAAGAAAAGATTATACAAGATGGAAAAGGTTCTGATTCAAACACATTTATGTTTAATCGAGATGCTGATAAATGGTTGAATAGTACTGATATAAATTCTGAATACAATGGTATGTATCGTCCATACACTGACTATAATGAAAAAGCTAGAGAGATTGTAAAAGCACTGGGTTCAAAAGAAACAGGATACGATGTAGCTTTTAATGAAAAAGGACAATTAGTAGATGCAATAACAAGAGTTAGAATTAAAGGAATTAGTTCAGAAAGAATAAGAACAGCTTTAAAACAAGGTCTTAGTCCAGATGAATACAGACAAATACAAACTGATGGGGTATACAAATACTCTAATACTTCACCTGAACAATATGTAAATGATATAAACTCAAGTTATGAGAACACATTTAATAAGTATGTTACAGAAATAGATAGACTTTCAACTCTTCAAAACTCAGCATCCAGTCCAGGAGAAAAACAAAAATTACAAAAGCAAATAGACGATATAAATAATGCTAGCGAATCTTTAAAGTCTGAATACGAGAGTGTTTCTAAAGGGTTTGAAGGTGGAAACGTTGAGGGCTCACAAGCACAATTGTATACAATGAATTGGATTGAGGACACATCTAATGCTTATGCAACGGAGAGTCAAATTAGGTCATATCATACTAACCCAATGGCTGACATGAGACTTAAAAGAGACAAAGCTAAAGCTGAAGCAAGGTCTCGTGCAGCTAGATTAAAAGAAACAAAAAGAGGTAATGATATAGAGCAGGCAAAACTTAACTTTATGAAAGACCCCTACGGTCCAGTTCCTCTTCCTACAGATGAAGCGTCTACTAGTAGTTCAGAAATTATTGCTAGGGTAGAAACTAACAGAAGTAAAACTGAAAATTCATTAGCACAAAAGCAGGATAATTTTGTAAATAAATATAAAGTTGACGGTGCACCAATGTCCCAAGAGACTTTTGATCAATTGGTGGATAAGTATAAGAGAAAGCCAAATTCAGTAAGTTGGGATCAAAGAATAGCCTTAGATGATTATATTAAAACAGATAGAGATTTAGCTGTTCAAGATAATATAATTGAACAGGCTAACGGTGAAGCTGATTTTATTTATGACACTCAGTTAAATGATCGTTTAAAAACGGTCATGGGAGTTGACAATATAAATGGGTATAGTCCTGCAGAAGCTGTTTTAAAATTTAGAGAATTTACAAAGAGATATCTTATTTCAGGTAGCCCAGGTGCTACTTCTCCAACTACAGGTGTAACATCAGGTGGTACAGCATCTAGATTAGACAACGATAGAGCTCTAGCTGATTTTCAAAGTAATAAAATTAGTCAAAATGAATTTGATTTATATAAACTTTGGGCTGCTTCAGGAGGTGACAGAAATTTTAAAGATGACTATTCAAGTGACACTAAATCTTTTATTAATAAACTTCGAGTGGCTGGTGGGCAAGCAGCAGCAACAGCTCAGGAACAGAAAGATAATTATGTAACAAAGTATTATAAAGAAAATTACTTATTAGGTCAATCACAAGCATATCGAATTCCTCTTGGGAGTGCAAAAGAAATCGATGCATTTAGACCTGTCCTTAGTTCATTAGCTGAGGTGGCTGATAGAATGGATGGGGGTTTACCAAATTATGATGGAGACAGTGCAACTATTAGAGATATAGCAGCTGATTTACAAACTGCTATGGTATATACAAACTCTGATGGAGAGTATCAAATTAACATATCAGACAAAGAAGGAACAAATACAACTATACCAATAAACGAAGAAATTTACAGTAGTATATTTGGAGGTAGGTTTGAAGCTAGTCCTGAGGTAGCAATGTTTGATGAGATGTATCTTCCCAAAATGCTATCTACACCCACTCCTTTATATAGAACAACAGATGACAGTGGCACTGAAGTGCTTGCAAAACAACCACAATCCTTTTACTCAACTTCTTTAGATGGAGAATATGTAACTACACCAGATAATTCATTTCTTAGTGGGCCTACTGATTTTCCAAATGTAAACTATTACACTGTTAGTGGAAATATTGTAAGTGATGGTAATCCTAAAAATACTGATAAGCAATTTAAACTTCAACTTAATATATATGATCCGATAGTAGATGAGTTAGTTCTTAAGAACTTTCTATTACCTGCTATAATGGATAAAGCTTCACTTGTTCCAACCTTGCAACAAATAACAGATGAGGCAATATGGCAACTCTTAAACAGTACAAGTAAGAACATGCCTAATTCTATATTACAGCAATTAGAGGAATCATCAAAAGAAATAGAATAGCAAAATGTCTAAAGATAATCTACCAAAAGCACAAAGTGGAAAAGTAGTAACTGGTTCTCCAGGTCAGCTGTCATCTCCTAATCCGTTAATAGATGAACAGTTTATGCAAGACCGTTATGGTGGATATAGATCTCCAGCTGTTGATGGTTCTCCTCTTCCAAGTGTGGCTTACACAAATCCTTATAATACAGGTACAGATGATTCAAAAAACTCATCTGCTCTTGCAAACCTTTTAAAGTTTGCAAACACTGAACGTGATCCTGGTAAAGGTGGTAAGTTAAGAACTCTTGATGAGTATGCTGGTAATGAAAAGGGAAGGTATGATTTCTTTATGCCAGGTGATTTTGATAATGAAGATGCTGTAGCTCAAAATCAAAGTTTTGGTTCTAAGATGGTAAATGGTGTAGGTAAAGGTTTATTACTTACAGGTACAACTTTTCTACAATCAACTGTAGGATTAGTAAATGGTACTGCGAAGGCAATTGCTGATGGTAAATTTTCATCTTTCTATGATAATGAGTTTAACAGAGCTCTAGATGAAATAAATAAGAAAGCAGAAGATGCTTTACCAAACTACTATACAGCAGCAGAAAGAGATGCTAGTTGGTACTCTCCTAAATATTGGGCAACAGGTAACTTCATGTGGGATGGTGTTGTAAAAAACTTAGGATTTGCTGCTGGTGCTGCTCTATCAGGAGGTGCATATACAAAAGCATTATCAAGTCTTCCGTATGCTTCAAGATTATTTAGTGTTGGTAAAAGTGCAGAAACACTTGCTGCTACAGAAACAGCTCTAGCAGGTGCAAGTAAGGTGACTGATACATATGGTAAAATACTAAATCTATCTAATAAGTTTGCTTCTAATTATAGTTATTTAAATAAAGGAGGTAGAGTTGTTGTTGCTGGTTTGGCTACAACTGGTGAAGCAGGTATAGAAGCTTTACATAGTAGTAACGAATTTAGAAAAGAGTTAATAGATGCACACGTAGCTGAGTTTGGTATAGAGCCAACAGGTCTTGCATTAAAAGAAATCAATGATGCTACAGAAGGATCAGGGAATGCTACATTCTTTGCTAACATGGGACTTTTAACAGCTACTAACTATATTCAATTTCCAAAGATACTAGGAAGTACATACAGTGGAGAGAAATCAATAGTCACTGGACTTGTTAGAGAGATAGATGACATTGTTTTAGAGGGTGGTAAATACGCATTACCAAAAGCTAAATACCCATTCTTATCTAAGTTAAACAAAATACGACCATATACATTTTCTACCTCAGAAGCATTTGAAGAGGTGAGTCAATATACTGCTACAGTAGCAACACAAGATTATTACAAGAAAGCTCTAAACGGTGAAGCTACAAGTTGGATGAATTCTATTGGTGTTGGTATTACAGAAGGTGCGTTCAGCGATGAGGGTGCTAAGAATGCTCTTATTGGTGGAATCTCTGGAACTCTAATGTTAAGTAAAGGTAGGTACCAGAAAAATAAGGCTCGTGAAATGAGTACAGCTGCAGCGCTTAAAGAGTTTAATAATGTTAAATTGTCAGACTTTACAAAAGAAACTATTGATGCTGTAAATAGAGGAACTGTAATACAAAAAGAAAGAGAACAAGAAATTAAAGATGGTAATATTATAGGAAGCAAAAATCTGGAAGCTGATTATATTATTAATTATCTTACACCTAGAATAAAATATGGTAGATATGATTTAATAAAATCTGACATTAATGAATATAAAAATCTTGCTAGTACAGAAGAAGGTTTTGCACAATTGCAAAGTGAGGGTAAAGCTCTTGAGTCTGACACAAGAGAAGCTTATGTAGAAAGACTTAATAGATTTGAGCAGACAGCAGAAGATGTAAAGTCCTTATATCAATCTCTTAATCTACGTTACGGAAGTGAAATAAAAAAAGACAAGGATGGTAATCCTATTATAGAAGATGGTAAGAAGTTTTTGAAGTATGGTCCAGATGTAATGAATCAAATGATTTATGCAGCTAGTAAAGTATCAGATCTTGACAAAAGAATAGTAGATCTAATGGCTCCTTTAACCGCTGCAGGAATCAATACTTCTGAAGTTTTAAATCAACTTGCACAAGGTGACCCAGCAGCATTTAATGAGGCTGTGAACAATATCTCACAGATGGACATTCTTAATGAGGATAAAGAAACATTTGGTAAAGCATTAGATGATATAGCAGAACTCTCACTAAGTAGACAATCTTTTTTAAAAGCATATCAAGATATAAAAGACAATCCTGATAAATTTATATTGTACAGGCCAGAAGATGCAACAAATGCTAGCGGACCTGTTGAAACAGTTAGTGTAAAAACTAAGCAAGGGCAAAGAGACATAGAGTTAAATACTGAATACTTTGCTGGTAAAGGTGTAGACTATAATAAAGATTCTATAAATTCTCCTGTACCTATATCTAGATTTAGTATACTAGGTGTAGACAAAGATGGTAAACTTAAGATAAAGAATCTTGATACAGGTAAAGAGTCAGAGATTTCCACTGAAGAGTTTGCAAATCTTAAAGTTGGTAAAGTTTCTATTCTACAAGCTGATTCAAAAGCTAACTATTTTTACGAGCATAGAAATGAATTGTTTGAATATAACTTTGGTAAACCATTAGGTGGTATAAGAAAGGGCAGACTTGAGTATCAAGACGGTAATCTTTATTTTGTATACCTAACTCCAAAAGGTAAGGTGACAAAGAAAGAAGTTAACATATCTCATTTTGTTGCTCAGAAAGGTTTTGATAGGCCTAGAATAAAACCAATAGGTGGTATAGAAAATCAAGGACAAAAAACTGCTGAAGAATTATTTTTATCACCTAAAGAAATTGCTAGACAGAAACTTACACTTAAAAAAAATAGAGAAGCTCGCTTAGAAGCACTATCTCAATTAGGTGAAGAAGCAAAAGAAAACCTTGATGAGGCCAATGATACGATTAGTAAGTCTAAAGAAAAGCTAGCCAAAGTTAGAGAAGATCTTTCAAACATCCAGAAGATGAAAGAGACTGGAGACAAGATTAAACTTAATTTCTCCAAGGCTACTAAATCATTTACTAAAGCTATAAATAATTTAACATCCATGCAAGCTGAGCTTACTGAGATGATAAACAATGCTGAACTTGAGAAAGAAGAACTTGAGTTTAATATTTCATACTTTCAAGATTTTGCAAATGAGATAGATGACCTTCCTGAAAACAGCGGTGAGTTCTTAAAAGAATTAAAAGATCAAGTTGCTCTACTAGTTGATAATAGTAGGAACTTAAACAATGCTATAAAGGCAGCTAAGAAGCTTTCTAGGTCTGCAGATAAAACTGTTAAGTCAGCAGTTAAATTACTTAGGAGTGCTATTAAGAGTACATACATTGTAGATCAAGACTACTCACAATACCTTGATGAGTTATTAGATGAAGCTGCTACTGGTGAAAATATAGAAACTGTATGGCCACTCTTAAAACAAGAGTTGGCTAATTTTACTTTAACAAATGATTTAGCTAAAGATACTAACATAAATGAAAATGGCTTACTCGAAGCTACAAAGAATCTTAGACAACTTCAATCAGATTTAACTGATCTAGAAGCTGAACTTAATGCTAGAAACATTATTGTAAATAGATTTCAGTCTATTATAGATGATTACAATGCTCAAAAGGCTCAAGAAGTAGCACAGCAAGAGAACCTTAACAAAATAATGTCTACAGCTGATAAGGGTATACCTACGTACTCAACTGATGATGTATACGAACCTCAACCAAAGAAAATGGTAAATGTTCTTCCTAGAACTACACTAGGTATTGACAGTGATAGTGACTATTTTAAAGGGGAAGAGATTAAAGAACATCAAGTTAGAGCTAATCAATTTGGACTAGACTTAGAGTCTTTTAATAATAGAGATAAGATACGTGGTGTTTACGTAACAAGTAAAACACAAAATCAATTACTACCAGGAGTAACAGAAAAGATGTTAGATAATGATCAATCAATCATTGATCAATTTAAAGATTCAATAATTGTTATGGTAATGGTTGATGAAACTGGATTACCTGTAGGTGTAGATGGTAAACCTATTCCAGAAGGAGCATCATTATTAGAAAATGCAATATTCCAATCTATAGCAGAAGAAGGTTTTAGTAATGGTACAATGTTTAGAGATGGCACACCTCAAGAAACAAAAGATTTTATAAATGCAGAATACAAAAAGTTTAGAGATGGTATTCTTGCACAGGAAACATTAGGTGTTCCAGTTAATGTATCAGCATCCTTTGGTATACCTCAGTTTGAGTTAGATAGTAAAGGTAACAAGATATATACTACTACAACATCTGTAAAGGATGCAGGTCTTATTACAGACTCAGACTTGGAAAGTAGTCTTTTACTAGATGTTCCTACAACTAATAAAACAAATTCTAAGGGAACAACTCAATACACGTCAGCTCTTGGTTCTGTTTTCTTAGAACTAAAGAATGGATTAGTAAGACTTAAAAATAGAAAACATACAGCTAAAGATGCTTCTGCAATATATGATTCTATACTACAGTTATCTAAAAATTTATTAACTGCTGAAGGAATTAATAGTACTAGCTCTTCACGTATACTTGACTTTTTAAGAGGTGTAACTTATTGGGGTATACCAGCTAATGAAGCAGGAAACAATAGTGTATTTTTTGAAAAGAGTAAAGATGGTAAACTGATGTTGCGTCTTTCTAACAATGGTGTTACATTTATGTTTACACCTTCAGCGCTAGAAAGAAATAAGGATCAAATTGTAAAAACTCTAGAGGGCATGTTTAACAATGTCAATAGGTCTAAGACACAAGACATCAACCAAAAGTTTGAACAGATAATATCTGTATCTCCAGAAGGTGATATAGAGTCTGTCGTTTGGCCTAACTATCAATCTTATTTACTATCAAGTAAAGGAAGAAGAGACTTTGAACTTCCTTTATATACATTAATGAAACCTAAAGTTGAAGGTGAGTCTAACAGAAAAGGTGTGTACTTTATTAATAATGACACAGCTGATAATTTTGAAATACCAGAACCAAGCTCACAAGCTACAAACATACCAATTAGAAGGTCTGAAACATATGTTATTGATGGTAATACAGTAAACACGTACACATCTCCAAACACAGGCAAAAAAATATTATTTAAAATTAAACTTGTAGATGATTCAATAGTAAAAAATGGTATAGAGATACTACCTGGTGGTAATCTTTCTGAGTTTAGAGCTAAGAATATAACTGACGATCAATTAAAAGCAGTTATAATAGATAGTATAAAGCCTGGCATGATAAAGAAAACTGCACAGGAAGCCTATAAAAAACAAGTTGATCCAGTTACTCCTGCGCCAACACAACAAACTAGTGAGGTTAAAACTATTAAGCGAAATTTAGTAGACATTGAGACTCCAATAACTGAATTTGAGCCAGCAGTACAAGAATTATTTAATTCGACTAATCCTACTGTAGAGTTATATGAAAATATAGTAGCAAATTATGAATATGATTTAGAAGCAGAGTTAAGCCCAAGCCTAAGAAAATCTATTGAGGCAATGTTGAGAGATGTTAAAAAGTCTTTTACTATATCTCAACCAACACAACAAACTAGTGAGGTTGAAATACAAGATAAACAATCATCTTTAAAACCAGCAAAACCAACTAGTGAGCTTGATAGTTTAAATGATTTAATAAACAAACGTATATCAGATGTTAACTCAGTAGAACTTGGAGGTCTTATAAAAGAAAAAATGAATGTTAACTTAGATAGATTTGATAGTTCTGATGTACAAGATTTATTATTGAAAGGGCTTTCTAAGAAAGAGATAGAGGAAATATTAATCAAAAAATGTAAAGACTGATGGGAGTATGTCCTAATATAAAATTACCTGAGTGGAAAAGACTCGTAGCTGCTAAAGGGGAACGTGAGGCATATTATCTATGGGCTAAGTACAACGGTACTATTCCTGAAATAGAATTCCGTGACACACCTATTGATGACGGTTTTGATTCAGAACAAGATGATGTATTACCTAAAACATTAAGTGATAGAGAAACATCTGATACTGTTCAAGAAATGACATTCTTAATGTTGAATGACTTTATCAAGTCAGACGAAAACTTGTTTAATATAGAAAAAGTAAACTCAACAGAACTTTATCAAAAGTTAAAGGTTGGTGTGTTAGCAACAGTCAGAGGTAAAGAAATTGTTATCAATGATATTATTAATAATTCAGAAGATTTAACTAAGTCACAAAAAGAAAGATTGCAAGATATTATTAAAAGCAATCGTAAATTACAAGAAGATATACTTGCTGACTGGCCAAGAATTGTAGCTAGACATAAAGAATATATAAGAGCATACAGTATAGAGTTTGATGAAAACGATTCTTTACAAATAAATGATGAGGATAAAATTAGAGAGAGTAATAGATTTGATGCTTCAAAAATAGATAATTTTAGAAAAGCAAATACAGCTATTAAATTACTTCTTGCTTCTAATCCTGTAGTAGATAAAAGTGGAAAGTCTGTAGTGTCTTCTATTGGTGGAAGATTACTTGTCTCTTCAAGTAAATCATTTATTACATTAATGAATAATCTACACACGTCTAGAAGCGTAGAAGAAATGATTGAAAGACTGAGAGATCTAGCAGTTCAAGATCCTACTTATGAAATGTTGTATTCACGTTTAACAAGAAGCTCTATTAATGAAGCTGGAGTTGACTTTAGTAACATTGATACAGCACACGGTATTCAGTTACTTTCTGGTTTGTGGAAGACATTTAAAAAAGCAAATTTAGATGTTAAGAATACATTTATATTTGAAAACGGTGAAGTTGCTATAGGTAGTGCTGCGTTGTCTAGTGCAGCTCTCCAATTAAAAGATCGATACATTGGTACCATATCTACTTTATCAAAAGCTAACAAAGGATATTTTAATTATAATAAAAAGACACGTAAGTATACTGTAAATAGAACTAGATTAGGTGCGGTTAATTTACAAACAAGGGACAGTTCACTTAACTTTTTATCAACTCTAGGTATACCTTTTAGTGCTGCAGATTATAATAAACTAACTCCTGCAAATAAAAAACAGTTTCAAACTACTCTTGGTGGATTACTTAAAAGTTTAAATACTTTATCACAAGGAAAAGGACTCTCTACATTCTCTACAAGAACTCTAGATATGAATTCACGATTGTTAGAGATAGGAATTCTTCAACAAGCTGCTTCTAATCCTGAATTTAGTAGTACATATTTTAACCTACAGGGTGAACGTGTACAAGTTTATTTAGGTGTTAATGCTATTTCTGAACTACATGATAATCTTTCTCAAATAGATAATCTAAATGAATTAGCAGGTACAAAGTATGAATACTTATTAAAAGATGTATTTGTTAAAGGATCTAACCTTCTTAGAAGAATGTTTACTGAAGATGGTGCAAAGAAAGCAGGAGCTAATAAGTTTTTAAAACCAGGATATGCAGGTGGTATCGACAATAAGATTAAAAACAAGCTTACACCTTCTAGTAGATTAAGTGCAAGACAGAGATTTATACAAGAGCTTAATTTAAACCGCAATGGTCAATATCTTAATTTAGTTCCTGGCGATGCTTCTATTGAGCACATGTTATATATGGGTGACGCTATACAAATGTCTGACCTTAATAGAGGAATGACTGATATAAATGAAATATTTAAAGGATATTTTATATCAGAACTAGAACTATCTAGAGATAATCGACCTATACCAAAAGTAGAATACAAAACAGGTACTCCAGAGTTTAAAAAAAGAAAGACTACAGATTTAAGGTTCTTTAAAAACATGCTAGGTGAGAAGTTGCATAACGAGATACTTGATACTAGTGGTACACCAGAAGAAGTATATAAAATACATCAGAAAGAAATAGATAGTGCTGTAAAAGAGTTTATATTAACTGATGTAGGCAGGACAAATTCCTATTTAAAAAGATTTGATTTACTAACAGAAGTTGGAGAAAATTATACAGTAGATAATGTAGAAGGATTAACAAATCTAAACAAGTCACAGTTTACTAATGAGATGATACTCCTTAGTGTAAATTATACGGTGGCTAATATAGAAATGCATAAAGTAATTTATTCAGATCCATATCAATATAAAGATGAGCTTAAACGTATCAAAAGTTTTTTATCTCCAAGACAAGCGCTTGTAAGTAATTCTCCTAAAATGAATGTTGCCTACAACAATATTTATAATAAGGGATACAGTAAAGATGATATGGGATATACTAACTTTACCAAAGATTACATGAGCACAGTTACTCATAAAGATGTTATTGGTGTTATAGATCTTCCAAACTATGGTGAGTTTGAAGAGACTGATGGTGGTGGTAGTATAATTTTTAAAGCTTATCGTAACTTTAGAATTAGAACAGCGGATTGGAATGAAAATGAAGAGATGCAATATAAATATGAGGTTGCTTGGGAGAAGCGTCATAAAAAATTAGAAGATGAACTATCAGAAGAAGAGAAAGCAATTTTAAAACAAGGTAATCCTAAAGTAAAGAGTGCATTCACACCACTAAAACCTATAACATCAGGACCTAAATTGGATAAGGATGGAAACCCTTCTCCATACAATAACGTAGTACTTGATAAATTTTCACTGTATCCTTTATCTTATAGAGTGATGGTAGAACTTGGTGCAGATAATGGAGTTAAGTTATATAACAAAATGCAGTCTGAGAATGTAGATTACATGGTGTTTGACTCTAGTAGAAAAGTGGGAGCTGAAAATTCTCATGCTACATATAACGAAGTTGATGGATCATTTAATAATACAGATTATAAGAGTATAGTAAACGTACCGCTATCTATAATGAGCTTACAGTCTGACGTACCGTCTAAAAATATTTCAACGGTTACACGAGGGTCTCAGGTTACTAAGCTTATCACTATGGACTTTATGAGTAACGGAGTACCTATTGATTATAAAGGTGATTTTACTCAGTGGAATCTTTTATCTCAAGAAGAAAGAGAAACAAACTCTAAGCTATACAAAGAAATTGTTAACAATCAAAAGTTATTAGAGGAGATGACTAACGAAGGGTACCTAACTTTACTTGAGCGTTTAGGTATCACTGAAAACAATGGAGAGTTCTCTCTTAGTGATGAGGGTAGATCAAAGGCTGTTGAAACACTTCGTGAAGAAATCTTTAAAAGAGAAACAAATGACAATATTTCTGATGCTCTTGAAGCATACTTAAATGGTGAAGCTGTTCTTGAAGCTACACCTGCATACCAAATAGTTAGAAATGTTTTATATTCTGCTGTAGACAGACTAATTGTTAGTCCTAAAATATCAGGCTCACAATTAGTGCAAATAAGTTCAACAATGTTTGAGTCTACTCGTGCTGCTATTACAGATATTAACGGTAAGAAAGGATATACTTCTGACATTCTTAGTTTTTATGAAGATGCAGATGGTAAGAGAGTAATGGAAGTTATGGTTGGACGTTGGTTTAAGAGTGACTTATCTGACGAGAAACTTTTAGAATACCTAAACACTACTGATGAAGGTAAAAAGATCTTATCTGGATTAGCTTTCCGTATACCAACACAAGCACAAAACTCCATCGATGCAATAAGAATAAAGAAATTTTTACCAGAGGAGTTTGGAGATAGTGTTGTTGTACCAGCTGCAATTGTAGAAAAAGTGGGATCGGATTTTGATATTGATAAATTATCAATTTACTTTAAGAATGTATTTTATCAAAATGGAAAACTCAGAATGGTACCCTATTTTGGAATGGGTAAAACAGCTAAAGATGAGTTTGGTAAAATGTTTGATGAAGGTAAATTATTTGACAAAAAACAAAAAGATGCACTTAGTAGATTACTCTTAGACTTTAACTCTACAGGAAGACAAATAGAGCAAGATGGACAATTAGCTAAACTCTTAGGTAAACTTGGATTCTCATCAGAGAAAGATGTAATAGAAGAGTTTGCAATAACTTTAAAAGAATTAGGGCTAAAAGATACAATAGTTAATAGCCTATATAAGAAGTCTTTAGAAAATGAATTTATACAATCATCTGAGAATTTAGTAACTGACGAATTAAATTTTAAAAGACTTACTACACCAAATGACTCTACTAGTTTAGAAAAGATTTCTGAGGACATTGTTAAAAAAATAACAGGTAAGACTTTTGATTATTCAAGTGTATCAAATCTACTTGACAGAAGATTTATGTCTAGACTAAGGCAAGCTTTTGTGTCAGGTAAACAAGCTATTGGAATTGCTGCAAGGACTCAAACCAATCATTCACTTAATCAAAGAGGTGTTATATATGTAAACAAAAATAATTTAAAAGATATAGCTCTTGAAGATCAAAAATATTTAGGAGATGGAGTAATTAATTTTGAAAAATATAACAAGGTTGTATTAGACGGTCAAGAATATCCTTCATTGTCTGGTATAGACAATGCAGATGATAAATTAATATCAAATATAAACAGTCAATTTATAGATGGGTACGTGGATATAACTGGAAAACGCGGACCATGGATTATGGAAATGGGAGCTACACCAAACTTAACATCTACATACCAGTTTCTTATAAACATAGGTGTACCAGCAGACACTGTAGCCTACTTTATGAACCAACCAATTATTCTTAATCACATGCAGTCAATTGAGAATAAAGGTTATAGATTTATATACATAGATCAGTTTATAGATGACACTATAAGTAAGTATGGAGGATTAACTAAAAAACAAGAGGATGAACTACCTAACAAAATACCTAGTAAAGCTTCTTTATTTAGTACATTAGGTAAACTACCAAGCGGTGCAACAGACGAAGTTACAGATGATACTCTAACAAACACACTTACTAAAGAAGAACAGATAGAACAGATATTTATCTTTAGAGAATTTTTGAAGTATGCTAAAATGGCTGACCAATTACGCACAGTTATGGACGGAACAAATTGGGATACTACAAACTTTAATGATCCATTCTTAATACTTAAGAAAGTTCTCCAACTTGTTAAGGCTCGAGATAGTATTATTTCATCTGTAGATGATGTATTAGATAATTCTTTTATTAGGAACTTATCTGAAAAAATAAACGATGCTAGAGATGCAGTAGCTAACTTTCTTGTTTCTGATACAGGTAGAGTTAGAGATGTCCTTGAACAGGTGTTGACACCTTACGCAAACTTACCTGATAAAGTATTTGTAAAGCTAGCTAAGAAAGCAGTTAATGATTTATTTGATTGGTCTGTACAAACAGATCAAAATTTAAACAAAGAATTACAAGACTTATTATTATCTGAAACAGGTGTAGGTTCTCAAGTTATATCTTTTATTGACACTGTAAAGAAAAACAAAGAGCATCCATTATATCAAAATGAGATTATAAATATATTAGAGGTAGTATCTTCTCCAGCAGTTGGAAATACACCAACTAATTTAAAACTTGCAAACAGGGACAATAAGGTATATGATCAAAATAATATTATATATGCTTTTCGTGAACTAAGAGAATATTTAGAAGGCTCACAAAGTTTATATGATAAGATAGTTAAGGTGGCTATTTTACAATCAGGTCTTGGTAACTCTCCTATATCATTTACATCACTTATTCCCTATAAAGACTTTTCAAGGATATATAATAAAACCTTGTCTAGAATAGAAAAATTACCTAACTTACAAGACTTTTATAACCTTTCAGTATTTCAGAGAAACAACTGGAATGATAGTGACGTAGCTCCTTCTACATCTTTAAATACAATACCAGATTCAAGGGGGAGATATTATTATCCAAGCTTATCATTTTTTGGGTACACTAATTTAAGAAATGCTATGAAATCAGATCAAATACCACAGTTGGTAAGCGGTGGAAGAGGTGGAGAGTTTGAAGTGTTCACTTGGACTGATCTTAAAATATCAGCTACAGAAAGAGCTACAATGCGTAAGGATGGAGATTACTCTTACTTAAATAAAGGATTATATAAAAAGGTATATGATGCTGATAAAATAACTCCTCTTACAACAGAGGATAGTAGAGGTAGACTTTATTTTATATACAAACCAATTAATGCACTTGGTGATAGCTTTAGAGCTAATGAGTTTTATCCAAACGCTAGAGAATCTATTATTGATAATGGAATGATGAAAGTAAAAAATGAAGTGATAGATGAAGAGATAGTTCCTTATATTGTAAAATCAAAGACAATAAAATCTTATAATAAAGTTGAAACAGGAGATTTAATAATAACTGTAAAGGGAGATAGGGTAACTGTAAACAATAGATCGTTTTCAGGTTCTATGATAAACTATGAGACTTTAACCGGAAAACTTGGATACACTCCAGAACAAGCTGGTGAAATAATTAACGCAAAATGTAAAGGCTAATGGCAACATGTCCAAATATAAATTTACCAGAATGGAATATACTAGTAGACGCTAGGGGAGAAAACATGGCTTATGCTTTATGGGATAAGTATGGTGGCAATGTTCCTAAGTCTGAGTACGATGTATCACCTAATAAAGTTTCTTATTCTTTAAAATCAGTTAATATTTTACTTAGTGAAAAAGCTAAACAAATATTTTCTAAAGCTAAAAATGTTGGATGGGATTTAAATAAAACTCTGACAGAACTTCAAATACCTAAAGATCAAAAAGTTTACATACAAGAAGTTTATGATAATATATCATATGTTAATCCTGAAACTAATAAGTTAATTGAACCTAGTATAGAAGATTTAGTTACATCTATATTAGCTAATAATAGTTTTACTGTTGAGGTTAATACTGCTAAAGTAAAAGAAGGGCTTATTAAAGATAGTACAGAATTTAAAGTAGGAGAAGATTACTACTATTCTGACCCAACTAGAAATGTTTATAAAGTATTTGATAATGAAGGAGGAAGTAAAACTATTACTAAAGAAGAGTTTAATAATGCTAGGCAGAGTAGTAATCCTACTCAATATTACTCTAGACTAACAGTTCCAGGAGGTACTAACTATACAGAAAATGAAATAGCTACACCAGGTATTACACCTAATATTAAAGGTCATGCTAAATTTAGTACTGATAAAGGTATAGGTTGGTTTAGAAGTGATGATAGAAGTTTAAACCAAAAAACTTTAAATACATTAAAACAACAAAATTGGTCATCTGAGCAAATGGAACAAGCTATGATTAGAACTGACGGTTCTGAACAAGCTTTAGAAGAATATTTACTTAAAAATTATCCAGATAGAACTAAAGGTGATGTAACTAAAACTCGTAGAATACTAGAAGTACAATCTGATTTATTTCAGAAAGGTAGAGATAAAAAAGATTTAACTACGATGCCTGCAAAAAGAGTTGCAGGTTATAAAGTAGGAGATCAAGTTGAAGTTATTCCTCCTTATAATGTTGATCCAGAAACTGGTGAAAATGTAGAGATTAGAGTTAAAGGTATAGTATTAGAAGTCACCGAAGAAATTGAACCTGAGTTCTTACGAGACGAAAACCAATGGGAACCAGGTTATCCTGGTTTGGTTACTATTAAGATGTCTGATGGAAAAATCCGTACTTTTCGAACAGATGATAACTCTGTATCAATAAAGCCTAGTGGTATTAAAGAAAAAAAAGAAAGTAAAGAAAACAATTTCCTACAACTACTAAACAAAAAAGGTAACTGGGTTAACTTCTTTATACAATCTATAGTACAAGATAGTGCTAAGAAAGGATATGAGAAAGTATTATTTCCTACAGGAGAAACTGCTGCTAAAGTAGAAGG
>JACKQG010003096.1_pt1 | contig 20830 bp, 22 predicted proteins | sample 8237621 | NCBI WGS metagenome assembly JACKQG01 (sample SAMN15677084, study PRJNA649215) | marine metagenome | biome: marine; feature: Black Sea; material: saline water; isolation source: suspended particulate matter (SPM) from the Black Sea western gyre | collected 2013-06-09/2013-06-10 | depth... | reverse complement strand
CAAGCGAATTTGGTGCAAGTGGCTTTTCAGCGTTTCCCGGTGGGGACCGTAACTACGGTGGTTCATACGACGATGTGGGTATCAACGGTTACTTTTGGTCGTCGTCAGAGTACAATAGTTTCTATGGCTGGACCCGTAAACTGTTTTGCGATAATTCAGATGTCTACCGGAACTACGGCGGTAAGCATTACGGCTTCTCTGTTCGTTGCTTGGGGGATTAGACTATTTTACTATTTGGGGTATGGGGCGTAGCCCCATTAAATTTAAAATGTTATAATGGAGAATGGTTATTACACTTATGTACTAAAAAGTTTAAAAGATGGGAATAATTATACAAATTACACCCAAGATTTGAAATTAAGATTTGAACAACATGCAAAAGGAAATGTTGAATTAATACTTCCCATTTGTAAAAAGATTTATATAAGATAAATTAAAAAAAGCCCATGGATTTATCCATGGGTTTGCAAATAATCGTCAATTAAAAACCATTTTAATGGTTTAGGAGATAAATATGAGTCATTCCCTCGTTCAAATTTGGATTCATTCAGTTTTTAGCACAAAAGATAGATTTCCCTTGCTCAAAGATTCGTTTCGAAATGAGGTATTTAATCATATTTCCCAATCACTTGAAGAGAAAAACTGTAGTGTCAAAATAGTTGATGGCATGCCTGACCATGTTCATCTGTTGTTTAGTTTGCCACCCCAATACTCTATTTCTCAAATTATAAAATTAATCAAAGGTGAATCATCTCATTGGATTAATCAAATGGATTTTTTGAATGTAAAATTTGCATGGCAAGTGGGTTATGGCGCATTTTCAGTAAGTGAGTCGCAAGTGAAAGTGGTAAAAAAATATATTGAAAATCAAGAACAGCATCATAAAAAGATGAGTTTTCAAGAAGAGTATGATCGATTTATTCGCCTTTATAATATAGAGGGAAACCGATAAATCGGTTTAGATGGATGGATCTAATAATTGACCCACGAATAAATTCGTGGGCTCTTTGTGAAATAAATTATAAATATTCAATTTTGTGTACAATGGATTTTAATTCAATCATCGTATTTGGGATAGGTAAATTGCAATTCAATCAGCCCATGAATTTATTTGTGGGTTTGCAAATTATCCATGGGATGGAGGATTTATTTTGGTAAGGAAATCATGATAATTAAAGAAAATCCATTTTAATGGTTTCAAATTAACATAAATATTCAATTTTGTGTACAATGGTTATTAATTCAACCATTATGTTTGAGATGGGTGAATTGCAATTCAATCAGCCCATGAATTTATTCGTGGGTTTGCAAATTATCCATGGGATGGAGGATTTATGTATGGGAAGGAAATTATGATAATTAAAGAAAATCCATTTTAAAGGTTTCAGATTACCATAAATATTTAATTCAGTTATTATGTTTGGGTTTGGAAAATTGCAATTTAAATAGCCCATGGATTCATCCATGGGTTTACAAATAATCGTCAATTAAAAACCATTTTAATGGTTTTAAAAAAATGAATACATTTTTCGTCCAGAATCCAATTTATAAATTTATCCCAATTCAGGTATTGGCCATTATAGTTGCAGTCAATTTTCAGGTGGAATTCATTATTCCTTTTATTATCCTTATTTTGAGTAGCGTATTCCTTCTCTCACGCTATTATAATTTTGTTATTCCCATAGTTATATTTTCATTAGTTTGGTCAATATGGACATGGGAAAACCCTACGCTCGAATTAGAAAAATATACATCCCATTCTGTTGAAATTCGCTGTCCTATAAAATCAGTATATCAAACCCCAAAACGAGTTAATTATGTGCTAAACGCTGATGGGCTGGGAATCCTCTATTCGGTTGAAGATAGTTTGAGTTCTACACCTGGAGATACGCTACAGATTCGAGGGGAGTTATATATCCCAGATGAAGCACGAAATCCTGGACAATTTGACGCGCGAAAATATTATAATTCTAAAGGGGTAAATTTGATATTCAGCAAAAACGCTGAATTGATGGGAGAAATTTTCGGGCCGCTTAATATTAACAGAATATTCTTTCAAATTCGACAATCAATTATTCAGAAAATTAACACATATATTCCTGAACCATATACAGGAATGGCATTGGGGCTACTCATCGGTGTGAAGTCAGATATCAATAAAGCATTTAAGGAGAATTTTAAGGCCTCTGGGATTATTCACATTTTGGCAGTATCAGGGCTTCATGTAGGATATATTCTTTTGGTACTCCATCTGTTGGGCAGTATTTTCTATTTAAGTCCAAAATTAAGATTTGTGCTTATTTTGGTGGGAATGTTGTTATACATGGGAATTACGGGATGGCCCGTGAGTGTGGTGAGAGCTGGAGTTATGGCAATATTATACGCCTATGCCAAATTAAAAGAATTTAAAACCAATGCGTGGAATATTTTAGGTGTGGTTGCATTTTTGAATTTACTGATTGATCCCAATCAATTATTTAATTTGAGTTTTCAGCTATCATTTGGAGCGGTTGCAGGAATTTTATACGCCTATGGTCAACTTCAAACTATTATTGAAAATAGTAAGCCTTTGCAAAAATTGCGACAGAATTGGTGGTTCCGATGGGGTTCAGATTTTATAGTGGTTTCAATGGGGGCGCAGATGGGTACATTTTTACCTATCGCATTTGTGTTTGGCCAGATTCCGGTGTGGTCACTCTTTACGAACTTATTTGCCATTACATTGTCAGCAATGGCTGTACTTACGGGTATCACCACACTAATCTTTTCACTGCTTTCTAATTATGTGGCCACTGTTTATGGCAATGCCATGTGGGGATGTATGTGGATGTTAGATGTGATTAGCACAGGCGTAAGTAATTTTCCATTTTCATATATTCCCGTATATCAGTTTACATCAATTTTTATTTTACTATTATTCCTATTGTGGATGTTAGTTATGAGTATTTCAATTCAACGTTATGCACAACGATTTATCATTTTTTGTCTTATTGTGTTGAATGGATGGGTATGGCCTGAAGTCATGAATCAATCAAAATTTACATTTACATTTCTTGATGTTGGGCAAGGGGATGCATGCATTATTCATAATGATGAAACCACAATCCTTATTGATGCTGGCTATGTAGGTTTTGGTAAAGATTACGGCAAGTATGTTATACTTCCATATTTAAAGAATCAGGGAATAGGTCAGATTGACTTAGCGATTATGAGTCATCCACATGCAGATCATATTGGTGGCTTTAAGACGTTGTTAGGTGAAATTCCGATCACAACCGTGTGGGATACTCATAATTCCTATGATTCAGGATTATATGAATCAATTATGGAGAAATTTGTAGAAAATAATACAATGGTAGAATATCCACGCCCAGGTGAAATATTTGAAATTGATGGCCTGAAATTGACGATGCTATTTCCCGATAGTTTATTTTCTACGCATGCTTCAAATATTAATGATGCATCCATCGTGGTTCGTATTGACCACCAGGAAAATTCTTTTCTATTTACTGGAGATGCAGAAACGAGAGCCGAAAATATATACTCAAAATTAGGGGCATACCTAGATGTGGATGTGGTAAAAGTAGGGCATCATGGCTCCAAAACCAGTTCATCAATGAGAGTTGTAGAAAATTCATCTCCAGCTTATGGCGTTATATCATTAGGAAAATTAAACAAATATGGACATCCATCAGCATCTATAATGGAGAGATGGCAGAAAAGTGGGACTCAATTATTCAGAACCGATGAATCTGGGGCCATTATGATTACATCAACGGGTGAATCGCTAAAGATTTCAAAAATGATTGAATAAAAGATTTTCATTTACGATAAAAGGCATATAATTTTAAATCATGTCGGAGATGATTTTTCACTTAACCTGTCCTGACCAACGGGGCATTATTGCACAATTTACGCAATTACTTTATCAACATAAGGTGAATGTGTTATCGCTGGAGCAACATGTTGAGCCAGATGAGGGCTTATTTTTTATGCGAGCCCATGCTGATTTAAGGCACATGACCATCTCATCTACTACGCTCATTGACCTCTTGAATGAGATTGAAATTAAATTGTCTGGAAATTTGACGATTCATGATCCATTAAAGCCATTAAATATGGCCATACTTTGTACAAAAGAACAGGCGCATGTGAGTGATTTGCTCATGAAACATCAATCCAAAGAGTTAAATTGCAATATCCCCATTGTCATTAGTAATCATGAAAATTTGCGGAAAGCCGTTGAACCGTATGGTATTGAGTATCATCATTTACCGGTGAGTGCTGAAAATAGAGAATCCCAAGAAGAAACCATTATCTCACTGCTTAAAAATCATCATATTGATGTGGTGGTATTGGCGCGATATATGCAGATTCTTTCACCTAAAATTGTTCAGGAATACAAGGGGAGAGTAATTAATATTCATCATGCCTTTTTACCGGCATTTAAAGGGGAGAGGCCCTATCATAAGGCGTGGGTGCGTGGAGTAAAAATGATTGGTGCTACTGCTCATTATGTAACAGAAGATTTAGATGAAGGCCCCATTATCGAACAAGACGTGGAGTCAGTAACGCATCAGTTTTCAGTAAAAGAGATGGTTCAAGCGGGACGAGATATCGAAAGACGAGTACTAACTTCTGCAGTGAAGGCACATCTTCAGCATCGGATTTTACTCCATGGACAACGCACACTTATATTTCATTCTTAAATACAATACTTGAAAATAATTTATATCCGTGCTAAGATATAGGCACTATTTTTGGAAGATTATTAAGGAGAAAGATGGATATTCTACATACAGTTCAACATTACATGACTCAAAAAATTGTAACCGTACATAAAGATTTAAATATTTATAAGGCTATTGACAAATTGCTCCATCATCGTATTTCGGGTACGCCGGTGATTGATGATTCGGGCAGTATGGTGGGTATTCTCACTGAAAAAGATTGCCTAAGAATTATGGCGAATGGGTCATTTCACGAGATGCCTGGAGGTCCAGTTTCTCGTTATATGACTGAGGATGTAAAGACGGTTGCTCCCGAAACAGATATTTTTGTGGTGGCAGATTTATTCTTAAAAAACCATTTTAGACGAGTACCCGTTTTAGAGGGCAACAAGTTAGTGGGGCAAATTAGCCGATGTGATGTGTTGGCAGCAGTGCAAGATATTGTAAATGTAAAAGCGAATACTTCTCCCCAAAAAGAATATTTATCTGAGGAAATGAAGAGCTCTTTGAAATAATGCGGTTTGTCTTTATCCTTTTTTTCTCAATTCTTTTTTCAGAAATAAATACTTTGCCTGATTCTGAAAAAGTATTTGAGAAGTTAAAATCATATAGAAGTTCTGCGAAACACTTTGAGTTAGTTCTTACCGATCACCAAGTTATATATGTATCCCAAATTATTGATTTAGATTCATTACTACTAACGGTGAATATATTGATTGATAGAAGGATGGGTCAATCATTAAGCTTTGAGTCATTGGTTCAGCAAGAAATTGATAATGAGCACCCCAAACTATTGCGTAAAATAAATATTGTAGATATTATTGCTGTGAACGAGTCCAGGCATTCTTCTGCATTTAGTAAAATTCCGTATTCACCCAAAACATTAATTGTATTCGTTCCTCTTGTATTATTATTCGTAAAATTCATTTCCACAATGATGGTTGCCTAAAATTGGCGATTACAGAAAATTAGGTTATCCATGAAGAAAATATTACTCATAATACTGCCATACATCTTTGTGTCTGGATGTTCAGTAATTATGCCAAAAATAGTTCCATTTAAAGATTTGCCCACCCCTACAGGTGAGTATTTAGTGGGTACTCAAATTTTCAATTGGACTGACAGCACACGAGATGAGTGGTTTACTGAAAATGATCTTGATGATAAACGTAAATTAGTGGTTCAAATTTGGTATCCCACAAATGCAGTAAGTGACGAAAAATATCCTTATATGGATAATCCTGAAAAGCGATTGGGTCCATTATCTGAGCAATTAGAATTGCCTGTGTTTATGATACGTCATATTCAAGATATTCAAACAAATTCCATATTGAATGCTCCATTACATCCAGATATTGATAAGATGCCCGTTATTCTATTCTCCCATGGTTTAGGTGGGATGCGTGCACAGAATACAGCTCATATCGAAGAGTTGGTCAGTCGAGGCTATTTTGTCATTGCGCCTGATCACCCCTTTGATGCAAATATCACTATTTTTGATGATGGCACTATCGCTGATTATCGTTCTGGATTAACCTTTCTTCAAGCCAAACGAGGCAAAGGGGTATCATTAACAGAAAAAGATTTTTGGGAATTTAGACTCCCCCAAATTAAGACTCGAACGGCTGATATTCAATATCTATTAGATGAGTTAGAATTGAAAAATAGAATGGATGAATCTCCGTGGGCCTCCATGGATTTAGAGCGAATTGGTATATTTGGCCATTCGTATGGTGGGGCAACCAGTGTAATGGCATCCCATTTTGATGAGCGTATCGATGCGTGTATTTCTTTAGATGGTTGGAATGTACCTATTCCACAGAATGTAATAGATGATGGATTACGTGTTCCCTTTTTATATATTGGGCGCCCCAAGTGGGATACTGATTTAAATTATGAGAAATTAGATACGTTGATTTCCCGAAGTAGTAAGAAGACTGCTAAATTAATATTAGATGGAACGAAACATTTTGATTATTCAGACACGCCATATTTTTCACCCATGGCAAAGCGGTTTGGTATTTCTGGAAAGTTGCCTACTGAAGAAATTTTGTCTATCCTAAATGGGCAAATTATCTCATTTTTTGATACACATGTGAAGTAGAATTAAGTTTTCGTTCGGTAGAATAAGTAACTCCCAATCGCAAAGAAAATAAAGTTTGGTCCCCACACAGATATAAACGGATTCAACACCCCTTTATAGCCCAAGGTTTGTCCGAATTTAAGCACCGCATAGTATAGAAAAATAACGCCAATACTCATTCCCACCCCGATGGCTAAACTGCTCCGAGGTTTACGAATTGCCAAGGAAAGTCCAAATAGAACCATTAAAAATGATGTACCTGCCAAGGCCGTTTTAAAATGTAAGTTTACCGCCCAACGAGGTTCATAGATTCCATTACGTTTAAGCTTTGAAACAAACTCTGAAAGATTCCAATAATTCATTTCTTCCGGCTTTCCAGTTTCACGAGTTAAGTCGATAGGGGTAATTTCTGAGTACATAATACTATCTTGATTATGAGTGGTGAAATTTAATTTCCCATCATTCCATTTACGTATAGTGTAATTGGGGATCACCCATGAATGCTCTGCATCATTCCATTGCATTTTTGGTGAGTCAAGTCGGTAGTATAAATTCTGCTCATTAAATTTTTGAATAGAGATTCCATAGGCCATCTTATTATTAAATTGAAATCGCTTGATAGAGAGAATGGTATTGGCATCCAACTGTCTGTAAATATTTCGTTTTTTCGCATTTTTAGTACGCGATTTCCGAATACCATGTTCTTCTTCTAATAATAAGCGTTTTTGATAATGGGTGGTTACTACATAATTATCAAATCCGAATGATAGAATACTGAATATGAACCCCAAAATAAGAAGTGGGGCAGAAATACGTCTAAATCCTACGCCCGATGCTTTTATAGCGGTAAGTTCACTGTTTTTCTGTAGGATGCTTAAGGTAAATACGGTGGACAATAGCATGGCCATTGGGAATCCAATACTTAAAAACCATGGAATGGTATGGATATAATATTTTAAAATGGCCACTGCAGGCATGGATGCATCTATGAATTTATCAAGATGGTCAATAATGTCGACTACGGTAAAAATCACAATAAAAGCGGTAGTGGTAGCGATTAACTTTGCTATGAATTGTTTGAGGATGTAAAAATCCATGAGTTTGAACATTATATAAATTACATACTTTAGTGGAGAGTTTCCATTAGTGATATATAATTAATGGTTCGTAAATTTCACCCATCGTAACCCCTTTAAATCTACCCGGGAGGTAGCAAAGGGTAAGAGATTCACAGTAGATTGAACTTTTATCCTCACGCTCCCAATGGAGCGTTTTTCTTTCCCGGTAATAAATTAAGGTTAAAAATGAAAACAGTTAAGGCAACTCTCTTAAAAGAGAAGGATATTGCACGAAAATTAGTAAGACTGGCTCATGAAATTATTGAGAACAATTCTGATTTAAGTAATATAGCCATCGTGGGTATTCGTACTCGTGGAGAAATTTTAGCAAAGAGGGTGGTAGAGCACATCCGCGAAATTTCTGGAGAAAATGTACTTGAAGGCACTATTGATGTGACATTCTATCGTGATGACTTTAGAACGAATTTAGGCTCACCTAAGATTGGATCATCCAGCATTCTTTTTGAGGTTGATGGAAAAGATGTAGTATTGGTTGATGATGTTTTATATTCAGGTAGAACTATACGCGCCGCCATGGACGATTTGTTCTCCTTTGGTCGCCCCGCATCTGTCCAGCTTGCCGTATTGGTGGATCGAGGGCACCGTGAACTGCCAATTAGAGCAGATTATGTAGGTAAAAATTATCCCACATCATTGAATGAGCACATTCATGTTCATGTTGATGAGGTGGATGGCGAGGATGCAGTACTCCTCATGGAATACGGAGAATAGTATGGGTGCATTAAGTACAAAACATTTTATAAAATTAGAAGGCGCACCAAAAGAAGATATTCAACATCTTATTGATACAGGACTTGTGTTTAGAGAGGTGTTAGATCGGCCTATTAAAAAGGTGCCTTCGTTAACAGGGAAAAATGTGGTGAATCTCTTTTTCGAGAATTCGACTCGAACAAGGATGTCTTTTGAATTGGCAGAAAAGCGGTTGTCTGCCGATGTGACTAATTTCTCTGCTTCATCATCCAGTTTAAATAAGGGTGAAAGTTTTAAGGATACTATCCAGAATATCCATGCCATGAAAATGGACTGTGTGGTTATGCGGCATCCTGTTCCCGGTTCATGCCACCAATTAACAAAGTATGTGGATGCAATTGTAATTAATGCTGGGGATGGGAAACATGAACATCCAACGCAGGCTATGCTTGATATGATGAGCCTCTATGAAAAATTTGGATATTTGAAGGGGTTGAAAGTGGCCATTATTGGGGATATTTCCCATAGTCGAGTTGCACTTTCAAATATACATGGACTCATTACAATGGGGGCAGAAGTAACCCTTTGTGGTCCACCGCATTTGATTCCGATTGGAATAAAAGAATTGGGTGTGTCGGTGAGCCATAATGTGGATGAAGTGGTAGAGTGGGCAGATGCATTGAATATTTTAAGAATTCAGCGTGAACGAATGGGGGTAGGGCTTATTCCATCAGTTCGTGAATATCGAGATTTCTTCGGTATTACACAAGAACGATTAAGCCGGCATAAGAAAGAAATTGTTATAATGCACCCTGGCCCTATGAACAGAGGCGTTGAAATTGATAGCTCTGTGGCTGACGGTGATCAGGCCATCATTCTTGATCAAGTTCTGAATGGTGTGGCCGTTCGGATGAGTATACTATATTCTTTGTTAGGTCCTGAAGAAGAGGGAAAAGATGAGAAAAAATAAAACATTATCAGGTAAGTGGGCATTTGTAAATGGAACTATTTATGATCCATTCAAAAAAGTAAATATTGATGGTAGTATTTTGCTTGAGGATGGTATTGTAATTGCAGTTGGGGATGTTGATATCTCTGATGCTCAAGAAATTGACTGTTCAGGTAAAATTATAACGGCAGGGTTTATTGACATCCACGCGCACTTTAGAGTTCCGGGAAGAGAGGACAAAGAAACTTTAGAAACGGGTGCAATGTCAGCAATGGCTGGTGGATTCACTCGTGTCTGTGTTATGCCGAATACTGACCCTCCATTGGATACGCCAGAGGCTATTCGATTTATCAAAGATAAGGCTGAGAGTGTACCTATTCAGATTTATCCTATTGGTGCAATAACTATTGGTCAAAAAGGGATGGAGATTGCTGAATATGGTGAAATGATTAAAGAGGGTGCGGTTGCGTTATCGGATGATGGGCTTCCAGTAGAAAATGGCCAAGTACTTAGATTGGCTTTAGAGTATAGCAGTATGTATGGTGTCCCCGTAATAAACCATGCCGAAGATGTACCATTGCGGAATGAGGGCCTGATGAATGAGAGTCCATTATCTACTCGTTTGGGATTAGATGGAAATCCAGATATTTCTGAATCGGTGATGGTATTTCGTGATTTAGAGATTGCTGATTTTGTAGATGGCAGAATTCATATCCCCCATGTATCTACAAAAAAATCAGTAGATATTATTAGACAGTATAAGGAAAAGGGAGTAAATGTTACTGCTGAGGTAACTCCGCATCATTTGGGATTAACAGAAAATAGTCTAATTGATTTTGATACAAATGCAAAAGTTGCACCGCCACTTAGAAAAGATATCGATCGTAAGGCTTTAATTCAAGGCTTAAAAGATGGAGTGATTACCTGTATTGCCACAGATCATGCGCCTCATACTATTGAAGATAAAGAAAAAGATATGAAGCATTCACCTTGTGGAATGATTGGTTTAGAGTCAGCATTTGCGTTATCAAATACCACTTTACAGGCTGATGGATTCTCAGTTGAGGATGTTATTGGGTGGCTCACTGCTGGTCCCGCATCCGTTTTGGAATGGGATATAAATGCCTTTGAAGTGGGTACACCAGCTGAAATTACAATCATCGATGATTCATCTAATTGGAAGATGTCTGAATCGCACATATATTCCAAATCAAAAAACTCACCCATGGTAGGTATGGACTTTACAGGTGAAATTATTATGACGGTTTGTGGTGATTATGCCTTCGGTAAAGTAGATTAATAAAAAATCATTGATTAATCCTTGACATAACATCAGAAACCCCTCTAAATTTGCAGGCTGTATATACAGCGAATTATTGTATTTAAACGACTATATAAAGGTTTTTAATGGAAACGACTTCTATTAAACTAAATGAAATTACACGAGATTGGTATATTGTTGACGCTGAAGGTCAAACTTTAGGCCGATTAGCAAGCAAGATTGCTCAAATTATTAGAGGCAAGGCTAAGCCTGCTTTTACTCCCCATATGGATATGGGTGACTTTGTGGTGGTTATTAATGCTGAAAAAGTAAAGGTAACTGGTAACAAAGAAGAAGATAAGAAATACTGGCATCACACTGGATTTCCGGGTGGACAAAAAGAAGCCAGTTTAAAGCGTATGAGATTAGAGCATCCTGATAGAATTATTACGAATGCTGTAAAGGGGATGTTGCCTCATAATCGATTAGGTCGTCAGCTCAATACGCATCTTAAAGTATATTCAGGAACTGAGCATCCACATACTGCTCAAAAACCTAAAACAATTCAATTATAATCTAAGGGATATAAATGCCAAAGAAAGCAAGTGAAACATGGTCAGCAACGGGTAGAAGAAAGTCTTCTGTTGCACGTGTTAGATTTACTAAAGGTAAGGGTGCTATTGTTGTAAATAGTCGCCCATTAGAAGAATATTTTGGACGTGATACATCAAAAATGGTATTAAAACAACCATTGGAGTTAGTTGATCTAGTTAGTCAGTATGATATTGATGTAAATGTAAATGGTGGTGGTTTATCCGGTCAAGCTGGTGCGATTCGTCATGGCATTGCACGCGCACTTGAGAAAATTGATGCTGATTTACGTCCTTCGTTAAAAAAAGCAGGAATGTTAACCCGTGATTCACGTGAAGTTGAGCGTAAAAAATGTGGTCAGCCCGGTGCTCGTAAGAACTTCCAGTTCTCTAAACGTTAAATTTTATATAGAGGTTTTATGAATCATATTGAAATAGATGATCTGCTAAAAGCAGGAACACATTTTGGACATCCCACCAGCCGGTGGAATCCTAACTTTAAACCATACTTAGCTACAAAGAAAAATGGTATTCATATCATTGATCTAAAAGCGACCAGTAAGGCATTAAACCGTGCAGGTAAAGAAGTAACCCGTATTGTTCGTGAAGGTGGTCATATTTTATTTGTGGGTACTAAAAAGCAAGCTAAAGATGTGGTTCAACAAGCATCTGATCGTTGTGGAATGTACTATATTGTGGAGCGTTGGTTGGGTGGAACATTCACTAATTATGCTACCATTAAGAGAAGTATTAAGCGCCTTTCATTATTGGAAAAAGAATCTTCTCCAATTTATGAAAATCTCACGAAAAAAGAGTTAGGTATGCTTGAGCGTGAGCGAATTAAGCTTGCTGATCTTCATCGTGGAATTAAAGATATGAAGCATCTTCCTTCAGCTATTTTCTTTATTGATGGTATTTGTGAAAAAATTGCCATTGCGGAAGCTAAAACATTGGGTATCCCTGTGATGGGTATTGTAGATAGTAATACTGATCCTACAAATATTGATTTTCCAATTCCTGGAAATGATGATTCAATGAAATCTATCGGTTTTATCGTTGATTATATTGCAAATTGCGTAATTGAAGCACGAGGGGGTTCAGCAGAAGAATCCCCTGAAACTGCAACTGTTGAGACAGAAACAGCGACAGAAGTGGCTGAAATTACAGAAGAAACTGTTGAAGCATCTACTGAGGAGTCTAAATAATGGCGGCCAGTGCATCAGCAGTAAAAGAATTACGTGAAATCTCTGGCGCAGGCATGATGGATTGTAAACGTGCATTAGACGAAGCAGGAAATGATGTTAAGAAGGCCATGGAAGTATTGCGTAAAGCGGGTGTGGCTAAAGCACAAAAAAAAGCAGGCCGTTCAGCTTCTGATGGTATGGTACTTCCATACATTCACCCCGGTTCAAAATTGGGTGTGTTAATTGAAGTAAATTGCGAAACTGATTTTGTTGCAAAAACAGATGATTTTCAAAATATGGTGAGAGATATTGCAATGCATATTGCTGCCTCAGGACCAATTGCTGTAAATAAAGAAGATGTTCCTGCAGACGTACTTGAAACAGAAAAAGCAATTTATGCTGATCAAGCACGTAAAAGTGGAAAACCTGAAAATATAATCGAAAAAATGATAGAAGGTAGAATCTCTAAATTTTATCAAGAAAATGTGTTAATGGAGCAAGATTTTGTTAAAGATCCTAATCTTACCATTAAAGATGTTCTCACTCAAATGGTTGCAAAATTAGGTGAAAATATTATCATTTCTCGATTCGTTCGATTCCAACTTGGCGAAACTGCCAAGAAAACTCCTGAAACAGAAGCGTAAATCTATAGATGTCAAAACCAGCCTATAAAAGAATTCTCCTAAAACTTAGCGGAGAAATCTTAGCTGGTGAAAGAGGATATGGTATAGACCCATTAATTACATCCGAAATCTGTAATAAAATTAAAACGGTTTTGGATATGGGTATTGAGGTTGGAATTGTAATTGGTGGTGGAAACATCTTTCGAGGTATTTCTGCGGCGGCCAATGGCATGGATCGTGTTGCTGGTGACTATCTTGGAATGATGGCCACAATTATGAATTCTGTTGCACTTCAATCCGCACTTGAAAAATTAGATTGTGACACACGTGTCATGAGTGCCCTCAGTATTACTCAACTTGCAGAACCTTATATTCGCCGTCGTGCAACACGTCACCTTGAAAAGGGCCGAGTCGTGGTATTTGCCGGTGGTACTGGAAATCCATATTTTACAACCGATACTGCAGCTGTACTTCGTGCTATCGAAATAAATGCAGATGTAGTTATTAAAGGCACCAAGGTTGACGGTGTTTATACCGATGACCCCATGATCAATAGTGATGCTACAAAATATGATTCTCTATCCTACAAAGAAGTAATTGAAAAAGAACTAAGAGTGATGGATCTTACTGCGGTTACCCTTTGCAAAGAAAATAAACTCCCAATTATTGTTTTTGATATTAGTAGTAAAACAGGATTGGTAGATATCGTAAACTCAATTTCGGTTGGTACAACCGTTTCATAGGGGATTATTATGATTAATGATATTTTTGTTGATATTAAAGATCGAATGACTAAAGCTGTTGACCATTATCGTCAAGAAGTCTCAACGGTACGCACGGGTCGGGCATCTTCTAATATTTTAGATTTAATCAAAGTAGATTATTATGGTACCATGACTCCATTAACAAATATGGCACATATTTCAGTACCTGAGGCTCAATTGATTGTGGTACAACCGTTTGATCCTACCAGTTTAGAATCGATTGAAAGAGCTATTTTAAATTCAGATGTTGGCTTAACTCCCAATAATGACGGAAATGTGATTCGATTAAATATTCCTGCATTGACGGAAGAGCGTCGTAAAGAATTTGTGAAAGTAGTACATAAGATGATTGAAGATGGAAGAGTCGCTATTCGGAATATCCGTCGCGATGTGAATGACCATTTAAAGAAAATGGAAAAGGATGGTGAGCTTTCAGAAGATAATTTGAAACGTGCACTTGATAATGTTCAAGAAACCACTGATGAATTCATAAAAGAATTGAATGCTCTTCAAGAAATGAAGGAAAAAGAATTAATGATTTAGTCTTTACGCAGGCTAGATGATTAAAAAAAAGTCCAGTTCGCTGGACTTTTTTATTATAGGAAATGCTTTATTTCCATTTTGACAGTGATTAAATCTTTATGCTCAATATTCAAAATGTGGGCAATTTGTTTGATGGTATGATTCTCTAAGTAGTGAAGTTCTCCATCAGCAAAGGCCACTTCAAAAATGCATCCAATTAAATCAATCTTATCTTCTTTGGAAAAATGTTGATTCAATAATTGTCCAAATGAGAATATATCGGTAGATTTTTCAAGTAATTGATTTGAGTCTTTAAAGAGTTTGTTGATTTCCTCAGTTTCGATAGAAAAGAAATCTGACAGTATTTCACGGATCATTTTTTCCTCGTGAGGGTCTAAATACTCATCGGCAAAGGCAACTTTTGTTAATAGGCAAGTTGTAGCTAATTTTACATCGTAGGTATCAATAGAATGATCCACTTTTTCTCCTGATTATTTAGATGGTCTAAACTGTTAAAAAATATGACGTAAATTTACCACGTTTACAAAACTAAAATATGAAGATTATACACGTAAAAGAAAATACATTGGGTGAGATGATCGGTTTAAAAGCCGGTGACCGTTTATTGAAGATAAATGGTAAACGCGTTATTGATGAAATTGATTATCGATTCCGTATCACTGATGAAAATATTACCCTCGATTTAGAAATTGATGGTAAAATGGATAAAGTATCCATTGATAAAGATTATGATGATGATCTGGGTGTTGAGTTCGAAGAATTCAAAATTCGTAAATGTGGAAATGATTGTGTTTTCTGTTTCGTAGATCAAAATCCTGAAGGTATGCGAACGGGTATGTATTTTCGTGATGGTGACTATCGATTGTCATATTTACATGGTCATTATATCACTATGACTAATATGGGCCAAAATGAGCTAAACCGAATTGTTGAGCAAAAAATGTCTCCACTTTACATTTCGGTGCATACCACTGATGTTGAATTACGTCAGAAACTGCTGTTGTATGGAAAAGAAGATTTTCTAATGGATAAAATTGATTATCTGACAGAGAATGGAATTCAATTGCATACACAAGTGGTATTGATTCCAGGCCTGAATGATGGTAAATATCTCATTAAAACTTTAAAAGATATGTACGCCTACTATCCCAAGGTGAATTCGATTTCTATAGTTCCAGTGGGCCTTACTAAACATCGTGTAGGTTTACCTGAATTAAGTACGGTAACTCCTGAATATGCTGAAAAACTGGTGGATTATGCTGAATCATTAAAGGCACAATTCCCAGGGAGTGACGAACAGCCCTTTATCTTTTTATCAGACGAATGGTATATAGTGGCGAAAAAACCATTCCGCCCCATTGTAGAAATGGGTGGACTAAATTTAATTGAAAATGGAGTTGGTCAAGTTCAATCATTTTTAGAAGACTTTGAATCTGAAAGTGAACGTTTTCCCGCATCCTTTAATGAACCCACTTCATTTACCATTGCCACAGGGCATTTGGCCTATGGAATCTTCCAGACGCATGTGATTCCTGTGCTTAATAAAATTAAAAACCTTCATGTCAATTTAGTAGAAATTAAAAATGATTTTTATGGTGATATGGTAACGGTTGCGGGACTCCTCTCTGGGCAAGACATTATCCACCAATTAAAAGATGAAGATATTGGTGAAGCAGTGTGGTGTTCACATCGTATTTTGAATGATGAGGGTGAAGTAACATTAGATGATATGACATTGGCAGAGATGTCGAAGCAATTAGGGGTGCCTGTAAATGTATCTCATGATAGTATTTTAGAAATTTTTAACCGGAATATACATGGCTGATTATACCATTGCAATTTTAGGGCGCCCGAATGTGGGGAAGTCCACTTTATTTAATCGACTCGTTGGTAAAACACATGCCATTGTTTCACCTGTTGAAGGTGTAACACGCGATAGAATCTATGGCACATTTGATTGGTTGCATCGTGAATTTGATGTGATTGATACAGGTGGTTATATTCCTCATACTGAAGATGAAATTAACAAACATGTTAGACTTCAGGCTGATATTGCCGCTGAAGAAGCGGACTTTCTCATATTATTGGTTGATGGTCGATCCGAGCTTACCTCCAGTGAAAAGACATTAGCAGAACTCATTATTGCCATGGAAAAACCATTCATATTAGTGGCCAATAAAATTGATGATATTTCTCACGAGAAAGATATCTTTGGATTATACGAGCTGGGAATGGGTGACCCCATGCCAGTATCTGCTCAGAGTGGACGTAGTTTAGGTGACCTTTTAGATGAGATTCATGAACGACTTCCACAACGACCCCCCAAAAAGAAAATTGGTGATGATATTATTAATTTAGCCATTATTGGAATGCCAAATGTGGGGAAATCATCTCTCATGAATAACCTCCTGAAAGAAGAGAAGTCAATCGTTACCGATATTGCGGGTACAACTCGTGATTCTGTAGATTCATATATGAAGCATTTTGGTAGAGATGTTCGAATGATTGATACGGCAGGGTTACGTCGAAAAGCCAAAGTAAGTGATAGTATTGAGTTTTATAGTGCGGTACGAACCAATCGTGTGTTAGAAGAATGTGATGTGGCCTTGGTACTAATTGATGCTACTAAAGGATTTGGCAATCAAGACCGCGATATTGCACGAGCTGTAATGGATTCGGGCAAGGGTTTGGTTTTAGTGGTAAACAAGTGGGATGCCATCGAAAAAGATACGGATACCATGAAAGATTTTATGGAAGAAATTGAGTATCGTTTTATGGCCATGCAACATTATCCCATTTTATTTATATCCGTAAAAAATAATCGACGGGTAACCACCGTACTTGATGAAGCCGTTCGAATATTTGATGCGCGTCGTAAAAAAATGCAGACCTCTAATTTAAATGAGTTTATGATGAAAGCAGTGGGTAAATATCCACCGCCTGGGGTAAAGGGAAAACATTTGAAAATTAAATATGTTACCCAAGTACATCATTCTCCGCCTATATTAGCATTTTATACGAATCATCCCGATTTGTTTCCCATTGCGTATAAACGTTATTTAGAAAATCAACTCCGCCAAACATTTGATCTAAAGGGTGTTCCTATACGAATTTCGTTTCGTCACAAATAAATGTATAGATTTATTGCGCTCCTTTTATTGTTTAGTTTTGCCCAATCCATTACAAAATGTTCTTTGGAGGAAGCAACCCGTTCAATGACGCGCCCTGAGAAAGCAGCCTTTGCACTTTCACCCACTGGCCATTTTATGATTCATTATGATATTGAAGGAGATGCGGCCCCTGAACTTACAGATGAAAATGAAAATGGAATTCCCGATTATGTAGATGAAGTGGGAATTATTGCAGATTCAACCCGTAAAGTATTAACTGAAGTAATGGGATTCCGCAATGAAGTTGATGATGCTGATGGAATATATGATATATATATCATGACATTTGGAGCCAATTATTACGGTGTGAATGTTCACGAAGGTGGGGGGAAATCATACATCAAAATAGATAATGATTATGCCAGTGGATTTTATACTACGGGAATTCAGGCTATGCGATTAACGGTAGCTCACGAATTTTTTCATGCCATTCAACGAGCGTATAAAGAAACTCAATCTATGAGTGATCAATTTTTCTACGAACTTACCTCTACGTGGATAGAAGATATTATAGTTCCCGATGGTGATGATTACCTTTATTGGTTAAACGACTTTTTTAATAATCCTCAACAGCGTTGGGATCAAACCGATGGATATAGTTTAGCTTTATTTGGCCATTATTTATCAACTCAATTTGAAGATATTAGCTCAGAAAAAGAGAGCACCATTATGCGACAGGTTTGGGAGAATCTCAGCAACATAAACTCTCCTTATGATATTCTAAATGGCATTCTGCAAAATTCATTTAATAGCTCTTTTCAGGCTGCGTGGTTAGATTTTGTATCTCGTAATTTGTTTAATGACGTTTATACCAATATGAATAATGATATTTTTTACTATGTGGATCAAGGCAATGAATTGTGCACTGCACCACCCACATCAGCATTGTTTATTGATGCAGACGATTCTGTAGAAAAGAATTTAAGCGTGAGCAATAATGCGGTCACTATTCAGACTATAAAATCCAGAGAAGATGCTGTTATTCAGCTGAGTGTTGCCCAAAATGGGAGCAACTATTTAGGTAATATTGCCTATTTATTAGATTCACAAAATCAATATTCATTGACTCAAAATAGTGGTGTTGACTTTGTTGTTCCTCAGTTTGAAAAAAATGAAATGCTTCATTTTGTTTATATTTCGCCGGATACAACCCTATCTGTGGGACTAAATATTGATGTTTCTGTTTCCCCAGATGAGAGTAAGTTTTTGGCGATTTATCCAAATCCTATTTATTTTGGAGATTCACCTATTCTTCAAATAGATATTAGTACGCCAGTTACACCTCAGATAAAAATTTATAATCTATTGGGTGCAGAAGTAGTGAATACCTCAATAACCTCTCTTGAACAGGGTCGTCATAATGTTTCATTAACGCCTATTCTTTCTCCACAAATGTCATCAGGAGTCTATGTGATGGATGTGATTATAGATGATAAAATTTTTACTCGAAAATTTACGCTAATTAAATGAACTACTTCACCATCTCCACGGTGAATTCAGGCGAGTTTCGAGATAAAGGCTCAAAGTTTTTTGCCTTTGTCCACCCCATAGAATCTTTGGATGCATACAAAGTCAACCTCCAACATTATAAATCCTTACATCCAAAAGCATGCCATGTATGCTCGGCATATCGTTTGTATTCAAATGGAGAATTAGATGAATATGCGTCGGATGATGGCGAACCGCGTGGGAGTTCAGGTCCACCTATTTTAAATAGTATTAAGCGTCATGAAATTATTAATGCAGCTATTTATGTGGTTCGGTATTTTGGGGGAACAAAACTGGGTATATCTGGGCTCATTAATGCCTATGGTGCGGGAGCAGAGGATGCATTAGAAAATATTACCAAAAAGTTGTGGAAGCCTACTATGGTAGTATGCGTGGAACATGGCTATGAGCATGCTAATATTATGGATATTGTAGTGGCTAAGTTTGACGGTAAAATTATAAATCAAGCGTTTGGAGAGTCTGTTGAATCTACAATTCAGTTAGATGATGGTGCCGATACAGAATTTGATAAATTTCTCTTTGAGAAAAGTAATGGAAAATTATCTGTAAAAAGGTAAAATATATTTTTGTCACTATGAAAATATAGCTGTAATTTTACGGGCTGTCAGATACAGCAAACCAGACGCGGGATGGAGCAGTCTGGTAGCTCGTCGGGCTCATAACCCGAAGGTCATAGGTTCAAATCCTATTCCCGCTACACAAGAGAAACCCTTTTTATCGACGAGATATTAAGGGTTTTTTGTTTTTGGATCTTATCTGTGAAGTTTTAATTAACATCATAAATTAGGCATAAAAAGGCACAAATAGGGCACAAGAATTAGGTATAAGTTTAGTATAAGTGTATATATAAGTACCTACACACGCGTGTGCCTTCCACAGATCTATTATGATGAGCACAATTATTTCATCTAAGGTGGTGACTAGGTGTATGTTACTACTCTTAGGGTGGGTGGTGTGGGTTAATGAATATTCATCTATCTTAGGGTGTGGTGGGTGGGGTGAAATACAATGCCCCCATTTCAAATGAAAAATAACGTAAAATTGATAGTGAAAACCCTGGGATGGGCGGGTGGGTATCTATATAAAGCCAAGCGATAAAATGCTATAATTTTTAAAACTTTTACCTGAAAAACTATATGTATTTAATGATAAATTTGGTTCATCACTATTTTATTATATCTGGGGAAATTTATGCATAAGAACCTTTTAGGTTTATTATTTGTCACAATCTTACTTTCATTAGTCTCTTCAACAACAATGACAGTTGAATATCCAGATTCTATTTTTAATATTTCATTAGGGGTAGAGTTTGAAGGTGAATTTTCTCAAGAGCAGATTGATTTAGATGCAGATGGTGATGGGAAAATTATTGATTATTCTCTATCAGCTCAAGAGATCAATTTATCCACGCCTTTGTTGAGTCTTGTGAATGGCATAGAAGCTATTGGGATTGATTTTACCTGTTTTACACCTTCTTTGTTAAATGATCCTTCATTTTCAGAAAATTTAAATATAAATATTGTAAGTACAATTGAAACCTCATCTCTCATTAATCTGGGAGATAGCAATCAATCTTTTTTTAATTTGAAATCTGT
>JACKQG010003095.1_pt1 | contig 20832 bp, 18 predicted proteins | sample 8237621 | NCBI WGS metagenome assembly JACKQG01 (sample SAMN15677084, study PRJNA649215) | marine metagenome | biome: marine; feature: Black Sea; material: saline water; isolation source: suspended particulate matter (SPM) from the Black Sea western gyre | collected 2013-06-09/2013-06-10 | depth... | reverse complement strand
TGCAACAAAGATTGCTGAATTTACAGATGATGGATATTATCAAATAATAGATCACGATAAAACAGTTGCATTCTTGCCAATGGAATTTAGAACACAGGGACTTCCACAAATGGAAATAAAAGCTCATTGGACTCCTCCAGAAGTTTATGAACCTGAATTGCCAGAATTAGCGGATCTTACTCAAACAGCACTTGATTTACTTAGCAGACCAAATGTTCAATCTTTTAATTGGGTGAGTACAAGATATGATCATGAGGTTAGAGGTGGAAGTTTCCTAAAACCATTAGCAGGTCCTGGAAAAGGAAAAAACAATGCAATTGCTTATAGACCGGTTCAAACAGAAAAAGAGATTGCTATTGAATCAAGTGGAAGCAATCCATGGCAAGGAGACATTGATTCATATCATCAAGGAAGAAATGGTGTTGTTGATGCAATTGGAAGAACAGTTGCTGCTGGTGGAAACTTAAATCAAATTACTTTCAATGGAAATTTAACTTGTCCAAAACTTGAAAAAGATGAATACATAGCTGCACAAGTTGAAAGACTTATTAAAGGTGCATCAGATGCAGAGCTTGAATTTTTAACACCAAGAACTTCAGGAAAAGATAGCACATCTCTTGAAAGAAAGATAAGAAACTCAATAACAGGGGAAGTTGAAACTGTTAAGGCGAAACCAGAACTTATGATGAGCTCACTTTGTGTGATGCCTGATGAATCTACAATAACTTCAACAGATTTCAAATTTGCAGGAGACTTAATTTATATGGTTGGAGACACAAGAGATGAATTAGGTGCAAGTGAATATTATTTGATGAAAGGAGAAACAGGTGCAAATGTTCCAAAATCAGATTCTAATGAGCTTAAACCTAGATATCAAACATTTGTAGATACAGTAAAATCAGGTGTGGTGCATTCAGCGCAGTACTTAGAGAAAGGCGGACTTTGGGCTGGACTTGCAAATTCTGCAATTGGAGGACAACTTGGAGCAAATATATCCTTAGATAACATTGATGAAAATTTAGGACGAGCTGATAAGTTATTATTCTCACAATCTACAGGAAGAATGCTTGTAACAATACATCCAAGCAATAAAGAAGCATTTGAAAATATGATGGGAGATACTTATGCAAGACAAATTGGAGTTGTTACTGAAGAACAAGATGTTAAAGTATTGTATAAGAGAAATGCTGTGATAGAAACAGTTGTTGACACTATGAAATTTATGAATAAAGGACAGATAAAAGTATAAAATGATATTACCAAAAGTATTAGTTATGAGGATGGCTGGAACTAATTGTGAGACTGAAACAGCTTATGCTTTTAATAAAATTGGTGCAGATTCAGAAATAGTTCATATTAATTCTATTAAAAAAGGATTTAGACCAGAAGACAGAAGAGAGTTTTCTATGGATGATTATCATATTCTTGCAATTCCTGGAGGCTTTTCAGGTGGAGATTATATCAAAGCAGGAAAAATGTATGCAGAAGATATTAGAGGTTCTTTGAAGGAAGTAGTTGAGAAATTTGTTAAAGATGGAAAACCAATAATAGGAATTTGTAATGGATTTCAAGTACTAGCTCAGTTAGGATTAGTTCCTAATGGGAAAATTGGAAATCAAACTATTTCTTTGACTTACAATGAGAGTAAAAAATTTGAAGCCAGATGGGTAAATCTTACAAGTCCAGAAAATAATTGTATTTGGACCAAAAATATGAATGGACTTTATTTGCCTGTGGCTAATGCAGAAGGAAATGTTCGTGCTGATAAAGAAGAAGTTCAAAGACTATTTGATGATAATCTAGTTGTTTTTCAATATGCAGATGCACAAGGAAATCCAACACAAAGTTATCCTGAAAATCCAAGCGGATCTATTGACGCAATTGCAGCAATAACTGATCCTACTGGAAGAATACTTGGAATAATGCCCCATCCTGAAAGATACAATCATCCAATGAATCACAATTTGGCAACATTGCAAAAAATAGCTTCTATGCCATATATTGATAGAGATGATCCTGCAGTGCAAAGAAGATTAAAATTGGCAGGAACACTTCCAGCAGAAGGAATGGGTCTTCAAATATTAAGAAATGGAGTTGATTATGTTATTGAAAATTTATTAAGGTGATGAAATGGCTGATAAAAAACTTGATGATTATGAGAAACGAGAACAAATAGCTATTGAAAGTGGCAAAGAATCACTTGCCAAAGCTCCGTGGCTTTTTAGCAGAACAAATCTAAGTGCAAAAGGATTCTTTTTTGAACTAAAAGAGAATAATATTGTTCACCCAGATCATTATGCAGTTCACTGTGTAGATGGTGTTGGAACAAAACTTTTTTTAGGCCCCTGGGCGAATAACTTTGCTTTGCAGCCAATTGATGGAATTGCTATGAATGCAAATGATATGGCCACAGGAATACATGCATATCCTGATGCTGTTAATCTGTACTTTGCAGTACAAAGTGAAATAGAAGAACAGCATATGGGTGAAATAATGAGTGGATTTGTAGAAGCTCTTGAAAGGATAAAAATTCCAAGTGCACCTTTTGATCCTAATATTGGCAAAATAGAAACTGCGTCTTTAGATGAGATGATATCTCTTGGCAAGCCTGGAAAAGGATGGGATGTGGGAGTGGTTATGACTGGCTACATAAGAAAAGATGAAGTTCCAAATCTTAATCCTAAACCTAAAAACTTAATTGTTGGTGTTTCTTCAACAGGAATGCATAGCAATGGGTTCACAAGTGCCAGACACACTTTATTTAGTCCTAATTATAGAATTGAATACAGAAATGAATGGAGAAAACACTACCATGGAAAATTCCTGTTTGATGATATGCCTGCTGTATTGGAGGGGATGACTGTCTTGGAAGCATTACAAGTTCCTACTGCTTTGTACACTGTTGAAGCAGCACTTATAGGTCGCAGATTTAATAATCGTGATATTTATGGAGTTAATATTACTGGAAATGGTCTTGCAAATTTCAACAGAGTTGGAGAGGGAGTCTCTTTTGAAATAACTGATCCTCTAGATCCATTGCCAATTCATAGATTATTGATTCAAGAATCTGATTGGACTCCAAAACAAGCATATGAAAAACAGAATATGGGTATGGGGTTTGCATATATTGTACCTAATCTGGATATAGCTGAGAAAGTTGTAAGCATGATAAATAATCGGGGAGAACACATAGCAAAGATAGTGGGAGAAGTTGTTGCGAATGATAAACCTGATCTAATAACAAGAATCCACAAACCATACGAAGGAAAGGAAATTAGCTTTGTAGGATATAATAATTAAAAATAAACGAGGGGATAAATATGGCAGATGATTTAAGCGCGTTAGCAGTAACTTACAGTGGTAGAAGTTTAATAGTTGGAATGACTCCTGATGAAAACCCATTCATGGGTTATGCATTAACAGGTAGAAGTCCGCCTAGTCAAGCAAGGAGACTGGGTCCAAAATCAGATGATGGTATGCTTATGATAAGAACAAGAGTAACAAATGAACAAGAGTTACAAGAAGGTAATCCGTTGCTTTTGATTTATCCTGCGCTTGTGGGTATAGATAATCTTTTAATTGGTAGCAATGGTGCACAAACAGGGTTAATAATGAATCACGCAGCACAATTATTATCAGATGGAACTTTAGATCAGCATTTTCCAACTTTATTACAAGACTGTTTTGCCAAACCTGTTCTTGAATATGATAAGAAGAATGACAGACAGATTGATATAACAACTTTTGAACCTGATGATCCAATTTACACTCCGAGAATAAGTGCTATAACTTACAAAGGAAATGCAATAATGCATATTGTAACTAATCAAGATGGTCAAAGATCTGATTCTTATTATGAGTTCCAACTTGAACCGGGAAAAGGAAAACTGTTATCAACTTACAAAGGAGATAATGAGAAACCAATTGTTCTGCCATTTGAAGGAGAGCCAAGAGATGTGACCATAACTTCTCTTGATGTTGATTGTCTTGCAAACAGTATATTTGCAGCTATTAAAGGTGGAGAAAAACCAGGAGAAAACTTCCAAGTTTCAGCAGCAGTAATGAAGCATTGGCATGGAGGTAATCATTTAACCATAAGAAACAGATTTTAGGAGGAAATAAAAAATGCCTGAAAAACTACAGACAGCGTATAAAACTATTTTAGAAGATCACTTTCCGCCAACGATGATGATTAAATTAGGTAATCAAGAACTGCATTACGAAAAAGTTGTGTGGGATGTGCCTAATGAGGATGGTGAAATAGAAACAGCGGGTTTGAGATATGGTGATAATCCCGGACAACAAGCAGCGTTGTTCAGATTGATTAATGGAAATTTAATCTTAGGAAAAGTCGAAACAATTCAACCTGGAATGTGGCTTGCTTCAGACGCAGAGCTTTTACAATCTGGAAAACATCCTGGAAAAACAAATATTACTGATGCGGACAATGCTCTGAACATTCTTAGACATTTTCCAGATCAACCAGTTGTTTCTATCCATAAGCATAACAATCCTTGTGGTACTGCTATTGGTACAAGTATTTTAGATGCTTATACAAGAGCTAATAATGCAGATATTTTAGCTGCTTATGGTGGAACTATTGCTTTGAATCAACCAGTGGATTTAGCGACTGCAGAAGCAATTGTTTCTCAATACTCAGAGGTTGTTGTAGCTCCTGATTATGAGCCAGGAGTAATGGGGATTTTAGAACAAAAGAAAAATCTTAGAGTGATGAGAATAAAGGCAATGGATGACTTAAGAGACTGGCAAGGACAAACAGTACTAGATTTCAAATCATTGATTGATGGTGGATTAATATTGCAAACTTCGTATGTTCCAAATATTAGAACTGTTGATGATGTGAAAGCGTTACCTTTAGGTTATCAGCAAACAACTAAGAATTTTCATCAAATACAACGAACACCAACAGAAGCAGAGTATAAAGATATGTGGTTTGGTTGGTTAGTTGAATCAGGAATAACATCTAACTCAGTTATTTATGTAAAAGATTGTGCCACAGTTGGCATTGGTACTGGTGAACAAGACAGAGTTGGAGCTGCAAATATTGCTTTGACAAAAGCATTTGAGAAATTCAAAGATCGTCTCTGCAGACGAGACTATGGATTGGGAATGAATGAATTAAAGCTAAAAGCTTTACAAGGTGATGCGCAAGCCAAAGAAAACTTTGAACATTTTGATAATGAACATGCTTCAGAACTTGAAAAATTAATGCAAGGAGCAACAACGGTTTCAGACGCTTTTTTTCCATTCAGAGATGGAATAGATGTTGGATTACAAGCAGGAGTAAGATCTGTAATACAACCTGGGGGAAGTGATAGAGATTATCAATCAATAAAAGCCTGTAATGAATTTGGTGCAACGATGCTATATACAGGACAAAGGAGTTTTAAACATTAATGGAGGAAAACAAAAATGGGTAGTGTAAAAGATTTAGAAATACAAGCACATGCTTTTGAGAATTTAGGCGGGACTGGAGAATTTATTTTTTCAGATGATTTCAGTATTTTTGATTGGGGAAAAATGCCTGATCAAATACCAGGAAAAGGAGCTGCTTTGGCTGTAATGGCTGCTTGGAACTTTGAACAATTGGAAAAAATTGGTGTTCCAACGCATTACATGGGTTTGGTTTTAAGAGGTGATCAGAAAACTGATAGAATTGTAGGTTTTGAACATTTACAAGCAGCAGGCCCTAGTAATATAATGCGAGTCGAGTTGTCTGTTGTTTACCATCCAATAGCCAGGCGATATGCTGATATACAAGCAGAAACTCCAGGTACTGTTGATCACGTTGATTATGACTATGCATTCTTCGAACAAAATAGAGGGCATATAAATAACTATATTGTGCCTTTAGAAATAATATTCAGAAATGGATTGCCACTAGGAAGCTCTGTATTCAAACGAATAGCAGAGGCAAAAAAGCATCCTGATGGGAAAGTCAGACTTGCAAAGCTGGAAAACATTTATAGAAAGCTAGGCTTAAATTCAGAGCCGAAACCAGGAGATATGCTACCAAAACCCATTCTTGGGTACACAACAAAGTTTGAAGAAGGAGATAGACATCTGACAGAAGATGAAGCTTATCAAGTTTCAGGCTTGACAGAAGAACAATTTGCTCAAGTTGAACCATTGGCATTGAGAGTCAATGATATGATAACTGCCAGAGCAGAAAAAACAGGTCTTGCGCCTCATTGGGATGGAAAAGTTGAGATGAGATTTAGAGATGGACAACTAGGAATAGCTGACGTATTAGGAACACTTGATGAAAATAGATTTGGAACCTTGGTGAGTAAAGAAATACTTAGGCAATGGTATATTGAGAATGATCCTGAATTCGTTGCGGCATGCAATGAATTTAAGAGTACAGGTCCTGGATGGCAGGAAAGATCAGGCGTCTTTCCAGAACCACTACCACTAACTATTGTACAATTAGTTGGACAAATGTATCAAGCAGCAACAAACCAATATGTTGGAGAAAAAATATTTTCAGTTCCAGAACTAGAAACTGTAGTTGATAGATTGCAAGCATATGGGAAATAAAAATGGTTACTGTAAAAGCGATTATGGATGGTTATGGAGAAAAGTTCAAAGAAGAGTTTCCTGATTTGGATGCTTTGATTGCAATAGAGGCAACTCCTAAACAACAAAAGATGCTAAGTGCACCTTTACCTGCTATGGGGAGATACAAAAGAGCAGTTTCTTTTTTAGAAGATGTAACTTCTGGAAGAAATCTTGGCTTGAAAAGATTTCAGGTTATAACTGAATATTTCATTGCACTTGCAGATGAGCTTACAAAGTATAAAGGAGTTAATAAAAGTAAGAAAGTTGTATGTGGTCTGACAAAGAAGCAAAAGAATAATATTAGAACTATTGCAACATCTGATAATGATATTGTTAGGGCTGAAACATTGGAAAGGTTCACTAATCATGATACTGCTGCTGCTGGAGATTATATTAAACTTCTAATAGGACACAAACTTCCAGAACTTGAATCTATGATGGAAGGAGTGCACTTTGCAGCAACATCTGAAGATGTTATGGGGAATGTTTTTGGAATGATTGGAAATGAACTTGTATATGGTCATTTTGTTCCAAAAATACTTGATTTTTGTGATCATTTGATGAATTATGCAGCAGCGTTTGATGCAATGAATAAGGGTGTTTCAATTCCTGGTTTCACGCATGATCAAGCAGCAGAACCACACACATTGACAAAGAAATTTGGAAATAGAGTGGCTTCTATAGAAAAACTTTTACGTACTTTGATAACTGATGGTGAATTTCAACCTTTCTCAGGAAAGATGGGTGGGGCAATAGGGAATCTTACAACTCATTATGCAGCTTATCCTGATATTAACTGGTTTGAGTTTTCAGAAAATTTTGTTGAAGAACTTGGTTTAGACTATAGTAGTATGACTGATCAATCAACATCCTATGTTGTTGAAGCTCAAATATTAACAACTTTAGGTAACATAATGACACAAATGCATAAGGTAACTGAAGATTTTGTTGACTTGGCAAGCAGTCCTGGACAGCTCTTTACAAAGAAGAAGAAGGAAGGAAGCAAGGGATCTTCAATTATGCCAAACAAATCAAATGCTTGGGGCATGGAAGGCGCACAATTTATGTTTGAATTTGCAAGAGATAAAATGCTTTCTTATGCCAGACTTTTACCAAGTTATCCACATGAAGGAAACATGGGGCGATCTTATGCATTAAGAAACCTTGGAGATGTTTTTATGGATGCTTTTATTGGTATTGGAAGAGTTATTAGAGAAATGAATTCTTATGTTCCTAACTTTGATAGTATTGGTGAATTCTTTGACAAATATCCTGGGATGGCAGGAAGTTCAATTCAGACAATTCTAAAAAGAGAGGGTATAGAAGGAGATGCGTATAGAGAATTGCAAAAAATATCTATGAATCCTGATGGAACATATGCTAATAGAGATCAATTTCAAAATAGACTTGAAAATGCGGTTGCAGAAATGGGTCTTAGCCAAGGAGCAAAAGCAGAAATAATGGGTACTATGAATCCAGAAAATTTAGTACTAGCTTCTCACTCAAGGGCAAAATTTGAGCTTCGTGGAATAAAAATAAGATTTGAAGAATACAGACATATGTTAACTCAGTATGCTCCAAAGGAGACTATCAATGGCTAAAAACATAATTTTGGAACCTGCAAGAACGTTTGGAGAATTCAGTCTCTTACCAGGCTATACACATAAAGACTGTGATATACATAGTGTGAGTCTTGAAACAACACTCGCAGAAAATCTAGTTCTTGGAAAACCTTTCTTAAGCGCAGCAATGACTTCTGTTACAGGTTACGAAATGGCCTTGGCACTTGGAATGGAAGGGGGTTTGGGGGTTCTTCCTGTTAGACTACCACTTTCTGAACAAGTAAGTATTGTTGAAAGAATAAAGAGTCATGAAATGGGGTTTGTTGATGATCCTGATCGCGTAAATGACACTCAGACAATTGAGCAGGTTTTGGGGAAAATGGATAAACATGGACACTCAAAGATTCCTGTTGTTAATAGAAATAACGTTTTCTTAGGTATGTTTACAAGGAGTCATTATTGGAAAGTAGGAGGTCATCCACAAGATCCAGTGACAAAAATAATGCTGCCATTTGATTCTGATGAAAAGTTACTCTGTCGTAAAAAATCAAATATGAGTATTGAAACCGCAAGAGGTTTGCTTGAAGAGTCTAAACATGAATACCTTGTTGTTCTTGATGCCCAGAATAGACTTGTAAAAATGACTTTTGCAAAAGATATGAAACCAATAAGAGTTGCTTCAGCTATAAATACTCATAAAGGTTGGAAAAAACGTGTGCAGGCTAATATAAACGCAGGAGTTGATTTGATAATTATTGATACTTCGGATGCATACAATGATTATGTATTTGAACTTGTTGGAGACTATAAAAAAAAGTTTAATATTCCAATATGTGCAGGAAACGTTGTAAATTCTGAAGGTGCAAAGATGTTAATGGATGCAGGCGCAGATATTGTAAAAGTTGGAATGTCTTCAGGATCTATATGTACAACTCAAAGAGAAAAAGCGGTCGGAAGAGCACCCATGACTGCATTAATAGATGTTGATAAAGCAAGGAAATCATTTTATGCTGATAAAAAACGTTATGTTCCTGTAATTGTTGATGGTGGTATTTCTTCAGCAGGTGATTTGATAATTGCTTTATCAGTTGCAGATGCAGTTATGATGGGGAACTATTTTAATAGATTCTTTGAAGCGGCAGGGGAGAAGTTAAATGCAGAAGGAAAAGTTACTAGACTCCAATCAGAAATGAAATCTGTAATAACCTATGGTGAAGGTTCTGAACAAGCTAAGAATCTAGAAAGATATGGTCATTCTAGTATGTTGACATTTTTTCCAGAGGGTGTTTCTTCAACCGTTGAATATGCTGGTTTTATGAAACCATTCCTCAAAGCAGATGCTTTAAGAATAAAAGCTGCGATGGTTAATGCTGGATGTATGAACTTACGTGAGTTAAGAGAAAAAGCTACTATTGAATTAATGTCTCAATACAGCAGAGACATTGTTAGTACAACACATGGTATAAAATGATAAAGGTGAAAAGATGAATAAAAGAAGTATTGCATTTGTTGGTGGACAATGGGGAGACGAAGGGAAGGCAAAAATCTTAACTTGGGTTTTGAGGTTTATGAGGAATGATCTTTATTCCAATTTAGATCTTTTTGAAAAGGATACAGAGAAGGTTAAGAGAATTCTTACGCAGCGTTTTCAAGGTGGTGGTAATGCGGGTCATACTGCAAAAACAGGCGGTCGAAAATACGCTTTTCACCAAGTGCCTTCAGGAATTGTTTATTCAGGCACCTATAATTTGATGGGAGAAGGAATGTTTGTTAATCCTAGAGAACTCTTAAATGAGATAAGAGCATTGATGAGAAAAGGTTTGAGAATCTCGCCGGATAATCTTGGTGTTGCTACAAACGCACAAGTAACTTTGGATTATCATGTTGAAGATGATCAAGCAGACTTTAATCAAGAAGAACATTCATCAACAGGAAAAGGTATTAAAGAAACTGCTGAAGATAGAGCTGGCAGGAAAGGTATGCGTTTTATAGAATTCTTGGATGCTGATTTAATGGCGAAAATATTGAGGGACACACATTTCCCAGATGGTTATGTGGTTACTACTTTGCCTGGAGAGAGAGAACCTACAACTCTAACTGTAGAAGAGTATGCTCACTCATATGATGTGGAAAGGTTTTTTTTAGCGCCCTATACAGTTGATGAAACAAGAATTGTGAATGACCCTACTTTTTTATACCATGCTTTTGAAGGCGCTCAAAGTTTGCGTTTAGGATTAAATCATGGCGCAGTTCCAGGAACTTCAAGTTCTGATCCGGATTTAGTTCCTCACAGACCTGATATTATAATGGGTATTTTCAAGGCTTACGAGAGCAGCGTTGGAATTGCTCTCAGATATTTTGTTGGTGAAATGGACACAGAACTTGCAGATGCCGTAAGAGCTACTTTAGGCGAGTTTGGAACAACAACTGGAAAACCAAGGCATATTGGCTGGTTTGATGTTGTGAATGCGCGTTATTCCATCGCAGCTGCTCAAATGGATTTTTTATCTCTAACAAAACTTGATGCAATGGAAATTTTTGCAGAAGTTGGGTCTCCTGTTAAAGTTGTTACAGATTATAATATTGATGGTCAAGTTTCCAGAGAATGGCTTGATTATTTCCATAGGAGGGACACTTTGAAGTCTGCTGTACCAGTGCATGAAGTCCTTGATTCTTGGGATCGGACTGTCGAGAGGGATGGCCATACTTTAACACCTCCTGCTAAGAGATATGTTCAATGTTTGGAAGATCATTTGAAAAAACATTTCAGTATAATAGGCATTGGTCCTGCTGATGACGAAGTTATTGTGAGAGAAAACCCAATAGAAGTGTTTTATTCCTAAACTTTTTAAAACTTTGAAAAACTGATTTTTCGAAGTTCAAAAAGCAAAGCTTTTTGTATCTTTTTTCTTTTTATCTTTTTTATGTGTGGAATAATTGGAGTTTTCAAACGAAAAGACGCTTTGAAATTAGTAAAGGATGGTATAAAAATTCTTCAAGATAGAGGGAAGGACGGAAATGGCTTTTATGAAGGTAAAGATTGTTCTATTGGTCATTGCTTGCATTCAATTGTTGGCAGGGTGAAACAACCTTTCAACGACGAAGATATTTTTGCTGCTAATTGCGAAATTTATAATTGGAGAGAGCTAAACAAGAAATATTCTCTTAACGCCAGGAATGATGCTGAAATGATGTTCAAGCTCTTCCAAAAAAAAGGGGTGAATGAGAATGTTCTAAATGAACTAGATGGTGTTTACGCATTCGCATTTCTATCTAACAACAAACTTTTCATTGCAAGAGATATTCTTGGATTAAAACCTGTTTGGTACTCGCACGCAGATGGTTTTCATTTTGCATCTGAGAAGAAAGCTTTGGAAAAGCTAGGTTTCATTGATATCAACGAATTGAACCCTAGAAAGATTATTGAATATGATGTTGAGAAAGACAAGTTAAAACTTATTGAAAGAAAATTCTTTGACATTAAACCAGAAACAAAAGACTCTGTTGGTGTTATTGTAAGAAAACTAAAGGTATTGATTAAAGATGCAATTTCAAAACGTGTTCCAAAAAGAAAATTTGGCGTATTGTTTTCAGGCGGAATTGATTCTACAATAATAGTTTTAATTCTTAAGTCATTAGGACAAAAATTCGTTTGCTATAACGCAGCTTTAGATGATCCAAATTTGAAGGAACCGCAAGACTTAATATATGCAAAAAAAATTGCGAAAGAATTAAAATTGGATCTAAAAATTGTCAGCACCCCACTATCAAAAGTTGAAGGGTATTTGAAAAAAATTGTTCCGCTAATTGAAGATTCAAATGTTGTGAAAAATGGTGTTGCTCTGCCTTTCTACGTGGCTTGTGAACAAGCTCGTAAAGATGGTTGCAAAGTAATTTTTTCCGGTCTTGGAAGTGAAGAGATATTTGCAGGATACCAAAGACATAAAGAATCTTTAAATCTGAACAAGGAGTGTGTATCTGGTTTGTTAAAAATGTATGAACGTGATCTATATAGAGATGATATTGTCACAATGCACAATCAAATAGAACTAAGAGTTCCATTGTTGGACAAAGAACTTGTTGAATATGCATTAAAAATTCCTGGCAAGTACAAAGTAGTTGATGGAGTTGAGAAGTACATTCTTAGGTTAGTAGCCAAGGATCTTGGTCTAAATGAAGAATTTGCTCTTAGAAAAAAGAAAGCTGCACAATATGGCAGTAATTTTCACAAAGCAATACAGAAATTAACAAACAAGAATGGTTTCAAAAGAAAATCCGAGTATCTTAGAACTTTTTACCCGGCTCATAATGTTAAGCTTGGCGCGCTAGTTAGTTCTGGAAAGGATAGTATTTACGCTGCTTACACTATGATGAAACAAAACTATGAGATAGGCTGCTTCATAACCTTAAAAAGCAAAAATTTAGATTCGTACATGTTCCACACTCCTGCTATCGACATGGTTGACTTGCAAGCAAAAGCAGTAGGTGTTCCTTTGATAATACAAGAAACTGAAGGTGAGAAAGAAGTTGAGTTGGAGGACTTAAAAAAAGCAATCAAAAAAGCGAAAGATGAGTTTGGAGTTGAGGGTATTGTTACCGGCGCCCTTTTTTCAAATTACCAACGAGAACGTATTGAAAAAATCTGTGATTCATTATCATTGAAAATTTTTCATCCTTTGTGGCATATTAACCAGGAAACAGAAATGCGCGAAGTCGTACGAGAAGGTTTTACTTTTATAATGTGCAAAATCGCCGCTGACGGTTTAAACAAGAGCTGGTTGAACAAGGTCATAACTGAGAAAGAAATTGACAAACTCGTTGCTTTGAATGAAAAGATTGGTTTTAATATCGCTGGCGAAGGTGGAGAATTTGAAACATTAGTTCTTGACGGTCCAATTTTTGATAAGAAAATAAGTATTGATAAGTTCAAAATAAATGAAGAAGATGAGATTACAGCGACTTTAATAGTTGAGAAAGCAAAACTATTAGAGAAATAAACTTGAAATTACTTAACATATATTCTTTTTTCTGGGACTACTGTTTCATCAAATTCTTTTTCTGGAATAGTATTAGGATCTGATAATAATTTTTCAATTCGGCCTTTTAGTGCGTCTATGTTTTCATTTTCTGTCGATTCAATAGGTTTACCTAAATCAATAAATTGAGTTCCTTCTTTGTCAACTTGGACTTCATATACGAGCCTTACACCTAGTTCTGGGTTCCCATTTGCAAATAATTCATAAACAAATAATGATTTGTCATCTTCCTTTTTTTGGAAGTAAAAAGCCTCTATGTCCACATAATCTGTACCAGGGTCATAAACTCCATCATGGTTGAAATCTGTGACTGATATTTTTACTTCTCCTATTCTACCACGGTCTTTTGTTCTTAGAGATGCATATGCTTGTGATACTTGTTCAGAAGAATCTTGACTCCCTGAATTTTGAAGAGCTAATCGTATATATTCGTTTGTAGCATCTCCAAGAGCTAACTCTTCGATTCCCTGAGCTACAACGCTTGAGTTAACAACTGCTGTTAATATCAAAATCTGAGTCAAAGTCTTTAACATTTTATTATTGTTAGATGGGAGAGTATTTAAATATTTTGTTTTTGACTACTAAATAGTGATAATTAATCTAAATCTTTATAACTTGTTATTCTTATTTCTTGTCATAGATAAATATATTTCAGAGTAAACTTTATATAACTAGTTTTATTATAATACAAAATGGCAATACAAGACCCAATTTTAACGGCGAGTGACGCATTCCTTACGAATCCGTTTGTACTCAACGCAGTCACAGCCATACTCATTCTTCTTATAGGTTTCATAATCGGAAAAATCATTGGAAAAATCATTCTAAAAGTTCTCAAGGAAATTGAATTTGACAAGAATATGAAGAAAACCACTGGTTACGGTTTTTCATACTCGCTAATTGTCTCTCGATTCGTTTCTTACTTCATATACTTTATAGCGGTCATAATGGCACTTGATAGCCTAGGACTAACGCCTTTTGTTTTGAAAGCAGTTGCAATAATTATACTTCTAATAGTGGGAATATCGATACTTCTGGCAATTAAAGATTCAATACCAAATTTTATAGCAGGTATATCAGTCAGAAGAAAAAAACTCTGCGAAGTTGGTGACAGAATCAAAGTTGGTAATATAGAAGGTAAAGTAGTCGAAGTAAATTTATTAGATACACGCCTCAAAACATCAAAAAAAGATCTTATCGTCGTACCAAATTCTTATTTTATGAAAAATTACGTTGTAAAGAAAAACAAATAATTACTCAAGTTTCTCCAACATACTAGCCACACCCCAAATCTGGGTTCTGACAAAAGTTGGAATATTAACATCATTAGAAATATCATCTAAATCGCTAAGAGACTTGTTGACCTTCAAAGATAAATCTTTATCACTCTTCAAATTATTAATCATTTCAGAAATTTTACGTTTAACATTTTTAGGAACAGAAGAATCCTCTCCGAGTTCGTTTAAAGCATCAATTACTTCTTCAACTTCCATTCTCATCACTTCTTCATCTTTTCCATGACTTCTTTTTGAATGCTATCAGCTTTTTCACGCATGGATGTCTCTTGTTTCTCGATTGACTTAAGCCTTAACTCAAACATCTCTTTTTTTTCTTTAAGATCATTCTCAAGTTTGTTCTTATCAACGGCAACCATTATGTTACCAATGATCTTATGAGTTTCCTTGGCATCAGGTATCTCTTTGAGAGCGGATTCTAACTCGATAATTTGGCTTTGGAATTGTTGTTTTTGTGTAAGAAATCGTTGCAAATTTTGTTCGATAGCTTGCAATTCCGCTATTTTTTCTTCGGTTGCTTTATCCATTTTTATTTTTTAGCTCATAAATCGTTTTTTATTTTTGTTGCTTTCTCGTAAACAATTAAACTTTTTGTAATCGAATTAAGGATTGCGCGCAGAGCACTTGCATCAGTTGCTGTGATATCAAATTCTGCTTTGTTACCCTTCAAAACAAGCTCATATGAAGCCCTTTTGTTTTCAAATTCTTTGACTTCAGGCTCGAACAACTCGATGATGTTCTTCCCATCGCCAACCAAAATATTAGCAGAGTATTTCATAAATGTTCCTCATTTATGAACTGCGAAATCTTATTTCGCAATTTCATCTTGCTTGAACTTTTGTACCAACAGTTCTTTCCTTGAAAATAATTTTTGAACCACAGTAAAGGCATCTAACCCTTTTTCTGATTTGAGTGTCTGAAATAGCTTTGTTGCAATTGAAACATTTGTAAGAACTCATTCTTCTTCAACCTCTACTTTGATGACTGGTGGCTTAGTAACGGTGTAAGCTTTACTAGTAAACTTTGAATTACATTTTTCACATTTCCAAATACCAACAGCCTCTCTTTTAACGTTTTCATAATGGCAGTAAGGACATTTGTGTTTTTTTCTCTGTTCAGCTTCTATAGCTCCGTATCTATCTCTAAGTCTTTTTCCATATCTAGATCCAAATCTTTTTACAGATCCATAAGTTGCTTTTTTTGCCATATTTTAAGTCCTCTGATTTTAAATGTTCAAAAATCGACGATTTTTGTTCATGTTCTCGCGAAATAATTGTCTATTTATAAACGTTACGTTGAAAAGTGGGGCTGCCCAGATTCGAACTGGGGTCCATAGGTCCCAAACCTACGATGATAGACCAAGCTACACCACAGCCCCAACCTTTTACACTTGGATAAAAATCAAGCTCCCGAAGGCCGCGACGCTACGCGTCATATTGCAGAACTAGAAATCTTTTATAAATATTTTGAAAACGGCAACATTTTCAAAGTCCAACAAGTGGCTGTTGATTATTTTGAAAATTGTAATCTTTTTTTAACATAATTTCTTAAAATTTTTATCGTCAATAATTTTTTTTTTAAAAGAAAAAAGCGTCAAAAAATAGCTCAAAATAACAAGTTTTAAATACTTGAAATGTAAGAATTATTTGATCTCTTTATGCAGGGAAAAGTGAGAATCTTATACTTGCAAATTAGTGAGGTGTATTAAAAAATGGCAAAGAAAAAAGCAGCAACAAAAAAGAAGAAATAGTTTTAATAATTGATCTTTATTAGCCGACAACTAATGTTGTCGGATTATTTTTCATCTTTCTTGATTTTTTCAGTATTTTTACACTTTGGGTAATTACTGCAACCATAGAATTGACCGTACATAGAGCTTCGAAGCTTCATAACACCTTTTTTACACTTAGGACAAGGCTTTTCTTCACCTTCTTCCTCGCTGTTCTCTTTCAAAGCACATTTTCCGTTCATGCATATTTCCTGTTTTTTACGACCCTTGAACTTAACAAATACAGTTGGAACACCGCATTCTTTACATTTAGCATCTGAAGGTTCAATAAAACCCATTTTAGGAATATTATAAGTTGTTTTACAGTCAGGATATTTATCACAGGCAACAAATCGGCCGAATTTTCCTCTTCTAATCATTAATCTGCCTTCTTTACAATTAGGACAGTCACCAAGCGCGTCGTGTTCAGCAGTTATTTTCTGTGCTTCCAATAGTTCACTACCAATTTCTTTCTCGTGTTTCTTAAAGCCTTTCAAAGTCTCAGTTAAAATGCTTTTAACTTCTGCAATAATTTCATCCTTTGTTTTCTTCTCATCTCTGATTTCTTGCATCTCTTCTTCGATATGCTTGGTAAGTTCTTCATCAACAATCTTTGGACTATATTTACTCAAAGTATCTACAATTCGGATGCCCATAGTTGTTGCTTCCAAACGTGTTCCTCGGATAAAATCTCTCTGATATAAAGTATCAATGATGCTTGCACGAGTACTTTTTGTACCTAAATTCCTATTTTCGAGTTCTCTAATAATAGTTGCTGGACTAAATCTTCTTGGAGGTTCAGTCTCTTTCTCATGTTTTTTAATTTCATCAACCACAACAACAGCTCCAACTTTAGTTTCAGGAACTTTTTGTTCCTTAACATACAAATGTTTACCATAATATACATACCAACCCTTTTCAATTGTAACAGTTCCTTTAGCAATGAATAATTCTGCTTCAACATCAACGGTTAGAATTGTTTCCTCTCTCTTGGCTGATTCGCCAAAAGCAGATAAGAATCTTCTAACAATTAAATCATAGACTTTTTGTTCGTTGGGCTTTAATTTCTCACCTGAACTTCCAGTTGGAAAAATAGCTGGATGAGCAGGATCATCTTTTCCACCTTGTCTAGGATAAACTTTGTCTTTGGATAAAATCTCTTTGCAGATTTTTGTATACTTTTCATTTCCCTGTATTGCCAAAAGAATTTTTTTATAACCAATTGTTGGTGGAAGTTTCTGAGAACTGGTTCTAGGATAAGAAATTTTTCCTGCTAAGTATAAACTCTGAGCGATTGCCAATGTTTGTTTTGGATTGATACGTAAACTTCTGTAAGATTCCATTTGCAAAGTTGTAAGATCAAAAGCAAAAGGTGGAATATGTATTTTTTCATTTTTCTCAAAACCTTTAATTTTACCATTTTTACCTTCAATTTTTTTGAGAATCTTGTTAACTTCTTTCTCGTCTTCAAATTTTTCGGTTTCATGCCAAGCAATAAGTTCTTCTTTACTGACCTTTCCATTTAACTCAAGTTGCCAATAAGGTGTAGGCTTGAAACTTTGAATTTCTTTTTCTCTATCAACAATTAACTTCAAAGCAGGACCTTGAACTCTTCCAGTAGATAAAGTTTTTTTCTCGCCAGCTTTTCTAATGCTGCTTGTCAAAGCTCTGCTAAGGTTAATACCATACATCCAATCAAGAAAATGTCTTGTTTCACCAGCATTAGCTTGTCCCCAATTAAGAGTTTTTGTTTTGTTATCATAAGAATCAATTAAATCAGGCTTTGTCAAAGTCGAAAACTTCATTCTGCCAGCATCTTTTTGCTTGCAAAGAAACTTAACGCAGTTAAGACCAATTACTTCTCCTTCAATATCATAATCGCAAGCAACAGTGAAGCTAGTGGCTTCTTCAGCCATTTTCATAATATTATTAGCATATTTCTTTGAATAACTAGCAGTATTACTGGTTTCAGAAGTTGGTTTCCACTCAATGTCAAAACTAGGATATTCATATGTCTGTTTTTTTTCTGCAACTCCGAATAAATGGCCTACCGCAGAGACGACAACAATATCTTTCTTGTTATGAGCAAGTAAGTAGTATGGAGCACCATTATTGCTTTTCTTAACGGGCTTAGAATCAGATAATGCATAGGCTATTTTCATGGCTGCACTGGGTTTCTCAGTAATGATCAATTCATAACTCATAGGAGTGAGAAAATTTAGGTTTTTTTAAAAAAGTTGTGATTAAGCTCAAAAAACATTAATAATACCTCTATTTATTGGTGTTTATGTTACGAGTTGCAACAGGAATAATCATCAAAGACAAGAAGATATTACTTCTGAAAAGAGCTGAGCAAGAGAATTTTGAAGCTGGCAAGTGGTGTCCTGTCAATGAAACTATTGAGCAAGAAACGCCAGAGCAAGCAGTTGTTCGAGGTGTACAAGAAGAAATTGGTGTTAATTTCACTATCAAAAAAAAGCTCTTTGAGAAAGTAGGGGATGATATGAACAAAAAAGTGAAAAATGGCGCGATTGCGTATGTTTTCTTAGGAACCATTAGGGGGAAGATAAATCCAAACCCAAAAGAAGTATCTGAATATAGATATTTTACATACCCTGAAGCACTAAGGCTCACATTCGCATTTGATTATATAGATGTAATAAAGAAATTACACAATTTAAACTTGATTTAAGATTTTTCTCCTATAATTTTTAGTGGCAAGTTTTTTTCCTAATGTAATAATTGGATTAGGAGACGAACGAGTTGTTTTCCAAATTCTACTAATGGAAAGATTATACTCCCACAATCTGTTATATCTGTCCATAAAAACTTGTTTGGGCATTCCTGCCAGTTCAAAAGTCAAATTTCCTGTATTGTATTTGCTCCAGTCAAAAGTTGTTATTCTATTCTGTTTTTTTAATTTGTTAAACAAGGCTGTCCCAGGATAGGGTGTTAGAATGTGAAATATTGCGGAATCTGCAACTGATTTGTCAATGAGATTCTGAATCAAATCAAAAGTCTCTTCTGTGTCATGATCATATCCAACAACAAATCCTATTTCAATCAAAATGCCTTTGTCATGAATTCTAGCAATCTGGTCTAATGTTTTCTGTATAGGATTTCTTTTGTGACCTGCACCTGCTTCTTTTAAGCTACTTTCTGTAACTCCATCAAGTCCAAAATAAACCGCTCTAAGACCAGCATCATACGCCAAATCAACAAAGCTCTCTTGTTCTTTGTTCCCTAAAGAAGATACTGCTTGCATAGCCCACTTCTTGTTAAGTGGAGTTAATTGTTTCATTAGTTCTTCTGCGTATATTTGATCATAACTTAGATTATCATCAACAAAGAAAAAATGTTTTCCAACTGTTTTAATATCCTTAATTATTTCATCAATTGGATAGTGAAAAAATGTGTTTCCATAAAGAGTTTTAACAGAACAATAATTGCAGTTCCAAGGACAACCTACTGTTGTAGAAACAGGTGCTATTTCATAAGCAAAACGTTTTTTCATTACATCTCTTCTCGGAGATCTGAATTTTGTTGGTGAGGTAAAAGCATCATAATGTTCTTCTAAAGGCAATCCTTTTTGAAGTCTGTTTAGAATCATTTCTAAAGGAGGACCTCCATGACCTCCTCTCACGACAACACCATACTTTTTTTCTTCTTCAAACATTGCAGTTGCATGAGTTCCGCCAAGAATAACTGGGATGCCAATTTTTTGAGCTCTCTTAGCTAGAATATGTGCATTATTTGCTGCACTAGTATTTTCGGAGATACCAATTGCATCAAATTCTTCCAAAGGTATATTATTATTTTCTCGACCACTAAAAACTTTGAAGTCAATGCCTTTTGGAATGTATGGAACTAGATGTGGCAAAGTTGTTGTATACATATTAAATAATTTCTTAAGATGACCGTCATAAATTGCAGACTCTGCTTTAGGAGCTATTAATGCAAATCTCATATAATATAACTTTTTTATTTACATAATAACTCTTGGTAGAAAAAATCAACCATAAGGTTTAAAACTAGCTTTAACTTCCTCGAACTTGCTTATGAAAAATCAAACTCAATCAACTAAAACATTAATAATTGAAGCTCTGGGAAATACTTTTCCTCTTACTTTAAAGCAAATATATACTGAAGTTAAAAAAAATAAGAGTATTTCTTATCAAGGAGTTCATAAAGTTGTAAAAGAATTGGTTAATGAAGAAATTGTAGATAAGGTTGAAAAGCAGCACTTTCTAAATCGTGACTGGTTAAAAAATCAAATGAACTCTTTTTCTAAGTACTACTCTTATTATTTCGATGAATCCCATGACTTCAACAAACGTTACATTACTAATGAAATACAATTATTCAGATTTTCAACACAGAAAGAACTCTTAGATTTTGTCATAGAGGCCTATGCAAAAGGGCTTGTGAAATCTGACAACAACGAAATATACTTCACATTAGGACGTTTGCATCCTTTGATACCTCCTTCAGTCATCCAATTGCTGAAAAGACTGAAGAAAGACAATCAAATATACATGCTTTGCAAAGAAGACAGATTCGCAGATAGATGGGCTGCGAAGTTATATAGA
>JACKQG010003092.1_pt1 | contig 20840 bp, 21 predicted proteins | sample 8237621 | NCBI WGS metagenome assembly JACKQG01 (sample SAMN15677084, study PRJNA649215) | marine metagenome | biome: marine; feature: Black Sea; material: saline water; isolation source: suspended particulate matter (SPM) from the Black Sea western gyre | collected 2013-06-09/2013-06-10 | depth... | reverse complement strand
GTTTTGAAATGTCGCGTCACACTAGAAGCATGACGAACAGCACCCCCACGATCCTAATCTGGGTCAACCAATACAAGAAATATCAGCAGCTGATCGAGCAGGGGCTGAGTGATGAGGCCTCAGGCTTGAAAAGAGAAATTGATGAAGCGCTCCCCCTGATTGACTTGACCTGGAAAGACTTAGAGCAAGCTGCATCCGATGGGTTTAACCCATAACGGGGGTTTGGAGTTTACCTGAGGATGGATGTCTTAGGGCCTCACTGCTTTCCATGCAGTTCCCTAAACTCCTCAAGTTTGTCGAGGTCTTTTTGTTCATCCACGCTGTAGTCAGTAAGGATGAGTGCCTTCCCAATCGTTCCAAGGGCATATTCAAGACGATCGAGATTCTTGCGGCCTTCTTCATCAGATCGAGCCGCTCGAATCACCTCAGGCTTCAGCTGATCAGCAAGATTTTCCATTTCATCGGCAATGAAGCGAGCCTGATCGAGTGGTGTTGTCATGAAGAGCCTGGATTCTTGAGTTGGTAAGTCTTTCGCAATTGTAAATTAGATTTGAGATGGGCTCAATATCAATCGTCCTCCAATTTTTTGCTTTAAATAATATTTATTAGACATTTCAGATCATCGTTGGATCGCCCTGTGACATCGCGTGTGATGTTATGGCATGGATGTTGCAACTGCTTTTGGGCTTGGGGCTTGGAACTCTGCTTTTATCGCCAAAAGCAACGGTGATGCTGTGAGTTTGTTTGTTGACCTGCCATGATCGCTCAACGTGAGTAAGTTGAGCGAAGACCTGTTCGGAACAGCAGCACAGCACTATGGCGTCATATTCATTTGATGTGGTTTCTGATTTTGACCGCCAGGAGCTGGTCAATACTCTGGATCAAGTCCGCCGGGATGTTGGAAATCGCTACGACCTTAAGGACTCCGGCACAGAGATTGATCTAGCGGAAACGGAAGTGGTTATCACCACAGCTAGTGACATGACATTGCAAGCTGTTGAAGATATCTTGAGGACAAAAGCGACTAAACGAGATCTTTCTTTAAAGATTTTTGACTTCCAAACTCCTGAGGCTGTTGGTGGAAATCGCGTGAAGCAGGTCATTCAATTACGAAAGGGCCTTAGTCAAGAGCTTGCGAAAAAGCTGAGCAAAATGGTTCGCGATGAATTGAAGAAGGTCACGGTTGCCATTCAAGGGGAAAGTCTTCGCATTACTGGCAAGAGTAAGGATGATCTTCAGGCTGCGATTCAACTCGTGAAAAGCAAGGAGGAAGAATTAGATGTTCCACTTCAATTCGAGAATTATCGCTAAATTTAAAGTTACTGGTCTTGATATTGCTGCTTAAATCCTGACATCTAATAGTTATTCGATTCAAAAAGTGTGATTATTTCTTCCCGCTATAGTGGTATTCAATTGAACGCCCCTTCTCCCTGAAATAATCACATGAGTTGGATGTTTTTTCCAGGTTTTTGCTTTATGCCTCAGGGAGGCTGGACTGGGTTGTCTGCTCTTATGAGAATCAGTTTCTCATGAATTAATCCTCTCTGGATGATGTCGATAGGACTTAGGATGTTTAATAGAATCATTGCTGCATTTTTATGTTGGTTATTGTTGATACTGAACCAAGTTCGTGATGTCTGTTCTTGATTCCTTAGTGACTCACAAGTACGCGACTTTTTTGGCCGTCAATCTATGTACAGGCATTGCTGTGCTCTTAGGTTCCCCTCCGGTGCGTGCCAATCAAGTTCATTTGGCCAGGCCCACCTCCAAAAATCTCCTGCAGGAGTCTGGACAGAGGTTTCACCCTGTGCATTCATCACTCGGAATCGTCAGTAGCCAGGAGCGATTGGCGAGTGAGGTGGGTGCCTTAATGCTTAGAAAGGGGGGGAATGCCATGGATGCTGCTGTCGCCACGGCCTTTGCCCTATCAGTGACCTTGCCCCAGGCAGGAAATCTCGGTGGAGGTGGATTCCTTGTGTTCTGGCATGCACCTGAGCGCAAATCCTATGCGCTTAATTTTCGTGAAATTGCTCCTCATCTAGCGCATCGAGACCTTTTTCTTGATCCTGATGGGGAAGTGAGTAAGAGCAAGGAATTTTTTAGTTTATTGAGCACCGGTGTCCCCGGAAGTGTGGCTGGCCTTCTGAAGGCTCAGGAGCGTTTTGGCCGTTTGGATCGGGCAGAGGTGATGGCTCCTTCGATCCAACTTGCGGACGACGGTTTTGTGATTTATCCGCAATTGGCCGATTCTCTGAAAAGAGCCTTTTCACGTCTGAGCCAAGATCCCACAGCACGGTCACTTTTTTATCGGCAAGTCGAGCTCCCTGATGGTGGAGCTCAGTGGATTCCTTATCAATCTGGTGAAAAGCTGCGTCAGCCTGAGCTGGCTCAGTCCCTAAAACTCATTTCACTGAAGGGTATCTCGGGTTTTTATGAAGGAACGATTGCTCACAATATTGTTGCTTTAATGAAGGCTCAGGGTGGGCTTATTGATTATCGGGATTTAGCAGACTTCACTGCTCCTTGGGTAGAACCTGTGAAGGGAGTTTTTCGTGGCCATACGGTGATCTCCATGCCACCTCCAAGTAGTGGCGGAATTACCCTCCTTCAGATCTTGAAGCTAATTGCGCCTTTTGATCTTGAGGCCTTGGGCGTGAACAGTTCTGATTCCATCCATTTGCTTACAGAGAGCATGAATCTCGCTTATCGGGATCGTAATCAGTTCCTAGGAGATCCAGATCAGATTGATATTCCAATTCGGAGGCTTCTTTCTCAATCAAATATTGATAATCTGCGTAATCAATTAAATCTTAACTCCCATACTCCAGCGGCTGATTTGGCTGGAGAATCCCCTATGCCGTCTGGTTTCAATACAACCCATCTTTCTGTTGCTGACCGTGATGGTTCATTGGTGGCGTTAACGACAACCTTGAATTTTGCCTATGGCAATGGAATCGCCGTTCCAGGGTCTGGTTTTCTCTTGAACAATGAGTTGGCAGATTTCACGGCCAAGCCTGGTGTCCCTAATGCCTATGGCTTGGTGCAAGGGGAGCAAAATGCAGTGGCTCCACGTCGAAGACCCCTTAGCTCAATGACGCCCACCATTGTGTTGAATCAAACGGGTGATGCTTGGTTGGCAACGGGGAGCCCTGGTGGCAGCCGGATCATTACAACTGTCCTTCAAGTTCTTTTAAACCGAATTGTTCATGGTCTCAATCTTGCGACCAGTGTTGCTACACCAAGAATCCACAGTCAGCTATGGCCTGACTCATTGCAGCTTGAGCAGGGTTTCAGTCCCGACACCGTTCAGCTGTTGAGACAGCGAGGTCATGCATTGCGGTTTACACGCTCGATGGGCTCCGCTAACAGCGTGGAGTTGAAACGCAATGGCGGAAGTTATGGAGTGGCTGATCCTCGTAGGGGAGAAGGAGCTGCTGTGGCAGAACAGTTTTAAAAGAGTTGTGTGCCAAGTTGCAATGAAAAGCTGTTGTCGACTTGGGGAGCTGTAAGTGAATTATAGATGAATTGACCATTCAGAGATGTAAACAGTGTCTTGTCTCCAAATGGATAGATTTTGACGCTCCCCAAAAATGCATTGCTTGGAGATATGCCATTTATATAGGCGCCTGTGAATTGATTGCTTAGTGAGAGATTGAAGTAATTATTCGGGTTCCAGTCGAAGCTGATTCGCGCGCTACTTGCTGCAAATGTATTTCCGCAGTATTTGTCATCTTTACAGAAGATTCCGCCCCAAATGCTTTGTACCGAAGGCCCTGCAGATACATTAAGGGTTGTGGCATCTGTCTTTATAAGGTCATATCCAATCCCAATTGAATTGACAAGATTATTCGCTCCTATTTGATTAAGGGTGTCATAATCGTAAATATTTGAGATATAGGCATTTGTTTTGCCTGAAAATGTGTATGAATAGCGTAGGTCTAGTTGCCCTTGGTTGGTGTCAGTAGACCCTTCCGTTTCGCCGTCACTTTTGGAAAAACCGTATTCGGTATTGGCTTTAAAGGAAAACAGGTTGACTTCGTCCTTGTATTGCGTGATGAGTTGAGATGTGCTGTCGAGGTCTTGGTCTCGATCTGTATTCGATCCTGTAATTCCTGCTGAAAAGCTTCCTGTCCATCGCTTTCTTTTCGGTTTGGCTTTCAGGGAGGTTGATTGAATCTCAAGCTTTCCTAAACTTGGGTGTTCGATAACTGTCACGGTATCAGTGCTTTCACTCTTGACTAATGTGCCTTGAATCTTGTCGCCGTTACTGAGGGTTAGTGTAATTGTTTCGGCGTAAGCAACGCGTATTTCGCTTTCTAATAGTAACAGTGTTGTTGCATTCAGTGCGATTGAAAGGCATGCTGATTTCATTAAACAGGAAGGATTGCGTCTCGTATCATTCATTTTACATTAAATTGACAGATTTAATTGCGCTCCTGTTGCCCAGATTGCTGGGCGAGATCCTGCCCCAGAGGGGTTGATGATCCATTGCATTAGGGGCTGTATTTGCAGGCGTTCAGAGATTTGTATTTTGTAGTTCAGTTCAATGGCCGCTTCGTAACTTTGGTTGGGGGCAATGCTTCGGCTGAATCCGCTTCGGTTGAATCCAAGTGCTAGTACATCTTGAGGCCTTCCAGGAAGGATGCCTTGGCTGAGCAGTCCAGCAGCTGCATAGCTCGCTAGTGGGTTGTTGTCGGGATCGAGGCTGAGGCTGCTGGAGATCCAGATTTGGTTCTCTTCCCCAATGGGTAGGGCTATTGGCCAAGTTGCTGTTCCGTAAATGCCTCGATTGGTTCCCTCACCCAGATTTTTGCTTGAGTTGGTGTCTAAGTTAGTAGATGAAATATAGCCGCCTAATTGAATAAGTGGGGCTGGTATATTTTCTTCTTCTGTTTTGGTTTGTTGAGAATTAGCCAATGGATTGATCGACCACTGAAAAATTTGTAAATTGCCCTCGAGCTTTGGCGTGAGCGGTGTCACTCCTAGAGAGGCTGCAATTTGATGCGTCTTGTTTAAGTTATAGTAGGCATACTCAAGGTTTCCCAGATGTTTGTGATGTAATCCAATTTGTGCCCCTGTAGCAGTAAGTGGTGCGATTGGAAGGCCCGTTACGGATAGGTTGTAAGGCGTATTTAGAGTGTCATTTATGTAATAATTTAATGCTGGTATTTCCATTAAATCATCCCCGATCGAAATGACACCGGCATTCAGGCTCCAGTCGATTTTGTTGTTGCCTTCGACCCGTTCTAAGGATGCTTGCGTGATCCACGTGCCCGTTGGACTAACCAGGCTTTGCAGCGGATACTCTGTTCCTAGTTGTTCATTAAGATTAGGATTACCTGCGAACTGACTCAGTTCCAACTGAATCTGCCAGTGATCGATAGCTGTCCAGCTGCTCCGGTTTTTGTTGAGGCCTGTCCCGAGGGTGAGTCCCGCGGCAACTTGTTGCATCCAACTACTTGAGGATGGATCTAGCCCACCTGCAACGCCCAGCGCAGGTTGAGCAGTGAAATCTAGATTTAACTCTATCCATTTAGGTTTTGGACGAGATATTTCCGCATCATTATCGTTTGCTTGAGCCCCCATAAAAAACAGTCCAAAACTCAAGATCGCATTGGCGACATATTGAGACTTGAACCTCATTCAATTCAGGAGATTGCAGCGAAGCTTTCTCGGAAGGCCTTGAGGGTTGCGTCGATGTCTTCATCGGAATGTGCAAGCGACGTGAAGCCTGCTTCAAATGCAGATGGTGCAAGGTAAACACCGCGTTCAAGCATCGCTCTGTGCAGTTGTCCAAACCGCACTGCATCGGTTGTTTTCGCTTCTTCGAAATTTCGGACTGGACCTTCACAGAGGAAGAAGCCAAACATGGCACCAACGCTTCCGCCGGTGATCGGAAGACCAGCCTCGCGGCCCGCTTCCAGGATTCCTTGAATTAAGCGTTCGGTTGTGGCGGTGAGCTTTTCGTAACTGCCTGGCTGCTTGAGCAATTCGAGTGTTTTGATCCCAGCTGTCATCGCCAAAGGATTGCCACTCAAGGTTCCTGCTTGATACATAGGGCCAGCTGGGGAAACCATTTCCATAATCTCCCTACGACCGCCATAGGCACCAACGGGTAAACCTCCTCCAATCACCTTGCCCATCGTGGTGAGATCTGGAGTCACTCCAAAGTGTGCTTGGGCTCCGCCATAGCTGATACGGAATCCAGTCATCACTTCATCAAAGACCAGAAGTGCTCCGTTCTCTTTGGTGAGTTCTCGTAAACCCTCCAAAAATCCTGGTTCTGGTTGGATGAACCCTGCATTGCCAACAATCGGTTCGAGAATGACCCCGGCGATCGCGTCGGGGTTTTCAGCAAAAAGCTGCTTGACCGATTCCAGATCGTTGTAAGGAGCGGTCAGCGTGTTCGCGGTCGTGCTCCGTGGCACTCCGGGTGAATCGGGTAGGCCGAGTGTTGCCACCCCTGAGCCAGCTTTGACGAGGAACATGTCCGCGTGGCCGTGGTAGCAGCCTTCGAACTTGATGATCTTGTCGCGCCCCGTGAACGCTCGAATCAAGCGCAGCATCGACATGCAGGCTTCCGTGCCGCTATTCACAAAGCGGACCATCTCCACGCTGGGGACGGCTTCAATCACCATCTCAGCCAGGGTGTTTTCTAAAGCGCAGGGAGCACCAAAGCTTGTGCCTTTCTCAATGGCTTCTTGGAGAGCGCTAATGACCTCAGGATGGGCATGACCGCAGATAGCTGGTCCCCAACTGCCGATGTAATCCACATATTTATTCCCATCAACATCCCAGGCATAAGGCCCTTTGACCCGATCGAACACGATGGGTTGTCCGCCGACCGACTTGAAAGCGCGCACCGGAGAGCTCACGCCGCCGGGCATCAGAGCCTTGGCCGCATTGAAGATGGCCTCGGAGTGGCTGGTGTTCAGAGTGGAAGCAGTCACGGGGACGGGAGCCAAAGGGCAGTTGCAAACCGTGCAACATCTTGACCCAAGATCGGCCCGATGTGTTTTTTCTGTAGTTGAAGCCTAAGAATTGATCACAAAGCTGCCTAGGTTGCTTCAGTTCGGCACGTCATTAGTGAACTACGACTGGCCAGCGCTTGAGCGGGAGTTGAGGGGGTTCCTCCCCTCGAAGTCAGTCGTCGCGAAGCGGCAGGAATTGTTGTCTTACGACTGTGATGGTCTCACCATGGATCGGCACATGCCGAAGCTTGCGGTGTTGCCAGAAACGGCCGATCAGGTGGCCAAAATCTTGGCGTGTTGCCACCGCCAGGGCATTCCTTTTGTGGCTCGAGGGAGTGGCACTGGGCTTTCAGGCGGTGCATTGGTGGAGCAAGAAGCGCTTCTGGTCGTGACCAGTCGCATGCGCCGAATTCTCAAGATTGATCTCGAGAATCAGACGATCACGGTGGAGCCCGGTGTGATCAACAGTTGGGTGAGTCGTGCCGTCGTTGGTGATGGCTTTTATTACGCCCCAGATCCTTCGAGTCAGGTGGTCTGCAGCATCGGCGGCAATATCGCTGAAAATTCAGGTGGTGTGCATTGCTTGAAGTACGGCGTCACCAGCAACCATGTGCTCGCCTTGGATGTTGTGCTGCCGGATGGCACACCCACGCGCCTTGGAACCTCGTTATGCGATGCGGCTGAGCTCGATCTGCGGGGCGTGTTTATTGGGAGTGAGGGAACGCTCGGAATTGCCACGGCGATCACGCTTCGCTTGCTGCATGCTCCGGATGCCGTGGGCGTGTTGCTGGCAGATTTTCCTTCCATGCAGGCCGCTGGAGAAGCTGTGCGCTTGATCACTCGCGCTGGGGTGTTACCGGCTGGGCTGGAAATCATGGATCAAACCTGCATCAAAGCTGTGAATGAAGCGTTTGGAGAAGAGGAGTATCCGCCGGAGGCTGGAGCTGTTTTATTGATTGAGCTGGATGGCCAGGAACCGGAGGTCAAGCAAGCAGTCACAGTCACCTCGGCTCTCTGTCGAGAGGCTGGGGCGGGCGATATTCGTGAAGCCTGGAGTGAAGAGGATCGCGCCCGTCTCTGGAAAGGACGTAAAAGTGCCATTTCAGCGCTTGGCAGGCAATATCCCAGCTATTACCTCCAAGACGGCGTGGTGCCGCGTACGGCTCTCCCGAGGGTTCTCAAGACCATCGATCAGCTCAGTGCGGAACATGGTCTGGTGGTGGCGAATGTGTTTCATGCCGGTGATGGCAACCTGCATCCGTTGATCCTTTATCGCGCATCAGAACAGGGTGTGAATGAAAGGGTGAAGGCACTCGGAGGCGCGATCATGCATCTTTGCCTTGAGGTGGGTGGCAGCATCAGCGGTGAACACGGCGTTGGCAGCGATAAGCGCTGTTATCTCGACCAAATGTTCAGCGCTGATGATCTGGTCAGCATGCAATGGGTTCGGCTTGCTTTTGATCCGCTTGGCCGTGCCAATCCAGGAAAAATTTTTCCGACACCACAGAGCTGCGGCGAGTCGATGCGACGTTCCGTGCAGTTGCAGGCAGAAGGACAATCGCTTCCCGAAGAAGCAATTGTGTATTGAAATCAGTCCTCAGCCTCTTCGTCGTCCTCTAACTCCCAGGCCAGGTCAACCACCACAGGTGCGTGGTCGCTGGGTTGGATCCGTCCCCGTTCCTGTTTGTCGATCGAACAGCTTCGCGCGAGCTCCCGAAGCGTTTCATCGAGATACACGTGATCGATTCTCCAGCCACGATCTCGGTCCCAAGCGCCACTGCGGTAATCCCACCAGCTCCAATGGCCGCTGTTCGGTTCAAACAGACGAAAGGCGTCCTGAAGATCAGGACCTAAGGCCGCTCTTAACGCGTCCCGTTCGCGATCTGAAGCCATGATCCCCCCGGACAAACGATCCGGATCAGGGAGGTCTCTCGCTTCAAGACCGATATTGAAATCTCCCACCACGCAAAGCGGTTCATCTCTGGTTTCAATGGCCCTGAGGTAGCGCTCCAGACAGGACAGCCAGGTGAGTTTGTAACTGTATTTATCCGAGCTGAGACTCGATCCATTGGGGACGTACAAATTCACCACTCGAACGCCATCGATGAGTGCGCTGATGACGCGCTTTTGAGCACTAAGCTCCTCGGCTTGTGCATCGTCAATGAGCTCTGCACTGAAACCCATGCGCACGTCTTCAACGGGTGTGCGACTGATCAGTGCAACGCCGTTGTAGGCCTTCTGTCCGTAAAACTGAACTTGATATCCCCTCTGGCGAAAAGGCTCTAGCGGAAATTGAGGATCATCCACCTTGGTTTCCTGCAATGCCAGCAGGTCTACCTCCGAGTGTTCAAGCCAATTCAGGACATGATCCAGTCGGGTTCGCACGGAATTGACATTCCAGCTGGCGATTTGCACGGATGATGCGGCTTCTGAAGGTGACCCTTAGCATCAGGCCGTTGTTTGGGAGCTGAGAACGTGCCAACGCTTACCGCGTTAAGACCTCATCTTCTTGGGCTCATCAGTGCGATGTCGCTGCTCACCTCCGTAGACGTTTTGGCTCAGGAAAGCCCGATGGGAAGCGGCTATCAGTCTCCCCAGCAGCGTGATGTGTTCCAGACCGTGCCAGGCCAGAACGACCAGGAGTCGGTGCTTGATGCCACCAACCCTATGGACTTGATGAATCGTTTGCGCAGGGCCAATGCGATGAATGACGCCACACCTCCCGCCGACGCCATCGATGCGGCGCTTAAGGCTTTGGAATCGTCTCAACCCGCGCCTTAGGAGGAGGGGGCAGCACGGTTGCGCGACGTGTTGGCGTTCTGTCCTCTCCCTTTCGGAAGGAATCAAGTTGCCAGCGCACCGCTAGCTGATCGAGGGCTTGCTTGTCCTGTTTGTTGACTGAAAGACGGTTTCGGACACTGAGCAATACCTTTTGCGATAGCTGTCTCTGTCCCTTGTCTCGATGGAGAAGGGCAAGGGCCAAAAGAGGTTGCAAGCTCTCTGGAGATTCTGTGGCAATGAGGCGGTAGGTGGCGATGGCTGCGATGTCTTGTCCGGAGAGACGTTGCAGATCAGCAAGGCGCAATCCAAGAGAGAGTCGTTGACCTTTGGGGGCTTGCTTGAAACGATCGCTTGTCTGTTCCAAAGCGGTGGCCTGCCGCTTTGTTCCCATATCCAAGATCAGTTGGAGGTTCTGTACTTCTGAGCGATTGGGCCATAGGGCTTGAAGGGTGATGAGCTCACGCCCTGCTCCTTTGCGATCACCTCGTTGGAGCTTCATTTGGGCCAGGAGCAAGCGCCAACGCCACTCGCGGGGATAGGAGAGGGCAAGTTGCTCCAGCTTTTGCTCTGGCTCAATGGCTTGAGGAGCCTTTGTCTTGGCTGGATGTTCGACAGGCTGGACGCGGGACTGCAGCTGGTGATTGATCTGTTGATTTGCCTTTGGATCTTGATTGAGTGATTGGGCTACAAACCAGCCTGTGATCAGGGCCAAAGGAAGTCCCAATCCGATCATCCATCGATCTCGAACCGCCTGTAGTCGGTTAGCGCCGGGCAATCTGGTTGGGGAGTGCTTAGACCACTGTGAATCGAATCCCCCGAGCTGGCTAGAGTCCTTACAGGCAAATGGAAGCCACTCACAGCAATGCGCGACCATCCGATTTCCCCGGTTACAGAACCCCTCCAGTACCGGGCGATCGGTGTTGTTAGGGGCATCTATCGACCGGAATCTGACGATCAGCTGACCCGGGGAGTCTTGATCGATTCCGATGGCAATGAATTAGAGGCTGTTGTTCTTGGCAGGATGCTTACCCTCATGCGTCGTCATCTCGATATGACAACGCCTCACTTGTGGGTGGTGTACCCCCGCTGCCGTGAGTCTGAGCAGCTGCATCTCCAAATTGCAGGAATTTGGGAGCCAAGCACGTTGGCGACAGCGGAGGCCTCGGAGATCGAGGCCGTGGATGCCGAAGGCTCAGAAGCCCAGGGTTCCGCGGATCAACTTCCAGAAGGCGACGACTTTTTCTCGATTCGCGGCGAATTGATTTTCACAAAGCCAGAAGCCAATGAGCTCGTCGTGAAGGTGCGGCAGCTGCCTCGAGCAGATGGATTCCGTCCTTTGCCGTTCAAAGTGCAGCTCACAGGAGAGCTGCCCCTCGAGCATCTAAGGCATTTCGTGAGCTTGGATGTGCGCCGTCAAGGACAGCTCCTCGCCGTTGAGGCCGTTGAAGTGATTGCACCGATGCCAACGCGAGGCGGAAAAGGCCGGGAGGGAGCCCGTAAGGGAGGCGCTCGCCCCCGACCTGCCAAGACCTGAGCTGATGCCCTCTTCCCCCACCTTCAACACCACTGCCGGTGTCGCGGTGGCCAGTGCCACCGGTTTGGCTGTGTTTGGACCACTGATCGGACTGTCGACGGCATGGATTGCTCTCGGGTTGGGAGGTGCACTCTTGGGCCTCACCGTTGATGCCGCTCAGTTCAACGGGATGGGAGGCCACCTTTTGGCGGAATCACTGCCCGGTGGACGCAACAGATTGCGCAGAGTTGCGTTTCACGAGGCTGGTCACTGGTTGGTTGCTCAAGAGGAAAATCTTGAGGTCAAACGGGTTCTTGTTGGAACCCGTGGTTGTCTTCAGGCGGGGTTGCGCTGCAATGGTGTCACCGAATTTGCTCTACCGGATCGGGCCCGTTTGTCTCTAGAAGACTTGCGTCGCTGGAGCCGGGTTCTTCAGGCCGGAATGGCTGCGGAAACGCTGCTCGAGGGACCCCCTCAAGGAGGGGAAGATGACAGGGCTCTGTTGGGACGCATCTGGGGCGTGTCTGGACAAGATGTTGATACGGCTCAGCGAGAGCAACGCCGGGCCCGGCGTGAGGTGGAGCAGCTTTTGCGTTCGCGAAGTACTGAGATCGAATCGATTGCCAACAGGCTGTTGGACGGCATGCCTCTAGACCCAGCATGAGTGCACTGTTGATTGATTGCCCAACGGGTCTTGCCGGGGACATGTTGTTGTCGGCAGTCCTGGATTTAGGAGTGCCGGAGTCGGTTGTGCATGAGCCCTTGCAAGCTCTTGGTCTCGCCAAGGCCTATGGACTCAACGTTGAGGAAGCTCAGAGTGGTGGATTGCGTGGGCTTCGGCTCACGGTGAGCAGCGAGGAACCCAACCCTCCCCATCGTCGCTGGTTAGATCTGCGCTCTTTGATCTCGGAGGCGTTGCTGTCACCTTCCCTAAAGACAAAGGTTTTGCAGGTGTTTCAGGCCCTGGCTGATGCGGAAGCCACGGTGCACGGTTGTGCCCCTGATCAAGTTCACTTCCATGAAATTGGCGCGATCGACAGCTTGGTTGATGTGATCGGCGTCTGCGCTGGCATCGAGAACCTTTCCCCTGATTCGATTTATTGCACAGCCCCTCCCACCGGCCATGGTCGAGTGACGACGGCCCATGGGGTGCTTCCTGTTCCGGTGCCGGCGGTACTCGAATTGGCAAAGCGTCATCAGCTGCCGCTCCTCACCGGGGAGGATCTTCCTGCTGCTGAGCTCACCACCCCTCCCGGGTTGGCCTTGGTGGCTGTGTTGGCGGATCACTTCCAACGCCCCTCAAGAATGGAGGTTGAAGCTGTCGGCATTGGCCTCGGCCATCGCTGTTTGGATCGTCCCAACCTGCTGCGCTTGATCCGTATTCGTGAGGCGAGCAGAACAGAGCCTTGTTGGCAGGAACTTGTGGTGCAGGAGGCCTGGATTGACGATGCCACTGCCGAAGAGCTGGCAAGCCTGGCTCAGCACCTTCGTTTAGCTGGCGCGTTGGATGTGGTTCAGGGAGCCGTGTTGATGAAAAAGCAAAGGCCTGGTACTTCGGTGATCGCCCTTACAACGCCAGATCAGGCTGCTGCCTTGCGGGAGGTGTGGTGGCGCCATAGTCCAACCATCGGCTTAAGGGAGCGCGAACAGGGGCGCTGGGTGCTGCCCCGTCGTTGTGGGGCAAGTGCAACCCCTTGGGGCATGATTCGCGCCAAGCAGACTCGCCGTCCAGATGGGACCTTCACTCTCAAGTGGGAGCAAGATGAGCTCCAGCGTGTGTCTGCTGAGGCTGGTCTCAGCGTGATGGAACTTCGTAACCGCCTCTCTCTCGAGGCTGATGCTTTTGTGCCCGAGGAGGACTGGCAGTGCTGAAAAGGCTTTCTTTGCCTGGTGGTTTACGCCTTTGGATCACCCTGCTGACCCTCGCCTTTGTGGGTGTGACGCTGGCAAGCCATGCCACAGGATTGCGCGCCCTCACGATCAGCCCACAGGGATGGTGTTGGTTGTTGTTGGGGCTTGGTTTGAGTTGGCTCAGCTTGGTGGTCAATGCTCTGGCTTGGAAGGTTTTGGTGGTTTGGCTCGGACATCGGCCGGGCCGCTTGGCTTTGGTGCCGCTTTATCTGCGAAGCAACTTGCTCAAATATTTGCCGGGTGGCATCTGGCATTTCCTCGATCGTTTTCGTGCTCTGCAGCCTGATCTTGGTGGTGGCAAAGCTTTGGTATCGGTGCTGATGGAGCCGATGGTGATGGCCGTTGCCGCCCTGCTTTGGGTGCCGTTCGGTGGGTTTCAAAACGGTTTGGCGTTGCTCTGTGTTCTCCCTTCCGCGCTGCTGTTGCCGCGTTGGCGTGAGCCTTTGTTGCGTCGGTTGGAGACCAGCAAGTTGCGCCAGCTCAATCGCGTGGATCCGGTGGGTACGACCTCCATTGAGGATGAGGAATTGGGCAGCGGCAGAACGTCTTACCCCTGGTGGCCCTTGGTCTCTGAACTGCTGTTTGTGCTCTGTCGATTTGCCGGTTTTTGGTGTTGCTTGCAAACGTTCGGACTCTTGGCTGGGCAGCCTCTGGGTCTTTGGCTTGCGGCCTTTGCCCTTGCCTGGACGGCTGGTCTTGTTGTTCCTGCTGCTCCAGGTGGTTTGGGAGTGTTTGAGGCGGTTCTGCTGTTTCGTATGGGAACGATTGTGCCGGAGGCGCCATTGCTTGCGGTGGCACTCAGCTACCGATTGCTCGCGACCATGGCGGATCTGATCGCTGCCGCTGCTGTGAAGGGTGATGCCTGGATGACGGCAAAGGTTCGCGTTTAACCGGCTGTTCTGATGGTGTGGCCGCTCCCTGAACTTCCAATGCGCTGGGAGGTTTTCAACAGCTGCTTCCTAGGCATCGGATGATCGACTTGGGTTGGTGCTTACGAGCGATCACGGGGTTTGGATTGTTAGCGAGGGCCGCTGCACTCACTTGAGTGTGAATGACGATAATTTCAGTTTGATCCTGGGAAATTTGCTGGATATGTTGGCTCCGCGCCGTAGCCCTGGTTGCCGGTCTTTGCCGGAGAATTAAGTCTCAGTTGTGTGGTCGAGGCCTGGTACGAGGGCAGCTGCGGCAATCAGTCCGAGTCCCAGGATCATCAATGCAGGCCAGAGCGCTGCGGCAAGCCGCTCGTCGCTCGCGTATTGAAAAACTCGCACCGACAGGGTGTCGAAATCAAAGGGTCGAAGCGCGAAGGTCAGAGGTAGCTCCTTCACGGTGTCCACGAAGACCAGGAGTGCACCGACCGCGAGCGGTCCTTGCAGCAGGGGAATGTGAATGCGACGGAGCACATCAGGCCAGCGGCAGCCCAGGCCAGTGGCTGCTTCATCAAGGCTTGGTGACATGCGTTCTAAGCCTGCATCAAGGCCCCCTTTGGCAACAGCAAGGAAACGATCGCTATAGCCCCAGAGCAAAAGCAGGATGGGTGAGAGCTGCCAGGGGCCACCGATGATGAGCAAGGCCAGGGCGAGCACGGCACCTGGAATCGCGTACCCGAGCCCGGCGAGAAAGGTGAGGCTGTGCAGCCAAGGGGCCGTGGTCCAGCGCTTTGTGATGGCAAGGAGCAAGGCAGCTGCAACGGCTAAGCCTGCTGCTGCAAGGGCGAGACCAAGACTGCGCAAGGTCAGCAGAAACAGCTCTGGCTGTAAACCGGTTTGAAGTTGATCAAGGTTCAAGCAGGCCCAGATCAAGGGTGTGCCAAGGCTCAGAAACGGTGGAATGAACCCCAAGGCCTGAGCGGCCAAGGCTCTCGTTCCAGTGAGAGTCCAGTTTGGGGATTCTCCACCCGTTAGGCCTTCCGACCATCGACGACTACGACGACGCAGTTTGCGTTCGCCGATCAACAGTCCCGTCACGATGATCAGTGTGACTAGGGCAAGTCCGACCGCTCCTGCTGGATTTCCTTCGAGTTGCCAGGCCTGGAGAATTCCAGCGGAGAGACTTGGGATGCCTAGGAGTTGAACGGCCCCAAGTTCGTTGACCACCTCCATTCCCATCAGTGCGATTCCGGCTCCGATGGCAGGGAGAGCCATCGGCAGGGCGATGCGTCGAAAGCTTTCCCATGGACCAACTCCGAGGCATCGGCAGGCTTCAAGCTGGCGACGACCGCAGATGCTGAAGCTTTCAGTGCTGAGCAGGAAAACGTAGGGATAGGTGCTTAAAGCCATGACCAGCACCCCCCAACCCAGTCCATGAATTCGGATCCCATGGATGCTGCCCAGGTCCACGAGCGTTGCAGCCAGAAGGTACGAAGGGCTGGCGAGAGGGAGCAGTTGGGCAACCCGAAGAAGGCGTCGACCTGGAAAGCGGCAATTGGCGAGCAGCCAGCCGTTCGCTGAACCAAGAACGGCTCCGAGGCTCGCGGTGCCAAGCAGCAGGAGGGTTGTTCCGCGGATTTGGATCAGACCATCGGCACCCAGGCTGGCCGTACCAAGAAGGAGGCCTCTGACTCCCTCTCCAATTAATCCGCCCAAGGGAAAGAGTGCGAGTGCGGCGAGGAGGCAGGCCACAACTGCCAATAGGGTCCTCCCCTGATGCCACTGGCCTTGCAAGCTCTTGCTTGTCATGAGTGGTAGCTCTCATCCACAGAGATCACCCAACCGAGCGATTGATCTCGAATCGCCTAGGGATCGAACGTTCACAGGAAGGAAGCAGTCAGGTCCACGTCGTCGCAATGGATTGGCACTGACTTGCATTCGCACCAAGAGCCTGTTGAGAACAGTACTCAAGAGTGACTCACTTCGCTTGGTCTCTGCCCTTTCAGCGTCGGACTTGTCTTACAGGAATTGGAACGAGTGCGGGTTCCATTAATCCGCCACCACTGTTGTCGTCATCGTCAGAGTTGGCGTTAAACCAGAGAAGGATGCCAATCAGAATGAAACATGTCCCCAGAAGGGTGAGCTCAAACATCGCTAACCCAAAGCTGGCGTAACTCTAATCAGAATGTTTCGGTATCGACATCTCAACCTGAACGCAAACGTTGGAATGGGGTGGTTGATTTACGAAAAGCCTTTGCCGGCATCCTTGGCGACACACGCTTTGAGTTGTCCCCTCAGGGTGCTGTGGTCCATCTCCTGACCGATCAACACCAGTTGGTTCTTGCGTTCGCCATCCCAGTCGCTGTCATCAATGGAGAAGCGTTTGCCAGCCAGATGAAAAACATGGCGCTTTTCGCTTTCGTTAAACCAAAGGATGCCTTTGGCGCGAAAAACGCTCTCGGGCAATTGATTGTCGAGGAAGTTTTGAAATTTGCGGAGGGAGAAGGGTCCGTCACTGCTGAATGACAGGGAGGTATAGCCCTCGATGTCGAGATGGTCAGCATGGTCATGGCCGTGATGCGCGTGACCATGGTCATGATCGTGATGGTCGTGGTGCCCATGGTCATGGTCGTGCCCGTGATCGTGATGGTCGTGATCGGCTTTGGTCGCAACGCGATCGCTCTCAAACAATCCAACACTCATCAAGAGAGGCAGGGGAACATCTCCTTTCACGGAATGAAGGATACGGGCATCTTTTTTGATACTGCGTAGGCTTTCTTCTAATTCTTTGACACGCTCTGTTGATACCAAATCTGTTTTGTTTAGAAGAAGAATGTCTCCATAAATAATTTGGGAGCGCCCAACTTCACTTTCAAAAACACGAGCATTGCAATTTTCAGCATCAACGAGGGTGATGATTGAATCCAACCTGGTCTGATCCCGCAATTCACTGCCTAGAAATGTCATGGCTACGGGAAGTGGATCGGCAAGACCTGTGGTCTCCACAACCAAATAGTCCAAGGGTTCAGGACGCTTCAGGATGCGATCGACAGCTTCCAGCAATTCCCCATTAATCGTGCAGCAGATGCAGCCATTGCTGAGCTCCACCATGTCTGCGCTGGTGCTCACCACAAGATCGTTGTCGATGCCAATCTCTCCGAACTCGTTCACCAGAACAGCAGTTTTGAGACCGTCTTGATTGCTGAGAATGTGGTTGAGGAGAGTGGTCTTTCCGGCGCCTAGAAATCCGGTGAGAATGGTGACAGGTGTTCCGTTGGTTTCAATCCTTTGGTTGGAAGCAGTCGCTGACATGGCCGGAGTTAAAAGGTTGGAGAGAGGGCGTCGATCGCTAGGGCTAATTCGGCATCACGGCTTGAGAGTCCACCAAGATCATGGGTCGTGAGACGAATGGTGACACGGTTATAAACATTGCTCCACTCGGGATGGTGATTGGCGCATTCGGCTAGGAGTGCGACCTGAGTCATGAAGCCAAAGGCTTCAACGAAGGAGTGGAAGCTCCACTCTTTTTCCAGTCCATCAGATGCAATCGTCCAGGAAGGACAAGAAGAGCAGAGGCTTTGACGTGCCGCGTCATCGAGCAAAACAGCTTGCTTTGACATAGATGAATCTGGATCTTGAGATATCTGGAGTTTGGTTCAGAACCAAAACATGGGTAAAACCACCACTAATGTTTTAGGGCGTTTTGAGTGCCGATGGCGATGACGCCCTTGCTTGGTCGTTCGTCCTCTTTGCGGACCTGGAGTGTGAGCGCTGTCGTTGCCACAACATCGATTGTGTTGTGGGCCTGTCAGGCACCATCCGCTTCGGCGCAGAGGATTGTTGAAAAGATCGAGAGCCGCTGTCCCTTGGGCTATGTCGACATGCTCAATGGAAAATGCAGCACCCTCGGGATGATGACTCATACAGTCCAAGCCATCGATGGCCGATCCTGCCCATCCGGATGGCTGGATGTGGGGGGAGGGTATTGCCGCAAACAATGAGTCGTTGTTTTCTGACGCCCGGCAATGTGATCACTAAGGTGCCGTTAGTTATTGCAATTTGAATGGTCCGTTTATTTGCTCTCGGGATGTTGTTGTCGTTGATCTCACCAACCGACGCCTTGGCTCAAAAAAGGATCCCAAAAGCACAGGGTCATGATCAGTGCCCATTGGGTTATGTGAATACTCTTGGCACCACCTGCGTATCGCCCATTAACTATCAAATGAGGCCAACAAATGGTGAGGCTTGCGACTCCGGCTGGATGAATGTGGGTGCTGGTTATTGCAGGAAGAAGTAGGTCGGAACGTGAATCAGCAGCCGGTTGCCTTTTGGTCCCTTAAACCGTGGTGGTGTCAGCCCTGGAGCATTGTCCTCACAGGCGTTGTTATCTCGCTTGGCAGCTGGCTATTCCTTCATCGACTTTGGATCACGCTTCCCATCACCTTGGCAATTTTGGCTTGGTGGATGTTGTTTCTGGTGCTTGTGCCTGCTGCTTACAGCAGACAAGAGGACTCTTGAAGCTCTGTCTGAAATGTGTTGGTGTCTTTACCTTCAAGCACCGAGCTGTATAGGGTTCAATCAGAGATGGAGCCCAGATGGGATCCAGGACAACGGCCTGGGATCGGTTAGGCGATTACCTGCATCAGACCAAAATCACTGGCTCCATTGCGAGCACGTTGTATTGGGACCAAAACACCCGCATGCCCTCCGGTGGGGCATCTTGGCGAGGAGAGCAGTTGGCGCTTCTGGCGATTCAACTGCATTCACGGCAGAGCTCCCGCGATTACGCCGATCTGATCCAGGAGGCCCGTGTTGAGTGGAGCCAGTCAGGGCTTTCAACGACAGAGAAGGCCGCTTGCGGCCGGAATCTTGACTTGCTCGAGCAGGATCTATGCCGGCAACAGGCATTAGACCCTGCTTTGGTGGCAGCGTTGGCAACGGCTAAAGCCGACGGCTACAACAATTGGCAACAAGCACGAGCCAACTCCGATTTCGGCGTGTTTGCTCCCTCCTTGCGCACCATGATTGGATTGCGTCAAGAACAGGCTCGACAGCTTGCAGAGCCGCGCAGTTGTTGGGAAACACTGGCTCAGCCATTTGAGCCCGATCTCACCTTGAAGCGTTTGCTGGAGTTGTTTGCACCGCTTCGGCAGCGCTTGCCAGAGTTGTTGCAACAAGCTGGTCGGCAGCCACGTCAGCGAGAGCTCAGTTGGGATCTCCCTGAACCAGCACAGCAACAGCTCTGCGACACATTGTTGACCTCCTGGGGACGCGATGCGTCGATGACCTGTGTTGCGCGATCCCCCCATCCCTTCTCGATCACGCTTGGTCCGAACGACTACAGGATCACGACCAGAGTTGTTCCAGGGCAACCGCTTTCCTGTTTCCTGGCCACAGCCCATGAATGGGGACACTCCCTTTATGAGCAGGGTCTTCCTGATCAGAAACATCAATGGTTTGCCTGGCCTCTGGGGCAGGCGACATCCATGGCCGTGCATGAAAGTCAATCGCTGTTTTGGGAAAATCGGGTCGCAAGAAGTCAGCCGTTTGCGCAGCAGTGGTGGCCGGATTTTGAGGCTGCCGGGGCTCCGCTCTCATCAGCAGATGATCTTTGGAGGGCGATGAATCCTTTGGCTCCTGGTTTGAACCGGGTGGAGGCCGATGAGCTCAGCTATGGATTGCACATCATGATTCGAACGGATCTAGAAATTGCTTTGCTCGAGCAAGGCCTGTCGGTGGAGGAGCTTCCTGCTGAATGGAATCGGCGTTATGGAGAGCTTCTTGGCGTGACACCATCCAATGACGCAGAGGGCTGCCTTCAGGATGTGCACTGGAGCGAAGGACTGTTCGGATACTTTCCTTCGTATCTGCTTGGACATCTGATCAGTGCTCAGCTGAGCGAGGCGATGGCTGCTGCCATTGGATGCCCCGAGGAGCATGTACGTCGTGGTGATGTCGCACCCTTGTTGGACTGGCTCCGGGAGCATGTGCATCCTGTCGGACGGGCGATGAATGCGGAACAACTGGTACAGGCCGTGAGTGGCCGAGCCCTGACGTCTGAACCATTCCTGCGCTATTTGGAAGACAAACTCGATCGGGTTTTAGCCGCGAGCCAAGTTGGCGGCACCTAGTTGTTACGCCATTGTTACGGATGCGTGCTTTATTGCTGGGATCTGGCTCCCCGTAGGATTCCGGCGCTGATCGTCCTCTTTCATGGCCAATCTCGACCAGGCTCCAAGCCGCAGCATGCCCAACTTGCTTCATGTGCTGCCGGCCTTTGCTGATGAGGCTGAGCTACGCCTCAACACCATCGTGGAGCTCAACTCCAACACGATCAACAAGTACGAGCTCATTACGGAAACAGGCCATCTCAAGTTGGATCGGGTTGGCTACTCCTCTCTGGCTTACCCCTTCGCCTATGGCTGTATTCCTCGCACCTGGGATGAGGACGGAGATCCTCTCGATATTGAGATCGTGAATGTGACCGAACCCTTAATTCCGGGTTCGATCGTGGAAGCAAGGATCATCGGGATCATGACCTTTGATGATGGTGGTGAGGTTGATGACAAGGTGATCGCCGTTTTGGCCGATGACAAGCGTGTTGATCACATCAAGAGCTTTGAAGATCTTGGTGAGCAATGGAAAAAGGAAACCACTTACTACTGGGAGCACTACAAGGATTTGAAAAAGCCAGGAACCTGCACGGTGAATGGATTTTTCGGCACCGAAAAAGCTGTGGAGATTATCAAGAGCTGCGAAGCTCGCTACATGACTGACATCGATCCAAAGTTGGTT
>JACKQG010003091.1_pt1 | contig 20842 bp, 23 predicted proteins | sample 8237621 | NCBI WGS metagenome assembly JACKQG01 (sample SAMN15677084, study PRJNA649215) | marine metagenome | biome: marine; feature: Black Sea; material: saline water; isolation source: suspended particulate matter (SPM) from the Black Sea western gyre | collected 2013-06-09/2013-06-10 | depth... | reverse complement strand
CGTACCAAGTGGGAGCAATTGGCTTACGTCAATGCCACCGGCGAAGACCAGATTTTTGTGCTTTTTTCTAATCTCAGCCACGTCCATGCCGGCGATAGTTTCGATGGGATTTAGAATATCAATGCCTACAGCTACCAAATCGTCTACAATATCCATCAGATTGCCATCAGAGTGAAACATCACCTTTAATCCGCGTTTGTGATAAGCATCCACAATTCTTTCAAGTCGCGGCATAAACTCTTTGCGAAGATAGGCCGGAGAGAAAATAGTCGTACCTTTGTAGGCTATATCTTCGCCCACGAACACGCCCGGTGAGATGTCCGCGACGGAAACGTGTCCTATTCGTCTGACATTCAATTCAGTATTCAATTCGAGATAACGGGAAATTACTTCGGGGTTATCCGCTAACAAATACGAAAATGTTTCAAGCCCGTAGGAAGTGTAAACCATCATGCCTATGGTATAACCGGGCGCGAAGAAAGCAAAGTCATAGCCGAGTTTATTCAAAATTGCTTCTACGCTTGCTCGGATGTTCTGCGCATCTTGTTTATCAGATGAACTGTCCTTTGCCAAGCGTTCCTCTAAAGATCGAATGCTTCCCTGAAGGCTTGCTTCTGCTTCCGCTACCGTGGGATATCGAGGTCGTTTTGTCCAGGTTGTCCATTGGCGTCTGACAATAACTGTGCCATCGGGACGGTGTTCTTCCCCTGCTTCACTTGGAAAACGAAGCGAACGGGTGGAATCCAAGATATTGCGCGCCGCGCCGTAGATAGCACCCTCAGTATCTTCAGCTAATGATTTTCCGCTGTAGTATTCTAAAACTGCGTTGTTTCTCAAAAGGTCAAATAAAGCCGGTCTATCAGGCGTGCCGCCACCGAGAATTGCGCGGACGCGTTCGATTGGTGTCATAAATAGTTTTCCTCCATTTTATATTTAAGCCAAGTTGAGAACTCTATTGGGCAAAGATTAAGTGGTTAAGAGGTACTCGTATCAATTTAACGGAGCGAACGCCGGTTGAGTAGGTTTTGAACGTAGTGAAAAACCGTATCGAAACTAGGAGCGGGGCATGCCAATGCTTGCAATACGAACTCCGCTTGGTTTCGATACGACTGGTTTCGATACGCCTTCGGCACTCAACCCAAGCTACTTCGTTCCGAGTCTACTCAACCGGCGCTACGGACTGCTAGCGTTTCAAAATCTTAAGTTAATCCGTATGGGAGGTAAAGTGGTTAAGAGGTTACCATTTTACCCTTTCACCCACTCCAATAAGTCGCATATTTATCCATCGCACGGGCACCTGCTTCGATGTTCTCAATTGGCGTAGGCGGAAAGACATACCAGATTAAGCTCAGACCACCCCTGGGTGAACCCAGCGTCCGAATACAATTGAAAATGTGAGCGTCAATCTCCTCTGGTTTGCCGAAGACGTTGATTCGTTGCCGGTCAATGTCAAGGTGGATGTATACCTTCCCCTTTGCCAACCGTTTGAGATTGTCGATTCCGTTCACGAGGTCTTGAGTATTGAGTCTTGACACGCCACATTCAATGAGGTCTGGGATGATGTCCACAATGTAGCCATCCGAGTGCAGAAAAACGTAAACGCCGTTGGAACGGCAGTACGAGAAAATCCTTTGATAGGACGGCTTGATATATCTTCGCCACGCCTTTGGACTAATGGGCAAGGCGTTCTGGAGTCCAAGGTCGTCTCCAAACCCAATTGTATCTACACCAAGTTCGACCCAGCGTTTGACTACCTCAAACCAGTAACCCTCAATGATGCCAATAAGTTCATCAAGTTCAGGTCGTCCTTCTGCGATATCGAGCATGAGATTCTCATAACCGCGCAGATAGGTAAGCCGCAGGAATATGAAGCCGTGGTCTGTACCACCTGACGCAACTTTCCCCTCAGATTTTGTGTTTTCGATACTCTTCTTTGCTTGTTCCCAGTTGGTATGCTTGTCGGGGTTGGGTGGTCGATAGCTACTGAGTTCAGACCAGGAGGCGATTGGATGTTTAACACACAAACCGTCGTGCGACTCCAATGGATATGTCCAATGGCACCCCCAAATATCTGTCGCCTCACTTCCCGCGGGACGAATTGGCTCACGAGCTATCCCGACTGACACATGCGGGGAGAAATTCTCCAACCAGTTTAGCCGCTCCCCAAATTCCTCCCAGACTTGATACCAGATGTGAATGTTCGAATGAATCTCCGGTTCACCGGACAATTTCATATCTTTCAAAAATTTATCTCTTTCGTTGAACAATTCTTACCTCCTTTTTCAGAACTTATGAGTCTAATTTTATGGTAACACATCATTCAATCTGTGTCAAAGGAATTTAAGAAGTTAAATTTTCTATCGACAATTCCATCGAGGTAGTATATACTATTTGTAACGAACTATATGAAAGGCGAAATTATGATGTTGAAAATATTCACAACTTGTCTGGTGATTATCGGGCTAATAATATTGACATCCTATGTGGGGCCAGTGCACGGGGCGGAAGCTGTCATGAAAATAATACGCACGCCGCTGAATGAAACCGATAACTTATTACACAATGGAAATTTTGAGCAAACACAAGACGATGCTTTCAATAGCTGGTATACTTGGCGACAAGGTTACACTGTCGCTATTGGCACAGGACGCGCAAATTCAAGTGCGGTTTATTGCCATAGCGATTTGAATGAAAAACAACACGGAATTGGTCAGTTGCTTTTCTTGAATCAAAATACTCCGATTCCAATAGTCGCCGGCGGATGGAGCAGAGCGAGCAATGTCAGCGGTGGGCGCGGCTCGGGATATTCTGTCTATGTGGACATCATTTTCCAGGATGACACACCGCTGTGGGGACAAACTGGCAATTTCAACACGGGTACGCATGATTGGGAAAAACAGGAATTTGTTATTATTCCGCCCAAACCCATCAAGAGTCTCAGCATCTATGGAATTTTCCGAGGACATACAGGCGAGGTTTGGTTCGATGATTTTTTTGTACGCACAATTCGCAGTAGCGGCACGTTGGTTTTCGACGGTATTCCTATCCAAGAAGTAAAAATCCCCCCGGACCCCTTTAGCAAAGGGGGAGAAATTCCTATCCCAACAGCAATAGAAAAGGAGAATGAAATGCAGATGATGGAAGTATTTACTCAAGATGGTTTGTCTATGCAATACGACTGGGAGCGTGGATTAATCTCCTCGATCGCGGTCGATGGAAGAGAATTGGCGCAGAGAGATACGGCATCGGGATTTCTCGTTCGTGATGTTCAGGCAAATTCCGACTTCTACGCTTTTCAGGACGGTTCTTGCCCGGAGATTAATTTGCGGTTAAATGCTGAAATTATCAGCGCCAAAAACCATATTTCAATCAAAGGCAAGGTTATCGATACAACCGGCGCGGATAGGGCAATAACATTAGTTTTCGCGTTGCCGATTGACGCGATTTCATGGGCATGGCATGACGACATTCGACATCAGCGGGAAATTCAAACGGGTGTGGAATATATCAACCCGGTCAATATCCACACAGGCGCAAACGGGATGATGTCGATGTATCCTTTGGCAAATATCAATGATGGTCAAACGGGGTTGGCGATGGCGTTGGACATGGATATGCCCGCACAGTACCGAATCGCCTACAGCGCAGATACAAAGCAATTTTTCATCGCTTACGACTTTGGCTTGACGGAAGATACCGATAATTTCCCCAGCTCTGCGCCGTTTCAGTTTGTAATTTACCGCACCGACCCACAGTGGGGCTTTCGTTCAGCCGCACAAAAATTGTATGACATCTTTCCAGAATACTTCATTTGCCGCGATAAAAATCAGGGCATCTGGATGCCATTCACCGATGTCAGTACCGTCGAAGGTTGGGAAGATTTCGGATTTCGTTATCATGAAGGTATCAATAATGTCCCCTTTGATGACGAAGCAGGCATCCTGAGTTTCCGCTATACTGAGCCATCTACATGGTGGATGCGCATGCCCCCAGATGTCCCGCGGACAGATGAAAATATCATGAAATATCTGCATGAAAGCGCACGGTCTGATAACCCACGCCGCCGCGCTAAAGCAATCATCACTTCAGGTTCATTCGATGAACATGGCCGATATCAGTATCAGGTGAGAGATACGCCCTGGTGCAACGGCGCGGTTTTCAGTTCAAATCCCAATCCGTACATACCTGGGAATTCCGAAGCAAAAATAAATTGGAACGAGGAAATCAAACAACAACTATACGGTCCGGATGCCAAAGGCGAACAGGATGGCGAATATCTGGATTCATTGGAGGGATACGTCACCGCCGGCGAAAACTTTCGGCGCGAGCATTTTCATTATGTTACAATTCCGTTGACTTTCTCTACATCATCCAAGAAGCCAGTCATTCACAAAGCGCTTTCAGTTTATGAATTCTCTAAATGGTTAGCAAAAGATGTCCACGCAATCGGCAAATTGATGTTCGCCAACTCCGTTCCACATCGTTTCGCATTTCTGTGTCCACACTTCGACGTTATGGGCACAGAGATGAATTGGCTCCGCGATGGCAAGTGGAATCCAGCGTCAGATGAATGGATGAACTTCAAGCGCACGATGTGCTATCAAAAGCCGTATCTTTTCCTGATGAATACAAACTACGACCAATTCACGCCGGACTTAGTCGAGAAATATTTCCAGCGCAGTCTGTTTTACGGCATGTTCCCCAGCATGTTCAGTCACAACGCTGCAGAAGACCCATACTGGCGCAATCCGGAATTATACAATCGTGACCGACATCTTTTCAAACGCTACATCCCCCTTGTCAAAATGGTTGCGGAAGCCGGATGGGAACCTGTGACTTATGCCGTCAGTGATAACCCCAACGTTCATATCGAGCGCTTCGGCCCTGATGCGGATGGGAATATCTACTTTACTCTTCTGAATGATTCTGGGGATATGCAACAAACGGCAATCACAATCATAACGGAAAAACTATATATTAAAGCTGCAAAGGAGATGCGGGATTTGATTTCTGGTGAAGAATTAGAGGTTGTGTCGAAGGATGGGCAGATGATGATGAGGCTAATGATGGAGCCTGAACAGGTGAGAGTGGTAAGTCACAGATAGAACATCTTGCTATTTCAAAATGGGAGCACCAAAATAAAGTTTAATCCGGATTCCGTCGAAGTAGCGGCCTGTCTTACATTTTTTTACAGTATCCATATTCAGAAGTTGGTTCTTACCTCTGCGTTTGTGTTTGAACAATTTTGCCTATCGCCTTTTCTGCCTCCTCACGTACGGCGGGATGCGTATGCTGTTTAGCTTCCTTGAGTACTTTGAGCGAGGTAGCTGTTCCTATCTCGCCGAGGAGGTAGATGATATTGATGACCACATCAGTACCGTAATAGGGAGGCCCAGTCAGTTGTCTGAGTTCTTGGTTGAGGTATTGGTAGATGATTTCAGGGTCGACTTCTTCTCCCCAGTGAAATGCGAGCGAAAAGACGGCTGTGCCCGCAATGGTAATATCTGAGGTTTGTGCAAGTTTTCCCAGACGTACTGGTATTTCCGGATACTTCCACGACCAAAGCGTGTAGGTAGCCGCCGTCCTGACTTCTATAGACTCATCCGCTAATAACAGAATAAGCGGCTCAATAACCTCCCTGGATGGATACTTTGCGAGCGCTTCCACAGCATTGTATCTGACTTGAGGGGAAGAATCTTTCAGCAATTGCGCGTGTCTCTTGGTGGTTTCCTTCGATGCGATAATTCGATTCATAACGTCACGTATTTCGCTCTGAAAATGCGGATAGTCAACATCCTCTGCATCCTCCAAAACATCCTCCAGATAAGGTATTGCTTTCACAGAATTCAACTGACCCAATGCAAACATAGCACTCCTTCTAACATCCATTTTTTCGTCCCGATTACTCATCGCTGCTATCAATGCGTCTTCGGATTGGTATGCTCTCATGCGTCCCAAAGCCGTGGCAGCGCAACCACGCATGTGATTTCTAAGAGATGGGCTCAGTGTATCGAGCAAATTACCATCAAATACTGCTCGGATTGTTGTAATCGCCTCACTCCCTCCTATTTCGTTGAGGGTGGATATGGCATTCAGGCGATTCTGATACCAACCTATCTGAAGCAGGTGAATTAGTTCTGGAACAGTCGCCTGAATCGCTTTTCGGAGTCGAAAGCTCTCAGAGCTCAACTCCCAAAGTTTCCCAAGTTCCACGATAGCACTCTCGACAACACGATGATTGTCTGATTTCAACATACCTGAAAGCTTCTGGAAACGTGCCATTGGCTCCTGCTCCTTCGTGAGTTCCAGAAGCGGCTCTACCGCCTCACGCACGAGTTGAAAATCGGGAAAGGGTAAGGATGGTGTATTCAATATGGTGCGGTAATGCCCTCTATTCTGGCAAAGAAAAACAAGATAGGTTTCGCCTGCTTCATAATGCGCCTCGTCTTCAACCCAAGATGTCCGACCACCCCGTGTCATAATTGAAATGGACGATTCAGGCAAGTTACCGTGAATAACATCCTCCACCCGAAATCGGTAATACGTCTTGTCCGATTTGACTTTTTTCTGTGTGATAGTCCCAACGGCAATCAGCTCTGTATATTGCAGCTTTTCGTAGAGTGTCGTGTAGACCACTAAAGCAAGTGCTGAGTTGAGATAGAGAACACCTGCACCAATGATGCCAATAAGGATAACAATTCTGTTCAGCTTCATAATCAGTTACTTACCTATCTCCAATTCATGTTCATAAATATTCATCTACCATTTTAATTCACCATATCCTGTTAATAATGCCTTCTTGTTTAACTCAATTAGTTCATCCGATGCCCTTGGAAGAACTTTCTTCAGCATTTTAAGGTTGGATTCTAATTTCAATATGTTTTTATTTTTTAAATAAATCCCAACCATTACGATATTGGCAACTCTCTTATTTCCTAATTCTTCAGCAATCTTTGTTGCTTCTACCTCAATGACTTTAACATCTTTCCTGGAGACTTTCTTTTTACATTCTGAGGTATTTAAAATGATTAGACCATTTTCTTCAACAGCCTCTTCGAATCTTTCTAAAGATGGTTGGTTCATGATTATTGCAGTTGTTGGGTTAGCAACAACGGGGCTACCAATCGTTTTATCCGATATAATAACAGTAGAGTTTGCAGTTCCACCTCTCATCTCTACTCCATAAGAAACTGAACCACATGTTTCTAATCCTTCTTCCATAGCAGAATTAGCAATCAAGCTGCCCGCTACAACTACTCCTTGTCCACCATGTCCGGCAATAAGTATTTCCTCTTTCATAAAATTCAAAACCCTTTCCTTCAAGGAATAATTCCTCCTGTAGCGCATAGAAACCGAGTTTCTCGGAGAAACTCGGTTTCTATCCACTATTTACCTTTCACCCCTTACATCCTTAAAAACACCGAGAGGGAAATATTCTTTCATTCTATCAACGAATTTCAGTGAATCCTTTAAATCTGTTTTCCAGTTTGTTGGACACATTGCAAGAATTTCTACAAGAGAATATCCTTTACTGTCAAGCTGGCACTGGAATGCTTTTTTTAGTGCTTCTTTTGTTTTTTTTATATCTTCTCGATTATTTACGGCAACCCTTTCAATATAAGTAGGTCTGTCCATTGTAGCTAAGAGTTCGCACACTTTAATTGGAGCTCCTTCATAATTTTCACCTCTGCCCATAGGTGTTGTTGTGGTAATTTGGCCGGGTAAAGTTGTAGGCGCCATCTGGCCTCCAGTCATGCCATAGACTGCATTGTTAATAAAAACAACGGTTAAGTTTTCACCCCTGTTTGCAGTATGTAATGTTTCATTTGTGCCGATGGCTGCTAAATCGCCGTCTCCTTGATAAGCAAGAATAAACCTGTCAGGAAGACATCTTTTTATTGCGGTCATAACAGCAGGAGCCCTTCCATGAGCACATTCAATAATATCTACGTTCATATAATTGTAAAGTAGAACCGAACAACCAACTGGCGCCGCGGCTATAGTCTTTTCCCTAATATCCATTTCATCAATCAATTGAGCAATTAACCTATGGACAATAGTATGACCGCAGCCAATACAATAATGCATCTTTACATTTTTATTAAGCGTTTTTTCTGTGCTCATTTTTTATCTCCTTCAATTTTTGAACAATCCGTTTGGTATCAGGGTACCACCCTCCTCCATAGCCAAGAAAATGAAACGTGCCATCACATTCTAAGCTCAACTTGACATCCTCAATAAATTGACCATGGCTCATCTCTACAACCAGGAATTCTTTTCCTTTGTGTTTTTTGAAATCGTCAGGAAATGGCCATAAGGTTACTGGTTGTATTAGTCCTGCTTTTATCCCGTTTTCTCTTGCCACATCAACGGCTTCCCGGCATACTCTAGCAGAGATGCCATAAGCAGCTATAATTACTTCTGCATCTTCAGTTTTATATTCTTCACATAAGCATAGTTCTTTCTCTATTTTCTCGTATTTTCGCTGTAAATGAATGTTATGTTCAACTAATACCTCATCAGGATTTAATAATAAAGTTTTAATAACGTGTGGTTCTCTGTCTTTGCATCCATCCAATATCCAATTTTTTTTCGACGGCAGTTCTAATATTGGATGATATTCCTTCAGCTCGAGAGGTTCTACCAGCTGGCCCAGTATGCCATCGCTTAATATCAAAACAGGGTTTCTGTAATAGTCAGCATAATCAAAAGCGTTCATTGTCAAATCATATAATTCTTGTAGTGTAGAGGGAGAAAGAACTATTAACTTATAATCTCCATGGCCCCCTCCTTTCACAGCTTGAAAATAATCTGCCTGTGAGGCTCTTATATTTCCCAAGCCAGGGCCGCCTCTTACTATATTAACAATAACGCAGGGCAATTCAGCAGCAGCAATATAACTTATGCCTTCCTGTTTCAGAGAAATACCTGGTGAAGATGACGATGTCATACATCTAAATCCTGCTGCCGAGGCTCCAAAAAGCATGTTTATAGCTGCAAGTTCAGACTCTGCCTGTATAAATATTGCATTAAAATCTGCTGCTCGTCTTGACATATATTCACTAGCTTCGTTCTGTGGGGTTATAGGATAGCCAGCATAGAATTTGCAGCCAGCTTGTAAAGCAGCTTCTACGAAAACTTCGTTTCCTTCCATTAATTGTTTTTTGGGCATTTTTAATTTATCTTTCATTAAATTTTATAATGTCGTTCTTTTCGCTGTTTTAATCGGGTATAATTACAATCAATATGATACCGGTCTTTTCTATCGAAAGCGCAATCCAAGCACTTGTATCTACGAATATCATTTTTTTATCTCAATTCATAAACGCTTCCATCATGATTGACGGAAGCATCCGTTCGATGTATGAAGTAATCTTCCACTGATTCGAGAAGATAGGCGATTGCGCCGAAGATTTCAGACAAATCATTAATGGTTAATCTGATTTTTTCTTTGGTAAATTCATTCTGAATCAGTTTCCCAAATTGCCATAATTCGCCGTCCGTGACAATACCATAAACAGGTAGTTCATCGTTCTCGTTCATTTTTTGTACTGCGACCAGTGCCGACAAGCATTGCCCCCAGCCTTGCTCAAAGTCATTCTTTTTTGCCTCAACAATAACTAATAGGGGCCGTCCTAAAACGGTTTTACCTAACTCTGACTTTGTTGAGATGATATAATCCGGCGTGCCACCGAGTTGATTATTATACGATATGGATTTGTGACTCCAAAGCGAGTACTTATCCGCGTAACTTTTATAAACCTCTCGCAAAATCGGATAGATGATATTCTCACATCTCGACGCTTCCGATGTAAAAATGTCTATGTGATTCTGGCTGAACTCCAAATCCTCAAGAAATTGTTTAGAAGGGTTAAATTCCTGAATTTGAACAAAACTGCCTTCTGAAAACTTGATGTTAAACTCTTTTTGAACCTCAGAGATGTTCTTAAAATCTGTGAAGGCCATAGTAAAAATCCTCTTTTCAGGATAAGCATGTTAAAAAAGAACGAAAACGAGATACCCCCGTAAGCCGAAGGCGTCGGTGAGCGTAGCGAACATGCTTTTTTGCGGGAGCTTCCTTTTAAATTTATCGAAGTCGAAGTTGCGAGGCACGAAGCAAACTGAAGGATTGCTTCGCAAGCTCGCAACGGCGTCTGAGGCATGTCATTGCGAGGAGGAACGACGAAGCAATCCCGAACGCGAAGCCAGGTTTAAGTCCGCGCGTTAATTAGTCAGCGGTATTATTTAGCATTTCCCTGGCATGTGCCAGAGTGATTTCGGTATTCTGTCCTCCCAACATTCTTGCAATTTCACGCACGCGTTCTTCTTTGTTGAGTTGTCGTGCTTCAATTTTTGTTCGGTTTCCATATACTTTCTTTTCAACTAAAAAATGCGCGTCTGCCATACAAGCTATCTGCGGCAGATGCGTGATACAGAGAACTTGCCGTACTTTTGCTATCTGTTTGAGTTTTTGACCAATAATATAAGCTGTGCGTCCGCCGATGCCCGCGTCGATTTCATCGAAAATCATCGTAGGCATTTCGTCGATTTCGGCTAAAATTGTCTTCAAGGCTAACATCACTCGCGAAATCTCGCCGCCTGAAGCTATCTTTGTCAATGGTTTCAACTCTTCTCCTACGTTTGGTGAGATAAGAAATTCGATATCGTCAATGCCATCAGACCTGAGTTCATACTGTTTTCCATTGTATTTTATCGTGGGAGATGAACCGCTTCTTCCTTTACCATCATCTTCATAATCCAAATATTCTAATGAACCAATTGACACCTGACTTTTTTCGACCAATACTCGAAAAGAGGTTTTTTCCATCGCCAACGTGTGCAGTTCATTTTCTATTAAAGCCCCCAACTTTTCAGCACATTCCTGCCTTTTCTCCGATAATTCCAACGCTATTTGTCCGGCTTCCTCGGTCACTTGATCGATTTGATTTCTGAGTTCCGAAATCCGTTCGGAACTTAAACTTAAATCGTCCAATGCTTGGGCTATATTTGCTTGATATTCCAGAATCTCTTTGATTGTATCGCCGTATTTTCTCTTGAGCTTGAAAATGAAATCCAGACGCGATTCCACTTCTTCTAATCGCACCGGATTAAATTCCACACTATCACGATATTCCCGTATCACTCTAACTATATCTTCCAATTCATAGCGACAAGATTTCAAACGTTCATCCAACTCTTTGAGTTCATCATCAATTTGGGAAATCTTGGACATACTGGTTTCAATGTTTTTCAAACCGTTTATGATTGCGAAATCTTCCGCCCCGCCATTACCGCCATGTAGATTGGAATATACACTACCAGCTAATTCAAACAGCATTTCTGCATTATTAAGAATTTTCCGTTCAGCAAGCAACTGTTCATCTTCATCCTCTTTAATTTTCGCTTCCTCCAACTCATTCAATTGAAATTCCAGAAATTCCTGCTCTCGCAGCCTCGCTTTTCTATCCCTTTCCAAATTCGCTAACTCACTTTGGAGACGGAGAATTTGGTTATACTTTTCCGTCACTTTCTCCCTAAGCGGAACAAACCCGCCGAAACTATCCAGCAGTTCTAAGTGTTTCTCAGGGCGAAACAGAGATTGATGTTCGTGTTGTCCGTGAATATCCACCAGCAAATCACCAACATCTCTCAACAACGAAATTGTCGCTAAACGGCTATTGATGTGGCACCGGCTTCTTCCATTGGCGGCAATCTGACGAGCAAGCAATAGTATACCATCATCTTCTGTCGAATACAAGTCAGCTTCCTTCAATAATCGTCGGACAGAGCGATTCGACGAGATATCCACAGCGGATTCAATAATCGCATTGTTCGCCCCAGCGCGGACGACATCCGCAGAGCCTCTTTCGCCTAAAACTAAACTGACTGCACCGATGATGATGGATTTACCTGCGCCCGTTTCGCCTGTCAATATGTTTAATCCGGGAGATAGTTCAAGCTGAATTTCGTCAATCAATGCGAAATTACGGATGTTTAGTTCCTGTATCAACTTAATCACATCCTATTCGTGAAACATAAAACGTGATGCGTGAAGTTTTATACCTACACCATTAATGCGGTTTCCTCTTCAGTATAAGGGGCTGGCCGAACTGACATCCATCGTTGCGCCTCCTCGAAGCTGACCCAACGTTTATCAAAAGCATGTGCGAAAATGTCTTCTTCGTCCTCCTCTTTCAAGATGCCGCTGATGAAGGCTTCATATTCGTAGCGGTCACTCTCGAAAAAGGTATTAGGGTAAAATATTTCGCTCGGTTGAACAACAGCCCAGTACTGGTCATCAGTTTCGAGCCATTCAATAACTTTCATGGCAATAAAACCTCCTGCCAAAAATTTTCATTCATAAAACAATTTGCGACAAAATGATAAAGCTCAATGTCAGATATCGCCAACTCGTCAGGCTGCGTTAGGAAAAAACGGACTCCTTGAGCTAGATATTCCCGCTCGTTTTCTTTAGCATATTCACTAACAAAATGAGGTGAGTAAAAAAGTTCTTGAATGTGTTGACCGATCTCTGCGATTTTTGTTGTAACGCCGCTTCCTTCGGACATTCGCCGTCCGCGGCCGTTTGAACCTAACAAATGGTCGAGCAAATGGACAAACTCTTCATGGCAAACTCCGTAGTTTCCCACCAAATAACGTATACCACAAATTGCAATACCTGATGTCCCATCATACTCTGCGCCGCTTGCCGCTACTATAAAATGCCCGCGGTCGGAGTTAATAAAAAACTCCAAGAGTGACAACGGAAAAACAGAAAATTGCCGAAACAGTTCATCGCACACAGCGTCGTTATCTCGAAATTGTCGTCTGATACGGCGTTCCAATCCAAACCCATACGTAAACATCTTGGTCTCCCTGGCGCTCACCTGGCCTGAAGACAGCACGGTAATTCATGGTGATGGAAACGGACTCATACGGTGGATGACGCGTCAAACGATGGCGACGAAGACTTGGATGATACGGATTCTGCCTGAACAATTTATATTTTGTTTGCGCTCTTCTCTGTATTTCGGCTGGTAGAGCGGCTAATTGTTGTTTAAATTCCCATGTGCGATGGGAAATCATTTCTCGGCCTCCTCCCAAACGTCAAAACGCCCCGCCGCATAATCGGCTTCTGCTCGTGCTATCGCCTCTTGCACCTCCGGTGTATCCATGAACGAATCATCCGGGTGCAAACACCATTCCGCCTTTCTCCGTAGCAACTCTAGTTTTTTTACGGTATTGCCATCATCCACTTCGAAATTGTTCAGTGCCCGAATGCGAAGGTAGGCATCAACCGATTGAATGTAGTTATCCAGTAGTTCTTCAATGATTTTCTGTTGTCCTTCCCAATCGTAATCTGCAACAGTGCAAACGAGTTCATTGTGACGCAAATCCAGTTCGACAATCCAATCCCATAGACGCAACAAATCCTGTCCCATGTCTTTAACATTCCAAGCTATCTGTTCTTTTAGCCAAGGTTGTTGTTTTTTGTTTTTCGTCCACATTTTCGCGGCAGAAAGTTCGTTGAGCAAGTTGGCTTGTTCTTGTCGAATAGTTGTCAGACGGTAATTCATTTTCATTATCTCACATCCTGCTTAAAAATAGTTTTAAACATTTGCGCAGCCACACCCTGGATAAAAATTCCATCGGCTTGTTTGAAATTACGAAGAATAAATCCAGCCTCCTTCAGCGCAATTTTGAATTCGTCTGCGGTAAATAATCCTTCTTCGGGATGGTCAAGTAATCGCTTAATTAAAGGGAAATCCAAGATAGGCTTGGTTGGTTCTTCGAAAAGGAAGTATCCCTCTGATTTCAAAACGCGTTTCACTTCTTTTAACGTGGTTCGCCAATTGGGAATATGGTGCAACACGCCGAAGTCGAATACCGCATCGAAAGTATTATCTGGAAAGCAGAAACATTCAGCGTCACCTACAAATAAGTTGACTTTCCCAACGAGATTTCTGCGGGCGATATATTTCATCGCTCTACGAATTTGATCAAAATCTACATCGAAAGCGATAACCCTACGTGCGCCAAACATTTCAATAATAATTTTTGACCCTACTCCCCTACCACAACCAATTTCCAAACAGAGATAGTTGTCCATTGGTTCCGACACTTTAAGCATATAGTCAGCGACGAACTTCTGCTGTATCATCTCTCTGATTGGATTATTCATGAGATAGTTATCAAGATTCAATTGGCGATTCATAATGCGTGAAACATATCAGAAACCGAGTTTTTTGGGAAATCGGTTTCGATATATCCTCATCCTCCTCTTTCACCAAGCTTCAACTTCGTCCTAAGCACTTCGTAGTAACTTCTGTTTCTGGATTTAATCAATTTAATTGTTTTCTTGGCTTTGCTGACTTTAACTACGCAATCTGGTTCAAGGGAAACAGTACCTCCATCGAAAGTAAGGATAACGCCGCTATGTTCGGCTGTAGACACTGAAATCTGTGAGTGGGGATGAGCGACAAATGGTCTAATGGTAAGAGCGTGAGGAGCGATTGGGGTAAGAATAATCGCTTCCATAGTCGGTTCAACAATAGGGCCGCCAACGGCAAGCGAATATGCCGTTGAGCCGGTGGGAGTGGCGATGATTAAACCGTCAGCGTTGTACGTGACAAAATATTGGTCATCAATGTGGACTTCGATATTAATCATACGCGATGGATGCTTGATAACCGCGTCATTGAGAGCAAGGCTTTCCAACTCTATTTTTCCCTGATAAGAAAGCTGAACTTTGAGCATCATGCGTTCGTTAATTTCGTAATTTCCATCTACAATATTTGTAAGTGCAGGATATAGTTCACTTAGGGCGACCTCGGTCAAATATCCCAGGTGTCCGAGATTTACGCCCAAAATCGGCACTTGCTCCACACAAGGAATATGCGCTACACCCAAAAGCGTGCCATCTCCACCGAGTACGATTAAAGCATCAGATTCTGTCACGACCTGCTCTTGAGTGTATCCGTCGAGTGGAAGCCCTAAAGCAACAGCTTTCTCATCGGGTACCAACGGTTTAATACCCCTTCTTCGCAACCAGTGGGAGGCTTCAATCACAACTTCGGCGGCTTTTGGTTTTGATGTGTTGACGATAATTCCAATGGTTTTCATTTCAAATTTTCTAATTAACTTTTAGTGAAAGAAACCGAGTTTCTCTGAGAAACTCGGTTTCTTAGCCTAAAAAAAAATACGGAATACTGATGAAGCTCCATACGTTACGATGCTAACAACAACCCCAGCAATCATCACTCCAGCGAGAATCGCAGGAAAGGCATATCGTAGTCTAATACCAAACAAAAACGCCGCTATGCAACCCGTCCATGCTCCCGTGACGGGCAACGGGATTGCGACAAAGACTATCAGCCCTAACGCACCGTACTTTTCGATTTTTGATTCAACTCGCCTTTTAGTGCGATTAAAAAGCCATTCGAAAAATCGGTTGAAGGTTTTTGAATGTTCTGAAAGAAAATTGGATACAGGTTCCAGAAGCAGCAAGATGGGCAATACAGGAATCATATTGCCCATAACGGCGATAAGATAAATTTTCCAGATAGCAATATTAACGCCGAATATAGCTGCTACGGGAATCGCCCCGCGCAATTCGAAAATGGGCACCATCGCAAACAGAAAAATAATTGCTTCTAATGGCAAACCATGAGAACTCAACCAATTAGCTAATGCTGTTTTGTCCAAATACGCCTCCTGTCTTTATTTTACATAGAAACCGAGTTTTTCCCAAAAACTCGGTTTCTAAAATTACCATTCCCAACTGGACAGTTCCTCCATCATCTTATAGTCGGTCAAATCTAGTTGCAAGGGTGTAATGGAAACCTTTTTCTGATGAACTTCGTATAGGTCAGTGCCATCCGGTTCCGTCGGATTTTCTCGATGTCCGCGAAGCCAATAGTATTCAGAACTTCTTGGGTCGATTCGTTTTTCGAGAGTTGGCACGTAAGATGTTTTATCTTGTCTGGTAATTTCTATCCCTTGAATCTCTGACAGCGGGAGGTCGGGAATATTGACGTTCAAGAGTGTTCGCGCCGGAATGCCGTGTTGGAGGACGGATTTCACTATGCGGCGAGCTACCTTTGCGGCAGTTTCATAGTGATTAGGTCTAACATCAATTATAGAAATTGCTATGGAGGGGATTTTCAGCAATGCACCTCTGATTGCGGCGGCGACTGTTCCAGAGTAGTAGATGTCGTTTCCCAAATTACTGCCTTCATTGATACCTGAAATCAGTATAGTCGGCCATTCTGGCATCAATACACCAAGAGCTAAATTCACGCAATCTACGGGTGTACCATCGACTGAATAAGTTCTCTCATTGTTCTTTTTTACGCGCAAAGGATGACGCAGGGTAACAGACATCCCGGTGGCGCTACGTTCTCTATCAGGGGCGACAACGTACACTGTATCTAACGTTTCCATCACTCGCGCTAATGCTTTCAATCCTTCGGATTCAATTCCATCGTCGTTGGTTATTAAGAACATAGGATTATAACACGGATTGACAGAATGAACAGATTGATATCCGTATATTCTGTTTATCCGCGCTCTTTATGATGATTTTTCAGATTCTTAAAAAACATCCGTGTGAAAAGATAAATTTCTCTGAGAGGTTTGACATTGCTTATTTCCTCTCCATAGATGGTGCGAATCGGCAAAGTATCAATCCGAAATCCCATTCTGCCCGCCTTAATTAATAATTCGGACTCCGTTTCATATCGAACAGTTTCCAGGGTGATTGAGTACAAAACATCGCTTTTCATGAGTCTGAAACCCGACTGAAAATCAACAACATTTTGCCCACAGAGCCATGAACCGACATTTGAAATTAATTTATTATTCAGCCTTCGATGTAGCGGCATTTTTCGTCTTTCAAGAACTCGCGCGCCAATCAGAATGTCTGCATTGTTTTGTTGCAACCGCGCTAAAAATTTGGGGATTTCTGCCGGTTCATGTTGTCCATCGCTATCCATCGTGATGATTACTTCGTAACCATGCTCTAAGGCATATTCAAACCCGGTCCTCAACGCCATACCCTTGCCGCGATTGATTTCATGTTGAAGAACAACGACATTTTGTTCACGAGCGATTTGAGCGGTATCATCACTTGAGCCATCGTCTATCACAACGATTGATTCGATATATGTATGCGCTTCCGAGATGATATGACCGATAGTTTTGGCTTCATTGTATGCGGGCAGGAGTAGGCAGATTTTCATATCCCAGTTCCATCCAATCCTCCGAGGAATCTCCTTGTCAAACATCGCGCTGCTGATTCTACATCATCAGCGCCAACAACAGCAGAGATGACCGCCGCGCAGTCTGCGCCAGCCGCAGCAATTTGCGCGATGTTATCGGCTGTAATGCCGCCGATGGCAACCAATGGGACATTAACGTGTTTTTTAATCTCAGTGATAATCTGTGTGCCGACAGCATCGCCGGCATCGGGTTTGGTTTGGGTCGGGAAAATAGAACCGATGGAGACATAGTCCGCGCTATCCTTGACGGCTTGGATTGCTTCTTCTACGTTACCAACAGAAACACCGATAATTTTGTCCTCACCAATTATTTTTCGGGCAAGGTTGATGGGAAAATCATCTTGTCCCAAATGCACACCGTCTGCATTTACCGCCAGCGCTACATCAACGCGGTCATTGACTATGAATATCACGTTCTTTTCTTTTGTCAATTCTCGTAGTGAGAAACTGTCTTGGATAAGTTTTTTAGATGTGGATTCTTTGTCGCGCAGTTGGATGATACCCGCGCCGCCTGCAATTGCTTTGGCGATTACTTGGGTAATTGAACGCCCTCTGGAGAGTGTTCTATCAGTGATGACATAGAGGTGAGAATTTCGAAATTTATTTCGTATCATTTTTGTATTCACACATAAATTTATCGAATAATTGAAGCGTGATGCATGAAATGTGAAAACCAGACTAAATAATCACGTTTCACGTTTTACGTTTCATGGTATCACAAGTCTCACGAAGCGTCGCCCTACTTTCAAGATGGCGCCGGTTTCAAGAGGCAGGTCAATTGGTTCTGTAATTTGCTCTCCATCCAGTGTGACAGCGCCTTGCTCGACTAATGTTCTGGCTTCCCGGTTACTTTTGGCGAAATTGACGTGAGTGAGCAATCGAACAATCCAAATTTTCCCCTCTTTGAATAAGCTATTCGGGACATTCACATCGGGAATCTCTTCTGGCAATTCATGGTCTCGAAATACGCGCATAAATTCTTCTTCGGCAGTTTGAGCAGCTTTTGAGTCATGATAAATCGTCACTATTTCACGCGCTAACCGTTGCTTAACTGTTTTAGGGTGTAGAGTTTCATCGCGCAATCCTTGTTCAATTTCTTCGATTTCTGACATCGGTACGTTAGTTGCCAATTTAAAGTAATCTATCATCGGTTCATCGGGGATGGACATCACTTTGCCGTACATTTCATTCGGCGGTTCTGTGATTCCGATATAGTTGCCGAGGGATTTGCTCATTTTTTCCACACCGTCGGTTCCGACTAAAATCGGCATAGCAATGACGACCTGTGGCTCTTGACCGTGTTCACGCTGTAGGTCGCGCCCAACCAAATTATTGAATTTCTGGTCGGTGCCACCCATTTCAATATCTGATTCGATAGCGACGGAATCATATCCCTGGCACAGAGGATATAAAGTTTCGTGCATATAAAGGGGTTGATTTTGGGCTAGGCGATTGGCAAAATCATCCCGTTCTAAAATGCGAGCGACGGTGTATTTAGAAGCTAACTGAATAACATCGGCAAAAGTCATTTTTGAAAGCCAATCACCGTTGTAGAAGACCCGGGTTTTGTCCTCGTCGAGGATTTTGTATAACTGTTCGACGTAAGTTTTGGCGTTCTCTCTGACATCTTCTTGACTAAGCATGGGGCGGGTTTTAGATTTACCACTTGGGTCGCCAATTGTCGCGGTAAAATCGCCAACGATTAGTGCAACCTCATGCCCCAGGTCTTGAAATTGTCTCAGTTTCCTCAATACGACGGCGAATCCCAGGTGAATGTCCGGCGCAGTCGGGTCAATCCCCAATTTTACCAGCAAAGGGCATCCTGCCTGCTGAGATTTTTCTAGTTTCTGTATCAATTCATCCTCTGGGATGATTTCTGCAGTGCCGCGTTTGATTATTTCGAATTGTTCTTCTACACTTAGTGTCATAGTTAATGCCTCCTCCTCTATCCGTCTGCTCACGCGTTTGGCAAAGATTTTCAGATTATTCAGGATAAATCACAATTTGCTCTTTATGCTCGCTTGTCTTTCAGCTTCATGCACTTACAATTTGTAAGTAAAAACCTTTAAATTCTTGAATGGCTTCAAAGTCCCTTCTGTTTTGCGTTACAACTGTCGCGCCAATGCGACGCGCAGAAAGAGCTATCAAAACATCATTCGCTAGACTATAGGCTTTCTTTAGATCATAACCTTTTTCAGATTGAAGTTTGGCAAGGATATTTCCTGCTTCAACGTAATCAGTGTATATCGGCGTAACTATTTTATTTGCTGCCTTTGCAACTTTCACCATGTTATTAACAATTGCTATATCAGTTCGAGAAAAACTTCCCGCCATCAATTCCATGAGGACAATCGAAGAAACGTAAATGACTTGTGGATACCCTTCTTGATAGATAATCTGAGCATGCTTGCCGGCGTTAAAGTAATCGATATTATATTTGTATCGATGATAATCCTATTCATAAACTTTCTTGAATGTTCCTTTGCTTTTGTATTTTTCCATTGTTTTTTTCATCTCTTCCACGTAGATAATGTCACCTAAAATTTGATCAATTGTCTCCTGTTCGCTTTTTGCACCGTAAATATTCATCACTTTTTGAATTTTCCCTTTATCAACCTTAATTGCTAATGCTTCTTGGGTTTCCATTTTACGCCTCCCTACCCCTGTATTGCCTTCACAAGTTTTCCTTCACAACCAATGGGGACAACATCAGTCACATCCATCTGAGCGCAGAATTCTAAATCTTCGGCGAGTCCGATGCTAGCGAGATATTTACCATGTTCACAATCGAACAACATTCCTAAAATATCCGTAGAATAATGTTCATAAATCAGGCGAGCGATTTTTGCCGCGTCGGTCAATTCTACATCAATCCGAGATTTTAGGGTATCCACGCATAACCCGGCGAATACTAAATCCTCTATGCCGATATTACCCTCTTTGCCAGAACACACAATAACTATGTTCCGTTTCGGAGTTGGCGTGGAGATGCTTTGAACGAGATGATCACACACAGCCCGTCTGTTCAAGAAACTACCCATCAACAACTCCGCTGCATTCGAACAAACATGCAATGCCCGCGTGCCGTTAGTCGTTGTAAAGATGAGTTGCTTATCGCGGACAATTTCGGGATGATATTCTCTCGGCGAATTACCCAAATGGAATCCCTTAATTCTTTTTCCGTGCCGTTCACCACAGAGAAGAGAATACTCATCCTGATACTCAGTAAAAGCGTCTTCTGGCGTTAGCACAGGTAAAACAGCTCGAGCGCCATTTGTTAATGCCATTGTAATTGTGCTGCTGGCGCGCAGGATGTCTACAACAAGGGCAATCTTGCCAGAGAAATCAACATAAGTTGCCATCTCTGGGATAAAAACAACATCTATGCAAGAAGCAACCGACGACTGCGCTTCGCTTGTCTTTCGGCGAACAACGCCGGCGACATTTCCCGCACTCATTCCTTCTTTTCCTGCCATTATTCCTTTCCTCAGCCCTCAAAAGAATCCAAGAAATTCGTATAGGCTTGACAGTTCAAAAAACGTTCATCTTCTAAGACTCTCTTA
>JACKQG010003089.1_pt1 | contig 20857 bp, 16 predicted proteins | sample 8237621 | NCBI WGS metagenome assembly JACKQG01 (sample SAMN15677084, study PRJNA649215) | marine metagenome | biome: marine; feature: Black Sea; material: saline water; isolation source: suspended particulate matter (SPM) from the Black Sea western gyre | collected 2013-06-09/2013-06-10 | depth... | reverse complement strand
GGGCCATCAACATCCTGGGAACGGGGCCTCTGATGAAGGCGGTGCGGGCCTGATATTACGTTGCATACGTTTGAATGCAGCATTAATAGGCCGTGAATTGCTGTAACAGATTTGCTAAGTGCCTAGAAAACAATGGGAATTTAGGTTTGGAAAAACCAATTCCCGGCCGCCCTAGCTGATGATCGGAGCCGCGGCCCCGCTTATACGGTGCTGGCCCTTGGACGGTCTATTCCTTGGCTCGCACCTTGACCCGGCTGGTAACGCCGGTAACGCTCTTGATGCCCTTGACGATATCGATGGCTTTTTTCAGCTCCGGATCGGACAGCGCACGCCCGAACAGGAAAACCCTGCCGCCGACCGAACGCCAGCGGAAATTGGTGACGTTAACGCCCTTCCCGTCCAGCAAAAGCGCATTGATCTTGCCCTCGATCACGGAATCCTCGACGAAGCCCTCAACGACGCCCTTTTTCTTGTCGACCGCCTTGATGACCAGAATTTCGTTATAGACCTTCTTGACCCCCTCCACGGCGCGGGTGAGCTTCGCGGACTGTTCTTTCTGGGAGGCCTTTTCCATCACGCCGGTCAACATGACATCCTGCTCGTAGACATCGACATTGAGGGAAATCACGTCCGATCCCATCTTGTCGATCACGTCGGTGGTGATCTTCGCCTTGATCTTCAGGTCTTCTGCGATGTCGCTGCTGGAACGATCCTCGGCCGCCGCTTCGACGGCATTTTTGATGGCTGTAAAGGGGTTCAGTTCAATGGCTCCGGAGACGACGGGGGCCATCCCCATGACAAATGCGAGACAAATGATCGTTAGGCTTCTCATCTTGGTTTTCCTTGTTGGTGCAAAGGGGGGGCACGTTCCGTTATTATATATAGAGAAAGACGTAAACGTAACAGGTTCCGGACGGACGATAATGGAAATCGACATCATCTTCGATACCGTCTGCCCGTGGTGCTTTATCGGCAAGAAACGCCTGGAAAATGCCCTCGCCTCGCGGCCCAACCTCAGCGTGACGTACAACTGGAAGCCGTTTCTGCTGAACCCGGAAATGCCGCCGGACGGCATCGACCGAACCGCCTACCTGATCAAGAAATTCGGCAGCGAGGCCCGTATCAATCACATCTACGGCGCCATCGGCGAAGCTGGGCAATCGGTCGAGATCGACTTCGCTTTCGAGCGCATCCACAAAACGCCGAATTCGGTGAACTCTCACCGCCTGGTCCGTTTCACGGCAAGCCATGGAAAAACCCCCGGCCTTGTCGATACCGTGGTTGAGGATCTGTTCATGGAGTTCTTCATCAATGGCCGGGATATCGGCGATAACGATGTCCTGGTGGAAATCGGTGTCGGCAATGGCCTCGACGAAAGCAGCCTCCGGGCGTACCTGGACTCGACCGACGACGTGCGCCTGATTTACGACGAAAACATCCAGGCCCACCGTTTAGGCATCAACGGGGTTCCATCCTACGCCTTTAACGAAAAATTCCTGATTTCCGGCGCCCAGGATCCCAGTGTCCTGGCCCGTATGCTGGACGTGGCGGCGGCGACGCAGACCCTGACCTGAGTCGGCTAGAACATTTTCGTTTCCTTCGCGTTCAGCCAAAATGCTCTATTCATTTATTTTAGACGCAAATGCGTCGTCGCGGATGATTCCATCCGCTCGGGATTTGCTCTAGACCCGGAAACTTTCATCCGTTCGCGCATCGTCGGCCTTGTTGGGGGCGTAATTGCGCCACTTATCCCGGTAATACTGCATGCGCATGTCGCCGTCGGACTGGCGGTTAAACGTAATGTAGACATTGCGCCGGCTGGTATTGCTGTCGTTGGACGGCGATCCGTGCGGAACGTAGGAATCGAAGAAAATCACGTCGCCCGGATCGGCCTCCAGAAGCATGTACTCCTCTTCCGGCGAATAGGGCGGATCATCCTCGGTCAGGGGCTTCCATTCCTCACTCATCAGCGCCTTTTCGTAATTCCCGGATTTCAGAAAACTGAGTGCGCCGTTGGTCTTGCGGTTGGGGTCGACGATGAGACCCATGGTAATGAACAGATCGCAATAGGCGTTCCAGCCCGCCGCCTGGTCCTGGTGCAGCTTGTCCGGGCGGCAACCGGGCAGCTTGTAATTGGCCTTGTCCTTGAACAGAACCGGCGCTTCGCCGAAAAGCCGGGTCAGGGTCTCCGTGACCTCGGGTGAAATCAGAAGCCGGGTCAGTTCGGGGTTATTGTCACCCAACATGTTTTCGACCCGAACCAGGATTTTCTCGCCCGTCGAGGGGCTTTCCTCATAATACTTGGCTTCTTCGGACTCGGCAGGCCCTTCCGCCGGGGGCTTGTTCCTGAGATCGTCCAAAAAGGCGGAAACCTTGTCCATCACGCCTTGATCGAAAAACCCTTTCAGGACGATGAACCCTTTGTCCCTGAAATCCCTGACTTGATCGTCCGTAACAACCATTACCCGCCCCTTCCCTGTGGCCGTAAAATGAACACCGATGAACAGGTTTGGAGCAATGGCGCCCGGTTTTCCTTGATCGGGATCAAACATCAAGGTTTCCAACGCATTGGGTGCAATTTTTATTATTTTTCAAAATCTTAAGTAACTACAAAAAATAATTTGGTGCCATCCGGGGTTTTACATTTATGATGCAGCCGGGGGATATCTTATGTCTTTGGCAATTTTAAGCCTTTCCATCTTGCTGCAGTTTACGGCCGCCGGTTTGGCGTTCCGCTTGATCTGGGTCACCGGGCGCAAACGGGCCTGGTCGTTGATCGCCGTTGCAATGCTTTTGATGGGCGTCCGGCGTTGTGTAACCCTTTACAGGATTCTTTCCGAGGATTTGGTCATTCAAACGGACCTGTCGGCGGAGCTGATCGCACTGACCATCTCGTTTCTGATGTTCGCCGGCGTCGCCTTGATCGCGCCCCTGTTCACGGACATCCAGAAAGCCAACAAAGCTTTAAAAGAAAATGATAAACGTTTCCGGGCCTTTATCGACAACGTGCCGGCCCTGGTCTCCCTCAAGGGTCTCGACGGGCGGTATCTTTTCGTCAACAACGAATATGAAAAAAACTTCGATTTGACCCCTGAAAAAACGGAGGGGGAGAGCACCACGACCCTGTTCCCAAGGGAGGTGGCCGAGGAATTCGCCCTTCAGGAACGCTATGTTGTCGACACCCGTGCGCCCGTTACCCAGGAACACATCGTCCCCCACGCGGACGGAAATCACATCCATTTGTGTACGAAATTCCCAATCGTTGACACCCAGGGGGAAATCTCATCGATCGGCACTATCAGTACCGATATCACCGACAGGAAACAGGCCGAAGAAGACCGCAATGTCGCCCTCGTCAAGGCCGAGGAAGCCAATCAGGCTAAATCTGAATTCCTGGCCACCATGAGCCACGAATTCCGCACCCCGCTGAATGCCATTCTCGGTTTCGCCGATATCCTGTCCAACCAGTATTTAGGCCCCATCGGCGAGCGTAAATACCTGGAATATGCCGACGATATCCAGAGCAGCGGCAAATATCTGCTGGAACTGGTCAACGACCTGCTCGATATCTCGACCATCGAGGCCGGAAAGCAAAACCTGGTGAAGGAAGACGTCTCCATTGAAAATCTGATCCAGGACGGCGCCCACATAATTTTTGAACAGGCCAAAAAAAAGAACATATCCTTTACGACGGATATGCAGGACGGGCTTCCAACCATTCAGGGTGACCCCCGCGCGGTAAAACAGATTTTACTCAATCTGTTTTCCAATGCCGTCAAGTTCACCCAGGAAAAAGGGGACATCACGGTTTCGGCCAAGCTTGATAACGGAAATGTCGCTATCACCGTCCTTGATAACGGTGTCGGTATTTCAAAGGAAAATATTGCCCTGCTCACGGACCCTTTTTTCAAAGCCCACCAGGAACCCTACATCAGCGACCAGGGAACCGGACTGGGACTGGCCATCACAAAATCCCTGGTCGACCTGCATGACGGTACCCTGGACATCATCAGCGAGCCCGGCAAGGGAACCACGGTTACGGTCAGCCTTCCGGTGGGCTAAGATAGGCCATGTCCAGCACGCTCCATCAAATTACCATGAGCTATTCGGCCGAAGAGGACCGCCTCCTGCTGCGCATCAGCACGACGGAAAAAAGCGAATTCCAGTTCCTGCTGACGCGGCGTTTCGTCCAGGTTTTGTGGCCGGCCTTGATGACCGTCATCGAACAGGAAGATCTTGGCACCGGAAAAAACCTCAGTCCGACCACAAAAAAGGCCGTCATGGCCATGGAGCACCAGCAATCCGTCGGCGCCTCCGATTTCACCCGCAAGCATGACGAAGACAGCCGCAACCTGACACCGGACCCGTTGCTGGTTGTCGGCGGTTCCGTCAATCCGGGCAAAACCGGGATTACCGGACTTCTTCTGAAAACCCACAAAGGCGCCGAAATCAATTTATCGCTGAACAAGGAGTTGCTTCACGCGCTTTGCAAACTGTTGATTGAAACCACCATGAAGGCGGGCTGGGGGCTGGACCTCACGGTCGGCGACGCTGCTGCGGTTGCCGTTCCCGCCGATATGAAACAGGTTCACTAAACCCATCGGGGCGGTCAGGCCGCCTCCCCTTCACCGGCAATCCTTGCCAGTTCTCCGACCAGATAGCGCACCCCTTCCAGGCGCTCGGAAGCCACGTCCCAGTCGCGCATGAACACCAGCTTGTGGTCGGGGCGCAGTTTCGCGGTCCCGAGGTGGCCGGTGATCCATTCCACCAGCCCGGCCGGGTTGGCGTATTCATTGTTGCGGAACGACAGCACCGCCCCCTTGATGCCGGCCTCGACCTTCTCGATGCCCGCGTCGCGGCAGAATTTCTTCAACGCCACCGTTTGCAACAGATTTTCCACCTCGTCGGGCAGCGCCCCGAAGCGGTCAATCATTTCCGCGGCAAAGGCCTCGATTTCGTCGGCCCTGCCAAGCCAGGCCAGACGCCGGTACAGCCCCATGCGTACGCCCAAGTCGCTGATGTAGGTTTCCGGAATCATCACCGGCATGCCGATGCCGATGGTCGGGCTCCATTCGTCCTCCACGGCGTGGCCGTCGTCAATTCCCCGCGCCTCGGCAACGGCTTCTTCCAGCATCTGCTGATAAAGCTCAATGCCGACCTCGCGGATATGGCCGGATTGCTCCGCGCCCAGCAAGTTGCCGGCGCCCCGAATATCCAAGTCATGGCTGGCCAGGGAGAACCCGGCGCCCAGCGTATCCAGGGTCTGCATGACCTCGAGACGCTTTTCCGCCGCCTTGGTCAGCATGCGGCCGGGCGGCAGGGTCAGGTAAGCATAGGCGCGGGTCTTGGAACGCCCGACCCGGCCACGAAGCTGGTAGAGCTGCGCCAACCCGAACATGTCGGCGCGGTGAATGAAGATGGTGTTGACCGACGGCAGATCGAGACCGGACTCGATGATGTTCGTGGACACCAGAATATCAAACGCGCCGTCATAAAACCGCGTCATGGTGTCTTCCAGGTCGCCGACGTTCATGCGGCCATGCACCGTGGCCACTTTAATTTCCGGCACCAGGTCTTTCAGCACCACCGTCACCTGATCCAGGTCGCTGACACGGGGGCAGACGTAAAAGGTCTGCCCGCCCCGGAATTTTTCCCTGAGAATGGCTTCGCGCACGATTACCGGGTCATAGGGAAGGATGAACGTGCGCACCGCCAGCCGATCGACCGGCGGCGTCGCGATCAGGCTCAACTGGCGGATGCCGGACATCGCCAATTGCAGCGTTCGGGGGATCGGCGTCGCCGTCAGGGTCAGAACATGTACGTCGGATTTCAGGTTCTTCAGTTGTTCCTTGTGGGCGACCCCGAAGTGCTGCTCCTCGTCAATCACCAGAAGAGCCAGGTCCCTCGGTTTGACATCCTTTGCCAGCAAGGCGTGGGTGCCGATGACGATATCGATGCTGCCCTGGGCCAGACCTTCCTTGATTTCACGCACCCGCCTCACAGGCACCAGACGGGAAATCTGTTCGACACGCACCGGGTAGCCCTGAAAACGATCCTGGAAGGTCTGAAAATGCTGACGGCACAACAACGTGGTCGGCACCACGACCAGGACTTGGCGCCCGGCCATGGCGGTGGCGAAGGCAGCGCGCAAGGCGACTTCGGTTTTACCGAAGCCGACATCGCCGCAGATCAGCCGGTCCATGGGGCGGGTGCCGACAATATCCTTCAGGGTATCGTCGATGGCGCGGGCCTGATCGTCGGTTTCGGTAAAGGCGAAGCGGGACGAGAACTCTTCGTAGGGCCCGTGTTCGATGGTGGTCTGCTTGCCGCCTTTCAATTCCCGTGCGGCGGCAATGCGGATCAATTCCTCGGCCATATCGCGGATGCGGTTCTTCATGCGGGCCTTGCGCGATTGCCAGGCGGCCCCGCCCAGCCGGTCCAGGTTGGCCCCGGCCTCTTCAGATCCGAACCGCGAGATAACCTCGATATTTTCGACCGGCAGAAACAGCTTGTCGCCGCCGCCGTAGACCAGCTTGAGGCAATCGTGCGGCGCGCCGCCGACCTCGATGGTGTTCAGCCCATCGAAACGCCCGATGCCGTGTTCCACATGAACCACCAGGTCGCCGGAATTGAGCGCCGAGGCCTCGGCAATGAAATTGTCCGGCCGCACCCGCGCTTTGGTCGGACGGGTCATACGTTCGCCCAGAATGTCGGGCTCGGAAATGACCGCCACGGTTCCGCCCCCATACGGCGCCTCGAACCCTCTTTCCAAACCGACAACGCAGACGGCCACCACCCTGGCGTCCAGAAGCAAAACTTCGGTCCAGGTCTCCGCAGGCGCAAGATTTTCCATTCCGTGGTCGCTCAACATGGAAATCAGGCGGTCGCGGGAGCCCTGGCTGAAGGCGGTCAAAACCACCCGAAAACCCTGGCCCTGGCGGTCCCGGATATGATCACCCAGCGCATCGAAGACATTGGCGTCGGGACGGACCCGGACATCGGCTAAGTCATGCCCGGCCCGGCCCCCGGCATTGACGACATCGGTGGCAGCGGCGCTTTCTGGCACGCTGAAAGGTGAAAGTTCGCTGACCGCGTGCTTGCCCAGCAGGCCGTCCCATTCCTTGCCGTCCAGGAACATCGCCTCGGGCGGAACCGGATGGTAAACGGAGCCCGCCTGTACGACGCCCGTTTGTGCCCCCTTTTGCGAATGGCTTTCCGCGAAACCCTTGCGCGTCAGATAGTATTCGGCGATCAGCTCGAGGCGCGCATCACGGGCCTCTTCGGCCTGATGATCCAGAATCACATGCGCACCGGGCAGGTAATCCAGCAACGTCTCCAGCCGGTCATGGAACAGCGGCAGCCAGTGTTCCATGCCGATGTACCTTTGTGCGGCGCTGACGGCGCCGTAGAGCGGGTCATCGTCGCCCGCCTTGGCGAACAGCACCCGGTAGCCGGAACGGAAGCGGGAAACCGACTCATCATCCAGTAAAACTTCGCTGACCGGACGCAGAACCGCCGACTTAAGGCTGTCCGTGGTGCGCTGGGTGGTTGGATCAAAACCGCGCAGGCCGTCCAGTTCATCGCCGAAAAAGTCGAGCCTGAGGGGCGCATCCCCGCCGGCGGGAAAGACATCGACGATGCCGCCCCTTTTGGCGTATTCACCGGGCTCCATCACCGTGTCGGAACGGAAATAGCCGTTGGTCAGAAGGAAACGGTCGAGCGCTTCCGGGGCCAGGCGGCAGCCGACCTCCAGTGACAACTGGGAATCGGCAAAGCCCTGGCGCGGCGGAACACGCTGCAGCAGGGCCGAAACCGTGGTCAGGACAATCCTGCCTTTTTGCTCCTTTCCCGCATCCGCCAGACTGGACAGACGGGCCAGGGTATCGATGCGGCGATTAATAAGATCGGCACGCGGCGAAACCCGGTCATAGGGCAGGCAGTCCCAGGCGGGAAATTCCAGACAGGCATCACCGGGCGCGAAAAATGCCAACGCCTCCGCCTTCCTGGCCATGCTGACGTCGTCGCGGGCGACAACCACGACGTCGTTTCCTGTCTCGGACAAAGCTGCGATCAACAGCGCGTCGAACCCTTCCGGCGCACCGCCGACCAGGGTCCGGGCCGTTCCGCCGCCGAGACGTTTAATCGTTTTCGTTAAGATATCCACGGGTTTGGGCCGTCACTTCCGGGCTTTTAAGGGCAATTGTTGAATTTTTTCAGCCAGGCTATCAGATCGTGATCATGGGCCGCGGGGACCGGCTCCTTGCCGGTGATCCATTTGTACAGTTCGATATCGCTCTCATCGAGCAAAGCCTCGAAGGCCGCAAGCTGCGGCTCGGTCAGGTCGTTGACGTGAATAGCCGCGAACCCGCCAAGCATGATATCGTTTTCCTTGGTGCCCCGATGGTTGCAGCGGAACAGCAATCGTTTACGGCGCGCATCCATACCCGGTTTTCCACATGGCTTCGTTAAAAGAAGCTAGGATATAAAGGACTCCGGAGCCTGATACCAGCGAAAGCCCGCAAGCGAAACCACATGCGCCCAGAAGCCCTGTTTCCCCTCTTTAAGCCGGTCACGTCCCTGCAGGGGATCGGCCCGCGTCTTGCCACGCTGGTGGAAAAAGCCGCCGGACCGCACGTCGTCGACCTGCTTTGGCATCTTCCCGGCGCCATTATCGACCGGCGTTATGCGCCCGATGTCGCGACCGCCCGGCCCGGCGTCGTCGCCACCATGACGCTCAGGGTCGATAAGCACGTCAAGCCACCCAACAAGCGCCTTCCCTACAAGGTCTTCTGCTCCGACGATAGCGGGACGATGGCGCTGGTGTTTTTCCATGCCCACGAAGACTATCTGCACAAAACCCTGCCGGAAGGCGAAATCCGCGTCGTCAGCGGCAAGGTGGAACAGTTCGGCAAGGAACTGCAAATCACCCACCCCGATCATGTCGGCACCGCCGATGAGATCGCCAAGCTGCAGGCCGTCGAGCCGGTCTATCCCCTGACCACCGGGCTGACGTTGAAGGTATTGTCCAAGGCCATCCGCGCCAGCCTGGAAGCCCTTCCCGATCTTGGCGAATGGATTGATCCGGCCTACCGCGGCCAGCAGGGCTGGAAATCCTGGCGCGACGCGGTTCTGGAAGCCCACGGCCCGGAAGACGAGGCGGCGCTGGAATCCACCGCCCCGGCGCGCCAAAGGCTGGCCTATGACGAACTTTTGGCCAATCAACTGGCGCTGGCGCTGGTCCGGGCCTCCATGCGCCGCATCAAAGGCCGCGTTATCGAAGGCGACGGGGCCCTGAGAAAGAAGATCATAGACAGCCTGCCTTTCCGGCTGACCGTTAGCCAGGAAACCGCATCCAAGGAAATCGCCGCCGACATGGCCCAGCCCATACGCATGCTGCGCCTACTGCAGGGCGACGTCGGCAGCGGCAAGACGGTGGTCGCCCTGCTGACCATGCTGATCGCCGTCGAGGCGGGTCATCAGGCGGTCATGATGGCGCCGACGGAAATTCTTAGCAGACAGCATCTTGCCACCATCGAACCACTGGCCCAGGCCGCCGGTATTGAAATCGTCCTGCTGACAGGCCGGGAAAAAGGCAAGACCCGCGACGCCGTTCTGGAAAAACTGGCAAGCGGCGAAGCGGCGCTCGCGGTCGGCACCCATGCCCTGTTTCAGGACGGTGTGGAATTCAAATCTCTGGCCATGGCGGTTATCGACGAACAGCACCGCTTCGGCGTGCACCAGCGCCTGACCCTGGCGGCCAAGGGCCGCGCCGTGGATATCCTGGTAATGACGGCGACACCCATTCCGCGCACCCTGATGCTGACCGCCTATGGCGACATGGATGTCTCGCGGCTGCCGGACAAGCCGGCGGGCCGGCTGCCCATCGACACCCGCGTCATGCCCATCGAACGGCTGGACGACGTAACGAAGGCGCTGAAGCGGTCGCTGGATGGCGGCGCGCAGGTGTACTGGGTCTGCCCGCTGGTCGAGGAATCGGAAGTCCTGGATGTCGCCGCCGCCGAAGATCGCTTCGCCCAACTCAAAGGCGTTTTCAGCGACAAGGTGGGACTTGTGCACGGGCGCATGAAGGGCAAGGACAAAGACGCGGCCATGGAAGCCTTCGCCGGGGCTTCGACCCGCATATTGGTGGCAACCACGGTGATCGAGGTCGGCGTTGATGTTCCGGAAGCCACCGTCATGGTGATCGAACACGCCGAACGCTTCGGGCTGGCGCAATTACACCAGCTTCGCGGGCGCATCGGCCGGGGCAGCAACCCATCCACCTGCCTGTTGCTCTATGCCTCGCCGCTGACGCCGACGGCGGAGGCGCGGCTCAAGGTGATGCGTGAAACCGACGATGGTTTTCGCATTGCGGAAGAAGACCTGAAACTCCGGGGCGCGGGGGAACTGCTGGGCACCCAGCAAAGCGGACTGCCGGAATTCCGCATGGCGGACTTGTCCGTGCACGGCGACCTGCTGGCCGCGGCCAGGGACGACGCGGCAATAATCCTCAACCGCGATGCGGAACTGGAAAGCGAACGCGGCCAGGCGCTACGCACGTTGCTGTACCTGTTCGAGAGGGACGCCGCGGTGCTGAACCTGCGGTCCGGGTAATTCCCCGGAAAGCCGGGTCAGGACGTTGAGGCCGGGGGTTTGCGGAGGAAAAAACCGGCGGCAAGGACGACGATGGTGACGGCCGCCATTTTCAGGAAAAAGCCGTATTCGGCGGCAAGTTGAGCGAAGTTTTCCAATTTCTTGTTCCCAGTTTGCATAATTACGACCGAGTGCATCGGCCCAGTTTGGTTCCCGGCAAAAATACTAAAGACGGATTTTTATCGTCCAGACATAAAATCGTATGCCTTCGACAGACCTATGCAAAATGGAATAATTAAAGGTTTATCTTTTTGTTTTTATTGTATTTTTTTGCGTTCTTGGCTTAAAAAAAATTCTGAACAGCGCCATGAAAACCCCCGGTCCGGAAGCGTTCCTTGCAGAACTGATACGCAAAATGGCCGAATCGGAGACAGATTAACTGCTCCAGCGGATGGTTTTTTTGTGAAAAATTAAGAAACCCAGAAACGCCGTTAATCGGAGTCCTGCTTTTCGGAGTCTTGTTTTTCCCCGGGACGCGTTCCCTTTGGCACAAGAATGGGGGCACGGTTCTCTTCACGCAGGATGTCCATGTCCTCGTAGGTATGCGCGGCGGTCAGGGGAACACTTTGCTGATCCACAGGGCGATGGTCCGGTGGCGTGATAATACCGCCGGAGATCACCATCTTGATGGCCTCTTCGACACTCATGGAGAGCGATATCAGGTCTTTTTTCGGGACGAACAGCAGAAAACCGGACGTCGGGTTGGGCGTCGTCGGCAGGAAAATATTGATGCAATCCTCCTCGGTGATGTTCTGGACCTCGCCCTCGGTACGCCCGGTGATGAAGGCAATCGCCCAGATGCCGCGCCGGGGATATTCCACCAGCACCGCTTCGCGAAAGGCTTTCGAGTGGTCGGCCAGGACCGTTTCAAAGATCTGTTTGACCGCCGAATAAATATTCCGGATCACCGGCATGCGGGACAGGAAGCGCTCGGAAATACGGAGCCACAACCGGCCCATGAAACCCGCCGTCAGCGCCCCCGTCAACGTCAGCACCAGAACCAAAATCACCAGCCCCAGGCCCGGAAGGGCAAACGGAAGATAGGTTTCCGGATTGTATTTCTCCGGTAAAAGCGGCGTTACCCTGTTATCGACGAAGCCGATGAACAGCCAGGCCAGATACAGCGTGATGGAAATCGGCGCGATAACCAGAATACCGGCAAAGAAATAGGCCCGCATCCTTTGCCCGAAAGTGAGGACGCGTTTATCAATTTCTAGCGCTGACAAGACCGGGTCGGAGGAGTCGTTATCTATGCTCATTGTTCGTTGGAACCTGTCTTTTACCGAAGGTGAAAAGAAAACAAGGCGTTACGTCTTAACTATTGGATCTGCGGATTTGACTGGCAAGGATATTGATCAATCCGCGAATGAAAGGGTCCGCCGCGTTCAGTTTCTGCTCGAACATGGCCCGGGAGACGAGAATGATGGTCGAACCCTTTCTGCACCTGGCCATGGCCATGCGCGGCTGGGAATCGATCAGCGCCATTTCACCAAAAATTCCGCCCTGACCGACGGTGCCCAGCACTGTTTCCACACCGTCGATCATTTTCACGATCTCAACTTCACCCGATTGCACGACATAGGCAAGGTTGCCTTCGTCGCCTTCCTTGAAAATCTTGTCGCCGGGTTGATAGGTCTGGCGTTGAAGAATGGTATCCGACATCGATGTTTCCCCGTGTACGGCTCCCTATTCCGTACATACCGCCGAAACCTATCGGCGATTGAAAATTTGCTGGATCATAATACTTTGATAGGCGGTGGAAAACATTCTTTAAAATTCGTCCCGCCAACGCGAACGGCGCGAAAACGATAATTCGAACAGGAAAATACGGAACATGAGTAGGGAATATCCGAAACGCCCCATTGTCGGAATCGGGGTTGTCGTGCTGGGCCCGGAAGGCGTGGTGCTGATCCGCCGCGCCAAGCCGCCCAGAAAGGGACAATGGAGCCTGCCCGGCGGCGCGCAAAAACTGGGGGAAACCGTATTCGAGGGGGCCAGGCGCGAGGTTATGGAGGAAACCGGGCTGGATGTGGAGATTCTCGGCCTCGTCGATGTTGTCGATTCCATCCGGCCAGACGAGACCGGAGGTAACAACGATAAGATCCGTTACCATTTCACCCTTGTGGATGTCGTGGCCCGCCCTTCCGGCTCGACCAGGCTGAAAGCCGGGAGCGACGCCCTGGACGCCGCCTGGACGGCGCTGGAGGATATTCCCGGACTGGAGCTATGGCCGGAAACCGAGCGCATTATCCGCCTCGCCGCCGAAATGGCCGAGGCTCTTGAAGACTCCGAAAACTGATTAGTTTAAGAATGTCCGGAACAGCCTTTGCGATCCTGTCCTGATCCCCGCCTCAATGGTCATTCCCGGTAAGAGCGGGGCCTGGCCCGGACCACGGACCGCCAGCGCTCGGTCCAGTTCTATGGTTCCCTTGTAAAATTCCCGGCCCCTGGAATCGCTGAATGTGGAGGACGAAATGTTTTTCAAGGAACCCGTCATGGCGCCATGGCCGAAAAAGCCGGGCGCCCGGACGCGAACCGAAACGGGTTGGCCGGGCAGGATCCCTTCCCGGCTCTCAGGCCGAATGCGGACTTCCACCAACAGCACGCCATCGATGGGAACAACGTTCAGAACCCCGGCGCCCGGCGACAGTGTTTTGCCCAGCGTATGCCTGGAAATGCCTTTGACGACGCCTTTCACCGGTGCGCTAATGGTCACCCGGTTCAGCCGTTCGGCCTGATCTTTCATGTCCTTGTCCAGGATATCGATTTCCCGCGTCAAAACCGTCAACTCATCCAGCGCCCTTTCCCGAAGGCGGGTTTTCAGTTCGGCTTCGCGCCTTTCCATCGTATCCAGCACCCGGGCGGTGGATTTCCGTCCCCGCGCCAGATCGGCAAGATCGAGATGCGCCTGATTGACCTTTTTCTTGGCGTCCAGCAGTACTTTCTTGGGCGTCAGGCCCTTTTTGAAAAGATCTTCGCGCAATAACAGTTCCTCTTCCAGCAATAAGGATTTATTGGAAAGGTCCTGTTCCTGTTCGGTAATGTTTTTCAGCTTCTGCCGGTTCGCCTGCACCTGTTCGCCTAAAACCCGCTGGCGCTTCTCCGTCAGTTTCTTGAGACTGGCGAAAATCAGCAGTTCGTTATCGGCGATGGCCCTGAACTTAGGCCGAGCGAAGGAAAAATCCGGTTCTTCGCCACGGCCCAGGGCCTTCAACTGGGCCGCCAGCATAGCCAAGCGTGTGTGGCGGGTTTCCAGGTCTTCTAGTTTTTCTCGGATGGCCTTGTCATCGAGCCGGACCAGCACTTGTCCGGCCTCGACGATGTCGCCCTCGGCAACAAGAATATCCGAAATCAGGCCGCCTTCCGGATGGGAAACGCCTTGACCTTCCGCGCCGGGGACGATTTCGCCATTCGCCGTTACCACGTCATCGACGGGAATGAAGCCGGCCCATAAAAGCAGGGCCAGGGTCACCCCACCGGCGGCCAGGATCGCACGGGCGGTAACTTTCGGACCGCCCTCTTCGGGTATAAGCAGTGACTGGGACAGCGGCCTCGGACGCCGCCGGCCGAGGTGGAAAATACTCGCGTTTCCGGATTCATGAATTGCGGCGGCGCTCACAGAACTTTCCCCTTGGTTTTCTGCATGACCACCTTGGGCCGCCCGACCGAGCGGATGGCGCCGTATTCCATCCAGACGATGCGGTCGGCCATTTTCAGGTGCGACGGGCGGTGGGTGACGATAAAGACAGTGGTTTCACCGCGCATGTTGGACAGAGCCTGCATCAAGGCCTTGTCCCCCTTTATATCCAGGCCATTACCGGGTTCGTCCAGCAGCACGATGGGCGACTTTTTCAGGTATCCGCGCGCCAGGTTCAGGCGCTGCAGCAAACCAGGAGAAACCTGTCCGGCGCCGCCGTCGCCCAAACGCACGTCCAAGCCTGTGCGTTTCCAGTCCCCCGCGCCCTGCTCCATCGCTTCGACGTCTTCCAACGCACCGGCCTGGCGGACGGCGCGGCGCAGGTCATCATCGGTGGCCGTGGGATTGGCCAGGCGCAGGTTCTGGGCAATGGTGCCATAGAAGAACTGCGGCACCTGGGGCACATAGGACACCGCACGGCGCAATTCCGCCGGGTCCATGTCCCGGACGTCGCGCCCATCAATGCGCACACTTCCCTCATCGGCCTGATACAGGCCCGCGATCAGTTTCAGCAAAATCGTCTTTCCGGCCCCGTTGGAGCCCAGAATGGCGACGATTTTTCCGCTTTTGATGTCGAAACTGGCGTCTTCCAGTGCCGCCGGCGCATCCGGTTCATAATGGATGGAAACATTTTCAAAGGTAATCCGCCCGGCCACCGGATATCCGGCGTGTGCCTTTGAAGGTCCGGCCGGACGCGCTTCCAGGCGGTCCTCAATATCCATCAGGTCGTTGAGGTGGGCGACGCCGCTTTCCACGTCATTCATTTTTGCCAGGGCCGTCAGTCCCGCTTTCAAGGGTTCCATCGCCCGCCAGACCAGGAACAGGCACGCCGCCAGCGCACCAGGGCTCATCACACCGGCCTGAACCTTGGCAACGCCGAAGGCCACCGTTGCGAAGCCTGCGGCAATGGTTGCGACGTAGGACCAGGTTTCCAGCAGGGACGCGAACTGGGCCGAATAGAAATGTTGCAGCGCCGACGTGCCCGACAGGCTGCGATACCGTTTCAGCCACGTCGTATCGGCGCCGCAGTACTTGAGGGCACGCATGCCGGCCAGGGTTTCGACCGTTAATTCCTGCTTCCGGCGGCCGGCATCGGAGGCTTGCGCCGCCAACCGCGCGGTTTTCGGCATGACCCACAGCCCGAGAGAGGCGGAAAGGACCAAAATAACAAGCGGAATTAAAGCAATAGCGCCGCCTAAATAGGCCACTGCGGCAACAAAAATCAGGGAAAACGGCAGTTCGAACAGGACCAAGGCGGCGGACCCGGTAAAGAACCGGCGCATGGTCTCGAAATCCCGGATTCGGGCGATCTGTGCACCGACGGCGGCGCGCTCGATCAGGGACGCCGGCAACGCCAGGATTTTGCGAAACACCTCGACGCCGACAATGTTGTCGAGCCGGGCTGCGATAAACGCAAAAATACCGGAGCGAAGCGAGCGCAAGACAATTTCCCCGGCCACGGCAATACCGACACCGATGGCCAGATAGGTCATGAGTTCGGCGGATCCGGAAGCAGCGGCCTGATCGAAGACCGCCATACCGAACAGCGGAGCGGCAAGCCCCAGAAGGGTGAGCAGAAATGTGAGGCAAAGAGCCTGAAAACCCAGTCCCTTGAACCGGCCGGCGACGGCACGGAACCAGCCCGCGTCATCGCCCGCATCACTGTTTATGCCAAGCCCGCCAGTGGCCGGCGTAAACACATAGGCGGTGCCCTTCGGATTTCCTGCCGGCAGCGGACCATAGCGCCCGGCGGCGCTGTCGAAGGCCTCGATAAAATACTGTTCGTCCGCGTCCTCCCCGCCTTCCTCGTCATCTGGAGCAGGCTCGACCAGAGCTACCAGCACCAGGGCCGTTCCATCGTCGGGCAGGAATAGACTGGGCGTGTGGTCCAGGCCAATGTCCTTCAGGGATGTTGATATGGCGCGGCTTTCGTAACCCAACGCCGCCAAGACGTTGCGGAACGAGGTGATATCGAAATTTTCCACGAAATGCGGCAGGGCCTCGGCCACTTCCTGCGGTTCTCCCCGCCAGTCCAGGGCCTCCAGCAACGCCAGCAGGGAGGCGGAAAGGTCGTTGCCCTCGCCGATCCCGGACAAGACCCCGGAATCGTCGTATTCCCGCCCGGCTTCCGCCCCCTCTTCCACCTGGGCTGCCCCCGGTGGCACGGCAAAGGGGGAGCCGGAGAAGACTCCGGACGGGCCAACCGTTCCTTGCGTGGGCGTCTGTTCCATATCAGACATCGGGGCGGTCATGGCGCGGCCTCGGCGGAAACGGGTCCGTTACTGGCCGATGGCGCAGGCATGGCGCCTGCGGGATGGTCTTTCGGCGCGCGGCCCGTAGACCCTGGGGTTTTTCCAGGCGTTTTTCCGGCACCAGCTCTTTTCTGCGTCAGGTCATGCTCGAAAAGGGTGTCGTCGCGGATTTCCAGCAACCGGTCTGCAAGCCGGAGCATGGAAGGCCGCTGGGTCACCAGGATCGTCGTCACCCGGCCTTTCAGCTTCGCCAACAGGTCCAGAAGCATGGCGTCGCCGGGGCCGTCGATAAACGAATTCGCTTCGTCGAACAGCAGGATTTTGGGTTTATCGACCATGGCCCGCGCAATGGCGATCCGCTGGCGGGTGCCGCGGGGTAACGTGTCCTCCGCACCGACGCCGATGATCGTGTCATATCCGTTCGCCAAAGTCTGGGCGACGTTGTCGAGCCCCAAAAGTCTGGCGATGCCTAAGGCGTCGTCCGTCCGCTCATCGCGAAACATGGTCAGGTTTTCCAGCAGGGTGCCGCCGAACATCACCCCTTCCTGCGGCAGATAGGCGACCTGATGATGGATATTCGCGGTGTCACATTCCCGGAGATTGAAGCCATCGACCCGCACGGTGCCCGACGTCGGCGTATACAGCCCCATCATCAGGGACAACAGCGTGGTTTTTCCGCTGGCGCTGGGACCGACGATACCGATGGTCTGGCCGGGCTCCACGCGCAAATTCACATCCCGAAACACGGCCGGCAGATCCTCGCCGTCCTTGCCCCGGCCGTAACTGAAGGTCACGCCTTCGAAGTCCAGGCTGCCCTTGATAGGCGCCAATTGCATCAGGCCGGGAAGTTTTTCGGCCTCCATCTCAAAAATTTCTCCGAGGCGTTCGCGGGCCAGTTTCATATCCTGATAGCGGGCCCAGGTGGCTGCGATGGTTTCCAGCGGCTGCGTGGCGCGTCCGGCAAGCAGGATCGCGGCGAGGAGGCCACCGATGGTCAGGCTGCCGCCGATCACCAGCAAAGCTCCGAAACCGGCGGTGGCGAAAACCACCAGACCCGACAATAGGATTCCGGCACCGGCCGCCGTGCCTTTGAAACGGGTAACGCGGAAATCCTCTTCCGCCGAGCTTTCCTGCAAACGCTCATAGCGCCGGAGCATTTGCTGCTCCATGCCCAGCCCCTTGACCGTGTGAATACCGCCCAGAACTTCGATGATGAAACCGAAACGGCGGTCATCGGCCAGCATGCGCATATTCAGGGCTTCGCGAAGTTTTCCCAGCAAAAGGCTTGAGACGGAAAAAACGGCGATCAGCAATACCGGCACCAGAACCAGCGGACCGGCCAGAGTGAGAATAGCGCCGAGGTACAGGACGACGAACGGAAGATCGAAAAACGCCGCGACCGCGGGTCCGGCATAAAATTCCCGGAGTGCGGAAAGCGCATTCAGGCGTTCCAGGTAGGCCCCGGCGCCGCGTTTTTCAAAATCAACGATATTTGCCCTGAACAGACGTTGCAGCGCATTGCATCCGGTTCGGTGCTCGAGGCGCGCGCCCATCCACCCGCTGACATAGGAGCGCCCAATTCGTAACAGGGTATCGAGAATCAGGGCGCTGCCGACGCCGACGATCAGCCAGAACAGGCGGGAAGCGTCTTTTTCCGGGATGACCCGGTCGAATAACTGTAACAGGGCCAACGGTACGGCGAGGCCGAGGACATTGATAAAAACCGTGGCCACGGCGGCATCAAAAAATCCGCCCGGCATTCCCCCCGGAATTTTTCCCCGAATATCCTGGAGTGTATCAACGGAACCCTGCTTTCCCTCCTGCTGCGATTCACCCGGCACGGCATTGTCCGGATCGCTCTGCCGGTCGGTCTGCCCAGGTTTGTTTCGCCTAAAGAAATTCACTTTGTCACCCGCCGCGAATTGCGCTGCCCAGCCGCGACCTCCCATTCCCAGAGATGGTCCCGCACAGGTTCCCTGTCTTACCGCTAAACGGGTATGCTTAAGAAAGCGTTAGCATGATGGAAAAAAGTCCACGGATTCAAAGCCGTGTTAGCGGAAGCGGCGCAAGCTCAGGGAAGCTTTGCGTCGAGTTCGCGAAGAACCTCTTCCGCCACCTTCAAGGCCTTTTCGCGCGGCAATCCGGCTTTCATGCGCGGATCGTACAAAGCCTTGAGAATCATCAGGTCCGACCGGGTCAGTTCAGTGCGCCGGCTACTGTCCGCAAAGATCGAGGGCGTTATCAGATTACTGTCATTCGGAAGGCCAAGACTTTGTGTCATTTCCTCTAATAAACAATGGTTTGTACGAATCAGTAAACGTTCTGCGTTAACCACGATCACGACCTTTTTAATGACCCCGGTGACATTGTCCGCCCACAATACGAAATAGCAGCCCCCTTCCGCCGCCATCTTGCGCAATAGCTTCGGGTTGGCCTTGGCCAGATAGGGATTTCCCAAATGAAGGCGGGGCACGAAATTGATCGTAAAATTAACCGGCTGGCCGTTCTTTTTCGAATCTTCCGTTTTCAGTCCCGTTGCCCGCGCCAGACTGTTCAGATGATTCTGGACAAACCGTAAATGAGGCTTCTTGACCTTGACCTGCTTCAACTGCACTACCTCGCGGCCATCCTTCCTGATCGTTGCTTCCTCAAAGGTCCGGATGGCGATGCGCAACGGTCCCGTCCATTTCTTGATGACTTTGGATTTGGCGACGCCCTTGAATTCGGACTGAAAGATGATGGTGTCGAAATTCTTGACCAGTTCCTCAATGGAAGGCTTGGTAATAGAAGATTGGGCTTTCTCCGCAGGCTTTTCCCCCGCCCCCCAAGCAGGTCCACAGGGGGAAACAGCCAGCAGGATCAAGGCCAAAAGCGGCGCCACCCTTGGCATTTTCTTATTTCCTTCGGGATACATCATCCGCCGCCGGGTTTTATGGTCCAGGTTTTCAGCATGGCGTCCACGACCGGGCGGAATTCCATAAACCGGATGTCGGGTGCGGTATAGGACCAGATATGGGCGACCGTGCCCGTCGGGCGCGGCAGCACAAGAACCCACCTGCGGTAGCGTTCGCCGGAATAAGTGTAGGTCGCCACGATTTGCCGCCCGGAAAGGGTCAGGTTGCCGCTCCGGTAGGCCAGCGGTTTTTCTCCGACCACCTGGAAGTCCCTGGCTTCCCGCGCCAGCGAAGTTTTCAGGTCCGTCAACGCCTGTTCCGCGGCTTCAGCAGGCGTTTTCGCTGCAACGGGGCGGACGTTCTGGATATTGACGAAGACCTGATAGGCAGGCGTTCCTTTTTTGCCGCTAAAGGTGGCGGTATTTTCAGACGGCCTGCTGACGTCCCAGTCTCCAGGATACTGAATGACGTATCCGTAACCCGCCTGGTCAAACTGTTTAGACGCAACGGACGAATCGGGCGATGGTCCCGACGCGGCCCCAGTGGCCTTATTTGTCATCCTTTCGGCTGGCGGCAGATCGGCGGGGTTGGGCTTGAAATTGGTCAGGAACCATTTGAAATCGCTTTCCAGTTTTTCAAAAGATTCGACCGGCGCGAAAAAAATAATCACGAAATCGGTCTTAAGGCCGTGCGCGATGACCACCCGGACGCGGGTTCCCGCCCCTTCATAAATCGCCTCGATGGACTTCAATCCGGCCATCCGGGATGACTTTTCCTGCAATTTCTGGGACCAGGGTTTTCCCGTTCCAAGGTATTTGGATTCCAGCTTGCCCATCATCTGCGGAAGCGAGATCGCCGGGGTGGCGTCGCCGGTCTGGATATTGATGATATAGCCCTTGCGGGACCGGATGGAGACCTGAACCGATTCGCCTCGTTCCGCCAGTTCCGCGCCGACCGGGACAAGGGCAATGAATTTACGAACCGGATGCAGATATTCCCGGACCTGTCCCGATGGCGGCAACTGAACCGAAGACGTGGACGGGTTATGCCCGCCCGGCGCCTGACCGGTCACTTGGCCGGTTTGGGCAAAAACCGGGCTTCCGGCAAGAATACAGAGGGAAATCAGAAAAAGCCGGAAGAAGCCTTTAATCCACGGATTTGCTGCCGCTTTACAGCGCATATTCGAATGGCCTCCTATGCCGCAGGGAAGTGAACGCGAGGGTAGCATCAATACGATATTTTCCGTAATATTCGGTTAACGGGCAGAGCGATTCCTGACCAAGATTTTTGTACGGAGCGGCGCTTCATGGCACGAATGAAAGAAGATTTCCGGTCCCTTTCAGGCCCCCAGAAAGCCGGCA
>JACKQG010003085.1_pt1 | contig 20877 bp, 16 predicted proteins | sample 8237621 | NCBI WGS metagenome assembly JACKQG01 (sample SAMN15677084, study PRJNA649215) | marine metagenome | biome: marine; feature: Black Sea; material: saline water; isolation source: suspended particulate matter (SPM) from the Black Sea western gyre | collected 2013-06-09/2013-06-10 | depth... | reverse complement strand
GGAACCCGGGCACCGAGGCTACGTCAAACCCGCGACCTCATCGACGAGTTGGACGCCGACCTGATAGCGCTGCTGGCCCGCCGTGCGGTTTTGGCCAATCGCGCTGGTCAAATCAAAGCGCAAATCGGCCATGGCGTGCGCGACCCCAATCGCGAACAACGCTTGTTGAAGGCGCGCCGAGAACTAGCAAATCAACATAACCTTGATCCCGACGGCATTTCGCGTGTCTTCGAAGCAGTCATGCGGTTTTCTAGAGACCTGCAACAGCGCGATTAGAATACGCGCTAAATGAGCACCACAACCTCTGCCAAGCAGGCCGCCGGCGTCGCCGCCGCTGCCCTAGTCCAAGATGGAATGATTCTCGGATTTGGTACCGGCACGACGGTGGTTTTCTTTTTGGATGCGCTTGCTGAACGCATACGGCTAGAAAAGATCAAAGTGATCGGTGTGCCAACCTCTGAGGCCACCGCCAAACACGCGACCGAACTTGGCATTCCAATCAGCACCTTGGACGAACATCCGGAGCTAGATTTGGTTGTCGACGGTGCCGACGAAGTAGATTTGCAGTTTCGCTTAGTCAAAGGTGGCGGCGGTGCGCTGCTGCGCGAAAAAATTGTTGCGTCGTGCGGTAAACGCGTCGTGATTATTGTTGGTGAAGGCAAAATGGTCGACAAGTTGGGCACGACCTTCTTGCTGCCGGTGGAAGTGGTGCCGTTTGGTGTGCAAGTAACCCGCACCAAAGTGGAGGCGGCTGGCTGCCAGGCGTTTTTACGCACCCTTGAAGATGGCGACGCCTTTCATACAGACAATGGCAATTTGGTCTTAGACTGCAAATTCCGCTATGGAATAGACGATCCAGTGCAAACGCATCAAAGCTTGTCGCAAATTCCCGGTGTGGTTGAGGTCGGAATTTTTCTCGATCTATGCCACGCGGTCATCGAAGGCTGCGCCGATGGCACCTCCATCACTCATCAGAAAAGCTGAGCTCAAGCGTTTAGCAGACGGGTTTACCAATAGCGTTTCCCAGAAGGTTTAGCAAAAACTCCACCGACTCTGACCGATGTCTCAACTCGAAGAACTGTACTCCTTGGATTCCACTGCGCTTGCTGAGCGTTTGATTGCTTCCGTTGGCACCGGCACTTGGCCGCCGGTGCACACCGCGGTGGAATGGGCGCTGCAGCGACACGCCGGACAAAAACGTCGTGATGGTTCGGACTTTGCTGCACATCCGTTGCGAGTAGCTTTGATCTTGCATGAACTTGCCAGTCAAACTCACGCCGACGTGCTTTGCGCTGGTTTGCTGCACGACCTTTTGGAAGATACCGACACCAGCGAAGACGACATCATGGAAGTCTTTGGCACCAAAGTTTCCGACATGGTGCGCTCGCTGACTATGCAGCCGGTTCCGGAAGGTAAGACCAAGCTGCAGCACAATTTGGCTCATTTCGAGTCGTTGCGTTGGGAAGGTCGCGACGTGCAAATAGTGCGCAGCGCCGATCGCTTGGACAACTTAAGAACGCTGAGCTCAATTCCGGAATATGCCCGCCGCGATGAATATGTGCAGGAAACCGAAGAAGGTCTGGTTCCTTTGACCTTGGCAACCAACACTGCGCTCTATCATGCGATATTGAAGGCCCTGGAAGAACTCAAGAGCTAGAAAACTTTCGCTTCAAGGGACCTGGCAAAGATCACTAAGGAAGTTGGGTTATGATGGCCCCACACCATGATTCCCAATCTTTCCGAGCAATTGCCTCACTGGGTCGGGTGGCTATTGCCTGTGTTTTTGCCGCTGTTTGCCATGATCTGGCTGCCGGTGGTGCAAAGCATCCATTTGCGGTTGTTTACCCTGCCCGTTGACCCCGCGGCGCATTGGACGGAACGGGCACGGCGGTTGGCTATACGCTATCGGGTGTGGGGGTTTACTGGCACAGGCGTCTTCATTTGCACGCTGATCCTCGGCTCGCGCTTGGTGGGTCCACTGCAGGTGATTTCCGCCAAAAACATGGTGCTGATTTTGGGCGCAATATTGCTGCTGGAATACATTTGGCTTTATTGGCGCTTCAACGTGCGCCATCAGTTGCCGCATAGTTCGCTGGGTCGCCACTTTTCATTGTGGTTCATCAATTTATTCGTGCTGGCGTCCTATTTGCCGGTGGCGGTAATTATGGCGGCGACGATTCCGCCCAATGGCAGTGCAATGATCATCGGCGAAGTCGTCGGCCTGACCTTGATCTTTTTCGGCTCCTATGTATTCCGCCTGTCGATGTTCCAGCGCCTGGGCTTCGTTCAAGTTGCGCCGGAAAACCTGCAGCGTATTGTTGACCGAGCCGCTGAAAAATCTGGCCACCAACCGAAAGCGGTTTACCTCATCGAAACGCGCTGGGCAAACGCTTATGCTTACCCGCTGCAAAATGAAATGATGTTTTCGTCGCAGGCACTTGCAGTGCTCAACGACGACGAATTGGAGGCCGTCGCAAGTCATGAAATCGGGCATTTAAAAGAAGGCAACACCCGGCTGGTAGTCGCCTTTTGCAACTTTTCCATTTTTGGCGTGCTCGGCTCGTGGCACCCGATCGTGAATGAATGGGGCGCCCCCGGTATGGCGACGGCATTCATTTTGGCGTTGGTGGCGCAACGATTTGGCATGGTCATGACACGGCAGCGAGAAGTGGCGGCGGATCAACACGCAACTGCGCACGTACACGATGAGACCATTCATGCACAAGCGTTGCAGGCTTTGTACCGTTTCAATTTAACCCCGGTGGTCATGGGGAATAAGCGCACCACTCATCCGGATTTATACGACCGCATGCAGGCCGCTGGGTTGACGCCAGAATATGAGCGACCGGAGCCTGCGCGCCTGGCGCTGGGCAAACAGATTGCGTTTTTCATTTCGTCGGCACTGTTGGTGATCGGTCCGATGTATGGGCTGTTATTTGGCGTTGTGAAAATCGACACCTTGGCATATGAAACTGGCGCAGACCGCTGGGTCAATCGCGCGCTGGCGTGTGGCGCTGGCGCCTCGGTCTTAACCAAGATCGGTCGCGAACTAGCCGACGAACCCGAGGAAGCTGTGATGTATTTGACCGCCGCTTCAGAAATTAAACCTAAGTGGTGGGTGGTGAGAATAGATCTCGCCAATGCTTTGGAAAAATTAGGCCGGCGGCATGAAGCTTGGCAGGCTTGGATTGCTGCAGAAATTGCGCACGCGCAATCTAGCAATCAGTCCGCAGACTTTTATTCCGATTACGACGAGGCTAAAGCTCGATTGAGTCAATAAAATTTTTCAGTTCCGACCAATAGAGAGGGAACTGCTGGATGTTGTTGTGGCCGGCGCCAGCTATGTTTACAACTTTGGGTGCAACGGTGAAATGTTCGATCAACCTTTGGGTATGACTGGCGTCAATGATCTGATCTTCTTGGGCAGCTAAAATTAGCGTCGGGATTTTTAAGTCGGGCACGTTTAGGTCGCTGCGAAATTTATGCCGCAGCAATAATGAAATCGGTAAAAATGGATAATAGGCCGAAGCAACACTTTGCAGGCTGTCGAACGGTGTGATCAAAACCATCGCGTCGCAGTTACGGTTTTTTGCCAAATAAGTTGCAACACCAGTTCCTAAGCTGCGGCCGATTACGATTACTTTTGCCGGCTGTAATTGAGCAACGGCGGCATCGTAAACGCGCAATGCATCGGCATACAAATTCTTTTGCGACGGCTTGCCGGTGCTTTCGCCGTAACCGCGGTAATTCATCAACAGCGCTGAGGTGGTAATGCGTTGTTGAAAATCTGGCAGATTATAGGAAACCTCTTCAGCGTTGCCGCCAAAATAGAAAATCAAACTCTGGCTTTCCTTTTTTAACAACCAACCATGAAGACTAGCCCCCTTGACCTCTACTCGAAAAGCCGCGCCCCGAAAGTGCGGCAAGATATTTTTTTCACTGTAAGTCGAAATGGGCTGGCGGATAAAAATTAAGCGATCTTGAAACATGGTTGCCAAAATTAGGATTGCAAGGACCGCGAGAATTAGTTTCTTCATCGTTCCTTTAGTCATCGATTTCCAAGATTAATCTGAAGCTCACTTCCAGCGACGTCGACGCCGGTGCAATGCCCAAACCCGACGTCGGTTTTGCCGCGGTGGCTCCACCTTGCGCCCAGGAACCGCCGGCCGCAAAGCGCTGTGTATGGTCTTGATCCCACCACTCGTTTACCCACTCCAATGCGCTGCCCGAGCAGTCATAAACATCGAATAAAGAAGCATCGATGGGGTAGCGCAATACGGGTTCGGGTTCTGGCTTTGGCCGCGCGAAACAACAGTTGGACCAGATTGGTCTAAAGTCAACGCCGTAGGGATACGGCCAAAGAGTGGCGCCACAGCCAGCCAATCGGAATTGAGATAGCGACGGCAATTTATAGGTATAAGGTAAACCGGCAGCACGTGCTTGTTGTGTTTTCCATTGGGCGAAGGCTACCGCGTCGTCCCACGAAACACCAAAGGCTGGCCACAACGGATGCCAATTTTCGGCAATGGAATAAGTGCCGTCGGCGTTGTGCGGCCACGAGCCACCGTTGTTTTCATTGCGTATGCTGCGTGGAAAACGAACCGGGGCTTGGCTAGCGGCGATGGCCTCTAAAGACTCACGCGTATTAAGGAACTCAAGATATTCAACGCAGGTGACCTCGCGATCCATGATCCAATAACTAGGCTCGGGCCAAGACGGTTGCAGGCTGACGCGGACAAAACCTAGCGGCGTGGTGTGCTCGGCAACCAATGGAATGGGGATCAATTCTTTTTGCTCCGCGTGCGCGTAAAGTTGCACAAAAAAGTCTTCAAAACCTTCGCGGCGAATGATGAAAGCCTGTTCTCCTGGTTCAACTGAAATTGTTTGCTGTGGATCCTGGATTTGCAATGCGTATTTAGGCAGCATGAGCCGAGGCGAAGCAGTGGTGCGGGTCAACAATCCGGCTGGCACTGCAATCGTTAAGTTTTGATTGCCGCGCAATAGCGTGGCGGTGCATTTACCTTGTTGCGCCAGATCCTCAGCAAGGCCCAACTTAATATCTAATTCAGTCCATGTGGCTTGAACTTCATAATTTTGCTCCAATCGCTTGAATTGCCATAACCGCGATTGATTAGGAATGACAGCAAGTTGATCGATGTGGTAATGATCATTTACCGCAATACCGTCTACGCTAACAAGTTGGTCTAAACGCTCGATGGACGGCAGTTCATGTGGTTCCGGCATGGCGTTGCCACGGAGGACAAAAACACTGCCTTCAATGTTAGCGCCGCCAATTTGATAAATGAGATCACCGTGTAAAGCGGGGTCCATATTCTGCAAAACGCGCAAACACCAAGTGCCTGGAATGAGTGGCAGCTCAGCGTTTGATGGAATCGGATCACCCACTAAACCTGGCACTGGAACCATGCGCGGTTCGCCGTTGAGCACTAATTGATCATGTTCCAAATAACGAAATGGGAAAACCGTTACCGGGCCAGGTGGGTCTACATCTAAACCCAGCACGGCCGGCACCATAAATTGATTCCATATGGAGCCGTTGTCATCAAAGCGTAGTGCGCGAGTGCGGTAGAAACGACTTGCCGCATGGTTGCCTTCTTCTATCGCTTCGCGATAACGGATTACATAAAGTTCAGCGCGGATGGCGTTGGCTCCTTGCACATCTGGGTTGGCGCGCTCAGCTTGCTCCAAATACTCCAGCGCTTGATTAAATAATCGTTCTCGTTGCAGGTCGGAAGTGCGGTATTGATTGCGCGCCGCATTAAGGTCGCGAATATCTTTGATGGGAACAAAGGTGGTCTCAAATGCTCGTTCTACTCCGATAGAACGGTTTTTTATACTGGCGATTTCGTCGCCCAACTGCACGAATTCGGTCAGCGCCTGGCGCGCCTGGGCGACCAAATCCTGGGCATTTTTTTTAACTCCTATCCGCTTCTGCTCGGCTTGCACAATCAAAAAAACTACGCCAGCAATGACGGCTGTAGCTGCGGTTAATAATGCCGCCGCACTCGCCCGGTGACGTCGGGTCCATTGCATTGCGCGCCGCCTCAAATTGGGTGGCTGCGCTTGAATGGGTCGGAATTCCAGCACGGCCTCCAAGTCATTGGCGAAAGCGGTTGCGGTCTGATAACGCCGCTCAGGATTTTTTTCCATCGCGTGCAAAATCACAGTTTCCAAGTCACGCGGAATGCCAGGACGGAGTTGTCGTGGCGGAACCGGCTGAACGCTTAATACCTGGTGAAAAATTGCCTCCAGATTGTCGCCGATGAAAGGAACATGGCCAGTGATGCAGCGGTATAAAGTTACGCCTAAAGAGTAAACATCGGTACGTGGATCGAGTTCACTGCTGGAACGAATTTGCTCCGGCGATGAAGTTGCCGGTGAGCCGACGAATGATCGTGTCAGCGTAGGGCCATCGGCGTCGGAATCGCTGGCTAGGCCGAAGTCCACCAAAACCGCTCGACCCTCTGGAGTGATCCGTATGTTCGAGGCTTTGACGTCACGGTGGAGCAAACCTTCGTCGTGCACACATTGCAGCGCGCGGCCAATTTCTAAGGCCCAGCGCACCGCGTCGGCCGGCGCCAATTCGACCTCGGCGTCGGCGGCGTCTTGCAAGGTCTCGGTTAGATCTAAACCTGGCACAAATTCCATCGCTAAGTAGTGCACACCCTGGTCAATGCCAAAGCCGAAAATTGTGACTACGTTGGGGTGCTGAATCCGCGCCAACGATTTTGCTTCGCGATGGAAGCGTGCCGAGGCATTGGATGAGCCAATTAGCTCCGAACGAATCACCTTCAAGGCCACACGCCGACCCAATGATTCTTGCTCGGCCAAATAAACCGTGCCCATGCCGCCGCTGCCCAGACGCATGATCAGCCGAAATTCGCCCAAACGCTGAAACGGCAAACCCTCAACGGTGTCATCGTTACCGGTCCCGGCGGCGGCAGGCAAAACCTGGCAGGCAACGGCCAGGCCATTGAGCTTGGCCAACAAATCCGTATCGACGACGCCAGCTTGCTGCAAAAATTCCTGTGGATCAGGCCGATCGCCATCAAGCAACGCATCCAAAAATGCGTCATATAGCTCGTCGTGACCAGGATTTTCAGTCATCCTGATCTATCCTATCTCAAGTTTCGGCAGATTGATCAGTTTGACTTGCTACCAGCGCAAACACGCGACGAAATCGTTCTTTGGCGCGATGACTTGCTTGCGACGCCGCGTCGTAGGAAATATTCAGCAGTTTGGCCTGTTCGGTAGTGGAAATCCCCTGGGCGGCCCAACCCATCAGCGCTCGGTCGCGCTCTAGAAGCAAATCCAATGCCCGCGCCGCCAACACCACTTGCTCACGCCGCACGGCATATTGCGACGGACTGGTTTGGCTCGCAGCCGGATCCCAGCCCACTTGGCCGGTTTGACTCGCTTCAAAGCGCAAAACCTTGCCAGAATCTCGCTTAAGCGCGGTCCAATAACGGGCCCGGTCCGTCAAATACGAGCGCGTAACCCGGTAAACCCACCCGCGGGCCTCGGCTTGGCCTTGGTATTCGTATTCCAATCCCGCCTTCAAGATCCTGGCTGTCAGACCATGAAACAAATCGTCGACCGTTTCGCAGCGCAGTAACGCCTGCCCGGCGTGGGCGGCGATAAATGAGCGCAGCTCATCTCGATAAGTGAGAATCAACGCATTGACGCGGTCTTGATTCGTTTCCATTCCCTTGACATCGCAAAGCGAATGCTTTGCTGACAGGCTTTTCCAGCTTACTCCAAATCGGCAGAATCTGGCTTGGCCATAAGCTGTCTGAGCTGGGCGGCCTGAAGTTCCAAGGCCGGGTTTTGAAGTTGCAAATTTCGGTCCCGCAGCTTTTGCCAAATTTGGTCGGCTTCGAGGCCAGAATCTACATAAGTCAGCGCCAAATTTTTGGCTACGATCGAGGCTTCGGCCAATGATTGAAAGCGTCGCGAGGACTGGCCGGGACGGTCGGCCAAAGCGTGGAACGGCACACGTTGCATTTCCGACGGCACGCACAACCAAATTTGACGATCGCTTTTCATCAGCATTGGCGCCAGCAACTTCTTATATAGATAGTAAGACTGGTCCAAGTAAGTTTTGAGTCCGCTGGACGGATCCAGTTCTTCGGCTTCTTTGCTCATTGCCGACCACTTTTGCGCCAGCGGTTCGAATTTGCCCAGGTTCCACATCATCACGCCGCTGTTGTCGGCGCGGAACGCATACAAGTTCTGCATGCCGCGGCAATATTCAATCACCGCCGCGTCTTCGGGTAGATTGCGCACCAACGTGCCCGGCGTCCAATCGCTGATGAAGTTGCCGGTTTTCCATCGATCCACTGCGGCCATGCTGTACCAAACGCTTTTGCCGCGGCCGCCTGGAGCACTTGCCCAAGCGAGGTCGGCGTTAAGTGCGGCCAGGTTACGGAGCCGCAATTTTTCACTGCGCTGACCGCGCCATTCGGTGGACTCCAACTTGTTGTAAGCCAATACTTGCTCGGCTTTGGCGAGGTGGCTCTTTGCACTCGAAATGCGTCCGCGTTGCAGGGCCAATTGCGCGGATATTTCCAAGGTAAGCAAGCGTGCTCGAGTGGCACCGGTGTGGGGCAACGCGCGCATCGCTTCGGCCAGCATCTTGTCGGCGTCGGCGGAGGGGTTGACGTAATCCATGACCGCCGCTTGGCGCGCGAAAATTTCAGCGAGGTGGACGCGGATCTCTTGGTGGCTGCTGGTGCTTGGTGAAGTGTCGCGCAAATAGTACTGGCCAGCTTCGATCGCTTGCTCAAGGTGCCAGCGCGCGTTTTTCCACTGCTCAAGTTCCATCGCTACTTTGCCGAGCAAATGATGCACGCGGCAATGTTGGCCGAGACGTTGGTATTCGACCAGTGACTTCTGCACTTGCCACAAATTTTCCTGCGCATCTTCGGTGTAACCAAGTTCCCATTGGGCTTCAGCTAGCAAGTAGGAAAGCGTCGGCGTAGTGAGCTGCTGGTCTGCGAGCTCCGACAGAGTTTTGTAAATCGCCTCGGCCGACGGCAGCAGTTGCACCAGCGCTTCCAAGTGATTTAATGCCGAACTCACGCGCTTGGCGTTGTGGTTGAGTTTGGCTTGGATCGCGGCCTCGCGGAATTGCTGCATGGCGAGTATGGGTTGGCCGTCGGCTTGATACAGCGTGCCGATAGATTCTTGAATCTGGCCCTGCATAGTGGTGTTCAATTGCACCGGCGACGCTAATAGTTTTTGCCACCACAAGCGCAAGTCCGTGCGCCCGTCGTTGGCAAATTGTTTGGACTGGAGCAGCTGAATGAAACCGCGCAACCACGGTGGGGCGGTGATGGGGTCGGTGCTTTGATCGGTAGGAAGATGCAGACGTTCGTCGGCCGCGGCGAGTAGCCCGCGTAATGCGTCGGCGGGGATTTCGTGGCTGATGTCGGGCCACTGCTGACGTGCGTATTGAATTGCGGACTCAAGCTTGGCAATGCGCAGACCGACCGCGCCGATTTGACCGGCTTCGACCGAAAGTTGAATTTGCGTGCTTTCGGCGGTCGGGGTGAAGGCAAGCACTTGCACGGTTGGCCCCTCAATGTATGCACCCGAGGTTGGCAAACCTGGGACAGTAACGGAGCAAATCGGGCCGGAAGTCGTCAGCCAAATCACCAGCGGTTGGCCGGGGACTAGCGCGAGGCGGCGAGTTTGCTCAATGGCGGCAGTTTGGCTGGGGGCGTCAATTTGCCACTGCTCGCCTAAACTGAGCTTAGCAGCCGGTTCTTGGGCGAAACCGGCGCACAAAAAAAGAGGCGCAATAAAGGTCAGCATGGGTTTATGGACATCAGAAGCCTATCGACAGGAAAGACGGTTCAGATGTAAGTATTCATCCTACCAACTATCGCGCGTAAGCGTCGGCGGTCGATAAAATACTCGCCGCGTATAGCCTGCTCCCCGGCATTTTGCGCCCCACCTGATGAAACCGTACCTCGACCGCGTAGCCGAAATCGAACGTCGCCTTCAGCAGATTGGAGGCCGGCTTTGACTACGATTCGAACCTGAAAAATAAAGTCGATTTAGAGTCCCAAATGGGTAAACCGGGCTTCTGGGACAACCAGGAGCGCGCCCAGGAGATCATAGGCAAGGTGAAATTGGCCAAAGCGGTGACCGATCCGGTCGACGCGGCGACTGAAGGTTTGGACGACATCCGCACTCTGATTGAGTTGGGTGAGGAAATGGGCGAAGCCGATGTGGCCGAAGATTTGGATTCTTCACTAGACGAGGCCGAAAAGCGGCTGGCGGCGCTGGAATTCCAGGTCATGTTGGGCGGTGAAAATGACCACCGCAACGCGTTTTTGACCATTCAAGCCGGAGCTGGCGGCACCGACGCCGCCGATTTTGCCGAAATGTTGCAACGCATGTACATCCGCTGGACCGAGCGGCGGCAGTTTGGCATTGAGCAAGTGGAACTAACTGAAAGTGACGAAGGCGGCATTCGCCACGTCACTTATTTGGTCAAAGGACCACATGCTTACGGTTATCTGAAAGCGGAGCGCGGTGTGCATCGGCTGGTGCGCATTTCGCCTTACGACGCTCAGGCTCGCAGGCATACTTCGTTTGTGGCGGTGGAAGTTCTGGCCGAGTTCGATGAGGACTCGCCGATTGAAATCGACATGAACGACGTGCGCGTCGACACTTACCGTGCCGGGGGCGCGGGCGGACAGCACGTCAACAAAACCGATTCGGCGGTGCGTATGACGCACATGCCGACCGGAATTGTGGTGCAGTGCCAGAACGAACGCAGTCAGCACAAAAACCGCGCCACTGCAACGCGCATGTTGATGTCGAAAATGTTTGAATTGCGCGAGCGCGAACGTGACGACGATCTGAAAAAGATGTACGGCCAAAAAGGTGAAATCGCCTGGGGCTCGCAGATCCGTTCCTACGTGCTTCACCCATACCAAATGGTGAAGGACCACCGCACCAACCACGAGGTTGGCAATACTCAAGCCGTGCTCGACGGCGATATTGATTCGTTCATCGAAGAATACCTTCGCTCCAAGTCATCATGACCCCCTCCGCAGAAACTGTAGAAATGACTACTTCCTCTTTGACCAAGCGCACACCGGTGCGGCGTGCTTTACTGAGTGTGTTTTACAAGGATGGCGTGGTGGATTTGGCGCGCGCGTTAGTGGAAAGCGGCGCGGAATTGCTGTCCACCGGCGGCACCATGCGCGCGATCCAGGAAGCGGGTCTGCCAGTAATTGAAGTTGCCGATTACACCGGTTTTCCGGAAATGATGGATGGCCGGGTGAAGACGTTGCATCCGAAAATTCACGGTGGCTTGTTAGCCCGACGCGATGATGCTGGTCACATGGAGTCGATGAAGCAGCACGACATCGGACCGATTGATTTGGTGTGTGTGAATCTCTATCCGTTTGAAGAGACGGTTGCGGCTGGTGCGAGTTACGAAGAGATCATTGAAAAAATCGACATCGGCGGGCCGAGCATGTTGCGGTCGGCGGCGAAGAATCATGATTCGGTGGCGGTTGTTTGTGATCCGAGCGATTACTCGCGGGTTGCAGCGGAGATCGCTGAAGGTGGAACTTCGATTGAGCTGCGCAAGGAATTGGCGCGCAAAGTTTTCCAGCGTACTGGCGATTACGATCGCGCCATTGGTCAATGGTTTATGCGCGAAGAAGGACGGGATTTACGCTACGGCGAAAACCCGCATCAGTCGGCGGCGTTTTTCCCGGATATGGATGGCAAAGGTTTGGGCGGCGCGCGTGTATTGGCTGGCGGCAAGGAGCTGTCCTACAACAACTGGTTGGATATGGATGGCGCGGTGACTGCGGCCAATGATTTGCCAGCGCCCGCTGCCGTTGTAGTCAAACACTCTAACCCTTGCGGCGCTGCATTGGGCAGTGACGTTTGCGATGCCTTAATCAAAGGTTGGGACGGCGATCCACTGTCAGCTTTTGGTTCGGTGATCGCCGTCAACGATTGTTTCGACGTCGCTAGTGCTGAGTACTTAACCAGTCCGGGTCACTTTGTAGAAGTGATTGCTGCCCCTAAATTCGAAGATGCAGCAGTTGAAATTCTGCGCACCAAAGCCAAGTGGGGTAAAAACGTGCGCTTGGTTGTAGTGCCCGCGTTGGTCGGGTGCAACTACTGCGGCGATGGCGAAGGTGCGGCCGACATTGGCGTGCGCGATCAACAAGAAGAGCGACGCGTTTGGGGCGGCACTTTGGTGCAAGGCTCAGATACGCTGCACGCCTTTGACGCGAATTTGAAAGTTGCTGGTGCGACTGGAATTCCAGAAGGCAAAGAAGCTGATTTGCGGTTGGCACAAGTCATCGTCAAGCATCTCAAATCAAACGCAGTGTGCTTGGTGCGCGACAACATGTTAGTTGGCGCTGGCGCAGGCCAAATGAGCCGCGTCGATTCGGCCAAGATTGCCGTCGAAAAAGCGGGTGAACGCGTGCACGGTTCGGTTGCCGGCAGTGATGCATTTTTCCCGTTCCCGGACGGACCGGAAGCATTGTGTAAAGCTGGCGTAGTTGCCATCGCCCAACCAGGCGGCTCAGTTAAAGACGCCGACGTCACTGCGGCTTGCGATGCGTTGAACGTTTGCATGGTGCACACTGGCACGCGGCATTTCCGTCACTAGGCTTAATGATTTGGCGTAAGGGTTAAAAATTTGCCCCAAAATTGCCATAATGGGGTAGAATAATAACCATTATGGCTAGAAGAACCGCGCCACAGCTACCCCTGATCAAGCGTTTGCTTGCTTCGCTTGGTGAAAACATCCGCCTAGCAAGGCTCCGCCGGGGCTTTTCGATGCAAATTGTCGCCGAACGAGCAGGCATGACTCGGACCACCCTGCGCTCAATCGAACGGGGTGAATCTGGCGTGACCTTAGGAGCCTACGCCAACGTGTTGCACAGTCTGGGTTTGCACCAGGATTTGGCTCTGATTGCCCGCGACGATGAACTCGGTCGGAAGTTGCAAGATGCGGAATTGCCGATTCGAAAGCGGGCGCGAAAGGCTAGCCCGAAGAATGGCGACCATGAGCAGGGACTGGCTTAATGGGCGAGCCATCCATCATTGAAGTCTACGCCGACCTTGCGGGTGCGAGAGGGCCTTCTAAAATGGGAGACCTACATGTACTTCCATCACGCGGAAAGCAGATCTTCTCTTTCGAATATGATTCCCATTGGTTAAGTCGCGCAAGCTGGCCAGCCTTTGATCCCGCACTTCAGCTTTATGGCGGACGTCAATACCCTGTGCAAGGAACTGGCAACTTTGGTGTCTTTTTGGATTCGAGTCCTGACCGATGGGGGCGTGTTTTAATGATGCGTAGAGAAGCGCAATTAGCCCGCGCGGAAAACCGTGCCGAGCGACGCCTCCTGGAAACGGATTATTTACTAGGCGTGCATGACGGGCATCGGATTGGTGCACTACGTTTTCGCAAGGATGGCCGGTTTTTAGATGACCAAAAAGAATTTGCAGCTCCACCAAGGACCTCTTTGCGCGAATTGGAAAATGCCTGCTTGCAACTTGAAAAAGAAGGTGCTGAAGACAACCCCGAGTACGGTCAATGGTTGAGAGTGTTGCTGGCGCCCGGCGGCTCTTTGGGTGGCGCGCGTCCCAAGGCGAGCGTGGTGGACGAAGATGGTCAATTGTGGATCGCAAAGTTCCCTAGCCTTCGCGATGAAGAAGATGTCGGCGCTTGGGAAGGAGTGGTACATCAATTGGCGCGACGTGCTGGGATTGAAGTTGCCGACGCGCACGTGCGGAAGTTTGCTTCACGGCATCACACATTTTTAGCCAAGAGATTTGATCGAACTGCCGGTGGTGGGCGGTTGCACTTTGCATCGGCGATGACGATGGTGCAACGCAACGATGAGGATGGTGCCGATGAAGGAGCAAGCTATCTTGAACTTGCCGAGGTGTTGCAACAGGTCGGATCAGATCCAGCACGTGATTTGGAACAGCTATGGCGTCGGCAAGTGTTTTCGATTTGCATTTCGAATACCGACGATCATCTGCGCAACCATAGTTTCTTTCTTAATGAAAATGGTTGGTCTCTCACGCCTGCTTATGACCTGAACCCGGAACGAAATGGTGAAGGATTAAAACTCAACATTTCGGAAACGGATAATACTCAGGACTTAGACTTGGCGTTGGAGGTTTCTTCTTACTACCGACTAAAGGAGTCGCGTGCTTTGGAACTCATTAACGAGGTTGTTGAAGCTGTGAAAACGTGGTCAGAGGTTGCCAGCGCAATCGGACTTTCCAAGACTGCCCAAGACCGAATGAAGCGTGCCTTTAGAATTGCTGCAGAGCGATAACTGGATTAGATCCAGAAAAGGACCTTGTTGCTAGTTTCACAAGTGGTGAGATCGATAGCCTGCAACCAAATCAATCCAGCAGCCGCAGCAGGCACACGCTTTGGCCCCGGTCCAAGAACTGCTTCACCATTCGCATCAGCAGTAACGATGGAGAGCTTTTGCATGTTGGAATTGAGATCCATCATCGTGCCAGCACACGGCAACCCCGACGGAATTGGTGTCGGTCCGCCTTCGCCTTTTGCCCATAGAACTACAGCTTTACCATTGGGAGTAATGCCAGTCATTTTTGCTTGCATGTAATGACCAGTGGTGCCATTCAACCAAAGAGAAAAATTTTGGTTGGGGCTGTCGTAATAAACCATTTCACCCCAATAACCATAGTAGTCCATCCAGCCGACCGGATGTCGGATGCCGGAATCTCGGTCCATCATCCATAAGCCACCATCGACGTAATAAAGTGCCCCAAGATCGTCGAAGCACATGGAGAAACCGAAGTCAAGTGGCCCAAGGAAGTTTAGGTTCACATCAGTTGCCGCACCCGTTGAGGTTTCAATCCGAACTAAGCCATGGGAAGCCGTATAGCCATAAAGTACCCCATCGTGAAAATCCATCGCTAGTAAATCCCTGGTCCCAGTTGAACCAATTAAGGTAGCGGTTCCAGTAGACAGGTCGACAGAATACAGTTCATGTAATCCTCCTCCGCCGGGCCAAACAGGATCATGGGCAACAAAGAGTTGGTCGTTTTGACCAAAAGCCATGGACCCTACCTCGGTTAGCGGGGTACTAGTAATGAAACTGGCTGAACCATCGTTTGGGCTGATCTGATAAATAGCCCATCCCGCAATCCAGTCCCCAGAGGCGCCAAAAAGTTGGCCCTGGCTATTCATGGCCAAGCCATTCCATTGGAATGAATGGTGCCCCGTCGATCCAATGGAACTGGTGGTGCCGTGCTTGAGGTCGACGGCAAATAGTTCTCCCCAGACACTCAGAATCCTCCCTTCTTGGGAAAAGGCTGGTAGCGTAGAAAATACCGTGATTACGGCGATCAGGGAAATGCGAAGAAAGTAAGACATTGAGATCTAAGATCCACTATTGACAGCTTAGCTCATTTTTTTTTAACATGTTCAGTACTTTTCCAAATTCTCGAAGAAGTACAAAGAATAGAAATGAAAAAAACTTTTAATAATCAGTGTTGCTCTCGGTTGGATACTTTCAGCTAGCATTGCAGAAGGACAAGTTGTTGTGCCAAGAACAGAGCCAGCCATCTTCTTCAGGGTGCCCGTAGCGGCTGATGGCGCAGCATTCAGTCAAGGGGCTGGCGATCCGGGTCGTGATTCTGACCATGGCACAGTTGCCATGAATAATGATCGAGACGTGGTTGTGGCATTTCATACCGTTCGAGAAAATGATTTAATTACCCCTTTTGTATATGCGGGGGAACTTAAGCAGGTTGAGCTCGCATATTTTGAGTATCGAGAAAGCGCGGGGGTTGGGGCCTGGGTCCACATCGATACCGGAATTTTAGGCAGCATTGACTGGTCTCCTCTTAGTATTGGAACGGTTTCGCTGGTCCGGTGTGAAAGGCCGGATGTGGTTGCCGTGGATGACAAGTTCTTCGTTGTTTGGACGAGGAGGTATGACCGGGATACGCCGGGAGTTGGTGATCCTGGTGATAATGAGCCTGCCGTTTTAGAGTGCGCTTGGGTGGGGAAAAATGCAGGCTCTACAGGTCTCGACGTTTATGCTGACCCCGCTGGGAATGATGGTTTGGGGTATTCTTTGGATTTCCACATTGGCGGGCCTACGGCTTTTGAGATCAGAGAATGTGCGGGCGTTGCTGATGCGGTTGTCCTAAGTGACCCGCTCCATCCTAACCATCCTTACAACGTCGCAGTGGTTTACCCACACCAGAAGGAGTTCGCAAGAGACACCGGGAACAAGAGGAAGTTTGACCTTCGAGTAGTTACATGCAGCTTGGACACAAGCCAACCTACACCGGTTATTTCTAAGACCACATACAATCCAATTGCGTTGGACCTTGCATTCAACGGTGATCCCGCTCCAGGAGGAATTCCCTCACCAGGTTTGGTGCTTCCAGATCTTGCTCCATCCAAGGAGGACAATGCCTTCTGGCTGGCCTATGAAGAGCAGGTTGAAAGGGAAATCACACCAAGCTCCACAGGTGTTCCAGAGGATGTTGCCGAAGGAAAAATCAGGCTAAAGTACATGACCTTATCCGGTGGGCAATGGTCACCTGAAGCAACAAAAACTTTTAAGACGCCTGGAGGAGGTCCAAATTATAACTGGCGTAGGCGGCCGATGATTTCATCCTATCCAGACGAACCCAATCACCATTTGGTTTCGATTTCATACGGTACGGCAAATTCAAATCCAGATATAGGGGATGACTCCACCAATATTTTCTATGAGCAATGGGAGTACTTAAACGGGGGACTAAGCTCCCCTCCAAGTCTCCCATCGCCGCTGACGGTTGATTGGCCAAACCTTGATACTGCCTGGGATGACCGACCTGCGCCTCTCATGGGAAGGGCTTCCCCGTTTATCCGCCGCTGTTATGCCACGCGAATTGACGACCCCGCTTTTCCTCAACGGCGGGACCTATTTGAATTTGATCCCGTATATCCTTCCACGTTGAAGATCATTGATTCTGATACTGATGTGATAAGTAGTGTAAGTCGGCCGGCAGCTGCATTCCTACACTTCCCTGGGGCAGTAAACCCCGATTACTTCGCTGTAACTTGGGAGAAAAGGGTGGATCCGCCGGATAACATTCTGCGTGTTTTTCTAACAATTCAATAGATCTACACCTTTTGAAATGTTCTTGCACTCTCAATAAGCTCCCGGAAGATTTTTCGGGGGCGTTGAGGATCGTTGAGGTATGACTTGAGCAAGTTTATGTCGAAGGTGTTCATCTTTAATAAGTCAGGCATCAAACTTAGATAAAAAATAGGACCCTATTGCTTGTTTCGCAAGTCGTGAGATCTACGGCTTGGAGCCAGATAAAACCTTTTGCTGAGCTCGGTACACGCTTCGGTCCCGGTCCGAGTACCGCTTCACCATTCGCGTCGGCCGTAACGATGGATAGCTTTTGCATGCTCGAATTGAGATCCATCATCGTGCCAGCACAAGGCAAGCCTGACGGAATCAGCGTCGGTCCACCTTCTCCTTTTGCCCATAAGACTGCAGCTTGACCATTGGGAGTGATGCCAGTCATTTTGGCTTGCATGTAATGACCGGTGGTGCCGTTTAACCAAAGTGAAAAATGCGGCTTTGGACCTTCGCGGAATACGGCTTCAGCCCAATAGCCGAAAGATGAAATCCAATCGACTGGGCTATAGATACCAGATTCGAAATCAATCATCCATAAGGCGTGATTGACGTAATAGCCCGCGCCAGCGTCGTCAAAGCACATGGAAATGGTTGCGCCCTCAGGTTCAATGAAATTCGGATTTACATCTGTGGCGACCCCGGTGACGGTGTCAATCCAAACCAAGCCTTCCAAGCCATTCATGCCGCATAATTGATCCCCATGAAAGTCGAGAGCAATTACGGATTCAATTCCAGTGTTTCCAACTAAATTCAACAGCCCCGTCGAGGTATCGAAAGTGTACAGATCATTTAGGCCGCCTATGGCTGGGAATAGCGGATCGTTAATTAGATAAAACGTATCGTTGGGTCCGATGGCAATGCACCCAACTCCAAAAAGTCCTGTGTCCGCAATAAATGTACCTAAACCTGTAACGGGATCAATCTCATAAATTGAAAACCCCGAGACCCAGCTACCAGTAGACCCATAAAGTCTTCCTTGGCTATCTTGAGTCAAGCCCGACCATAAATTGTCATGGTGTCCGGTCAAGCCAATAAATGACAGTGAACCGGAATTTGGATCTATTGAGTGAAGGTCTCCGCCTCCTCCAAGGAGAATTATTTCCTGGCTTTGAACTGCCGAAGAGCACATCAAAAAGCTTGCAAGCACCAGGATTGAAATTACACGCATCAAAGCCCCACCGATGGGAAAGTTACTATGAGCCCATAATAACCAAAAATTTGAATAACTGCGGGTGTGGATCAGATCCAGAAAAGAATCTTGTTGCTAGTTTCACAAGTGGTGAGATCCACAGCCTGCAGCCAGATCAATCCTCTAGCTGCACTCGGTACACGCTTCGGCCCCGGTCCAAGGATTGCTTCACCATAAGCATCGGCCGTAACAAAGGAAAGCTTCTGCATGTTGGAATTGAGATCCATCATCGTGCCAACACACGGCAACCCCGACGGAATCGGCGTCGGTCCACCTTCTTCTTTTGCCCATAGGACGGCAGCTTGACCATTGGGAGTGATGCCGGTCATTTTGCCTTGCATGTAATGACCAGTAGTGCCACTAAGCCACAGAGAAAAATGCGGCTTTGGCCCTTCTCGAAATACCGCTTCAGCCCAGTACCCAAAGCCGGAGAGCAAGCCGACAGGGTTGCGAGTGCCTGACCCTGAATCCATCATCCATAACGCGTGATCGATGTAGTAACCCGCACCAAAATCATCGAAGCACATGGAAACCGTTGTGCTAAATGGACCCCTAAGATTTGGATTAACATCCGTCGCGGATCCAGTAGAAAGATCAATTTTCACTAAGCCTCCAACGGCGCTATATCCAAACAATTCGCCCCCATTGAAATCCATTGCCATGAGATGCTCGGTACCAGTGCTTCCGATCAGCGTTATCCCCCCAGTGGCAACATCAAACGTATACAAATCGAATAAGCCGCCCGACGAAGGATATAGAGGGTCATGGGCAAGGTAAAATATGTCATTTGGTCCGATTGCGATGCAATTTACACCGGTTAATCCTGTGTGGTTGACCAAGGTACCCAGCCCTGTACTAGGGTCGATTTCGTAAACGGAATATCCTGCAATCCAATTTCCAGTTGAACCGAATAGCCGGCCCATGCTGTCTTGTGCTAAGCCTGTCCAAATAAAGTCGTGGTGACCGGTTAGGCCAATAAAGGTGATTGCACCTGAGTTTGGATCAACGGAATGAAGGTCCCCGTTTAGCCCAAGTGCGAGTACTTCCTGGCTCTGAGCTGCCGAAGGGCACATCAAAAAGCTCACAAGGGCAAGGATTGAAATTACACGCATTAAAGCCCCATCGGTTGGAAAGTTATTATGAGCCCATAATAACCAAAAATTTGAATAACGGTGAAAGTGGATCAGATCCAGAAAAGGATCTTGTTACTAGTTTCGCAAGTCGAGAGATCAACAGCCTGCAACCAGATCAATCCCGCCGCCGCAGCAGGGACACGCTTCGGTCCCGGGCCAAGGATTGCTTCACCATTTGCATCGGCAGTAACAAAGGAAAGCTTCTGCATGTTGGAATTGAGATCCATCATCATTCCAGCACACGGCAACCCCGATGGAATTGGTGTCGGCCCGCCTTCTCCTTTTGCCCAAAGAACAGCCGCCTGACCATTGGGAGTGATACCAGTCATTTTGGCCTGCATGTAATGACCGGTGGTGCCATCCAACCAAAGAGAAAAGTGCGGCCTTGGTCCCTCTCGAAAAACTGCTTCAGCCCAATAACCGAAAGAAGAAATCCAATTGACAGGGCTATAGATGCCAGATTCGTAATCAATCATCCATAAGGCGTGGTTAATGTAATAACCAGCACCGGCGTCATCAAAACAAATGGAAATCGTTGCACCTTTAGGCTCAAAGAAATTTGGATTTACATCTGTAGCGACGCCAGTGGCCGTATCAATCCAAACTAAGCCCTCCATGGTGTTTACGCCGCATAATTGATCACCGCGAAAATCGAGGGCAATCAAATGCTCCACCCCTGTACTCCCGATTAGGGTGGTTGAGCCAGTGGATAGATCAAAGGTGTATAGGTCATACAATCCACCTATGGAGGGGAATCGAGGGTCATTGCCAAGGTAAAAGGTGTTGTCAGGGCCAATTGCAATGCTTCCGACGCCGAATAGCCCAGTGTTATTGACAAATGTGCCTAGCCCAGTGTTGGGATCAATTTCATAAATGGAATATCCGTAAATCCAGTTTCCGGTAGACCCGTAGAGCTTTCCTTGACTGTCTTGGGCCAAACCCGTCCATAGGTAATCGTGGTGCCCAGTTAAGCCAATGAATGACAGTGCGCCGGAATTTGGGTCAATAGAATGCAGATCGCCATTACCTCCAAGTACGAGAATTTCCTGGCCCGATACTTTAGATGGGCAAACCAGCAAGATCGCAAGTACTAGGATTGAAACTAAATTCATTATTGACCGATTGTTCCGAGGTTTCCTCTTGACATAATACAGCTTTTTTTTTTTTACGCTGCCTAAGACTTTTCTTAATTCCTCATAAAGGTGACAAGCCGTGAGCAAAATTTGCCTAACTTTGATGGTCATGTCAATCATTGGATTGTCGGGCCAAATTCAAGCCCAGACCCAGGTCCTTACCAGGTCCACAAATAGCCCGCCAATGACATTGGATGAAGTACTATTGGCAA